>Ga0315270_10000344_pt1 | contig 25968 bp, 23 predicted proteins | sample C1_bottom_MG_FD_204932 | JGI IMG/M metagenome (GOLD analysis project Ga0315270, IMG submission 204932) | Sediment microbial communities from Yellowstone Lake, YNP, Wyoming, USA - C1_bottom | ecosystem: Environmental > Aquatic > Freshwater > Lake > Sediment | place: USA: Wyoming | collected...
CTCATGCGATTTCTTCGGACGCTGTAACTATGTACACCCGCGCCGGCTTCAAACAGCGCCGGCGCAGCAAATCGCATGTGGACTATACATAGTTGCAAACTGTGCATAGGTTGCGCTATGTAAAGCTTTACATAGCGACCCCAAGCAGCCATAGCGGCTTTGAAAATCATCACGCATTTCTTACCGGCGCTCCCAAATCATGCAAAAATCACCCACACGTTTCCGCGTTGACCCTCTTTCTTTTGCCTAGTCATTCAAAGCATTTTCAGAAAACAAGAGTTGGGTTTGTTTGCTTCCACTGCCGAACGAAAATCAATTGAGTAAATAAGACCGCCGGGTTTAGTTCGAGCCTCGCTCGGCTGGCAAAAGCAATGATATTCCGGAAATTTCCATTCAGATCCGCGCCAATGAAAACGGATCACAATTTGCTATGTGCGCTAGCGAACAGAAGGATTTATCCGATTCAGTCATATTGAGCAAAATTTGAATGGGGAAACCAATTGAAGCCAATCCTATTATTCGCCATTCATTTTCCAAGTCAAACTTATTACATTGAGAATAACAATTAGGGGATTCGCATGAAAATCACATTAATTTCTGTAGCCGTGGCAGCCGCCTTAGCAGCTTGGGCGCCAATGAGTTCAGCCCGCCAAGCGGTCGCTCTACCCGGTGTCGTGAATGCGGAGGGTGTGCTGAATGGCGTTGACACGGCGGGTGCCGGAACCTTGACGGTTGGCAATAACCAAAATATCAACACCAATAACGACCTAGGTGGCGCATTGACGAGCACCGCCAACAACACCGGCAGTATCCTATTCCTTGGCAACTCGACAGTCACCGGATTTACCGGCACGAATTTAATTCGCTTCCTTAATCTTAGCGCTGGTGCGACCGGTACCACGGTGAACTTTAATGGAAATGTTTTTGCAACAACGACTAATGTAAGTGGGACAGGAACAATCAATTTTAATGGTAACGTCACCTCCGCACCTGTTTTTGCCGGCGATGGTTTTATTAATCTCGGTGCAGGACTCACGCTGACTGGTGCAATCACCACCAATACCGCGAATACCGGAACGCTGACGCTGAATAATGGCAGTAACGTAACGGGCGCAATTGGTGGCGCAAACGGATTAAAGCAAATCAACGTGGTCGGAGGTAACGCCGCAGTTACTGGAGCAGTGCAAGCGCAAGGATTCAGTCTCGGCACGAATACATTGACCATTACCGGGGCGTTAACCACGAACGTCGGCGGGACAATTTCGACCACGCTTGCGAGCAATGCTTTGTTCGGTAATATCGCACCGTCTGGCGCGTCGAATATTAGTGCGACGGGAATTACCGTGATTCCAACTGTGACTGGCGTCCTGACTCCCGGAACCAACTTCAGAATTGTGAATGGTCTTGCCGGCACCAACTCGGCTACCGTGAACATCATCAACACCAACCCGCTTTACACCTTTGTCGGTGTGCCGACGACCACGGGTGACGTAAACATCCGCGTGGTTTTGGCGCCCGCTGTTGTTGCCAATCCGGCGGCTACGAGCGTATTTGGTGCTGTTGCGGTACTTAGTTCCGATTTGTTGGCAGCACAGAACAACATTGCTGCACTCGGAAATGCAGCAGCAATCAATAATGCGCTGGCACAGTTGGCTCCTAACGGTACCAACTTGGCAGCGCCATGGGTCGCAGGTCAGACAACCAGGCTTTTTGAGGATATTTGGATGGCGCGCGCGGACGAAATCCAAGACGTGTGTTGTGACGCCACCTGTGAGCCGAATAAACCCAATGCGCCGAATAATGCGCATAAGTGCAAAGGTGACGAACAACGCGGTAGCTGGTGGGCGAAGGGCTTGGGTAATGTTGGCGAACAAGGAACCGTTAATAATTTAAATGGATTTGATAGCAAAACCTACGGTGCGGTACTTGCCTATGACAAGCCACTGAACCACCAAACACGCATTGGCTTCGGTGCTGGCTATGCGAATAGCACCATAGACGAAGACAATTCGGCTAGTCGTACCAAGATCGATTCTTTTCAACTCATGGGATATCTGCATTACGCACCGGGGCCTTGGTTTGTTCAGGGTGGTTTGACGGTCGGAGTAGATCGCTATGATGGCTCTAGACAGATCATCTTCCCAGGTGTAAATCGCACGGCGAACTCTGAATACACGGGACAGCAGTACGCCGCTATCGTATCAGCTGGGAAGCATTTTTACTTCGATAACCAAGTCACCGTTACCCCGCTGGTTTCCTTGCGGGCTGCGCATGTCCGTGTCGATAGTTATACGGAAACTGGTGCCGGCGACGTGAATCTGCGCGTGGATAGCCAAAGCTACAATAATCTACAATCTGGACTGGGTGTAAAAGTGGAGCGCGTCATACAATCGGGTGACAGTACCTATTCTCCTGAAGCACACCTCAAGTGGTCGCACGACTTTCAATCAACGACCACGACGCAGGATGTGGCCTTAACGGGTGGTGGCGCTCGATTCAATGTGCGCGGAGTTGACCAGGATCGCGAGCTTTACAATGTCGGCGTAGGCTTGACCTTTCTATCCTGCAATTGTGATCAGCGCTCATGGACATTCAAGGGACAGTATGATTACAAGTGGAATCAAAGCGAATACTCGTCACATCAAGTCTCCCTCATCGCAAGTCATAAATTTTAAAATCATGCTACGTCAGTCCTAGCGCTTCTGGCTGACCCCTGCGCTAACATTTAACGAATCACAACAGCAGATTCTGGCTTGATGCCAAGTACCTGCTGTTGTGTTGCTCTTAAATGAGTGGTTTAGCGCAATACTGACGATCTGCGTTATGGCTCACCAACAGCTACCGTGGCAAAGCAGACCAGAAACAAACACAATGAAGATCGCAAACTATCTCCGATTGAGCTGAAAATGCTAAATCGTCCGCGAATAGCGTGGCTTGTCTTGCTGCTCCGTCGCTAGATAAGCATCGAAACACATAGCGATATTGCGTAGGAAAAAGCGCCCTATTTCCGTCACTACAATGCGCTCTGCCGTGGTTCGCACAAGACCGTCTTGCTCTAAAGACTTTAGACTATGCAAGGTAGATTCGAAATGCTGCTCGAAATTAATTCCCCATTGATCAGCAAACGGCTTGCGTTCCAGGGCCAGGTCACACATAACACGTGAGATGGCGTCGCGCCGAATTTTGTCGTCGCGCGTGATGCGCAGGCCGCGTTCCACCGGAAGATGCCCGGCATCGATATGCGCTTCGTAGTCACGCAGGCGCTTATAATTCTGCGCATACACTTCGTCGGTCTGGCTGATGGCGGAGGCGCCGAAAGCGTAGATGTCGCAATTCTTGTGCGTGGTGTAGCCCTGAAAATTACGGTACAGGGTTTTTTCTTGCTGCGCCTTGACCAGCTCATCGCCGGGCTTGGCAAAATGATCCATGCCGATGTACACGTAACCTGCTTGCGCTAGTTTCTCGTGCATCAGCAATTGCATTTCTAGGCGCACCTCAAAGCTTGGGATATCTGTTTCTTGGATCAGCTTTTGGTGCTTTTTCATCCAAGGCACGTGAGCATAGCCAAACACCGCCAAGCGATCCGGTGCCATATCGATCACTTGATCGAGTGTGTGGGTAAAGCTTGCTACGGTCTGCTTGGGCAGGCCCACCATCAAATCCATATTGATGCTGTTAAAGCCTTCGCCGCGCATCCAGCCCAGCACTTGACGAATTAGCGCTTCGGATTGCACACGATTGACGGCACGCTGCACGGCGTCATCCAAATCCTGCACGCCAAGGCTCAAGCGATTGAAGCCAGCCGCGCGCAAAGCGCTGACATGCGCTTGGGTCAATTCGCGCGGATCAACTTCGCAGCCGGCTTCGATGTCCGGCGCGAATGTAAAGCGACTGCGTAGATGTTGTGCCAAGTGCGCGATGTCGTCGGGGTGAAGATAGGTGGGCGTACCCCCGCCCCAATGCAATTGGCGCACAGCACGGCCTTGTCCAGCACAATCAGCCAGCATGTCTATTTCTCGTAATAAATAGCCGAGATAACGGCTGGCCTTGTTATAGTCCTTGGTGGCAAGCATATTGCAGCCGCAGTAGTAGCACAGCGTGTCGCAAAACGGGATATGGACATATAGCGAGAGATCGCGCCCGGCCTGTTGGCTTTGCGCCAGTTCTGCGCGCCATTCCTTTTCGCCGAAGCTCTCCGTAAAATAAGGGGCCGTCGGGTAGGAGGTGTAGCGCGGGCCTGGTTGGCTATATTTTTCCAACAGTGCGATAGGTAGTGTCATACTGGCTCGATATCTGGATGTTGATGTCCATTATATTATTTCCCCTGGCGGATGCCTAGCGCAGCGCCTAACCCAAGCGAGAATACTTTGTTCCTAACTCCAGAAGAAGCCCAGTCGGCGTTTTATCAAGCATTCGAGAAAAACGACCTTACCGCGATGATGTTGGCCTGGGATGAGTCCGATGACATCCTGTGCGTCCATCCTATGGCACCGGCCCTTTATGGCCTTGAAGCAGTGACCCATGGCTGGCGCGAAATTTTTACCGGCGGCGTGGATATGCGGTTTAGCATCGAGCCGATTCAACGCTATGCGCAAAATGATTTGGTGATCTTGATCGTCAACGAAGTCATTAGTGTCGGCAGCGGCAAGCGCGTTGCGCCCATGGTTTCCACTAACATTTATCGCCAAGGTGCGCATGGCTGGCGCATGCTGACGCACCATGCCGGCCCTGCCCCATCGCCAGATTCGCCCGATCCCAGCCAGGCCGTACATTAAGCCGATGAACAGCTATCGCGCACCCTGGTGGCTGCCCGGTGGGCATCTGCAAACCATCTATGCCTCGCTGTTCACCCGCAAACCGCGTGTGATTTATCGGCGCGAACGCTGGGAACTGACGGATGGAGATTTTATCGATTTGGATTGGGTGGATGGTGATGCAGATAAGCCCCTGCTGGTGCTGTTTCATGGCCTAGAAGGTAGTTCCCGCGGCCACTATGCGCTAGCAGTGATGGATGCGCTACGCCAGCGCAGTTGGCGCGGCGTGGTGGTGAACTTTCGTGGTTGCTCCGGCTCGCCCAATCGCTTGGCACGCGCCTATCATTCCGGCGACAGCGCCGAAATCCTAATGATCTTAAGTTACCTCAAATCGCTGTCGCCACAACAAGCACTATACGCAGTCGGTATCTCACTCGGCGCCAATGCCTTGCTAAAATGGCTGGGGGAGTCCGGGCAGGAAGCACAAAAATTCGTGACATGCGCCGCCGCAATATCTGCTCCGGTGGATTTGGCTAGTGCTGGCGCCCGCCTGGATCGCGGCTTTAATCGCCATAGTTACACGCGCCACTTCTTGCACACCTTACGCCGCAAGACCCAGGAAAAAATACACGCGCACCGTCTGCCGATTGCGCCGCAGGCGCTGCGTAAGGTTACGACGCTGTATGCCTTCGACGATCTCTACACCGCACCAATGCATGGCTATCTCAATGCCGACGACTATTGGCAACGCGCCAGCAGCAAACCCTGGCTCAATTCGATCGCTGTTCCGACATTAATTGTGCATGCGCACAACGACCCGTTCCTGCCGGCCAGTACTTATTTAGAGCAAGCCGAACTCAGCCCCGACATCACGCTTGAACTAACGCGTCAGGGTGGCCATGTCGGCTTCGTCAACGGCCCATTCCCCGGCAAACTGAGCTGGTTGCCGAATCGGATTTTAAATTTCTTCAGCCAAAAACACGATAGTTGATTTTGGCTATTCACGGCATAATCACACAAACCTTAACAAGGATCGAAGCATGAGCAATTACCCCAAAGAAATCTTCAAGGCCTACGATATTCGCGGCATCGTCGGTAAGACCTTTACTGCGGAAATCGTAGAAGCCATCGGCCATGCCATCGGCTCCGAAGCCGTGGCGCGCAAGCAGCACAGCATCGTCATCGGTCGCGACGGTCGGCTGTCCGGCCCGAAACTGTCACAAGCGCTGGCACGTGGCATCCAGAAAGCAGGCATCAACGTCATCGACGTCGGCATGGTGGCCACGCCCATGACTTACTTCGCCGCGTACGAACTCAAGACCAATTCCGCCGTGATGGTCACCGGCAGCCACAACCCGCCCGATTACAACGGCCTGAAAATGGTATTGGGTGGCGAGACACTGGCGGGCGAGGTGATTCAAGGCCTGCGCGAGCGTTTGGAAAAAAACGACCTGAGCCATGGTGCTGGCACCTATGAGCAAAAAGACATCGCCAATGCCTACATCGAACGCATCGTCTCCGACGTCAAACTCAGCCGCCCAATGAAGATCGCCATCGACGCCGGCAACGGCGTGGCCGGCGCCTATGCCCCGACCCTGTTCAAGAAAATGGGCTGCGAAGTGACGGAGCTATTCTGCGAAGTGGATGGCAATTTCCCCAATCACCACCCCGATCCCTCGCAACCCAAGAATCTGCAAGACCTGGTCGCCAAACTGAAAACCAGCGATGCTGAAATTGGTCTCGCCTTCGACGGCGACGGAGACCGCTTGGGCATTGTCACCAAGGACGGCCGGATCATTTTTCCCGACCGCCAATTAATGCTGTTCGCCGCCGATGTACTCTCGCGAAATCCCGGCGCGGAAATCATTTTCGATGTGAAGTCCACGCGCAAGCTCTTTGGCTGGATTCGCGAGCGTGGCGGCAAGCCAACCTTATGGAAGACCGGTCACTCGTTTATCAAGGCCAAGATGAAAGAAACTGGCGCCCTGCTCGCCGGCGAAATGAGCGGGCATATCTTCTTTAAGGAACGTTGGTTTGGCTTTGACGACGGCCTCTATGCCGGTGCACGCATGCTCGAATACTTGTCCAAACAAAGCGACATCAACGCCACGCTGCACGGCCTGCCCGACACCGTGAACACGCCCGAGCTGAACATTACAATGCCCGAGGGCGAGCACTACACGCTGATGAATAAATTGCAGCAGACTGCTAAATTTACCGGTGCGGATGAAGTGATCACGCTCGATGGCCTGCGCGTGGAATATCCGGATGGTTTCGGCTTGGCGCGTCCCTCCAATACCACGCCGGTGATCGTGCTGCGTTTTGAGGCAGATACTGCGGAAGCATTAAAGCAGATTCAAGATGATTTTCGGCGCGTGTTTTTGGAAGCGGCACCGGCGTTGGCGTTGCCGTTTTAACGACTAAGTAAATCGGCTAACCCAAACTCTTGGGTTAGCCGTTAGTGGCCCAACTTATTCCCACTCAATCGTCGCAGGTGGTTTGCCGCTAATGTCATACACCACACGGTTAATGCCGCGCACTTCGTTGATGATGCGATTGGATACCTTGCCCAGCAGGGTGTACGGCAATTCGGCCCAATGTGCGGTCATGAAATCCTGAGTTTGCACCGCACGTAGCGCGACCACGTAATCGTAGGTGCGGCCGTCACCCATCACCCCCACCGATTTCACCGGCAGAAATACGGCAAATGCTTGAGAGGTTTTTTCGTACCAGCCGGAAGCGCGTAACTCTTCGATAAAGATCGCGTCAGCGCGACGCAATAAGTCAGCATAGTCTTTCTTCACTTCACCCAGGATGCGCACACCCAAGCCCGGCCCGGGGAAGGGATGGCGGTACACCATCTCATGCGGCAGGCCCAAAGCAACGCCCAGTTCTCGCACTTCATCCTTGAACAACTCGCGCAACGGTTCCAAGAGTTTTAAATGCAGGCTCTCGGGCAAGCCGCCAACATTGTGGTGCGATTTGATGGTGTGCGCCTTTTTCGTCTTGGCGCTGGCGGATTCGATTACGTCCGGATAGATGGTGCCTTGTGCCAGCCATTTTGCATTCGGCAGTTTCGCGGATTCGCGCTGGAATACTTCGACAAATTCACGACCGATGATTTTGCGTTTTTGCTCGGGATCAGTGACGCCGGTGAGCGGCGTCATGAATTCGGATGTCGCATCGACATGGATGACCTTCACGCCTAAATTATCGGCAAAGGTTTTCATAACTTGTTCGGCTTCGTTCAGCCGCAGCAAGCCATTGTCGACGAAGACGCAGGTGAGTTGCTTACCGATGGCGCGGTGCAATAAGGCCGCCACCACCGAGGAATCGACGCCGCCGGAGAGCCCCAGGATCACTTCATCCGTACCAACTTCGGCGCGAACTTTGCCGATCGCCTCTTCCACATAATCCGGCATGTTCCAATCACTGCCGCAGCCGCAGATGTCGTGCACGAAGCGCTGGATCAGCGCCTTGCCTTGTAGCGTGTGCGTGACTTCCGGATGGAATTGCACGCCATAAAAATGCCGCGCCTCGTCGGCCATGCCGGCAATCGGCGTGGCCGAATTATCGGCGATGACTTTGAAGCCATTCGGCATGGCCGTTACTTTATCGCCATGGCTCATCCACACGTCGAGGAAGGCGTGACCTTCCTCATTAGCGCGATCTTGAATGTCACGCAGTAAAGGTGAATGACCACGCGCACGCACTTCGGCATAACCGAATTCGCGCTTGGCCGCCCCTTCTACCTGCCCCCCCAATTGCGCCGCCATGGTCTGCATGCCGTAGCAAATGCCCAACACCGGCACACCCATAGTGAACACGCAATCCGGCGCGCGCGGCGTTTCTTCTTCATAGACCGAAGATGGCCCGCCGGAGAGAATAATGCCCTTGGGGTTGAAGTCACGAATGAATTGTTCACTGACATCGTTGGGATGTAGCTCGCAATACACGCTGGCTTCGCGCACCCGGCGCGCGATGAGCTGGGTGTATTGGGAACCGAAATCGAGGATAAGGATTTTGTCGTGGGCCATGTTTTATATTTACCAAAAAATACAGCGGCGCGGAAATCAAAGAAAATTATTTCTTTGCTTCACAACGCCGCCGTGGGTTCAGTCTTTAATCGACGCGATAATTCGGTGCTTCTTTCACGATTTGCACGTCATGCACATGCGATTCCTTGACGCCTGCGGAGGTTATTTCAACAAACCCGGCGCGCTCGCGCATGATCGCAATGCTTTCACAACCGACGTATCCCATGCTGGCACGCAAGCCGCCCATGAGTTGATGGATGACGCTGACCGCCGTGCCTTTGTAGGGTACGCGGCCTTCGACGCCTTCCGGCACCAACTTATCTTTGTTCACTTCTTTTTCCTGGAAGTAGCGATCGCTGGAGCCTTGCTGCATCGCGCCCAAGGAGCCCATGCCACGGTAGGATTTATACGAGCGGCCTTGGAACAATTCGATATCGCCCGGCGCTTCTTCCGTGCCGGCCAACAAGCCACCGAGCATGACCACATGCGCACCGGCTGCAATCGCCTTGGAGATGTCGCCCGAATAACGGATACCGCCATCGGCGATCAGCGGCACGCCCGTATCCTTGAGCGCTTCCGCCACATTGGCCACAGCCGTGATCTGCGGTACGCCGACACCGGCGACGATGCGCGTGGTGCAGATCGAACCGGGACCGATGCCGACCTTGACGCCATCCGCGCCATGATCGACCAGGGCTCGCGCGGCATCGGCGGTGGCAATATTGCCGCCAATGACCTGCACCTGCGGGAAATGATGTTTGACCCATTTAACACGATCCAGCACGCCTTGCGAGTGTCCATGCGCGGTATCGACCACGATGACGTCCACGCCGGCTTCAACCAGGGCTTCGACGCGCTGATTGGTGCCCTCGCCCACGCCGACTGCGGCACCGACACGCAGGCGACCCAACAAGTCCTTGCAAGCCAGGGGATGCTCGCTGGATTTTTGGATGTCCTTGACCGTGATCAAGCCGCACAATTCAAAGTTATTGTTGACGACCAGTACGCGCTCCAGCCGAAACTTATGCATCAAGGCTTTGGCCTCTTCGCGCGAGGTGCCTTCCTTAACCGTAACCAGACGCTCTTTCGGCGTCATGATGTTACGGATCGGTTGATCCAAATTGGTTTCAAAGCGCAGGTCGCGGTTGGTGACGATCCCAACCACACTGGCACCATCCACCACCGGCAGACCGGAGATTTTGTGCATACGCGTCAGTTGCAGCACATCGCGCACCACCATGTCGGGGGAGATGGTCACCGGATCCTTGACCACGCCACTCTCAAAGCGCTTAACTTGCAACACTTGCGCGGCTTGAGCTTGCGGCGTCATGTTCTTGTGGATAATGCCGATGCCGCCTTCCTGCGCAACGGCAATTGCCAAACGCGCTTCAGTCACCGTATCCATTGCCGCGGAAACTAGCGGAATATTGAGTTCGATCTCACGCGTTAGCTTGGTTTTAAGCGTGACATCCCGCGGTAGAATATTTGAATAAGCAGGTACCAATAGAACGTCGTCGAAGGTAAGGGCTTTTTGGTATATGCGCATGTTAGATCCCTGTCCAAAACGGCATTATACGGGAATGACAAACCTCAGAAAACACTCATCTCATCTATGACCCGTGCGCAGGCGCTGCTGAACAGTTAGATATGCAGGTATGAATTGACGAATTTTCCTTAAACGGGTATGTTTTCGCAATGTATGGCAAATAAAGTTCACGTCGCTAAAATGCCACACCAACCAAAGGAGAATTTCACTATGCAGAAATCATTTCTTGCAGTCGTTGCTGCCGGCATGCTTTCCCTAAGCGCTTGCCAGACCACCCCACCCGCAACCGAAGCTAAGGCCGTCGCCCCCGCGCTCAGCGATGAGGCAAAGACCGCTCTAGCGTCAGCTGAAGCTGATGTTAAAGATGCGGCCAAGGCTGGTAGTGTATGGACTACGGCTCAGGATGCGCTGAAGGCCGCCAAGGAGGCTGCTGCGAAAGGGGATAGCGCCAACGTCGTCAAGAATGCCAAGACTGCCAGCGCCCAGGCTAAACTCGGGCAAGGACAGGCAAAATACCCGCTTGTAAAAATTGGTGATTAAAAGCTAAAACAGGCCGTCGCGAGACGGCCTAATTGTTTGGAGCTCCGCCCTTGAAATCCCTGCTAGCCTTGAGCGTTGCACTGTCACTGATGGCTATGCCAGTCCATGCCCAGCTTTACAAATGGGTGGACGAGCAAGGTACGGTGCATTATTCCGACCAGCCGGCACAAGGCAAAACTAAGGCCGAGTCTAAGTTGGATATACCTAACCAGCCCGGCGCCGCAAGCAGCCCCGACAGCGCTAAGACTTGGCAAGAAAAAGAGTTGGAATTCCAGAAACGCAAGGCCAATACAGCTGCAAGCGAAGCAAAAAATCAAAAAGAAGCGCAAGAAGCCAAGACCAAGCTTGAAAACTGCGACAAATCCAAACAGAATTTAAGCCAGCTTGAAAGTGCAGCGCCTGCTTATACCTACAGCGAAAAAGATGGGCGTACGCTTTTGAATGAAGCACAGCGCGCCGAGGCCTTGGCACAGGCGCGCAAGTCCGTTGCCGAGTGGTGTAAGTAAACCACCCGCCTACGTATCACTCGGCAAATCGCCTCCGCCCTTTTTCATGACTTTGCCCTCTTCGGCGCGCTTGCGCCGCACTTCCTTCGGATCGGCAATCAAGGGCCGGTAAATTTCGACCCGATCTTTATTACGCAACACGGTATCCAGCTTGGTCAATTTGGAAAAAACTCCAACTTTGGACTGCGCTAGTTGAATTTCAGGGAAGCGTTCCAGAATACCGGAACGCTTAATCGCTTCCTCCACCGTGATACCTGCGAGTGCCTTGATCGGTAATATGACCTGCTGTTCCGGCAGTGCGTAGGCAACTTCAACCTGGATTTCATCCGCCATATACTTTCTCCGCGCGTTCGACAAAAGCATCCACCAAGGTACCAGCAATCAAACTGAATACGGGGCTTACCAGTCCCTCGATCAGCTTGTTGGAAAATTCGTATTGCAAGCGCAGCTCCACCTTACACGCCGTCAAATCGAGCTCGGTAAAACGCCATAGGCCATCCAGGTGCTGAAACGGGCCTTCTTGCAGACGCATCTGAATCATATGTGGCGCTTGCTGGGAGTTTTCGGTGGTGAAGCTTTGCTTAAGATGGAGATAATCGATGTGTATCGTGGCCACGACCAAGCCTTCTTCACGCTTTAGCACGCTGCTTCCGCCGCACCAAGGCAAAAACTGCGGATAGTTCTCGATACGATCTACCAGATCGAACATCTGCTGTGTGGAATACCCGACCAAAACCGATTTTTCGACTAATGCCATTCTTTGACTGACAGCCCGGTAATTAGCCGGTCAAAACCATTTGAGCAAAGCTGGTAGAATACGCGATTTCTCCGCTGATTTCATTCTCCGATGGCCGTTGTCCAAAACAAAAAAGCTTTTCACGATTACTTCGTCGAGGAGAAATTCGAGGCGGGTATCGCGCTGGAGGGCTGGGAAGTGAAGGCGATCCGCGCCGGTCGTGCGCAGCTCAAAGAGTCTTACGTGATTATCAATCATGGCGAGCTATTCTTGATTGGCTCACACATCAGCCCGCTGCCCACTGCTTCGACACACGTCAATCCGAACCCGACGCGTACGCGCAAATTGCTGCTGCATGCCGAAGAGATTCACCGCTTGATCAGCAAAGTGGAACGCGCCGGTTATACCCTGATTGCGCTCGATATCCACTACACGCGCGGCCGGATCAAGCTGGAGATTGGCTTGGCCAAAGGCAAGAAGAAACACGATATCCGCGAAACGGAAAAAGAACGCGACTGGCAGCGCGAGAAACAGCGCTTGGTGCGCACGCATAAGGAATGACTGGGGCGACGTACCGGGTTCGAACCGGTGACCACTGGAATCACAATCCAGTGCTCTACCAACTGAGCTAACGCCGCCATGAACACAACCAACACTACTTGGCTGCGGAAAGAAGGCGGCAATTATGCGTCACCAAGCATGGAAAATCAAGACGGGCGCAATATGGCCTGCCCGACAGGAATCGAACCTGTAACCCCCAGCTTAGAAGGCTGGTGCTCTATCCGGTTGAGCTACGGGCAGATTGTGCCGGGTTAACAACGAAGAAAACTGATGCCAAAGATGCTATGAAAAGCCTTCAGCTGAAATTGGTCGGGGTGGGAGGATTTGAACCACCGACATCCTGCTCCCAAAGCAGGCGCGCTACCAGGCTACGCTACACCCCGAATAAAGCGCGACTATAGCGCCCCAACAAAAAAAAATCAATGCGATCTGCTTGAGTCACCCAGGTAAGCAATGAGATGATTACGTTTTTTCGATATTCCACATGACTGCGCAACTCATCAACGGCAAGGCAATTTCAGAATCGCTGCTAGTGAATATCCAGCATCAGGTTAACGCCCGCCTAGCTGCCGGCAAACGTGCGCCGACGCTGGCTGTTATTCTTGTCGGCGACGACCCAGCTTCTTCGATTTATGTACGCAATAAGCGTAAGGCTTGCGAGACTGCCGGTGTGCGATCACTTTCTTACGACTTGCCGGCTTCCACTGCGCAAGCGGATCTCATGAGTTTGATTGATCAGTTGAATAACGATCCGACTGTTGACGGTATTTTGGTGCAGGCTCCTTTACCGTCGCAGATTGATGATAACGCTGTAATTGAGCGCATTCATCCGAACAAGGACGTCGATGGCTTTCATCCCTACAACATTGGCCGCTTGGCGGTGCGTATGCCGGCGCTACGTTCATGTACACCGTATGGCGTAATGACGTTATTGAAATCCACGGGGGTGGATCTCAAAGGCAAAAATGCTGTCGTAGTCGGCGCATCCAACCACGTCGGCAGACCAATGGCCTTGGAGCTATTACTGGCAGGCTGCACCATCACCGTCACCCATCGCTTCACCAAAGACCTAGCCAGCCTCTTACTCCAGGCCGATATTGTCGTTGTTGCTGTGGGCAAACCAGGTCTGGTCAAAGGCGCGTGGATAAAGCCAGGCTCCATCGTGATCGACGTCGGCATCAATCGATTGGTAGATGGGAAAATTTGTGGCGATGTTGAGTTCGAACCAGCCGCACAACGCGCGGCTTGGATCACACCCGTACCTGGCGGCGTCGGGCCCATGACGGTCGCGACCTTGCTGCAAAACACCCTGCAAGCAGCGTGCTTACACGATCCACTATAACCTCCTCCCGACTTGTCAATATCATCAGAAAACTTGCGATAATTCGGAAAAGCTGGTATTTAATCTCCTTTTGCAACTGGTAAATAAAGATGTCCGCGGAACCGCATAAGACGTTTGCACCTTACGTGCCAAAAAAGGGCGAAACCTACATGAATGCGCGACAACAGGCGCATTTCCGCAAGCTGCTTGCCGACTGGAAAGGCGAGCTATCGCAAGACATTGATCGGACTGTGCACACGATGCAGGATGAAGCCACGGTTTTCGCCGATCCCAATGATCGCGCCAGCCAGGAATCTGACATCGCATTGGAACTGCGCAATCGTGACCGCGAACGCAAGCTCATCAAAAAAATTGACGAGACCATGGCAAAAATTGAATCGGGCGATTATGGCTACTGCGAAAGCTGTGGCGTGGAGATTGGCTTGAAACGCCTGGAAGCTCGCCCTACCGCCACGCTATGCATCGATTGCAAGACGTTGGATGAATTGCGTGAGCGGCAGGTTGCCAAATAAGTATACTGCCCAACTAGCGCATGAACGCACCTCTGCCGCAGACCACACAGCCCTCAGGTGCGTTTAATCGGGCGCTCCATGGCATGCTCTATGGCATTATGAGCTGGGAGCAGCTGACTGCGTTCTGGGGCAAAATAGAGCCCGGGGCTGGCTGGTATTTATATGCGGTTGGCGAGGCCGTACCAACGCAATCTGCCGATGCCGTCCATGTGCAACAGTTCACGGCTAAAATAGATGTTCTCCTGCGCCAAGAACACCAAGAAGACTATTGCGGCATTGTTTATGCCGATAATTTAGATCATCCAGCCTTCGTCAAAATCTACGACCCGAACCACTTAGGATCATCCTGCGGATCTTCAAAAACACCCACCTTGCCGGGATGGATTATGAGCCAAATACCACCGACTGAGTTGGTAACCCATATCGTTCCGAAAGGACGTCAACGTTGGTGGAATAATTTTTTGGCTTCCTTGCGTTAATTCGCATTTCTTTCAAGCCCAATAAAAAAGGCAGCCTAGGCTGCCTTTTTTATTGTTAACCAGTTGCCAGTTACTCCTGCTCTGGTTTTCTTTCTGCCGCAGGCGGTTCCAGCAAGGCTTTCATAGAGAGACGCAAGCGGCCCTTTTCATCGGCCTCAAGTACTTTAACGCGCACGCTTTGTCCTTCCTTCAAATGCTCACCAACCGTATTCACGCGCTCATGGGCAATTTGCGAAATATGCAACAAACCATCACGTCCAGGCAATACGCTGACAATGGCACCAAAGTCCAACAATTTCAAAACTGTGCCTTCATAGACGCGCCCTACTTCAACTTCAGCAGTAATTTCTTCGATGCGTTTCTTGGCCAGATCGCCAGCTTCGGTACTCATGCAAGCGATGGTCACGGTGCCATCTTCGCCGATGTCGATAGTGGTACCCGTTTCTTCCGTCAGCGCACGAATCACAGCGCCGCCCTTGCCGATCACGTCACGAATTTTCTCCGGATTGATCTTCAAAGTAATCATGCGCGGTGCGAAATCGGAAAGATCCTGGCGCACGTTAGGCACAGATTGTTTCATGATGCCAAGAATGTGCATCCGACCTTCTTGCGCCTGCACCAAGGCAGCGTGCATGATTTCCTTGGTGATGCCGGTAATCTTGATGTCCATTTGCAAGGCGGTGATGCCGTTCTCGGTGCCAGCCACTTTGAAGTCCATATCGCCCAGGTGATCTTCATCACCTAAAATATCGGTCAACACGGCAAAGCGATTGCCATCTTTGATCAAGCCCATGGCAATGCCGGCCACATGCGACTTAACTGGAACACCTGCATCCATCAGAGCCAAGCAGCCGCCGCACACCGATGCCATCGAACTGGAACCGTTGGATTCGGTTATCTCTGAAACCAGACGAATAGCGTAGCTAAAATCTGCTGCGCCAGGCAAGACTGCAATCAATGCCCGCTTAGCCAAGCGACCATGACCGATTTCGCGGCGCTTAGGCGTACCCACGCGACCCGTTTCGCCGGTAGCGTAGGGAGGCATGTTGTAGTGCAGCATGAATGGGTCGGAGAAGTCACCTTGCAGTGCGTCGATCTTTTGCGCATCGCGTGCAGTGCCCAGGGTTGCGACCACCAGTGCCTGCGTTTCACCACGGGTGAATAGTGCAGAACCATGAGTACGCGGCAATACACCGGTGCGAATCGTGATGGGACGTACGGTACGCGTATCACGTCCGTCAATGCGCGGCTCGCCGCTAAGAATGCGGCTACGCACCACTTTTGCTTCGCTGGCGTGGAATAAATCTTTCACAGCATTTTGTTGCGTAGTATCCATATCGGCCGTAATCAACTCGCCAAACACGCGATCGCGAACCGCATCGACCTGCACCGTGCGCGCTTGCTTTTGCGTAATGCGATAGGCTTCTTGCAGCGCGGTATCGGCCAGTTCGCTGACACGCTGCACCAGGCTTGCATCATGCTGCATCGGCTTCCAGTCCCAAGGGTCTTTTCCAGCTTCCTCAGCCAGCTCATTGATTGCCTTGATGACAATCTGCATTTGCTCATGGCCAAACACGACGGCACCGAGCATCACGCTTTCGGACAATTCCTGCGCTTCGGATTCAACCATCAATACCGCTTGCTCGGTGCCCGCCACCACTAAATTCAAGGCAGAGGTTTCAAGTTCGGTCTTAGTTGGGTTCAGAATGTATTCGCCATTCAAATAGCCGACGCGTGCCGCACCCAGCGGCCCGCTGAAGGGTACGCCGGAAATGGATAAAGCTGCAGATGCGCCGATCAGGGCCGCAATATCCGCATCCACTTCGGAGTTCGAAGACATCACGGTCGCGACAATCTGCACCTCATTGTAAAAACTATCGGGAAACAGCGGACGAATCGGACGATCGATCAAGCGTGAGGTGAGCGTCTCTTTTTCCGACGGCTTACCTTCGCGACGGAAAAAGCCACCAGGAATCTTACCGGCAGCGTAAGTGCGCTCTTGATAATCAACCGTCAGCGGGAAAAAATCCTGTCCAGGCTTAACGCCTTTGGCACCAACAACAGTCACCAATACACAGGTGTCATCCATATTCACTACTACGGCACCAGAGGCTTGGCGGGCGATTTCGCCCGTTTCAAGAGTGACTTGGTGTTTACCGTAGGTGAAGGTTTTTTTAATGAGACTCAAAGTTTTGATCCTTTATCAACAAACAAGCCCGCGGTGCGGGCTGTGCTTAAGGCAAAAAAATAGGCGCGGTGGATACCGCGCCTGGGGCAATGTTACTTACGCAAGCTGAGCCGCTCTATCAGCGTACGATAGCGATCAGCGCTTGAGCTTTTAAGATAGTCCAACAATTTGCGGCGTTTGCTGACCAATTTCAACAAACCGCGGCGCGAGTGATGATCTTTCACGTGGTCTTTGAAGTGACCGGTCAGGTGGTTAATACGAGCCGTCATCAGCGCTACTTGAACTTCCGGCGAGCCTGTGTCGCCTTGCGCTTGTTGATAATCGCCCACGATTTTTGCCTTGTCAGCAGTGGTTACAGCCATGTCAGTCTAGCTCCAACGGAAAACGCGCATTTTACCTTTGTTTTCATCATTTTTTCAAGTTGTTTCAAGATTATTTACTGAACGCCATTAGCGCTGCACCACAAGCCGTTTAGGAGCCAATTTTCCCTCGCCGTCAACCACAGCTACGCCAATAAGGGTATGTTTATCATCATATACTTTATAACGCTGATGAACTTGAAGCTTAGGCATCCAAATGCCTTGCCCTTGGCGCAGGTAAAAAGACGCCTCTTGTTCCAATTGAACCGCAGGCAAGGTTTCCAGCAAGCAATCGATTGGCATGAGCTTTTGCTCGCGCTCTGTCTCTGTTAACGCCTCCAAATTATCCAAAGGAATAGCATCGCACAGTGAAAAGTTGCCGACACGAGTGCGCCGCAAGGCGGTCAAATGCGCACCACAACCAAGAAGATGACCAATGTCCTCAGCCAACACCCGAATATAGGTACCTTTACTGCAATCGACGCTCAAGCTAACGCAATCCCCCTTAAAATCGGTTAACGCAATACGGTACAACGTGACTTCGCGCGGCTTGCGCTCAATCTCGATTCCCTGCCGTGCATATTTATACAGTGGCTGACCTTGGTGCTTAAGTGCGGAATACATCGGCGGCGTCTGCAGAATGACGCCGCTAAAATGTGTTACTGCTCGCTCTACATCAGCCAGGCTTGCGTTTGGCGTTTGCTGCGTCAGCACCTGGCCCTCGCGATCACCGGTATCGGTCGTGACGCCTAGTTGCATCACTAGATCGTAGGATTTATCGGCATCGGTCGGAAATTGTGCGAATTTCGTGGCCTCGCCAAAACACAGTGGCAGCAAGCCGCTGGCCATAGGATCGAGTATGCCGGTGAGGCCTGCTTTGGCGGCACGATATAGTCGCTTTGACTGCTGAAGCGCTGCATTGGAAGTAATACCAACCGGCTTGTCGAGCAGCAATACCCCACTCACATCGCGTTTGATACGTTTTTCTTGCAAAGAACTAGTCGTCGACCGGATGGCGTGCGTCCTCAGCTACTGCATCTGAAATCAGCTTGTCGAGGCGCATACCTTCTTCAATGGATGGATCGTGCACGAAGTGTAATGCCGGCATGATGCGTAACTTCATCCGATGTGCGACTTGCGAGCGCAAATATCCGGCTGCCGAGTTGAGGCCAAGCAAGGCCTGCTGTAAACGCACTTGATCGCCTAGCAGCGAGAAAAATATTTTGGCGTGGGAGTAATCGGACGTGACTTCTACGCCGGTAACCGTGATCATTCCCACGCGCGGATCTTTCACCTCTTGCTGAATCAGTTCGGCCAGTTCTCGCTGAATCTGTTCCGCTACGCGCCGCGCACGGGATGAATCTTTAGGCATAGATTAAAGGCTGCGTGCAACCTCGACGACCTCATAGGCTTCCAACTGATCGCCTTCTATTAAGTCATTGAAGTTTTTAATCGAAAGGCCGCATTCAAAATTGGACTTCACTTCTTTAACATCGTCCTTGAAGCGCTTGAGCGAATCGAGTTCTCCGGTATGCACCACGACACCACCACGGATCACACGCACCAAAGCGTTCCGCTTGATCATGCCTTCCAGCACATAACACCCGGCTACCGCACCAACTTTGGATATCCGGAACACTTGACGAATTTCGACTACGCCCATGCTCTGTTCTTTGCGCTCGGGTGCAAGCATGCCGGACATCGCTGACTTAATCTCATCCACCGCTTCGTAAATAATGTTGTAGTAACGAATATCCACACCATTGGTTTGGGCCAGCTTGCGCGCCAAAGCATCGGCACGCACATTAAAGCCAATAATCACAGCCTTGGAGGCGAGCGCAAGATTCACATCCGATTCCGTAATACCACCCACTGCACCGTGAATCACCAATACCTTGACTTCATCGGTCGAAAGTTTGACCAAAGACTGGGTCAAGGCTTCTTGCGAGCCCTGCACGTCCGCCTTGATAATCAGCGGCAGTGATTTGGCTTCGCCCTCACCCATATTCTCAAACATGTTCTCAAGCTTGGCGGCATGTTGTTTAGCCAACTTCACGTCGCGGAATTTGCCTTGACGGAACATGGCGATCTCGCGCGCCTTGCGCTCATCCACCAAGGACATCGCGTCTTCGCCCGCCATAGGAACTTCGGTTAAACCAAGGATTTCCACTGGAATTGATGGGCCGGCCTCTTTAACCGACTTGCCATTTTCATCCAACATGGCACGCACCCGACCGAAGGCCGAGCCCGCCAACAAAATATCGCCTTGGCGCAATGTTCCGGACTGCACCAAGATCGTTGCAACCGGTCCGCGCCCCTTATCGAGACGAGATTCGATGACTAAACCTTTTGCCGGACAATTGCGTGGTGCATGTAAATCCAACACTTCAGCCTGTAGCAGAACACGCTCGATCAGCGAGTCAATGCCCTGTCCGGATTTGGCAGAGACTTCCACAAACATGGTGTCGCCACCCCAATCTTCCGCGATCACACCTTGCGCAGACAATTCCTGCTTTACACGCTCAGGATTGGCCTCAGGCTTATCGATCTTATTCACGGCCACCACCACTGGCACCTTGGCCGCCTTAGCATGATGGATTGCTTCAATCGTTTGCGGCATCACGCCGTCGTCCGCCGCCACCACCAGAATAACCACGTCGGTTGCCTTGGCACCACGGGCACGCATAGCAGTAAAAGCTTCATGGCCAGGAGTATCCAGAAAGGTCACCATACCCCGTGGCGTTTCCACGTGATACGCGCCAATATGCTGGGTAATGCCTCCGGCCTCGCCACTGGCGACACGGGTGCGACGTATATAGTCGAGCAAAGAAGTTTTGCCGTGATCGACGTGCCCCATCACCGTCACAACCGGCGCACGCGGTAATAGCTCTACCTCTTCCTTGGTTTGATCCTCGTCAAGATAACTTTCCGGACTATCGAGTGCGGCGGGTTTCGCAACATGGCCCATTTCTTCAACCACGATCATCGCGGTTTCCTGGTCCAGTACTTGGTTGATGGTGACCATGGTGCCCATTTTCATCAACACCTTGATGACTTCAGCCGCCTTGACAGACATCTTATGCGCCAGTTCGCCGACTGAAATTGTTTCGGCAACCAACACCTCGCGCACCAGCGGTTCTGTTGGTGCGGTGAATGCATGCTGACCATCATCATCCGACCGATGTTTGGAAGAGGTTTTACGCCCACGCCACGCCGTGCCGGCAGCTTCACCACGCACCTTGAGGCCGCGCTTCTTCGGACCTTCATCGACCCAGGTCGTGGTCTTCGCTTTCTTTGCACCCTTCTTACGAGCCGCTTCACCCTCGGTCGCCTTGGTGATATGCAAGGTTCCATCGGTTTTAATCTCTGCTGTAGCAGGCGTCACGACAGGCGCGGCTTCAGCCACTGGCGCAGGCACTACAGGCGCGATTGGTTCGGCAGCAAGCGCAGCAGCAGCCTCAGTCTCAGCTTTTTTGGTTCGCGTGCGACGCTTCTTGGCCTCAACTTCTTTCGTTTGCAGCTCGATGAGAGCGGCCTGTTTTCGCGCTTCCTCTTCACGGATCGCCAATTGATCGGCACCAATCACTGGTGCGAGCTCTACCGGTTTAATCGCTTCCTTTACCGGTGTCGCTTCAACTTCAGGCTCAGGTTCACGTTTGACCACAACACGTTTTTTTCGCACTTCGACTTGAATCGTCCGCATCTTGCCGGTCGAGTCCGATTTCCGGATTTCAGTGGTCTCGCGTCGCGTCAGTGTAATCTTGCCACGGCCTTCCTTGACGCCATGGGCGCGGCGCAAATAATCAAGCAGCTGCGTCTTATCCTGTTCGGACAAGGCATCCTCGGCAGCACCTTTCTCTACACCAGCAGCCTTAAGCTGCTCCAACAACAGCGAAGCGGCTACGCCAAGCTCTGTGGCAAACTGCGATACATTCATTTGTGGCATTCAAGCCTCTCCATCGGTCGCAATCTATGTTTAACCATTCGCCTGTTCGGCACTGAACCACGGCGCACGTGCCGTCATGATCAGGGCCTTGGCGCGATCTTCACTCATTTCAGCAATTTCGAGCAGATCGTCTACCGCCAAATCGGCCAGCGCCTCAATGCTATCGATGCCATGTTCAGCCAATTTTCTAACTGTCTCACCATCCATACCTTCCATACTGGCAAGATTTTCAGCGACATGCTCGATCTTTTCCTCACTTGCAATTTCTGCAGTCAACAGCACGTTACGCGCACGCGCACGCAATTCGTTGATGGTATCTTCATCGAAAAACTCAATCTCCAGCATTTCGCTGAGGGGTACATAGGCAATCTCTTCCAAGGTCGAGAATCCTTCTTGCACCAACACTTCGGCAACTTCCTCATCGACATCAAGTTTTAACATAAATTCGTTCTTGATACCGGTCGCTTCTGTCGAGCTCTTTTGGTCGGCTTCTTCCGGCGTCATGATGTTCAAGGTCCATCCGGTAAGCTCGGATGCCAAGCGCACATTTTGACCAGCGCGTCCAATTGTTAGGGCAAGCTGCTCCTCGGCTACCACAACATCCATACTATGTTTTTCTTCATCTACAACGATACTAGTAACTTCTGCAGGCGAGAGCGCATTAATCACAAATTGCGCAGATTCTGGCGACCATAGAACAATATCGACACGCTCACCACCGAGCTCACTCGTAACTGCTTGCACCCGCGAACCTCGCATGCCGATACAAGTTCCCTGTGGATCAATGCGCGGGTCATTGGATTTAACCGCGATCTTGCCACGAGCACCTGGATCACGTGCCGCAGCTTTGATCTCGATCAAACCCTCTTCAATTTCGGGTACTTCTAACTCAAATAATTTGACTAAAAACTCAGGAGCGATGCGCGAAAGAATAAGTTGCGGGCCGCGCGCCTGGCGGTCAATCTTGAACAAGAAGGCGCGCACACGATCGCCAATGCGCAAATTCTCACGCGGAATCATTTGGTCGCGCGGCAATACGGCTTCGATTCGTCCAGACTCGATAATGGCGCTACCACGCTCCATACGCTTGATCACGCCCGTCACCAAATGCTCTTTACGCATCAAGAAATCAGACAAGATTTGCTCGCGCTCCGCTTCGCGGATTTTCTGCAGGATCACCTGCTTAGCGGTCTGCGCACCAATGCGCCCAAACTCGATGGGCTCAAGATGTTCTTCAAAAATTTCGCCAACGTGAATATCCGGATTTTTTTTCTGAACATCGGATAAAGGTAATTGACGCCCCTCATCGACATATTCGTCATCGGGAACCACATCCCATAGGCGAAAACTTTCATAAATCCCCGTTTCCCGATCGATGGAAACACGAACCTCAACTTCATCGTGATAGCGCTTTTTAGTGGCAGATGCCAATGCGAGTTCGAGCGCGGAAAATACAATTTCCCGATCCACATTTTTTTCACGCGCAAGCGCATCAACAACCAACAAAATCTCGCGGCTCATACCACCACCTCCAATTAAATAGCCGGTACTAGGCGAGCCTTATCGATGTTATCCATCGCAAAAGATTTCAGCTCGCCATCCACTTCCAGTTCCAAAATACCATTCTGCACGGTGCCCAAAATACCTACGAACTTGCGCTGCCCATCCACCGGGACACGCAACTTCAACTGGGCTTTTTCACCACGAAACCGCTCAAAGGCCGCCACCGTTCGTAACGGACGATCCAAGCCGGGCGAAGACACCTCCAAGCGGTCGTAGTCGTAATCAAGATCGACCGCAAGTAAACGGCTCAAATGATTGCTAACCATTGTGCAATCTTCAATCTTGATGCCACCTAGCTTATCGATGAATACTTGAAGCAATCGCCCATGATTGCCGATATTTAAATCGACCAGTTCGTAGCCCAATCCCGGTAGCGTCTTTTCCAGTAGTGCCTGTAAATCCATGTAATCACCACAAACAAAAAATGGGCCCACAGCCCATCTTTCTAAACATTAAATATTATAACAAATAAACAATGACTAAGAAAATGAAATTGGCGTAAAAGATCAGATTTAATAGGCATTTGTTCGCAAAATATCAATCAAGCACAAACTATGGCGATTCACTTGAAATCAAATGGTGATTTCCCTTCGTTACAAACGACAAAGCCCTCACGAGGAGGGCTTTGTTGTTTATTGGGTGCCTGGCGGTGACCTACTTTCGCACGGGTAATCCGCACTATCATCGGCGCGTTCTCGTTTCACGGTCCTGTTCGGGATGGGAAGGGGTGGGTCCAAGCTGCTATGGCCGCCAAGCGTAACTGGCTGAGGTGTCGGACGCGAGGAAGTGTTAGCTTTCCTGCGTTGATTCCGGCACTTCGAATTTATCCAAACTCTATTGAGTTTGGAGGAAGAAGTCGACTTAGTTTGATTGCATTGTTTATTTCAGGTTTATGGCCTGAAACACAAGCTGCTTGAGGTGATAGGATCAAGCCACACGGGCAATTAGTATCGGTTAGCTTAACGCATTACTGCGCTTCCACACCCGACCTATCAACGTTGTGGTCTTCAACGACCCTTTAGGGGGATCAAGTCCCCGGGAGATCTCATCTTCAGGCGAGTTTCACGCTTAGATGCTTTCAGCGTTTATCTCTTCCGCATTTAGCTACCCGGCGATACCACTGGCGTGATAACCGGTACACCAGAGATGCGTCCACTCCGGTCCTCTCGTACTAGGAGCAGCCCCCGTCAAATCTCCAACGCCCACGGCAGATAGGGACCAAACTGTCTCACGACGTTTTAAACCCAGCTCACGTACCTCTTTAAATGGCGAACAGCCATACCCTTGGGACCGGCTACAGCCCCAGGATGAGATGAGCCGACATCGAGGTGCCAAACTCCGCCGTCGATGTGAACTCTTGGGCGGAATCAGCCTGTTATCCCCAGAGTACCTTTTGTCCGTTGAGCGATGGCCCTTCCATACAGAACCACCGGATCACTATGACCTACTTTCGTACCTGCTCGACTTGTCAGTCTCGCAGTCAAGCACGCTTTTCCCATTACAGTATCGAGACGATTTCCGACCGTCCTTAGCGCACCTTCGTGCTCCTCCGTTACACTTTGGGAGGAGACCGCCCCAGTCAAACTGCCCACCATACACGGTCCCCGATCCAGATAATGGACCTAGGTTAGAACCTCAAACACACCAGGGTGGTATTTCAACGTTGGCTCCACAAGATCTAGCGACCCTGCTTCAAAGCCTCCCACCTATCCTACACAAGTCTGTTCAAAGTCCAATGTAAAGCTACAGTAAAGGTTCATGGGGTCTTTCCGTCTAGCCGCGGGTAGATTGCATCTTCACAAACATTTCAACTTCGCTGAGTCTCAGGAGGAGACAGTGTGGCCATCGTTACGCCATTCGTGCAGGTCGGAACTTACCCGACAAGGAATTTCGCTACCTTAGGACCGTTATAGTTACGGCCGCCGTTTACTGGGGCTTCGATCAAGAGCTTGCACCCCATCACTTAACCTTCCAGCACCGGGCAGGCGTCACACCCTATACGTCCACTTTCGTGTTTGCAGAGTGCTGTGTTTTTATTAAACAGTCGCAGCCACCTTTTCACTGCGGCCCCGTTCAGCTCCAGACGCGAGGTCCTTCACCTAATCGGGGCGTACCTTATCCCGAAGTTACGGTACAAATTTGCCGAGTTCCTTCTCCTGAGTTCTCTCAAGCGCCTTAGAATACTCATCCTGCCCACCTGTGTCGGTTTGCGGTACGGTCTCAATATGACTGAAGCTTAGAGGCTTTTCCTGGAAGCGTGGGATCGATCACTTCGGCTACCGAGGTAGCACCGTTATCACGCCTCAACTAAGCCGCACGGATTTTCCTATGCAGCACGTCTACACGCTTGAACCGGGACGTCCAACACCCGGCTGATCTACCCTTCTCCGTCCCCCCATCGCATCATATTCAGGTACGGGAATATTAACCCGTTTCCCATCAACTACGCATTTCTGCCTCGTCTTAGGGGCCGACTCACCCTGCGCCGATGAACGTTGCGCAGGAAACCTGGGGCTTTCGGCGAGGGAGCTTTTCACTCCCTTTATCGCTACTCATGTCAGCATTCGCACTTCCGATACCTCCAGCAAGGGTTACCCCTCACCTTCGCAGGCTTACGGAACGCTCTCCTACCACACATACTTACGTATGCATCCGCAGCTTCGGTTCATGGCTTGAGCCCCGTTACATCTTCCGCGCAGGACGACTCGACTAGTGAGCTATTACGCTTTCTTCAAAGGATGGCTGCTTCTAAGCCAACTTCCTAGCTGTCTGTGCCTTCCCACATCGTTTTCCACTTAGCCATGTATTTGGGACCTTAGCTGGCGGTCTGGGTTGTTTCCCTCTTGACACCGGACGTTAGCACCCGATGTCTGTCTCCCATGAAAGAACTCCTCGGTAT
>Ga0315270_10000347_pt1 | contig 25878 bp, 37 predicted proteins | sample C1_bottom_MG_FD_204932 | JGI IMG/M metagenome (GOLD analysis project Ga0315270, IMG submission 204932) | Sediment microbial communities from Yellowstone Lake, YNP, Wyoming, USA - C1_bottom | ecosystem: Environmental > Aquatic > Freshwater > Lake > Sediment | place: USA: Wyoming | collected...
ACGACATGATGCAAGCCCTGTTCAACCCGGTGCTGGATGAACCATTGCCGCTGCAGATGCACCCGCAGGCCCGCCGCAGAGGCTTTGCGAAACCGTTGCGTTATGCCGCCATGATGGGCGGGATGGTATTGAGCGGGATCCTGGGTTGGTACCTGCACGGTGCCGAGAAGAACAGGCAGCCGCCGATGCTTGCAATGGTCAAGCAGGCAGCCCTGGCGCACGTGGTATACACACCGGAGATGCTGCATCCGGTCGAGGTTGGGAAAGAGCAGGAAGAGCATCTGGTCAAATGGCTTTCCAAGCGCTTGGGTGGCTCGGCCAGACCGCCCCATCTGGGAAATGTCGGCTATGAACTCATGGGCGGGCGTTTGTTGCCCGGAAATCAGGGACCGGCGGCACAATTCATGTATCAGGATGCGCGCGGCATGAGACTGACACTGTATCTGAGCAATAAACCAGCAGACAAGGGCGAAGCCGCTTTTCGTTATGCGCAAGAAGGAAAAGTCGGTGTGTTCTACTGGATAGACAATGACATGAGCTATGCCCTGTCAGGCGAGATGGAAAAAGCGGATCTATTGCGCATCGCCAATGCTGTCTACCAAGGGCTGAATCCTTAGGGCCTCCAGATCAAATAAACCATCGATCGACGTAATAACAAAGTACAGGTCCGCGGCTTGAAAAGTTTGCGGACTTGTACTTTGGTACGATGGTATCCATCGTTCAAACCTGCTCTAATTTCATCCAGGCAGTTAAGAAAATTTAAGGCAAATTGGATGAACAAGCAAAAGAAATATGCTGTTGGGGAATACGATGTGTTTTTGAGGGAGGCTATCATGCTGGAGCTCAGAGTCTATTGTCATGATGCCCTGCGCTATACCGTGATCGGGGATTGGAACAAGGTGCAGGAGTTGCAGGGTCAGGGATATTATGTCGACGTCAAGCTGGCTATCAGGCGAGGGTTAGAAATGGATGATCGCAAGGATCATTCACCAGCTGATACTGAAAAATATAATCAGGCTTACAACTCTTGATATCGCTGATGACGATGTGGGAGTGAAAAAATGAAATACTTTTTTGCCGGTCTGATCATCCCATTCATACCTGTTCTGCTTACGGCAGTGTTCGTCATTGGCGCGCTATTTTTTGGCGTGTCTAATCTGCTTGAATGGAAGAAGCAATACTCGCCGGAATACACCGCCGCAAAGCAGCGCTCGCTGCTTCACGATGCAAGGGCTTATCCGCGCTAACTCAAAAACTATTGGTATAACGCAGGGAACTGTTTGCGCAAGTGATCTAGCTTGGGCATATCGTGGTAAACGATATAGGGCTGGTTAGGATGCAAGGCCAGATAGTTCTGGTGATGATCCTCAGCTGGATAGAACTGCTGCAAAGGCACGACCTGTGTGACGATGGTGCCAGAATAAGCGCGCGCGGCAGTGAGCTGCTTGATAGTGCTTTGGGCGATCTGTTGCTGCTCGGCACTGGTGTAAAAGATCGCTGAACGGTATTGAGTGCCGGAATCCGGACCCTGACGGTTGAGTTGTGTGGGATCGTGTGCCACGCTGAAGAATACCTGCAACAGTTGCTGATAGGAGATTTTCGCCGGATCGAAACGGACGCTTACTGATTCAGCATGTCCTGTCGTTCCCTCGCTGACCATCTCGTAATGCGCGGTTGAAGCGGCGCCGCCCGCATATCCGGACACCACATTGTTCACGCCTTTGACGTGCTTGAACACCGCATCCACGCCCCAGAAGCAGCCCCCGGCGAACACCGCTGTTTGTTCGGTTTGTGCTGCACCGGCATTGGATAGCACGCCCATGCCGAGCATGAGACACACGCTGCTGCTGAGTAAATATCTGTGTACGTATTTGATGGTTAGCATGATGACGCTCCTGGTTGGTTAGCCGAAAGTGAAAGCGAATGCCTCTGCATCGCTGCCTGAAAATTCAATGCGAAAAGTGTGTTCTGTCATCTTTCCGCTTTGCCGGATGAGCTGGTACAACCGCTGCTCACGGATCACACCGTTGCCTTGGGGATCGATGTCCGTGCCATGATCTGCGCCGGGAGCAGCGCCGTCCAGCGTGACCTTGAAATGCACCGGCTTGCCAGTGGGTGCGCCCAGCACCAGATGCAGATCGCGTCCCTGAAAACGGTAGCTGATCGCCCCGCCGGATGCCTGTATAGCGGCTGATTCAGGCGATACCAGCCACTTGCCGCTAAGCGCCCATTGGTTAGGTTTTAGTGTTCGTGGCGAGCTGTACTGCGCCACAACATCTTTCTTGATCGCCTCGGGCGAAACCATATTTTCCTGGCGGGCATAACCCACATAAGTTTCCGGCGATCGTTGCACAGCCGCTGCTGCAGCCGTTGCACCGGTACCGGTTATTTCCACCAGTCCACCGTTCACTGCGAGCACGCCCTGATGTGCCTCCTTGAGCAAGGTCTGGATCATCTGCTCGGTTTCCTGATACGCGCCTTCGCCGGAATGTTGATGGCGGATCTTTCCAAAGGCATCAACCAGATAATGCGCGGGCCAGAATTGGTTCTTGTAGGCATTCCAGATCGTGAACTGGTTATCCATCGCCACCGGATAAGTGATGCCCAGGTCGTGTATTGCCTTTTCGACATTCTGTGGGTCTTTTTCAAAAGCGAACTCCGGTGCATGCACACCGATGATGACCAAACCCTGATCGCGATATTTTTCATTCCATGCTTTCAGGTAAGGCAGGGTACGCAAGCAGTTGATGCACGAGTAAGTCCAGAAATCCACCAACACCACTTTGCCGCGCAGCATCTCATTGGTCAGCGGCGGCGAATTGAACCATTGCGTCGCGCCGGAAATGGTCGGCATCAAAGAAGTCTCGGCGATGACCACGCCAGATTGTTGATCCAGTTGATCAAGCAATTTTTGCTCGGTGCTGGCCGTACTTAAAAAGGTGAACTGTGACAGGAAACGTGTATCCCAGCCCAGCGCGATGACCACCACGCCCACCAGCACGGCAACGCCCAGGCCGCGACGCAACCATTCCTCGGCACCCAGCCCCCGCTTCATCAGGCTGAATACCCGCCCGCCCGCAAGCAGCGCCACCGCCAGCGAAGACGCCGCGCCGGCAGCAAACACCAGCAACAACATCGCGCTATAAAGATTCGCGCCGTTCAAAGCCGCGCCAGCTAACACCAAGCCCAGGATCGGCCCGGCACAGGGTGCCCATAAAAATCCGACCGCGACACCCAGCAACAGCGAACCCTTGAGGCTGGCCTGCTGGTCGGCGCGCTGCTGCAAGTGCCCGCCGAACGCGACGAACGGGCGCATCAAGCGTTCTGACAAGGACGGAAAGATCAGCGCCAGACCCATCAATAAAAGCAGCGCCATCGCCGCATAGCGACCATATTGATTCAATGTGATCAGCCAGGCACCGCCGACTGCCGCCAGGCTGGCAAGCAGCGTGAAGGTCGCCGCCATACCGATCAGGATAGGCAGGCCGGATCGCCGGAACGACTGGTCGGACCGAGCAAAGATGAACGGCAATACCGGCAGCACGCAAGGGCTGAAGATGGTCAGCACACCACCGAGGTAGGACAGCAAAAATATCAGCATGATTATTTATGGGGTATAAAACGCAAAGCGACCGCATTCATGCAATAGCGCAAACCGGTAGGCTTCGGGCCGTCGTCAAACACATGGCCCAGATGCGCATCACACAGCGCACATTGAACTTCGGTGCGCGTCATGCCGAACAGGCGATCAACCACGTTGTGCACATTTTCCGGCGAGATCGGTTGCCAGAAACTCGGCCAGCCAGTGCCCGAATCGTATTTGGTGCCGGCGTCGAATAGCGCGTTGTCGCAGCACACACAACGATACAAGCCGGGATCGTGCCTTTCGTAGCCCGGCTGAGAAAACGCCCGCTCAGTGCCTTGCTTGCGCGTCACTTCGTAAGCCAGCGGCGAAAGCCGTTGCTTCCATTCGGCATCCTTGCGCACCTTGGGCAATGATGCACGACCGAGAGGCTTGCCGTCATCGGAATATTGCATGACGGTCACCTTGTCACTGCCAGATGTCTCACCGGCAAACGAGCGTGTTGCCAAGGACATGGCCAACGTCGTAGAGAGTCCTGATAGCGTGAATAAGAAATGTCTGCGTTGCATGTTTGTTTCCTCCTGCGTATGGTTCTTGTTTGATAGGTAAATCGTGCACCCGGTTCAAGGCAATCATCAAAACCAGTTATGATGCGCGCTGCTTACCGATTGATTCGGGCAGATCAGGCATAAGGTTACACAAAAAATAATCTCAGGACCCGGGTGACAGATAATACCGACAATTTTGCAGCGTTGATGAGGCGATCCCTCAACGGTGACAAGCGTGCTTATGCAGAATTATTGCAGGAAACCTCGCGTTTCCTTCGGCCATTCCTTGCCAAGCGCCTCAGTTTCACCAACGAGGTGGATGATTTGTTGCAGGAGATCCTGCTTTCCATCCACAAAGCCCGCCATACCTACGACGGCAACCGCCCTTACAAGCCCTGGGTATTCGCCATCGCCCATTTTCGCCTGCAGGATTATCTGCGTGCCCATTATTCCGACCAGCTGCGGCAAGCCATCGAAATAACCGAGGTGGAAAATAATTTACCTGAAAATGTAACCGAAACCACCCTTAGCTACGAATCAATCAGTGGAGAGATACAAAAACTCCCTGAAAAGCAGGCCATGATCCTGCAATTGATGCATCAGGAAGGCTACACTGCCAAGGAAGTGGCAGAAAAGATGGGCATGAACGAGTCCGCCGTCAAAGTTGCGGCGCACCGGGCCTACAAGATATTAAGAGAAACGCTGGAAAGATGATGAGTGATATTGATGAGTTGATCGACAAGTTGGCGCAGGACACGGCAGTGGTGAAGCCGGCCCCGCACCCGTTCGCGCTCAGTGCGAAATGGATGCTGGTGGCAGTGGCGTACATCGCGATATCGCTGATGGTGGCTGGCGTACGTCATGACCTTGCCATAAAACTCCATGAACCGTGGTTCGCCGTTGAAATGCTGGCGCTGTTCGGCATCTTCTTCGCCACATCCGTGAGCTCTGCATTGCTCTCATTCCCCGATATCCACCAGATGCGCCGGGCTGCATTTGCGCCGGCTATTTCGTTTGCGCTGTTTGTGCTGGCGATATTGCTGGCCTGGCAGGCGGATAGCCCGCCTGCGCCTTTGCCCATTCACAGTTTTGAATGCACCTCCATGATCCTGATGCTTTCACTGCTGCCGGCAGTCTGGACCATCATACAAATGCGCAAGTACGCCAGCACGCATTATCAATGGGCGGGCAGCATCGCATTGCTTTTTGCATTCAGCGTTGGCGCGATCTGGCTCAGGCTGAATGAGCTGAATGATTCGATCGTGCACGTCATCGAATGGCACTACCTGCCCATGATTGTTGTCGGCCTGCTGGGCATGTGGTTGGGCAAGATCGTTCTCAAATGGTAATGCCACTGTAATTCCTGTTGCGGATTATCTAGCTTCCCTTTCTGCTTACCACGTCTTTGCGGTAAGCTACGTCCTTTGCAACCGAACCATTCCAGTTCAATTTTGAAGGTCAAAAATATGGCTCAATACGTAATGTCAATGAACCGGGTGAGCAAGATCGTTCCCCCCAAGCGTCAGATCATCAAGGACATCTCCCTCAGTTTCTTCCCCGGCGCCAAGATCGGCCTGCTCGGCCTGAACGGCTCCGGCAAATCCACCGTGCTGCGCATCATGGCAAACGTGGACAAGGAATACGAAGGTGAAGTGCAACACTTGCCGAACATCAAGATCGGCTATCTCGCACAAGAGCCACAGCTCAATCCCGACAACACCGTCAAGCAGGAAGTCGAATCCGCGCTGGGCGAAGTGATGCAGGCGCAGAAAAAACTCGATGAAGTGTATGCCGCCTATGCCGAAGAGAATGCCGACTTCGACGCGCTCGCCGCCGAGCAGGCACGGCTGGAGAACATCATCGCCGCAGGGGGCTCAGACGCCTCGCACCAGATGGAGATCGCAGCGGATGCCTTAAGGTTGCCGCCGTGGGAGGCGGTAATCAAGAATCTTTCCGGCGGCGAGAAGCGCCGCGTGGCGCTGTGCAAGCTGCTGCTGGAAAAGCCCGACATGCTGTTGCTCGACGAGCCGACCAACCATCTTGATGCCGAATCGGTGGAATGGCTGGAGCAGTTTCTGGTGCGCTTCCCCGGCACCGTGGTCGCTGTCACCCATGATCGTTACTTCCTCGACAACGCCGCCGAATGGATACTCGAACTGGATCGCGGTCACGGCATCCCGTGGAAGGGTAATTATTCGAGCTGGCTGGAACAAAAAGGCGCGCGTCTGGAGAACGAGCAAAAGCAACTCGATGCCCACGCGAAAGCTATGAAGCAGGAACTGGAATGGGTACGGCAAAATCCGAAAGGACGCCAGGCGAAATCCAAGGCACGTATCGCTCGTTTCGAAGAGCTCAATTCGCAGGAACATCAGACGCGCAACGAGACGCAGGAAATCTTCATCCCTGTCGGCGAGCGGCTTGGCAACGAAGTCATCGAGTTCAACGGTGTCAGCAAAGCCTACGGCGACCGCCTGCTGATCGACAACCTCAGCTTCAAGGTGCCACCCGGCGCGATCGTCGGCATCATCGGCCCGAACGGCGCGGGTAAATCCACGCTGTTCAAGCTGATGACCGGAAAAGAAAAACCGGATTCCGGCGAGGTGAAGATCGGCATCACCGTCAAGATTGCGCACATCGATCAGGCGCGCGACTCGCTGCAGAATGACAAGACCGTGTTCGACGCGATCTCCGGCGGCAACGAGATACTGACCGTGGGCAAATACGAAACTCCGGCGCGCGCCTACATCGGCCGCTTCAACTTCAAGGGCGGCGACCAGACCAAGATGGTCGGCCAGCTTTCCGGCGGCGAACGCGGACGGCTGCATCTGGCGCAGACGCTGATCGCTGGAGGCAATGTGTTATTGCTCGACGAACCGTCGAACGATCTGGACGTGGAAACCCTGCGCGCGCTGGAAGATGCGCTGCTCGAATTCGCCGGCTGTGTGCTGGTGATCTCGCACGACCGCTGGTTCCTCGACCGCATCGCCACCCACATCCTCGCGGCGGAAGGCGACTCGCACTGGAACTTCTTCGACGGCAACTATCAGGAGTACGAAGCGGACAAGCGCAAGCGTCTGGGTGAAGAGGGAGCGAAGCCTAAGCGGATTCGGTATAAGCCGATTAGCAGGTGAGAGTTGTCTTCGTTTAACCCGATAATATATTTGTACTAAAAAAATTAGGTAATTAGGGCGTTTCGTAACCAGTGTATCCTTGGAGATACTTATGGTTACTGGGGTTCATACAGTTTTTAGTTGTGCGACCAACTTTTTGAACGGTCGCAAGTGTGTTTTTTGCGGTTCTTTCAAGACTGTGAAGACCACACGAAGCTATGTGAAATGCATGCGTTGTGGCAAGCAGAAAAGCCTGAACAAGTTGCGTCGTGAGATTGCCATCTTGCAGGGATTTTACCAGCAGCAACCCGCCTACCGGTTGGCCAGTGACTTGGGACTGGATGCCAAAACGGTGACGCGGGTTTATCAGCGGTTGCGCATTGCGCTGTTTCATACCGCTGAATTGGAGGGCGCCAAACTGTCCGGGGAGATCGAGCTGGACGAGTCCTATTTTGGTGGAGCACGAAAGGGGCAACGTGGCCGTGGCGCCCGAGGTAAAAGTATCGTATTCGGCCTGCTGGAGCGGGATGGAAGGGTTTATACCAAAGTCGTGGAGTCTGTTTCTGCTGAGACTTTGATGAGTCATATCCAGGCGCATACCCGTAAGGGATCGGTTTATTTCACCGACGCGTTTCGCGGGTATCAGTCGTTGCAACGATTTGGAAAACATATGGTGGTTAATCATTCCAAGGGCTTTGTAAGTAAAAAGACCAAAAACCATATCAATGGCATTGAAGGATTTTGGAGTTATGCTAAACATATTCTGTACAACTATCGGGGTGTATCGAGGTATCATTTTCCAATGTATCTGAAAGAAATCGAATACCGTTACAATCATCGTCAGGAGAATATTTTCAAACTCTTCCTGACAATCTATTTTGGTTACGTTTCGCCCTAATTACCAAAAATTAAGTTATGAAAAACTTTTTGTATCAAGTAATCAAAAGAATTACATTGATTGCAGTTTTATCTTTCAACTTGATTCTTACCGCGTGTGGGGGGGGTAACGGCGGGGCTGGCAGCGGGACTGCTGCTAATTACTTTTCAATAAATAGTACTACATACACTGAGAACGGAAGCACAGTATTAGTTAGAGGTTACCTAAATCAGACCAGCCCAAATACCTATAAATTGGGGGGCCCGGTCGGGTCTGTCTACATGCACGATGCGAATTCGGGGAATGCGCATTCTTTGAAATTATGAGCACTATCAACGGTTGGCCGGGGACGTATTTCCTCTTGGGTGTTGGTTCAGAAAATTGGGCACATATTACGGATACTTCGCTGGCGACAAATGGAAGTATGTTAGATTTGGCCAATGGGACTGGCACTGGTGGATCCATAACTATCGGTGCATTTGGTAATATAGGTCAGCAGATCACAGGCAGCTTAAATATCAACTTGTGTGATGCGACTACGGTTTGTTCCACCAGTATTAAAAACTACACTGGGAATTTTAGCGTTACACGCACGGCCAATTATGGCTCTATTGCCATGCCGGCCCTGTTGAATCCGTATACTCCCCCTATGACTTGGGGAGGTGGCATCCACCCGGTGACCGGAAGTAATTATTACGTTGTTACCACGAACTCCATCGGCGGCACGCTGACCCTCACTCTGACTCCCACTGTAGATGTCAACATGGCGGTATTTACCGATGACGGATTTACCACTCCTGCTACCTGCAATGTCATCAGCAACTTGAATGTTGTTGGAAGTGGCGTGGAAATTTGTGCTGTTACAGTAACTGCAAATCAAAAATTTTACTTAACAGTGAGTCAGATAGTCACGGCAACTTCTAGAGAAACGTACACACTCAAGGTGTCTGAGCAATAGCAGCTAAAAAAATGGTATAGAAATGGTATAGGGACGGAGCCCTAATCTTTTTTCTGGCTTCAGACTGGGCAGTTTCACACCTTTCTTGACAGTACTATCGCGTTGCGATAGCATTTCCCCCATGATTACGGACTTCCACGACGAAGACACTCTCAAGGTCTGGATGGGCGAGTTTTCTCGCCGGTTACCTAACCAGATTCAGGACGTGGCGCGGCGCAAGTTGCGTATGTTGCACAATGCTCAGCGGATCGATGATTTACGCATCCCGCCGAATAATCGGCTGGAAACATTGAAAGGCAAACGCGCAGGACAGTGGAGCATACGCATCAACGACCAATGGCGCGTGTGTTTTGTGTGGAACGAAGGGCAAGCCAGTCGCGTAGAAATCTGCGATTATCACTGAGGAGCAAAGATTATGAGCAAACCAAGCAAACAAAAATTGCGCAACATTCACCCCGGCGAAGTACTGCGCGAGGAATTTTTGGTGCCGCTCGGCATCACCCAATATCGGCTGGCAAAAGAGATCGGCGTGACCGAGGCGCGCATTTCGGCGATTTGTTCCGGCAAGCGCGCAGTTACGGCAGATACAGCATTGCGCCTTGCCGCGTTCTTCGGCACGTCGAGCGGTTTCTGGATGGGTTTGCAGGCAGATTACGATACCGAAGAAGCTGCAAAGGAGTTGTCGGGCGATCTGGCGCAGATACATCGGTTTGAGCCGATAGCAGCTTAGGTTGAGTAAGCGATATGGGGGCGAGGCCCTAATCTTCAAAGCAATCAGGGACAGACCACAATAAATAAAAGGTAGCGGAGTCGAATTGTTTCAGAAAACAGCAGGGGTCAGTGTGATTTATTTTCAGAAGTAATAGGGGGACGGCCTATTAATTTAAAAGAATGATGCTCCGCCGCAAGTTGTATAAGAAATCGCATCGAATCAGAAAATCAGCCTCGATGGTCTCCCCCTTTGTGGCCATGGCCGTGACCCCTGTCATCACCCTCATGTTCATCGTCTCCGTGATGATTGCCATTATGCCTACGATAACCGGGCTCATATTCCTCCGATTTCACAAAATAAACTTCACGATTACAGGCATTATATTCGCGGCAATGCTTGGACCATTTCTTCGCATGGCCAGGTGGCACATGCAAATAGATCGGCTCCATCTCCATGCCTCGGTGCTGAACCTCAATGATCCTTGGTTTTGAATACACCAGGGGTGGCGGTGGCGCATTGCCGAAATCGACTTGTCCGTATACGCCCGGACTGATCTCGCCACCAACAGAGATATGGATGACGGGTTCCCCCGCGTGAGCTGCAATGCTGCCGACCACAAGACTTGCAAATACTGCCAGTTGGAAAGATTTCATAATTTTTATTTTTGTGATTGTGAAGGAGATTTAGAAACGCTTTGCATTGCTAAACGGTTGACTAACTCCAGAATTAAAGGGGCTGGTCTGGCCTCTTTATCCATTTTTATAGAACGAAGAACAGAAAGAAATGTCATTAGCGTTGCACTCCATCCCTTTTAATTAATTAACAAGGAGAGTCATTATGTTTACACCAATCACTATACCTTTCGGCGTGAAAATGCTTTTCAATACGGTCAAACTCAAGCCCGGTGTTGAGATGGAAGATGTCGAGTTGGCCCTGGGCGAGATGTGCAACGTCGTGAAAGATACTTACGGCGGAGATAAAGGTGGTTTCATCGCCGGGCAGGTTTATAATTTCTCCGGATTCGTTTCTGATGAAGGCTCTTTGAGTGGGGCCAAGGCGGCGGAGGGTCACGTTGCTATCGTTACGTTCTGGAGATCTTTCGAGGAACACGAAAAGTCTCATGCCGACAAGGCGTTCAAGGAAAAATTCACTGCGCTGGGCAAGCTGTGCACGGACAGCAAGGAGTATGGCTATGATATGTTGTGGCAGGGCGTGCCGGAATAATAACCAGGACAACCGTCTAGTAGCTATAGCACTCAGCTAATGGGGACAGCTTCGCACTGGTTTCGGGAAGTATAGATAGCCAGCATCGCAATTGTTTTATTCGAAAGGAGAATGCAATGAGTACCCTCCAATCCGACAAGAACTTCGGGAGTTCAGTTGCGAAGTTTTACGATGAATATTTTGTTCCCCTGATCTTTGAACCTTACGCTGAAGATATCGCAAGGCGTCTGGCTACGCGAAAGATTACCCGGGTACTCGAGATCGCCGCCGGCACTGGCGTCGTCACCCGTCGTCTTGCATCCCTGCTGCCGGAAGATGTTTCAATCTTTGCCACAGACCTGAATCAACCCATGCTGGACTTGGCCGCTGAGTTGGGTACGGCGCGTCCTGTCGTGTGGCGGCAGGCAGACGCGATGCAACTGCCCTTCGAAGATGGATCGTTTGACGCGGTGGTATGCCAGTTTGGGGTGATGTTCTTTCCCGACAAGGCCAAGGCGTTCGCCGAGGCTCGCCGTGTCTTGAAACCTGGTGGCGTGCTGTTGTTCAACGTATGGGACCGGATCGAGGAGAATGAATTTGCCGACATCATCACGACTGCGCTCGAGTCGGTCTTTCCCGACGATCCCCCGCGCTTCATGGCGCGTACGCCCCATGGCTACCACGACATCGCAACCATACTTCAAGACCTGCGGGGCGGCGGCTTTGTCACGACACCCTCCGTAGATACCATCGCTGCGAGAAGTATCGCCGTGTCGGCAAGGATTCCCGCACTGGCGTACTGCCAAGGATCACTGCTGCGCAATGAGATCGAAGCACGGGACAAGTCCAGGCTGGACGAAGCGACCGACATCGCGGAGAAAGCCATCGCCAGACGGTTCGGACGCGGACAAGTTGACGGCAAGATACAGGCGCACGTTGTTTCTGTGGAAATCTAGTGAATTAAAGTGAGATATGGGGACAGGGTCCCCATGTTATTCTTGATGCGATTGCCCACATCGGAAATCAAATGAGAGGACGAAGATATGCATCAGGCCACATTGCAAGATCGAGTCGATGGAATCAGGTGGTCGCAAAGCGCATTTCAGGCGCTTGCGCTGGTTGTAGTATTCATGGGTTGCATCGGCGTCCCTGATGAGGCACAGGCGACAAGCAGCAAACTGGGCGTATACGCAGGAACGGTCGCCGTCTCTGGCACCTTGATGGAGAATGGGGATAAAGAGACCTATCATGCTGATGTGAAGATTAACCTGCCTATTACCAATGGCAACGACCGCGACGCGATGATTGAGGTAAACGATGTCGATAAGCCGAGTGCGACGGCGTTGGTCACGCAATGGGAAGTGGTGGGTAAGGAAACCACCCCTGATGAAAGGGATGGCAAGATCGACTCATGGCATTGTTCCATTGCGGCCCCGACCGAGGTTCCGATGAATGCGTCAGGGGTACTCAATCTGGATTACCGCGCAAAGACACAATCGATTTCCATTGCTCTAGTCGCTACCAAGACTATCCCTCTTAAGTGTTCACATTCGCGGAGGGGTGCTTACAAAAAAGATGTGGTTGTCAGTTTGATGATAGGAACCACGGTGATGGGCGGCACATTTAAGGAGTTGCCCTTTGCTGATCCGGCGCGATTGAAGGCTGCTTACAAGCTTGTGCCACCAGCGGAAACCAACTTCGGTCCCATCGACATGGTGTGGGATTTTCGGCTGGTGCGCTAAATTAAACCAGAAGTGAAAGGTGCCAGACACAAATTGTTAAGAACTAATGGGGTCAGCATCGCAATAGTTTTCGAAAGGGGGAGTAATTGAAAACCAAACCGAAGTCTTCCACCTTATCGCCCTTGAAGCCACAGTCAAAATACTTGATGCCTGGAGTTTATGTCGAAAAAATTGTTTCGACAACGAGCCCCACGCCAGACACATCTACTCGAACGCTGGATGTCAGAAATTACGTTAACAAACTTGAGGCATCGATCGACCTCGGTACTCAATGGGCAGTATTCGAGCCCAATGATGAGATACTTTGGGCGAAGTTGCGCGCTACCATTGAGAATTTACTGACTACTGAATGGCGAAATGGCAAATTGGTTGGCAACGCTGCAAAAGATGCATTCTTTGTGCGCTGCGATCGTTCGAGCATGACACAAGATGACCTGGTAAATGGCCGGCTGGTCTGTGTCATCGGTGTGGCTGTGACAAAGCCAGCTGAGTTTGTCGTCTTTAACATTAGCAAGAATGTTGCTGTGAGCTGATGGGGTCAGCATCGAAATATTTTTCAAAAGGAGAAGAGACCATGACCACAGGCACCGTCCGGCTGCATCGCGTACTTCGTGCAAAGCCGGAACGCATCTATAAGGCGTTCCTGGACGCGGACGCGATGGCAAAGTGGCTGCCGCCCTTCGGCTTCACCTGCAAGGTTCATCACATGGATGCCAAAGTCGGCGGTACTTTCAGGATGTCGTTCACGAATTTCACATCAGGTAACGGCCACTCGTTCGGCGGCGAATATCTCGAGCTCGTGCCATCCAAAACGATCTGCTATTCGGACAAGTTCGAAGACCCGAACCTGCCCGGGGTAATGAAAACGACAGTTACTTTGATGCAGGTGTCGTGCGGAACCGAGATCGCGATTGTGCAGGAAGGGCTGCCCGAGGTGATCCCGCTGGAGATGTGTTATCTCGGCTGGCAAGAGTCGCTCGCGCAACTCGCGAACCTCGTGGAGCCGGAGATTCCGGGTTAGCATTTATAAGGTGCGGAATTGAAATTAAAGGGATCAGCATCGCACATGTTTATTTATGTTTAACTTGGCAAGTCCATTTTTTAATTTGTTCTAATCCATCCATGTGCGGTCGATACGTCCTCAAGGAATCCCCAAAGATACTTGCTGAACATTTTCAGGTGTCAGGCGGGCTGGATCTCTCGCCGTCCTGGAACATCGCGCCATCTTTACGGATCTGCACGATAACTGCCGACGAGCGGGATGCGCGGCATTTTCGGTCGATGCGATGGGGATTGATCCCTTCGTGGGCGAAGGATGCGACCATCGGAAACAAGCTGGCCAATGCGCGTGGTGAGACGGTCGCCGAGAAGCCTTCCTTCCGCAGTGCATTCAAATATCGGCGCTGCATCATTCCCGCTTCCGGCTTTTATGAGTGGAAGGCTGAGCAGGGCATCAAACAGCCGTGGTTCATCTCCCTTGTGTCTGGCGAGCCGATGGCGTTTGCCGGCTTGTGGGAGAGATGGCATCCCGGAGATGGCGAGCTGGTGGAGAGCTGTTGCATCATCACGACCGAGGCGAATGAACTGATGCGCCCCGTCCATGACCGGATGCCCGTGATTCTGGATGCCGGCCAATGGCGTGAGTGGCTATCTCCGAACATGAAGCAAGCTGACATGCTGTTGCCCATGATCAATAGCCATGGATCGGAGACGATGCAGGCATGGCCGGTCACAAGGGAATTGAACCGGGTTGGTTTGCGGGATGATGCGGGTCTGACGCTGCCCGTTGAATTAATAAAATAAAGGGGCTTCCGTCCTGGGGCTAGTAAGGTCTGCATCGCAATAGTTTTTCAGAAACAAGTTAACGGAACCGGGGCTGCCCTTACATATCAAACCTTTCACGTTGCTCGACATGCAATACTGGAAGAACGAAAATGAAAAAGATTAAGCCTTGGATGGTTGGCTTGTTCCTTATTCTGGCGCTGCCTTTGCTGTTGGCATTTTTTCCGTGGCTGCATGTGCCGAGAACGGTTCAGTTCGACGCTTCCCTTCCTTATACCGAGATCAACGGTTACAAATTCCATACGGAAATCTTTGGCAGGCCGGATGCTCCCACCACCATCGTGGTTCACGGCGGGCCGGGTATTGATTACAACCACCTGAAAACCTTGGTACCGCTATCGAAAGATTACCGCGTCATTTTCTATGACCAGAGAGGTGCTGGCCTGTCTCCGCGAGTGGGCAAGGATGTGCTTACCATGGAAAGCAGCCTCGATGACCTGAATTCCATCGTGGAGCATTTTTCCAATGGCAGGAAGGTCAAGCTCATCGGACACTCCTGGGGCGGGATGCTGGTTGTCGGGTATTTGTCGAGGTACCCGGTGCGGGTGTCCCAGGCCGTTGTCGTTGAACCGGGCCCGCTCGATCCTGATGCCGCAAAAGCGTGGGTCGAGGGATTTAATAAGGCGAGGTCGATTTCGATGTGGGCCATCGCGCCTTATGTTTTCGCCTATCCGTATGTCGTGAAGGAAGATGGACAGGAAGGCTACGATTATGTGATGACTCAAATATCCAATGAGCGGAGGCCGGGCCTCCCTTACGAATGTGTTGACCGGACTATCCCGCCTGATATGTTCAAACGGGGAGGGTATGAGTCATTCAACAACATTTTGAAACCGGTGATGGATAAGCCGGAAACTTTTCCCGTCGACCTGACTAAAGGCATCTCTGGATATCACGGTGATTTGATGTTGATCAGCAGTGAATGCAGCATTCTGGGTACGGTATTTCAGGAGAGATACAATATTTCAAAACTCCCTGCGCAGACTGTGTACGTCAAGACAGCGAACATGGGGCACAACCTGTTGACCGAGGATGCGGAATGGAGCGTGAAGACCTTAGGGGAATTTTTTAACACCGGGAGCTAAAGGAGTTAGCAACGAATATATTTTGCAGCGATAATGACACGTAACCTGCAAAGAGACTGGCAGTTAGCCAGATAGAGTTTTTCAACCAACCATTGGAGTAAACAAATGCTCTTCAGAAACCTGCTTCGATTTGCCATCGCCTTTGCGGTCACGATGCCCTTGAGTGCCCTTGCCGATTCCTTCAATGCGAAGCCCGGTGCCTGGGAGATCTCTGCGACCACCCTGATGAAAGGTATGATGATTTCAGCTGAAGCGCTGGCAGGCATGCCGCCTGAACAACGCGCCATGGTTGAAAGAACCATGAAGGCGCGTTCGGGAAAACCCAATACACTTGTGACGAAAAGTTGTGTCACGAAAGCTGACCTCGATCAGGATCGCATGATCAAGTCAGAGGATGAAGAGAGCTGCAAAAAGAAGATCATTTCAAAATCGGCAAGCAAGATGGTGTATGAGCAGACCTGTACGGGGGAGAACGCTTATAAGTCGACGGTGACACTCGAGGCAAAGACGCCCGAAAGCATCGCGGCAACCATGGATATGGTGCAAAGCGATGGAGGAGGAAAGGTCCACGTGGAAATGAAAGGCAAATGGCTGGGCACCAGTTGTGCCGGTATCAAGGACAAATGACACTTGAAGCGGTCGGAGTCAGAGTGATATTTTTCGATCTAAAAATCAAGGGGCCCCAGATTCCATTGAATGACATCAATGACAAGGGGCGGAGCACATTGCATTAAAAATAAAATTTGGCTCCGACCCCTGAAACGTGTTGATCTTATCCCTGAAATTATTATGGTAAACCGTTCACAACAAAATCTACATGGCGGCTTTTAGAGATGACTTTGTAACCCATTAACTTTAGGTCTGTGGCATCGAAGCTGCCATCTGCATTCATATCCAAAACGACATCAGGCGCTACGCCCTCTACTACGGTGACAAATAGGCGAGAAGGCGTCATCAGACCATCAATGCCAAAAGCGTTTTTAGCACCAACGATCCAGGTTGCCCAGATTTCTGTATTCGTTGGAGTGCGATTGGTCACCGCGACAACGTTGAACAAGTTTGAGACATTTTGACCCGGGCCGGCAGAAATAGCCGTAGAAGATAGCAAGACAACCAGTCCGGGGAAGTGATCTTTGTTGGCACCCACACTAAATGTTCCGGGGAATGGCCCTGCATTTTGTAATGGCCCAGGCCCGGTTAACTCTGATGAAGCTCCCGTTGCAGCTAATGTACCTTCAAAATTGACCGCCAGGTCAACCAGGAATCCTCTGGATGAAACACCTGCGACATCGTCTTCACCTGGTGCAAAAATGGTTAATTTGGCTGTCCTATCCTCGTCAGCAAAGGCTGTGTTTACGCTTAACACAAGCGCGATGGCAAATACGATTTTGTTCAGAATTGACATGTATATCTCCATTAAAAAGTTAAAATGTAGTCGGATTTGATCGGGAAGCAGTTCGTGAGTTGATCTGCCATTTTGATACCCCTTATTCACATAAACGGGGATTGATAACGATTTATTCCAGAGGCGTGATAATAAATATGAGTTGGGTGTGTTAACGTTAATGCAAACGCTTATGAAATCCCGCCCTGTTCATGAAATGACATGGGAGCTCTATTGGTCAGCCTACCCGGGACGGGTTAGTCCCTTTTATTCGTTGAACTTTATAAAATGAATTTATTCCGTTTTGCATCATTGATACTTTTGCTTTCTGTCGCACCGTCAGTGCTGGCCTCTGAATGTGGGCAGCCCATTTCCGTTGATGCGGTGACAAAATTGTCGGGCCCAATTACGTTGGGTGGACTTAAAGCCAAATTTGGCGAGTGGTGCCAGGGGCATGGACCCGTTAGTTTTTATAAAGATACAAATGGGAATGAAATCTGGTTTTTTTGGAAATCAGCTAGTCAATCTGCAACCAATGACGCAGAGCGTTTGGAATACCAGGTTTTGCTTGCCAGCGTAGTGCCCGCCAATGATCCAGGTGAATACAAGATCATATGGCCGCCCGAATTTGTTGGAAAGGAGATCAGGGATGTTCTTGCCAAGGAATATCGTGATTGATTGGACGGAGTCCTAATTCAATTTATACTCAATTCAACTTCGGTACCTTTGATGCGCGTTTTAGCCTGCAATGGCTTGATTTATTACTTCAGGAAACATAGACCATGAAAATAAGAAATTTGCTTTTAAATACAGCCATGCTGTTTGCTTTGCTCACGGGCACTGCTGTGGCGGAACCCAAGAATGGGTTTGGTTTGAATGCTGGGCTGGCAAGCCACAGCAGGGATTGTGGCGGTTGTGCGGGGTCAAGTACCTCCGGCCTGAGTATTGGACTGGATTACCAATTTGCGCTGTCAGACAAATTTTCGCTCAGCCCCTTTTTGATGACATCGGCGGAATCTACAAGTGTTTCAGGAATTACTGCTGGCCACGGCATATTGGGCGCACAACTCAGATACTGGGTAGGAGAGATGTTCTTTGGTGGTCATTTGGGGGTTTATTCCGAGGTGCTCGTAAATGGGCCCACGTCGTTGTCGGGTTCTGGAGTTGGCGGCGGGCTGGTAGCCGGATGGGAAAAGCAGGACGGAGGATTATATTTTATGGGGCAGCTTGATTCTGCAACTGTGGCATATTCGGGTCTTGGCGACGTTCCATTTACTGCATTCCGCCTTAGTGCAGGGTATCGCTGGAAATGAATTCGTTGGAGATAATGGGGCAGCTTCGCTGGTCTTTTGAGTCCTAATAGTTCATCTGGAGGTGGATTTGAAGTTGAATATAAAAGCATTGACCATTTCTTCTGCCGCGATCTTTTTGTTTGCGGCACTGGCTTATCCATTATTTGCCCAGTCGTTTTGGGATCCGTTCACGAAGGCAAAGCTGGATGCGTTGAATCAGTCTGGACAGCCAGTGCTGGTCGCCATACATGCTGACTGGTGCTCGACTTGCAAGACTCAGGAGCGGATTTTGCAGGATTTGTTACCTCAGCCGGAATTCAAGCGAATAAAGTTGCTACGGGTAGACTTCGACCAGCAAAAGGATGTGGTGCGTTCGTTTGGCGTTCAGTATCAAAGTACCTTGATTGCATTTAAAAATGGACGCGAGGTAGGCCGTTCAACAGCGGATATGAGTCCAGTAAGGATCGCGGAATTATTGCGCCTGAGCCTGTAAAATTACTGACTTGGTGACGGAGCTCCATTCATTCCAACGATCCAATGGGGCTCCTATCCTCTTAATAACTGATAGTGAAGGTCAAATAAATGAAAAATCTACTTTTGATGTTCTTGGTTGTATTGGCGGGCTGTGCCAGTGCCAAGCAGGTTAAAGGGCCTAACGGTGAAACTGCATATCAGGTGAAGTGTGGCAATGCCGTAAAAAATAAATGCACTGAAAAGGCGGCTGAACTCTGTCCTCAGGGCTACAGTGTGCTTGAGGGCAAGTCAGATCGTTATGATGACTTGACCAAGGTGGGGGATGCTGGCAAGTTGGAAATCAAAGCTGATACCACTACAACCATGCTGATCCAATGTAAATGATCCTTGAATTGAACGAATAGTCGGGGATCGAGCCAGAGGGCCGGCAAGAGCTAGCCCGGGTTTCTCGAACGCTTTTAAGACAAGATTATGCTATTGAATAATTTATAGTAACGATGCAGCTTTCTTTTGATTCGACAACAAACATGGAAAGGAGCACTTTGAAATGAGCAAAACCGCAGACTACCAGCTTGTCCGTAACTCATCAGTGGGCGCAGAGCTTCATGAGGATGAAGCAAAAACACTCGCGACAATATTGGGAGTGCGGCATTTAAAGGATGGCGAGCTGCTTGTCAGCGAGGGCGGCGCCGAGCAGACCTTGTTCATTCTTGTCTCTGGCAAGCTTGCTGTCATCAGCACCGGTACTAAGGGGGAGGAGCAATTGGTTCACACCATGAAAGAGGGTGAATGCGCCGGAACCCGCGCATTTGTCGACCGAACGCCGCGCAAGGCAACCCTGCGCACTATCGGCAATGCCACGGTTTACACGCTTACCCCGGATGCGTTTGAGACAGTGGTGGATGCTCACCCGCGTCTGGCATATAAAGTGATGCGCGCGCTGTTCCGGAACACTCACGCCAATCTGATGAGGATGAATCAGGAAAGTCAGGAACTCTCCAATTACATCAATAAGTCGCAGGGACGTTACTGAACGCAGGTCGCACAATCAATGTGCTGAACCACATCCTGAATGGAAGCAATCAGAGTCGATTGTTTGGTGTGGGAAAGTAGAGTTCAAGGGGCTTTAGGACTGTTTGATTTAGACTCTGCAACAACATGGCGAATCATGTAGACGATATACAGCGAGAGTATTGCTGCGAAGAAGCACCAGACAGAGACGTAGGCATAACCAAAAGAAGCTGACGCAAACACGCTGGACAAAGCAACCAGCACCCCGAATATCTTGATTAGTCTGTGGCTGGAAAAGAGTAACGGCACAAGGATAGTCAGGCCATAGAGTGCGGCTGGCGTGATTGGTATGTGGATAGGGCCGCGCCAAGGAACGGAAAAGCTGTAGTTGATGGAGTTTTCTCTCACCGCAGCCATCATCCATTCGGGATGAAGGAGCATGACTGAATAGACCAACGTTCCAGCGAAAGCGCCGAAAATAGCGCAGCCGGCCATGACCTTCTTGCGAAGCTTCCCGGGCTCGATCAGGTAGCTGCTAAGTGGTAGCCACCACAACCATAGAAAATGCGAGAAGAAGTGAAAGCCCAGTGCAAAGGGCACCGCTGCACTGGTATCCCCCGCATCAAGCTCCTGCCATACCCGTCCCTCGAATGCTTGCTGGATACCAAACAAGACAGGCATCAGCGCCCACAAATTCCAGTATGGTGGTTGCAGCCGCCTTGCCTGTTGGATCGCATACAAACCTGTGGTCACCAACACGACAGCGGCACCATAGCTAACAGTTGCGGAGAAGCACATGGAATAAAAGTGTCACTTGTAATTGTCTGTTGGGAAGATAATATAACAGTCGGGGATAGCCCACGGATAGGAATCATGAGCTCATCAAAAATTGGATGACAGTTGAACCACAAATGTGCAACAAAAAGCTGATTAAGGAGATTAAATGCTAACGAAAATTATGCGCCCCGCTATGCTGATATTGCTCGCCCTTGCAACCTGCGCCGTAAGCCATGCGGCGGATATGGCGGTTGACTGCAAGCTCAAGGGGGGCACAGTAGTTCAGCTCCCTGCCGAAGCTTGCAAGATGGAAGGGGGGGCGCAGGTAAGCGCAGCGGCTTTGTCGCCCCCAGCTGAGGCTGCTAACCTTTCCAAGTTGGAAACAACACAGAAACTGATCGTTGGTATATTGGGCAAGACTGTGGAATCGGCGACACCATTGATCCGGAACCCGGAACTCATAGAAAGGACTGCCAAATTTGACGGGTGCCGATTGGTCGTTGATGAGCAGGTACACATCGAATATGGCAATGCCTATTCTGTATGGCGAGATTTCAAGATCAACTCTGTGATCGATCTCCAGAATATCAACCGGGATGAATTCGGAATATTGGGAAAAGTAACTTCCAAGGGGGGCGACCTTACCGGAGTTGCTGTTTATTTTGAGGAAGGTAAACGCAAGGACGAGAATAACATTTCAATATCTGTGCTTTATCTGAGAAATGGTGCCTATACAAAATACAAGGTACATGGGCCATCTGCATACTGGAATACGCCTACCGACGATTTGTGGATAGAAGACGAGCATGGCTATACGAAAGATACGGGATGGGACACCGCGGCAACGGAAAAGATCAGGATACTTCTCATCGTTCGTTCAGCAGACGATGCAACCGAGTTGAAAAGCGCTTTGGATGAGGTGATCACGATGTGCAAGGCGCAACAATCAGAGACTCACTGATAGAAAGCCGACGGTGCCAATTCAAATCGGTTTCGGGAGACCGCAATGGAGATGAAAAAGATCAGTTCGGGCAGGTTGCGCGCCATTGGTTACGATGCACGTGCCCGGACGCTGCAAGTCCGGCTCGACGACGCGAGCACGCTTCAGTACGGTGGCGTCGGCGAGGATATATGGCGCCGTTTGAGCAGCTCGGGAGCGGCATGGAGCTTCTATCGCGATAACATCGAGGAGGAGTTCACCGCGAAGCGCGTTTCCGGAAACGTCCCCGCAGCCAAGAACCCGCTCGATGAATTGTTCCGGAAGCCCTGAACCAGCTTCGGGATCTGATTTCAATTTGTTCATGAACCGCAATGCTTTGGGCAGATTGTTTTTTCAGGAAACTGCACAAAAAAGGAGGAGTGATGGAGCGATCCAAAAGTATTTTCGGGCTGTCGAACAAGGTGTTGATTGGTGTGGCGCTTCTTGGATTGTGTGCGGGGATCATCATGCCTGCAGTTGCAAAAGAAGATCCGGTCAAAAAGGATGAGCCCATAAAGCAGTCCGGTACCATTTTGGTAAAATTCTATGCTGATGTCAGTGAAGCCAAGATCCAGGAAGTGGCCGATCATTATGGGGCGCGTAATATAAAACCCTTGAGCGAGGCTGAAATGTTTTCGCACAAGCATCCAGGGCAATGGAGAAAGTTCAGGTTTGAAGCAGTGGATGATTTGAAAAGTATTGCCTGGCGTATTCGTCAGGACAATCGCGTGATTGAAGTCGAATAAGCGCTACTGATTTCAGCATCAGGTATGTTTTATTTTATGGGAGTCACAATGAGCACTGATCCGATAGAGCAATTCAAAACCAAGCAACGTGAAACATGGACCATGGGGAATTTTGGCGACATGGCTGTTTTCACGACACCCGTGGCAGGACATCTGGTGCGCTATGCCCGAGTGGTAGACGGTCAAGCGGTGCTGGATGTGGGGACGGGGACGGGTGTCGTTGCGATCACGGCGCGGCGTATCGGCGCGAAAGTGACCGGACTGGACCTGACGCCCGCTCTACTCGCACAGGCGAGGGAAAGCGCGATGCTGGCTGGCCAGGACGATATTGCCTGGCATGAAGGCGATGCCGAGGCGCTGCCTTTTTCGGATGCATCATTCGATGTGGTGTTGAGCCAGTTCGGGCATATGTTCGCTCCGCGGCCCGAGGTTGCACTTGGCGAGATGCTCCGCGTGCTGAAACCCGGTGGCACCATCGCCTTTGCCACATGGCCCGGGGAGCAGTTGATCGGCCGCCAGTTCAGCCTGATCGCGAAGTATCTTCCGCCCCCACAGGGTGTGCCATCGCCGGTGCAATGGGGTGATGTTGCAACAGTGCGGCAACGACTAGGCGACGGCGTGAAAGGCCTGCACTCCGAGCGGGGAATCATGGGCATCCCGGCGCTCACCCCTAAGCATTTGCGCCTGTTTCAGGAAGCAAAGGCAGGCCCCTTTGTCCGGGCTGTGCAGGCGTTACAGTCAGACCCTGCAAGGCTCGAAACTTTTCGGAATGAGATGGATGAGGTATTGGGTGAATATCTGCATGACAACGTCGTCCGCCACGAGTACCTGTTGACTCGGGCGATCAAGGTCTGATCCTGCCCAAGTTGATGTAATTTTCTTTTCATTCTATTTGTTCGTGGGTCGGGCCATGCCCGACTACATATCCGGCTGGTTGAATCCGCCCCGCGAAAACTTTACAAATCGCAGGCCTGGTTGATCCAACTCTGGGTTGCAGGGCTTGGGAAGATTTAGCGCCAATCCGACTAGCCGTCCATCCCTTTTTATTACCGTTCATATTTGATTTTGCACCGGCCATCCCCGAACCGGCAAAGCAGCTGAGCGGGCTTGGGAATGCAGATGCGTTCTGTTAATTTCTCCTCACCACAAATTGTAGGTCTTCATCAAGTGGAAGGAGTGGCTCATGGATAAACTGGATAATACAGACGGAAGCTGGGAACACCTTTATACGCAATTCAAAAATCCGGAAGGAGATCAAGTGCATTGCATGGTGCATAAGGAAACCAAGAAGCTGGTGTGCTTCGACGTGAAATTAAACCGGGTACTATCAAAACGGGAAGCGCGGGAATTCAGGGCGGATGTTACGGGTTTGCACGTGGCTTATCAGGAGAAAGTTTAGTGTCCACTTGCTGACGCAAGTGGCCGAACCTAATCTTTCCTCATAGTGACATAGCCCTGATTCAGATCACGACGTTTTCAGTACACCAAGTCTTCATGCTTGCATCAAACGGCACCCCAAAGGGTGCCGTTTGCTTTTGTATGGCTGTGTGGTCGATCACGAAGCGCCTGGGCCTTTGGGGCGTATTGCTTATGTGACATATTGTTGTTAGTGTGCTTGGCACCATGTCTGACTTATCTCAAGAATTAGCGGGTTTCATTGTCGAACTTGATGCGGCAGTAGAAGCACACATGAATTGGACCCGCCGAGTGTTGCGCTGTGCTGTGCTGCGCACTTCGCCTGGCGAGGATGTACTCGCACCCTTGGCGCACACCTTATGCCGCTTTGGTCGGTGGTTTACATTGCGACAACCGGATTTCGAGAAGTTAAGTTTGCAGAAAACACGGCGGCTCCTGACCGTACACCAGGCCATGCACGATGCCATACGATCTATCTGTACCGATGTGCTGGATGGACGGCCCGGGCAAAGTTCAAATATAGATGCTTTCGAACAAACACAAACCGAGCTGATCCAGTTACTGGCCGAGTTCAAGACGCAGTTTCTGGCCACTGCTACGCAATATGATGAACTGACCGGGCTTGCACTCCGCCGCGGACTCGAAGAAGAATTCATTCAGCTACAAAAGCTTTGCAAACGCAACAAACGGCTGCTTCATGTTGCATTGATCGATGTGGATAATTTCAAGCGCATCAACGACACCTATGGCCATCCGGTGGGCGATATCGTCTTGCGTCATTTGGCAGACACACTTAAACAAAACATACGTCCCGGCGAACCGTTGTACCGTTACGGCGGAGATGAATTCCTCTTGCTGATGCAAACACAGACTCTCGAAGAAGCCGCTTCAGCCGCAGAGCGTTTGGTTGAGGTGGTGCGTGGCGCACCTATGCTGATTCCGCAAAGTCCTGCATTGACCATCACCATAGGGCTGTCTTGTGTGAGTGATGATGAAGGATTTAACATCGTGATCGAGCGTGTCGACAGGGCACTTTTTCTGGCCAAGAAGGCCGGGCGAGATCGTTATGTCGTCGCGCAAGGCTGAATTGGCTAGTTGATTACGTCCATTGCAGGTGCCGATTGACACTGCTGCATCTGTACCACGATAATCCGCCAATGATTACTTCCCTCACCATTCATCACGTCCCGGTCTGCCGCAGCGCAATTCTGCGCAAGGTGTGGCCTTCACGCAATGTGGTCTGGAGAGTTGGCGTTTAAGCATTATTCGCTTTAGCAGTTTCCAAAAGGCCACAGAAATATTCTGTGGCCTTTTTGTTTGTGCCGTTCGACCGGTTAGCATCGGGTCAAAACGGCAGTAGTGATATTTAATCGGAGAACAGCTATGTCGCTTCCGGCTGCGTTTGTTTCAGTCATCCTGATCTGGTCCACCACGCCACTTGCAATCAAGTGGAGTGCGCTGGGAGCAGGGTTCAGCTTCGCGGTTTTCGCGCGCATGGCGATCAGCGTCTTGTTGTGTGCTGCATTGCTGACGGTGTTGCGTATTCGCCTTCCGCTGCATCGCAGAGCGCTGCATAGCTACGTGGCGAGTGGTACCAGCATGTGGATAACGATGATGCTGGCTTACTGGTCTTCGCAATATGTCAGCTCGGGCATGATTTCGGTGCTGTTTGGTTTGTCTCCGCTGATCACCAGTCTGGGGGCGATGTTGTGGTTGAAGGAAGAATCGATCACTGCCAGCAAATTGGCCGGCATGCTACTGGGATTGGCCGGTCTGGCGCTGGTGTTTCGAGGCGGTTTGCACTTGGGCGAAGACGCAATGCTGGGCTTGGCCGCGCTGTTTCTGGCGGTGGTCACCCAGGCGCTGGGTCTGGTCTGGATCAAGAAGGTAGGCGATGACAGCGCACCGTTGGCGACGACGTTTGGTTCACTGACAGTCGGGTTGCCACTATTCTTTGCGGCATGGTGGCTGGCCGATGGACACTGGCCTGATACGTTGCCGGAACGCGCTACGGCTGCGATCATTTATCTGGGCACGATAGGCTCGGTGTTGGGTTTCATGCTGTATTACTACATGATCAAGCACATGGACACGGGACCTATCGCGTTGATCAATCTGATCACGCCGGTGCTGGCGTTA
>Ga0315270_10000348_pt1 | contig 25816 bp, 18 predicted proteins | sample C1_bottom_MG_FD_204932 | JGI IMG/M metagenome (GOLD analysis project Ga0315270, IMG submission 204932) | Sediment microbial communities from Yellowstone Lake, YNP, Wyoming, USA - C1_bottom | ecosystem: Environmental > Aquatic > Freshwater > Lake > Sediment | place: USA: Wyoming | collected...
GCCGATCGCGGCAATGGCGGTCTCGCCCTCGAAAGCAGCGCTCAGATTCTCGCTGGCCTTCTGAACGGCAACCTCAGTTTCGGACGACCATTTGATGGCTCGAAGCAACCTAGCGGCCAGTGCACCGATGGTAGCGCGTATCTGTGCGACAGCGTCTCTACTTGCCGGTGTGTAGTAAAGCTGGATCAACCCGCGATCAGGTGCTGATACTGGGTGCCGCTTTTCGTCCGGAGGATCGTCGTCGAGAGTGTCTATCCAGAACAATTCCTGCGAGACCTCACCCTCGACAGTTCCATCGTCTTCCCAGCGGGCCTCGAGGCGCATGCGACAAACCGGATCGCCACCTTCTCTGGCGATCTGCATATGCCGAAAAGACGGGGCAATGGTCTCCGACGTCGCAGTGCCGTCGGCAAGTTCCGGCAAGGCGATCAGCACATCAATGAACAGCTCTTTTGGCTCGCGGTTGTCGGGCTCGTCCTCTGCGCCAAGATGAAAGTCAGATCGCTGGACGGTGCGCTGCGCACGTGAGGCACCGAATAGTGTTGACAGGGCATGAAGAAGCGCGGTCTTGCCAGCCGCATTCGGGCCGATGATGGCGGTGAGCTCGGGCGAGATGGCAACCACAATCGGATCGGGACCGAAGCATCGAAAGCCAGACAGGATAACGGATTCGATACGCATGGACTTCCTTTCTTCAGGCTGTCGCTGGCAGCCGATCGGTGCCCTCACTCGGGACGGCAAGGTTGCGCCGATAGCTGAACACCTGGTCTCGCGTAAGACCTGTGCTTTCCTGGACGATGCCGAGGCGGTCCAAGTCGGCGAGTGACGCTTTGACCGTTGGGGTCGACAAGGCAGTTTGTTGGATGAGTCGATTGGCGGTCATCGGAACCAGTGGTAAAGGTGGAAGCGCGAATGCGCGAACAGTCCCGTCTACGACGGGTGTTTCAACGAAGCGACCGGGAAGGTGTTTGGGATCAAAATCGAACATATTTAATTATCCATGATGGGTTTCGCTTCTTGTTTAAGCAATTAATGCTTCGCTAAATTAATAGCGGGCGATTCCAGTTGATCCGAGGCCCTTCGAGAGTGTCCATGGAGCATCCCTAGAGAGCGGTTAACCCACAGAGGTGTGTTGGCGAAACAGGCCCAAGGCGAAGCCCTGGCCCAGGAGGCGGCCCTGGTTCGGAGGCTGGGTGCCCAGTCGGAGGAACTGCAGGGAATCTGGCTCGCGGAACTACGTGCGAGACACCTGGACCTGTTCGATGCTGAGCCCCGCTCGAAGAACCTCCCTTTCCTGAGGAGAAAGCTGGCCTTCCAGGTGCAGGAGCGCATGGAGGGCGGGCTACGAGTGGTGGAGCGGGCAGGATTTGAACCTGCGACCTTTGGATTGTCAGCCAAACGATGCTAATTGGGCTAGGTGGTGACGAAAACTGCTTGTAGTGCATGAAGAATAGAGCGCACATGCAATACCCCTAGAGATGGGGTTTTCAGGAGGTGTTGCATGGTTCTCAAGAACTCAGGCGAAGCCCTATCCCGGGAAGCCGCGGTAATGCGGTCTCTGGCGAAAGATATCAGTGCGCTGCAGGATCTCGGGCTGGCAGAGCTTCGAGTGCGTTACCTCGCGGTATATGGGGAGGAGGCCCGCTCTAAGAACCTCCCCTACCTCCGGAAGAAGATCGCCTTCCGGGTCCAGGAGCAGATGGAGGGGGGGCTTTCAACGGCGGCCCAAGCTCGCATCGAGGAGTTGTCCTCGACCGATGCCACTTCTGAGCCACATCGGGTAGTTCGGAGGCCGCCCCTCACGCCTGCTTCGGGCTCGTCGGGGAAACCTGATGGTCGGGATCCTCGGCTGCCGAAAGCGGGGAGCCTGGTTTCTCGTGAGTTCAAGGGCTTCAGTCATGAGGTTCAGATACTCGAGAGCGAGTTCGTCTATCGGGGGCGGTCTTATCGCAGCCTCTCGGCCATCGCCAAGGAGATTACTGGCACGCCCTGGAACGGGTTCCTGTTCTTCGGGCTGATCGGGCGGGGAGGGCGCAATGGCAGCCAGTCCTGATCTGGGCCTACCTGCCGCGGTCCGGTGCGCGGTCTATACCCGAAAATCCACAGCTGCCGGTCTGGAGAAGGATTTCAATTCCCTAGATGCCCAGCGGGAGGCCTGCCTGGACTACATCCGGAGTCAGGCCAGCCGTGGCTGGGTAGCCAGTGAGGAGGCCTATAACGATGGCGGGTTCACGGGGGCCAACATCGAGCGCCCTGGGTTCCAGAAGCTTCTGGACCACGTGCGTCAGGGCCTCATCGACGTGGTGGTGATCTACAAGGTGGACCGCCTCTCGCGCTCCCTGCTGGATTTCGCCAGGGTCATGGAACACTTCAACCGTCACCGTACGGCCTTCGTCAGCATCACTCAGAACTTCTCCACGGCAGATCCCGTGGGGCGGCTCACCCTCAACATGCTGATGAGCTTCGCTGAATTCGAACGCGAGATGATCGCCGACCGGATTCGGGACAAGGTAGCGGGCGCCCGCCGCAAGGGGAAATGGACTGGGGGGATCACTTCCCTAGGCTATGTATCAGAGAAGAGCAAGCTCGTGGTGATCCCTTCTGAAGCTCCCTGGGTTGCTCAGGCATTCCAATGGTACTTGGAGGGCAAAAGCGCTCTCGAGATCAGCCTGCGCCTCAATGAGGCGGAGGTGCCAATGCGGGCCATTCAGAAGCCTCGGCCGCATCCCTGGAACAAGGACCACGTGCTTCGAATCCTGAGGAATCGCCTCTATGTGGGGGAGATCGCCTGCCTCGGAGAGTTTGTGGTGGCGGAACACCCGGCGCTGATCACCCGGGAAGTATTCGACCAGGCCCAGCGGCTGATGAAGCCCAGGCATCATCAGCCAGGTGTGCTCATTCAGAATCCGGACTACCTGGTCCGCGGGACGCTGCGCTGTGGGGCTTGTCAGGGGCTAATGACCAGTGCCTCCACCCGAAGAGATGGGCGGGTATTCCGTTACTACCGCTGCACCACCCGAGACAAGTGGGGGAAGAAGGTCTGTCCCATGAAGCAGCTGCCTGCGGAAGCCATCGAGACCTTCGTGGTGGAGCAACTTAAGGAGGCCTTCAAAAACCGCATGAGAAGGGCAGCTCTGGATCGGTATCTCATCAGGGGTCTGGGGTGGTTGCCCAATGCCTTCCCTGGGTTCGGAGAGATCTGGGAAGCGCTCAACCTTCGGAACCGCCAACGGCTCATCCGGCTGCTGGTCTATGAGGTGGTGGTGGAGGAGTCCGAGGGGGTCCTCCGGATCCGTCTGCGGGACCTGGAGCATATCGATTTTGTCGAAGCAGAGGCTTCGGCATGAAGGTAGACGAGTTGACCGTGCGGGTGCCATTCATGCGGGTGCGCCGAGGTCTCGAGGTCGCGTTCCAGCAACCCGGGGTGGAGGGTGGGCCAATTGGTCCACCCACGCCTTTGGCCCTGTGCCTGGCGAGAGCTCATACCCTCGACCGAACCCTTGAGGCTTGCGGGCCCGGGTCTCTGAGGATTTTGGCGGATCGGCTGGGGATCAGCCCGCAGCGCCTGGTCCAGATCCATGCTCTGGTCTACCTGACGCCGGACATCCAGGAGGCAGTCCTTCTGTCCAAGGTTGAGGCCAGCCGGTTGAACTTCCACACCTTGTTGAGCATCGCTCGGGTGCCGTTGTGGCGGGATCAGCGCGAAACCTGGTGTGCCTTCCTCAACGAAGGTCCATAAGTAGACGCCTCGGACAAGGAGGAGGATAGTTCCTCCACTCGGGCTCGGTGATCGAAGGCTAGTTTCAGTCAATTTGAAGGGAGTTATGACGGAAATGGCGGAATCACTCGAACCCTTCTGGTGATTGGCCATTCTTCTCCAGGTTCCACCATCCCCTACCCCATGCAGGGGATGGAACCAACCAATCAGGCCGGTCCCCGTGTTGGAGGTTGATCTGCCCTCACCTTCGCATGGCCGCGAGGATCGCTCGGTCGCGGGCTAATCTCCGGTTCACAATCTCGGCCCTGATTGGGTCCGGGAAAAAACCTGTTGTGGCACGATGGAGATCATCTTCGTGCCCCTTGACCATCTGTTCATAGGAAGCGCAGATGAAACCTTTCAGGTCTACCCCAGTGAGCATCGCCTGCTCCGCGGGTATGTAGAACAGAATCCTTGCCTCAATAGGCTGCACTCCGTGCTCCTGGCAAACCCGCGTGTAGGTTTTCAGTAACTCCCTTCTCGGCCTACTTTCATGAATCCAGCGGACGAGTTGAGCTCCATTTGGATTCTCTCGCTGATAGCGATCCCAGGCCTCCGGTGTGAACCCGTCGGGTGTGGTACCACAGGCAAGGAAAAGGGCGGGGACCAGGATGACAAGTGCTTTCGGATTGCTCATGATGTCTCCTTGAATTCACTCGTCGAGCAGGATTGGTTCGCCCTGACTATCGAGGCCTAAGTGGTGCTCTCTCATGAGGCCGATCAATGCTTTGCCGTTGATCAAGCCGATGGGATGGACGGCATTGCTGCGCGCTGCTTCTTCTACCGCGCCCCGGCTATATCCGTTAGTCGTGATGAAGACTCCCAATGATTGGGTTCCCATGCTCCCCCGGAAGCACTGGATATCTGGGCGTCGAACGTTTTGATTGGTGAATTTCTTCGCCTGCGCAACAAGTTCGAGGCTAATGCTCCCTTTGAGTAGGATGGATCCGCGTGCATCCACGCCAGCATCCCTGGTAAGGGGCGTGGCTTGGATATCTGCTCCGTCGTACATCCGAGTAAGAAGCTTCGCGACCAGGCGTTCGAATTGCTCTGGTTGAGTCCTCTTTACTTGTTGTAGAAGGGTCTCGTCCACAGTGGACCAAGCATTTACCATTTCCTGGCGGATGCCGCTCCCGCCCAATGCCACCATTCCCTGTCCCAATTTCTGGAACCGTGGTTGGAGACCTCTGTTGTTGTACCGGTCGATCTCCGTGAGGATTTGCGCGTACATAGTGGCTTCAGGCGTCTTCCCCCGGGTGTTCACTAACTTTCGGTCTAGGGCGATTCGAGTGATGTCTCGGTAGTGCATTGGTCTCGATGGAGCAAACTCCTGGAGCACTTCGATGGCGGCATCCGTGAAACTCATGGTGTCGGTGTTGGCAGCTGGGTCGAGCTCTTCTTCTTCGAAGAGGGAAGGGCTCTGACTGCTCTCAAATTGAGGGGAGGTAAGCGACATTCCCTTCAAGGCGAAGGTTCCAGGTGCGGTACGAACAAAACAGGAGGCATCCCCTCGAGTTTTGATATCGGTTGCAAGCCGTGCCTGAACCGTCGCCTCTGGAGTTAGGCCCTGGGTTTGCCAATAGCCCTTGGAGAGCATTGCCGAAGTTAGTTCACGCACGGGCAAGGGCTTGCCCACCTCCTCAAGCACCAACCTGGCTGCCTCCAAGACACTAGGCATTCAGCCTCCGCCGAGATTCCTCTGGGCCTAGCAGACCGATAACCATCGACAAAAATAAATTCATTTGATTTTGTATCCTCCTTGACGGCTCTTCGCAAGGATTAAACGTCCAGGCAGGGATGGCGGCTGGCTAAGCTTCCATTCCCCGGAGCCTTAGGTTCGCTTACCATGGCGTTTATGGCGTACCGCCTATGCTCTCGCTCCTGGATCCGGAGCGATGGGAGCCGGTGGACTAAAAATCAAATCATTTGTTTTTTCTGTCAAGGGTTTCAACCGTGACCCGTAAGGGGCCATACCGTGTCGGGGGGCCCGTCCAACGGGCTGCCAGTCTTGGCCAGCGAGTCGCTGCCATCCGGAAGGCTTGGGGTTGGACTCAATCAGAATTGGCGGAGCGGCTCAGGGTTCAGAAGGCCACAGTGAGTGCCTGGGAGCGCGAGATAGCTGCTCCCAATGGCATTTCTCTCATCGCTCTGGCGGCAGTCCTGAACACTTCCCCTGAGTCTCTTCTTGGTGAGAGCCGGTTCACGATTCCCTCCATGCTGGAGGGAGTTTCTGAAGGGAATTGGCAGAGTGTCCAGCTTCCCTTCTCAGCAGATCCTGAGCTGGTGTTGTTGGTGGAGGCCGGGAGCGTCACGGAGACCCTGCGGCCCAGCCAGCTGAAGAACCGAGCGGCTGAGGCATTGGCCTCGAAGAGACCAGTCTGGTTGGTGGTGGGGTAGCCTCGCCCTTTTTTGGCGCCAACGAGGTTCGCCAACCTTTCTCTTGTGGGTTGGAGGAAGCTTAGCGCCTAGCTTGAAATGTTCTTAAATTCCCGCCGGCCGCGGCCCATACAACTGAGTCAGCCCTTCAGGGGTGAAGCCATTCTCCAGGCCCCACTCCCACATCCCCCGATTGAACCCTTCGGGATTCGCTGGCTCGCAGTCGCCGAAGAAGTCTGCATCCTGGGGCTTCCCCTTCTCGTCGTAGTAGAAGCCTTCGCCTCCCCCTCGCGTGAACTCATCGTGATGAGACAGGCTGACCTTCATGACAGTGACAATCAGTGATTCGATCCTTTGGTCCAGGTCGTCCGGCCCCTCATCGGGCTTCCCCCAGAGCATCCGTTCCCGGATGCGCTGGGCTGCCCAGGCCACATGCTCGTTTTTCATGAGGGCATTGAAGGGGTCGGTCATGATTCATTCCTAAATTTACTCGATTCATCGAATCGGCTGACCACACCATCGGTTGGAAGGCCACGAAAGTCCACCCTTGGTCTGGGTGTCTTGAAGAACATGCGCCCAATAGCCCACGAGCCCCTTCGGAGGGGCAGGGGGGCTTGTGGCGGCCTGAGGTTGCTGATCCGAGAGCGATCCGGGCGGAGAAGGCGGTTGCGGTAACACGCAGCCCTTTTCTCGCGCCCCATTGGGGTCTGAGAACCCGAGAACTCAGCCCATCACCCCAGTCGACCCGATTCTCTGGCCTGTTTATGAGTGCAATTAGAGAGAATGTGCATGAATTCTAAATGCTGATATGAGTGCGAGAAGGGGGTCATAAAGTTGAATTTGTCCCCGGTAACACAAACGCCCGACTGTTGGTCGGGCGTTCATCTGGTAGGGCTAACGGGATTTGAACCCGTGTTACCGCCGTGAAAGGGCGGTGTCCTGACCCCTAGACGATAGCCCCCTGGGGTGGAACTTGGTGGGCCCTGCGGGATTTGAACCCGCGGCCAACGGCTTAAAAGGCCGCTGCTCTACCACTGAGCTAAGGGCCCTTGCCGGTGGTTCCGGGCCCGCGAACCCTCGAGCGCGCGGTGCACGCGAGCGTGCGATGCCCGGATGGGCAGGAGGATCAGTGTGCCCGTGAAGGGCGTTTTGGTCAACCCAGCAGCGGTTCGAGGAAGGTGCCGGGATAGATGCAGCCCTCCTGGCGATCGGGCCCGGTGCTGAGGTAGGCGATGGGGACTTCGACGCTTTCGACCAGGGCTTCGAGGTAGGCGTGGGCTTCGGCGGGGAGCTTCCCGTGATCGGTGACGCCGCGGGTGCTGGCCCAGCCCTTGAACAGCTTCACTTCGGGCTTCAGGTCCTTCCAGTCGGCGGCGCAACTGGGCAGCTTGGTGGTGATGGTGCCTTCGCCGGTGCGGTAGCCCACGATGAGGCCCACCTCATCCAGGCCGTCCAGCACGTCCAGCTTCATGATGGCGAGGCCATCCACGCCGTTGGTGCGGCAGGCGTGGGCGGTGATGGGGGCGTCGAACCAGCCGCAGCGGCGGGGGCGGCCGGTGGTGGTGCCGAACTCCTTGCCCACGTCGCGCAGGCGCTCGCCGGTGGCGTCGTGCATCTCGGCGGGGAAGGGGCCAGAGCCGACGCGGGTGGTGTAGGCCTTGGCGATGCCCAGGACCTTGTCGAGGGCCTTGGGGGACAGGCCGGTGCCGGTGAAGAGGCCGCCCAGGCTGCAGTTGCTGGACGTGACGAAGGGATAGGTGCCGTGGTCGATGTCGAGCAGGGTGGCCTGGGCGCCTTCGAAGAGGATGCGGTCACCGCGCTCCCAGGCCGCGATGAGATGGCTCTGGGTGTCGCCGATGAAGGGCAGGAAGGGCTCGGCGGTGCGGAGCAGGCCCTCGACGATGGCTTCCAGGGTGGGCAGGTCGGCCCCGGCGCCGAGGCGCAGGCGGACTTCCTCGTAGCCGGGCCGGATGCGGTCGGCCAGGGTTTCCGGGTGGTGCAGGTCGCCTAGGCGCACGCCCATGCGGGCGGTCTTCATTTCGTAGGCGGGGCCGATGCCGCGGCCCGTGGTGCCGATCTTGGCGCCCAGCTTGTCAGCGCGCACCTCGCGCCACTGGTCCAGGGCGATGTGGTGGGGCAGGATGATGTGGGCCTTCTCGGACAGCATCAGCCGGCCGGAGAGGTCGAAGCCGCGGGCCCGGAGGCGTTCCAGTTCCTGCTGGAAGACTTCCAGGTTGAGCACCACGCCGTTGGCCACCACCAGGAAGCAGCCTGGGTGGAGGGCGCCGCTGGGCACCTGGTGCAAGGCGAGGCTCTGCCCGTCGACGACGACCGTGTGACCGGCATTGTTGCCGCCCTGGAAGCGCACCACCTGATGGAAGTGCGGGCTGAGGAGGTCCACGACCTTGCCCTTGCCCTCGTCCCCCCATTGGAGGCCCAGGATCGCCAGATTGGTCCGAACCAGGCTCATGTCGCCCTCCCAGCCCTCCAGTCTACCGTCGCCGCTCGGTCCTGTCCCAGCCAGATCGGGACAAGGGGGGTGGAAGGCGCTACCCTGATAGGCCGCCCCGGAACCATCCCGGTTTTGGGGCCATCTCAGTACCCGGAAGGGTGTCCCGTGTTCGAGAAATTCACCGAAAAAGCGCGACGTGTGATGTTCTTCGCCCGCTACGAGGCGAGTCAGTTCGGTGCGGAAAGCATCCAGAGCGGCCACCTCCTGCTGGGGCTGCTCCGGGAGTCGGAAAAGACCAGCACCCAGCTGCTCGAACGCATGGGCGTGCAGGTGAGCGCCCTGCGGGAGCGCCTGGTGGCGGCCCTGACCCCCAAGGACAAGAAGATCACCCCCAGCAGCACCAGCATCGACATCCCCATGGAGGAGGAGGTCAAGCGCATCCTCCAGCACGCCACGGCCGAGAGTGCCAAGCTCAACCACAAGCATGTGGGGGCCGAGCATCTGCTGCTGGGCATGCTCAAGGAGGAGGGCTGCCTGGCCGGACGGCTCCTGACCGAGGCCGGCGCGGACCTGATCGCCGCCAAGGAGATCCTGCTGGAGAGCAGCAAGGAAGAGAAAATCGCGAAGAAGAAGAAGGAGCATCCCCTCCTGTCCGAGTTCGCCCGCAACCTGTCGGAAATGGCCGAACGCGGCATCTTCGACAACCTCATCGGCCGGGAGTCAGAAGTCGAGCGCATCATCCAGATCCTCAGCCGGCGCCGGAAGAACAACCCGATCCTGCTGGGCGAGGCGGGCGTGGGCAAGACCGCCATCGTGGAGGGCCTGGCCCAGAAGATCCACGAGGGCGTGGTGCCTCCCAGCCTTGCGGACAAACGCATCTACGCGCTGGACCTCAGCCTCGTGGTGGCGGGCACGAAGTACCGCGGCCAGTTCGAGGAGCGGCTGAAGTCCATCATCGCCGAGGCCAGCAAGGATCCCAGCGTGGTGCTCTTCATCGACGAGATCCACTCGTTGATCGGAACTGGCGCCGCGGAAGGCAGCCTGGACGCGGCCAACATCCTGAAGCCGGCCCTGAGTCGCGGCGAGATCCAGTGCATCGGCGCCACCACGCACAAGGAATACGCCAAGTACATCGACAAGGACCGCAGCCTGGTGCGGCGCTTCCAGCCCGTCACAGTGAACCCCCCGGACGAGGCGGAGAGCCTGCGCATCATCGAGGGCATCCGCAGCCGCTACGAGCTATTCCACCGGGTCCGCTACGCCCAGAAGACCATGGAGGCCTCGGTCTACCTGTCCAACCGCTACATCACGGATCGCTTCCTGCCCGACAAGGCCATCGACCTGCTGGACGAGGCGGGCGCCCGGGTGAAGCTGCGGGTGGGGCCTGGCATTCCGGGGATCGAGGGCGCGTCCCACGAGGAAGAGCTGCATCGGGTCATCAACGAGATGAACGAGGCCGTCCTCAGCCGCGATTTCGAAAGAGCCGTCCTGCTCCGCCAGAAGGAGCTGCAGCTGCGCGACGAGCTCCAGAAGGATCGCGGTGAGCTGACGGACGAGGACTACGCCCGGTTCCCCGAGGTGACCGAGCAGGACATCGAGGACGTGGTGGCCAGTTGGACCGGCATTCCCGTGAAGGCCCTGAAGGGCGACGAGAAGGCCAACATGGTGAACATGGAGTCCAGGCTCAACGAGCGCGTCATCGGCCAGCCCGAGGCGGTGAGCGCCGTGGTCCGCGCCGTGCGCCGGGCCCGCACGGGCCTCAAGAACCCCAACCGGCCCATGGGGTCGTTCCTCTTCCTGGGCCCCACGGGCGTGGGCAAGACGGAACTGGCCAAGACCCTGGCGGCCTTCCTCTTCGGCGATCCCAAGAAGATGATCCGCTTCGACATGTCCGAGTATATGGAGAAGCATGAGGTCTCCAAGCTGCTCGGGGCCCCTCCAGGGTATGTGGGCTATGAAGAAGGCGGCATGCTCACGGACCGCATCCGGCGGAACCCATACTGCGTCCTGCTTTTCGACGAGATCGAAAAGGCCCACCCCGACCTGATCAACATCCTGCTGTCGATCTTTGACGATGGTCAGGCTTCGGACGCCTTCGGGAACCTGGTGGACTTCAAGAACACCATCATCATCATGACGTCCAATGTGGGCAGCCGGGAGCTGCTGGTGGAGAAGAACCTCGGCTTCGTCGAGCAAGACGGCCGTCCCGACGCCAAATCCAGCGACGCCATGAAGGTGCTCAAGCGGACCTTCCCGCCCGAGTTCCTCAACCGCATCGATGAGATCGTGGTGTTCAACCGGCTGGGCGACGACGAACTCCGCAAGATCGTCCGCCTGCTGGTGGAGGATCTCAATGTCACCCTCCAGAAGCACCGGCTTTGTGTGTCCCTCACGGATGCCGCCTGCGACTGGCTGGTGAAGACCACGCTGCGGGACCGCGCCTACGGCGCGCGGCCCCTGCGGCGGGCCATCCAGAAGCAGGTGGAGGACCCCCTCGCCGAGTTGATGGTGGGCCAGGACACGGTACCCTCCGGCCTGGTGAACTTCGATCTGGTGGACGAGAAGCTCGTGCCCACCCTGTCTGATCCCGGAGACGTGGCCGCTGGCCAGGAAACCCATCTGGTCGGAGTACCTGAATGACGCAGCGGAACATGGTTTGCAACCGGGTCCAGCCCCGGTGGTGGAGGGGCGTGCTGCCCCTGACCCTCGTAGCCCTGGCGGCGGGGTTCACCCTCCCCCTGGCGGCGCAGGACATCGAGCCCATCGTCAAGATTGAGGTGGTGGGCGCCCAGAAGCAGACGGCCGAGACGGTGATCTTCAAGTCTGGCGTGAAGGTGGGCGACGACCTGCGGAATGTCGATTTCAACGCCGTCGTGGCGAAGCTCTGGGCCAGCGGCTCCTTTGATGACATCAAGCTGGAGCTCGATGACAGCCCGGGCGGCAAGAAGCTGATCATCCGCATCAAGGAACGGCCCCTCATCAAGGAGGTGGACTTTCGTGGTGGCACTGAGGTCGGCCTCACCAACATCAAGGACAAGGTGAAGGAGAAGAAACTCACCATCAATCCGGATACGGTCTACGATCCCGAGGCGGCCCGCAAGATCAAGGACCTGATCGTGGAACAGGCTGGCGAAAAGGGTTTCCGGAGCCCGGTGGTGGATATCACCATCGAGCCCATGGGTCCAGGCGTGGCCCGGCTGGTCTTCGAGGTCAAGGAAGGCGGCAAGGCGAAGATCTACAAAGTCGAGTTCCGGGGCAACAAGGTGTTCTCCAGCGCCCAACTGCGCAGCGTCATGAAGAAGACGCGCCGGCATTGGGCCTTCAGCTGGCTCACCACCCATGACCTGCTGGTGGACAAGAACCTGGAAGAGGATCTCGAAAACCTCAAGAAGGCCTATTGGAAGCTGGGCTACAAGGACGTCTTCGTCGGCAAGCCGGTCATCGAGGTGGAGGACCGGACCACCGCGAAGCAGAAGGTCAAGAACGAGAAACGCATCAAGGAAGCGAAATCCCCCAAGTACGACCTGCGTGCCACCTTCACCGTCCCCATCCTTGAGGGGCAGCAGTACTTCGAAGGCACTTTCAAGGCAGAGGGTGGCAAGCTCTTCCGCGAAAATTTCTACCCCGGCAAGTACGCAGAGGTGAAGCGGGACAATAAGTCCTTCCTGAAGAAGTTCTTCAACATCAGGCCCTCCCTGGAGACCCCGAAGGCCGGCGAGAAGCCCGTGCCCTTTGATCTGGACGCGGTGAACCAGACCGTGGACAAGCTCAAGGAGGCCTATAGCAACCAGGCCTACATCATGTTCCGCGCGGAGAAGAAGTTCGATATCCGCGAGGAAGGCGGCGTCAAGAAGGTGGACACCACCTTGAAGCTGGATGAAGGCGAACTCTACACGGTCCGCCGCATCGAGTTCGAAGGCAATCTCACCACCAAGGACAAGGTGCTGCGCCGCAGCATGATGCTGCGCGAAGGCGATCCCTTCCGCATGGATATCTTCAAGGATTCCATCCTGGGCATCAGCCAGCTGAGCTTCTTTGACGTGAAGACCTCCGAGCCCAAGATAGATCTGGTGCCGGACAAGCCCCAGGTCGATGTGGTGGTTCGCGGCGAGGAGGCCGGCGTCAATGAGCTGCTCTTCCAGGGCGGCTACGGCTCGCTGTTCGGTTTCTCCCTGGGCGTGAGCTTCTCCACGCGCAACCTCGGTGGTGGCGGCGAGACCCTCTCCGTGAGCTATAACGGCGGCACGTTCTCCAAAAGCTTCTCCGTCGGTTTCACCGAGCCCTTCGTCTTCGACCTGCCCTATTCGTTCTCGGCCTCCGTGTCGAACGGATCCGCGGACTACGATGCTTCCCGCGTGGGCGTCGCCAACGCCTACAAGCAGTTCACGCGCAGCCTCGGGCTGTCCGTGGGAGCCCGCCTGAGCAACTGGTTCCCCAACCAGCCGTGGGCCTTCTTCACCACCTACTCCACAGGCTACAGCTTCCGCCTGATCCGCATCGAAGGCGGACAGAACTACTACTTCCGCGACCTGAGCAACCAGCTCACCTCGACCTTCAGCCAGAGCCTGTCCTATAGCACCGTGAACCACCAGTTCAAGCCGACCCAGGGCACCCGCGTCTCCTTCGGCCTGGAGTACGGCGGCTGGCAGTTCGGCGGCGACAAGCCCTTCCTGCGCGCCACCTGGGATTTCGCCAAGTTCGCCAATGTGGCGGACCGCCACATCTTTGCGGCGAACGTCAGCTACGGCTACCTCCAGAACATGGGACGCGAGGATCTGCCGCTCTACGACCTGTACCGGCCCGGCGGCGAGAACAGCATCCGCGGCTACCGGTACGGGCAGGTGGGCAGCGTCCTGCTGGATAACAATGGCCAGCCGGTCGTGGTGGGCGGCAACAAGCAATTCATCGCCAACCTGGAATACCAGTTCAAGATCGCGGACCAGTTCCGGCTCGTCTTCTTCTACGACGCCGGCAACGCCTGGGGCAGCGGCACAAAGATCTTCAGCAAGGATCCCGTGAACTACACCCCCTATGGGAGCACCACGGCGGTCGCCTACACCAATCCCACCCTGGTGCGTTCCATGGGCCTGGAATTCCGGTTCTTCCTGCCCATCAGCCCGGCCCCCCTGCGCCTTATCTGGGCACGGAAGCTGAATCCCTATCCCTTTGATAGAGATGGGCAGAACGACTTCCAGTTCTCCATCGGCACCACCTTCTGATTGCCGGGGACTGAGTCCCCCACGCTACAATGGTTCTTTCCCCCTGGAGTCTTCCCATGCGCCTGCTTGCCTCTTCCGTGGCCGTTCTGTGCCTGTCTGCCGCCTTGGCTGTTCCCGCGGTGGCTCAGGATGCGCCGAAATTCGCATTCTTCAGCATCAACCAGTTGGTCCGCAGCTCCAAGAAAGCTGGCGCGATCTTCTCCGAGCTGGAGATCACCGGCAAGAACCTCCAGGAGAAGCTCCAGGCCAAGGGCCAGGAACTGCAGACCTTGCAGCAGCAGCTGAATTCCCCCAGCATCGACCCGGACAAAAAGGAAGCCCTGGCCAAGAAGTACCGGGACCTGGAGTTCGAGGCCAAGAAGATGCAGGAGGACAGCCAGCAGGAATACCAGCGCGTGGAGAAGAAGGTGGGTGAGGCCATCACGAAGCTGGCGGGCCCCATTGTCGAGCAGCTGGCCAAGGAGCAGAAGCTCCAGATGGTCTTCTCTGACCAGTCCGTGCAGATCCTTTCCTGGGCTGACCAGGAATGGATGAAGGGTTTCACTGCCGAAGTGGCCAAGCGCCTGGACGCCAGCGAAGGCGCCCCCGCCGCGCCCGCGCCCAAGCCCGCCGCCCCCAAGCCGGCCACGCCGAAGCCCGCTACGCCGAAGAAGTAGCCCGATCCGTCTGACGAGATGACCGCCGCGCGTCGGCTGCTCCTGCTGCTCACCGGGATCAACCTGGTGAACTACCTGGATCGGTACGTCGTGGCGGCGGTTCTCGAGCCCCTGGGCCGTGAGCTGCATCTGTCCGACGCCCAGCTGGGGCGCCTGACCTTGGTTTTCATCGTGGTGTACATGTGCGCCGCGCCCCTCTTTGGCTACCTGGCCGACCGTTTCCACCGCCCCCGCCTCGTGGCCGCGGGTATCGCGCTTTGGAGTCTGGCCACCGTGGGCGCGGCCTTCGTCCACAGCTACGCGGGCCTGCTGGTGATGCGCTCCCTGGTGGGGGTGGGCGAGGCGGCCTATGCGAGCCTTGGCCCCGCCATGCTGGCGGATGGATTCGCGGAGTCTGATCGAGCCAAGGCCTTCACCTGGTTCTATCTGGCCATCCCGGTGGGCAGTGCCATCGGCTACGGGCTGGGCGGCCTGGTGGCCGGCGCCTGGGGTTGGCGGGCCTCCTTCCTGGTGGCGGGCCTGCCCGGCCTGGCCCTCGCCCTCTGGATGGCCTTCCAGATGGATCCCGAGCGGGGGGCCATGGATGTAGCGGAGGACACTGGCGCGAGTGAATCATACCTACAGCGCCTGAAGGGTGTTTTCAGGAACCGGATCTGGCTGGCCTGCACCATCAGCTACGTCGCCTACACCTTCGCCATGGGCGGCCTCAGCACCTGGGGACCGACCCTGCTCCAGCGCCGTTTCGCCGTGTCCACGGCCAAAGCGGGCCTGGTCTTCGGGGGGCTGGCCATGGCGACGGGGATTCTGGGCACCTTCCTGGGCGGGTGGCTCACGGACCGCTGGCAAAAACGCTGGCCTGACGCCGGGGCCGGCATCTCCGGCATCACCCTCCTGGCCGCCGCGCCGGTGGTGGCCTGGGCTCTGGTGTCGGGCAGCCTGGGTGCCGTCTACACCCTTTTCTTCCTGGGCATGTTCCTGCTCTTTGTGAACACAAGCCCCGTGAATGCGCTGACAGTGAGCAGTCTTCCGGCCAGTGTCAGAGCTGCGGGCGTGGGGATAAACGTGTTCTTCATCCACCTGTTTGGCGATGCCATCAGTCCCGAATTGGTGGGCCGCCGAGCGGACGCCCTTCACGCCGCGGGGGTGGCGGGCGGGGATGCCCTGGCCAAGGCCCTGGTTCTGGTCCTGCCGGCCATCCTGATCAGCGGCCTGGCCCTCTGGTGGGCCCGGCACCGGCCCGTAGGGGCCTGAGGTGGCCGCCAGCCGGGTCGCCCGGCTGATGGGACGAGTCTGGTTCCGGGACCTGCGCTGCGAAGGCCCGGCTCTGCCGCCGGGGCCCTGCCTGATCCTGCTGAACCACCCGAACGGCCTGCTGGACCCCCTCGCGGCCGCGGCCCTGCTGGACCGGCGCGCAGGCTGGCTGGCCAAGGCCACGCTCTGGAAGCTCGCACCCCTGCGCCCCTTCCTCGCGGCCTTCCGGGCCATCCCCGTCACCCGGCCGAAGGATGGCGGCGCCACGCCGGAATCCATCCAGCACTGCTTCCGGAAGGTCCACGAGGTTCTCGTCCGGGGTGGGTCCGTGGCCATGTTCCCCGAGGGTGTGAGCCACACGGGCGCGGACCTGGCCCCCCTCAAGACCGGAGCCGCCCGGATGGTCTTGTCCTGCCCCGTGCCGGTTTCACTCGTACCCGCGGGCCTGGTCTACGGGGATCGGGCCACCTTCCGCCACAGCGGCCTGCTGCGCCTGGGGGATCCCGTGCCCTGGGCGGACCTCGCCCCCCGGGGCACGGACCCCGAAGCCGTGACGGAACTGACCGCCCGCATCTGCGCCGCCCTGAAGCCCCTGACCCTTCATGATGCCGAGGTGCGCGTCTTGGCCCTGGCGCAGGAGGTGGCCTGGCTCCTGGCCGAGGCCCCCGGTAGTCGGGTGGACCTGGAGGCTCTGCGCATCCGAGTGCGGGTCCTGGTACCGCGTCTTTCAGCGCTTCCGCCCGCAACCCTGGCCAGGCTGGAAACCCGTGTTCATGAGGCCCAGGCCTGGCTCCAGACCAAGGGCCTCCGGCCCGATCAGGTGGGCCATCCCTATCCGGGCGCGGAGATCCGCCACTGGCTGCCGGGCGCGGCCCTGCGGCTGGGGTTGGCGGCCCTGCTACTGCCTCTGGCGCTGCTCTTCTGGCCCTCGTATGGCCTGGTGGACTGGGCGGCGGGGCGGTTCACCGACGAAGGCGATCAGACCGCCACCTTGAAGCTGCTGGGCGGCCTGATGATCCACCCCCTCTGGGCCGCGATCCTGGCGGGCCTCGCCGGGTGGCATTGGGGCTGGCCCGCGGCCCTGGTCCCGCCGGTGGCTCTGTTGCTGGTCCTCCTGGGCCTTCCCGCTCTCGAGCGCGCCGGTGAGGACATCCAGGCCATCCGCGGCTTCCTGAGGCGCCGGGATCCCGCCGTGCCCGAACTGCTGGAGGCCCGGAGGAGGCTGATCGAGGCCTTTCCGGAGCTGGAAGGTTGATCCCAAACGCAGAAGCGCCGCCTGGGTGGGCGGCGCTCTGCATCTTAGATTGACCTACTGCTGGGCGGCGATCGGGTAGTGGATCGCCAAGCTCTCGGGACCAAAAACCCCGGGAACGACCATGGTTTCAAGATTGCCCGTCAGAGGGGCGATGGGGAAGCCGCTTGCATTCGCCCCATCCACCACCAGGAAGTACTTCACCCAGGCATACATCTGAGCCTGGCAACTGGCCACATTGGCCGGGGTGGTTGTGTCCCTGAGTAGCATGCCGTGCTCGGCCGGGCTGTACTGCATCACGCCCTGAACGGGTGTGGTGGCTGTGGAGGTCGTGGCTGCGGCCAGTGGGGCCTTGAAGGTTGCAAGGGTGGTTCCATAGACGTAGGGCACCGCTGGAACCGTCTGGGTGTTGCGGAGGATCTGGGTGAAGCCACCGCTGACATCCGCCCCCAGCTGTCCTTGGCGGCCAGCGAAGGCGTTCACGAAGTACTGGCCATTGGCATTCGGGATGACCGTGTCACCGATGGCTTCCTGCACTAGCAGACGGTTTGTGAATCGCGAGGTGGGCGCTCCCTGGAGTGGCGTGCCCATGGTGGCGGGATCGATGGGATCAGCCACGGCCTGGGCCAGGGCGAAGAACTGGTAGTAGGACGGGCTGCCGGTGGGGACCCCTGCGGCTGCGAGACCACCATTCACAGAGGCGGCGAAGGAGGGGCTGTCCTTTAGGATGAACCCGATCCGGGCGCCGGGCACGCTGAGGAGGCCCTTCATATTGCTGCCGCCGGTCTGGTTGCTGTTGCCCGCCAGGAAGTAGGCGCCAACGATGCTGCCCAGGCTCTGGCCGACGAACTGGCTGGCGCCAGTGGCGCTCACGGGACTGCCTGCGGCGGTCATGGCCGCCTGCAGGCTAGAAGGATCGATGGCGGGCTGCTTCAGGATGCGCTCCAGGCGCCAGAGGTTGAAGGCGCTGGTCTGCACGTTGGTGCGGGCCGTCAGGATGGAAGGCAGCATGAAGAAGTTGCTGGCCCACTCAGCCGCGGGGCGGCCGTTGCCCATGCCGGGACCCGTATAGAGGGGGGAAGTCAGGCTGCCGGTGACGGCGGTACCGGTGACGTCCAGCTGGCCATTGGCCGGCAGGCCGTGAACGGCCTGATCGATGGCGACCACCGCATAGCCCGCGGCACAGAGGGTGTTGGCGACCGCGAGGGCCTGTTCCTTCTGGCCTCCGATGCCGTGCATGAAGACGGCCACGGGGTAGCCGGCCACGGGAGCGGGCGTGATGGGCGCGATGATGATGAAGGGTACGGTCCGGGTCTTGTGGTAGAAGCCGCGCAACACGCCTGTAGCGTTTCGGAAAGCCTGTAGTACGCCGGTTCCAGGGGCGGCGGCCAAGGGTCCGATGGCCACGCTCGTGCCAGGGTTGTAGACGAGGCCAGTGACCGCATCAAGTTTGCCGCCGGCGTTGGCGAGGTTCGCGTTCACGGTGTAAGGATCGAGTTGGAAATCGGCGCTTTCAAAGGTGCCGGCTCCGACATAGCCTACGGCGGTGTGGGGGATGGTTCCAAAAATGGCGGTGATGGTCGCTGGAGCCGCTGATGTGCCCATGAGCTGGAAGTTCGAGACGCCGTTGGTCCAGGCCCGGCTTTCGGCGGTGCTGAAATCCGCTTTCAGCGCGGTGGCGCTCAGATTGGCGTTGTTCGCATAGGCCCAGAGGGCAGTCTCCACGGGCATCCGGGAGGCTGGGGTGCCAATGGGATCCGCGGGAATGTAGCCGGCCCCCGTAGTGATGAAGCGGCCCATGAGGGTGATGTCAGCCCGCTTGGTGACGGTGGTGGTAGCTGAAGCGGCGATGAGGTCGTTCATTACCTTGGCGTAACCCGAGAGCTTAATGTTCGTGGTGCTCCCGACCAGGGCATTAGCCCGGATGGGCTCCAACGCCGCGAAGGATCCGGTGAGGGCGGTGGTGGATTTCAGGGCCTCGAAGTAGGGCGAGGCGGAAACTGGTTTGCCGGTGGCATCCAACACCCGATTGGTGACCACGTAGAGGTATCGGGCACCGGGAAGAAGGGGCAGCTTTGGCATGGCATAGACGCCCGTACCCGTGCCGGCTGGTTGCAAGGCGAAGGCTGAGAAAGTGAACTGGTCGGATTTGTCCAGGAAGACAAGGGCATTGTTCTCGGTGCTGGACGGGTCCGTGGGGACATCGGGCACAACCTGGAAGACCTTGATGTTCGAACTGTTCACGGTGGTGGCGTCCACGGCGCTGCTGAACCCGATGTAGATCGGGGCGTTCAGGCCGGACACGGCGTGGGTGTTGCCCATTTCCTTCAAGTTCACATAGGCCAGGGCCTGGTCGGGCGTGAGGGGGTACCCGGGGGAGATATTCAGGGTGCCGGTCACGGGTGTGTGGGTGGCCGTGTAGGTGGGGTTGGGGCCAGGGATCGACGCGGTCACCAGGACATTCGGCAGGGGCACGGCCCCGGTGGCCGGATTGAAGATGGCCGTGGTCGCGCTCGGCATGCTGGCGGGGCCGGTGACGATGGTGGGGGTCTTGGAGTCACCGGCGCCGCTGCAGGCGAGGATCGTCAGCAGGGAAGCGCCCAGGAGCGCTTGGTTCAAGCGTGGAAGCATCGCGTCACCTCATGGGTGGAGTTGGGAAGGTTTCGGGGATTGGTTTGATGACGATAGGCGTCCCGAATGGGAATTGCCACATAAAAGGCGAGGCCCCCGAAGGGGCCCCATCCTGACTCCGGGTAGGTCAATCCGTGACGGCGAAGACGACCTTGTCGTTTTTAAACCGGCTCACGGTGATGAGCTCCACGGTGGCGCTCAGTTTGTCGGGGCTGATGGTGAGCTTGTAGTGCTCATCCTTCAGATACGAACCGGGTACCACGTTCACCTTGCCGATCTTTTTCAGACCCAGGTCGGCGGCCCGGATGGTGATGGTCTTGGCGGAGCGGAGGTCCAGGCTCTGGGTGAAGACTTCGTCACGCCAGTTCTTGCCGGCCCGGTCCTTGGCGAAGACGGGGATCTCGATGACGCCCTCGGCCTTCAGGGTGTCGCGGGTGCCGACGACATAGTGCAGCGAGTTCAGCTTGGAGAGCTGGCCCGCGTTATCGGACTGGAGCTTCGAGCGTTCCTCGATGAGGTTGGTGCGCTCTCCCCGCAAGGTGGTGATTTCCTCCTCGATCCTCTGTTTCTGGCTTTCGAGGTCCGTCACCTCCTCTTGCAGCTTCTCATTTTGGGACACGGCCTCGTCCCGCTCGCCCTCGATCTTCTCGCGCTCCTGGCGCATCAGATCGTTGGGGGTGATCTTGGCCTTGCCCTGGGCGACCCAGGTGCCGTAGGTGCCGTTGGCGTAGAAGTGGTAGACCTCGAAGCCAGGTGCCAGCTTTTCCATGATGGCCACGCGGCTCACCAGCCGCTTGGCCTCGGCCTCCGGCACGCCCTTCTTCTTCAGGAAGCGCAGGGCCATGCCGTAGTGGCTGTCGTTGGGCCGGGCGAGGTCAGGCTTCGGCAGGTCGGCCTTGAGCTTGGCGAGCTTCTTGTTGAGGTCCTTGATGTCCTTGTCCTTGTCCAGCACTTCCTGGAGCAGGGCCTGGTACGAGCTGTTCTTTTCGTTCTTGATGCGCTCTTCCAGGGCCTTCTTCTGCTCATCGGTGAGCTGCAGGGTCTCGGCATTGGGCTTGATGTCATTGACGCCGGCCTGGGCCAGCTTCTTCTGCTGCTCGCCGCCGGCCTGATTCAACTGCTGGTTGGCCTTGTCGGCTTCGGCGGCCTTCTGGGTGAGCTCCCGGATCTGAGGATCTTCCCGCTTGCAGGCGGTGGACACCATCAGGATGGAGGCGGCCATCAGGGCCAGGGCAAGGGTCGGACGGTGAAAGGGAATCATAGGTTCCTCCACTGAGGGGGCGTGGGATGAGCGCTTCGGGGATGGAAACACCCCACCTTAGTCTTCAAGGCTAGCGCATGGCAAGGCTTCCCGTGTCATCCGAAAGGTGTATGAACGGTTGTCCCCGGGATATACTCGACGTTTCCTCCGAAGTGTCCGGAGGGGTTCCAAGGAGTCCGGCATGGCCGCCCAGGGGCGTCACCTGTTCACTTCCGAAAGCGTTACCGAAGGCCATCCCGACAAAATGGCGGACCAGATCTCCGATGCGGTGCTGGACGCGGCTCTCAAGGATGATCCCCGCAGCCGCGTGGCCTGCGAGACCCTGCTGACCACGGGCCTCGTGCTGGTGGCGGGCGAGATCACCACCGAGACCTACATTCCCGTCGCCGCGCTGGTGCGGGATGTGGTGAAGGACATCGGCTATGACCATCACATCAAGGGCTTCGACTACGCCACCTGCGCGGTGATGGTTACCATCGACCAGCAGAGCCCCGACATCGCCATGGGCGTGGACACCGGTGGCGCCGGCGACCAGGGCCTGATGTTCGGCTATGCCTGTCGCGACACGCCGGAGCTGATGCCCGCGGCGATCCACTTCTCCCACCTGCTCACGCGGAAGCTGGCGGAGGTCCGCAAGAATGGCCAGCTGCCCTGGCTGCGGCCGGACGGCAAGTCCCAGGTGACGGTGGAATTCGATGGTGACAAGGTCAAGCGCATCCACACCGTCGTCATCTCCACCCAGCATGACGAGCACATCACCCAGAACAGCATCCGCGACAGCATCCTCCAGGACGTGATCAAGGCCAGCCTGCCGGCGGACCTGCTGGACGCGCAAACCGTCTACCACGTGAACCCCACCGGACGCTTCGTGGTGGGTGGGCCCATGGGCGACACGGGCCTCACCGGCCGCAAGATCATCGTGGACACCTATGGCGGCAGCGGCCACCACGGCGGCGGCGCCTTCTCCGGCAAGGACCCCAGCAAGGTGGACCGCAGCGCCGCCTACATGGGCCGCCACATCGCCAAGAACATCGTGGCCGCCGGCTTGGCGGACCGCTGCGAGATCCAGCTCGCCTACGCCATCGGCGTGGCAGAGCCCGTCTCCATTGCCGTGGATACCTTCGGCACCGGCCAGGTGTCCGACGAGGTCATCGTCCGCGCCGTGCGCGACGTCTTCAGCTGCACGCCCAAGGCCATGATCGAGGCGCTGGACCTGCGCAAGCCCATCTACCGCGCCACGGCGGCCTATGGCCACTTCGGCCGCCCCGAGTTCTCCTGGGAGAAGACGGACAAGGTGGAAGCGCTGAAGAAGGCCGCGAAGTAGCGGTCAGCTGACAGCTATCAATCAGGCGTTCTCTGCGGCGGCATGCAGCCGCAGGAGCCAGGCCCGCCAGACGCTGGGATCGAAAGGGATGGCAGGCGCCAGGTTCCCGCGCATGGCGCGTACCGCCTGGAGGGGGGGGCGCCATAGGGATTCCGGCAGGCGTCCGGCGGCTTCGGCACAGGCCGTCCAGCCTTCGGGTGTCTGGCAGACCAGCAGCCACTGGTGGCCCGCCTCCAGGGACAAGCGCACGCGGTCGTCCCAGCTCCAATCCGCGCAGCCGCCCATCTCCAGGTCGTCCGGCAGGAAACGGCCCTGGATACCCCAGGGATTTCCGGCCACGGAGCCGCGATGGAGACTGGCGGGCAGGGCGCCCGAAGCTGGTGTCCGAAGATGAGCCACCATCACCAGCCGGTCGGGATGGGCCAGGGGTATGAAGGCCGAGGCATTGCGGTCCACCTGGGCGGCGTCGGCGAGCTCGGGCAGGCCCTGGTGGCTGTCCAGAATGGTACCGCCCAAGCCGGGGAAGTGCTTCAGGCAGCCCCGAACGCCCGTGGACTCCAGGCCGTGGAGGAACGCCCCGGCGGCGGTGGCTACCTCGGCGGGATCGGCGCTGGCGGCCCGGTCGCCGATGCCGGCCTCCGGGTGGCCATCCCAGAGGTCCACCACGGGCGCAAAGTCCACGTTGAAGCCCAGCAGGCGCAGGCCCTCGCCCCACAGTCGGCCCCAGGCTGCACAGGCCTCGGCGCCACCATGAGTCCAGATCCGCCGCAGGGTCGGTGTGGGTCCCACCCAGGGCCGGAGGCGGCTCACGGGGCCGCCCTCCTGATCCAGGGCCACGGCCAGGGGCAGCTCTGCGCCGAAGCGGGCCTGGAGGCCGTCGATGAGCGCGCGGCAACGGGCGGGCCCGGTTCCGGGATCCGGATCCAGGTTGCGGGCGAAGAGGATGACGCCGCCTGGTGTGAACGGTAGGTCGACCTCCGGCGTATCGAGGCCGCGAAAGCCGGTCCAGAGAAGCTGATGCGGGCTTAAAGGCTTGGGCAGGTTCCTGGTCATCCCCTCACCTTACCCGGAGGGCGAACTCCAGGTGCCGGGCCAGGAGCAGGAAACCAGGATCAGCCAGACTGATGGTGGAACGCTCTTCGAAACCCAGGTAGAGCCACCCCGCGCTGCCCAGGGGGACCAGACGCTCCTCGGGGTAGCCCAGTCCCGGCGCGTCGAGCGGACCGGACTGGGGACGTTCGATCCGGTCCGGCAAGGGGCGCTTGCCGCGCCGAGCCACGCAGATGAGCGGCCCTTCCGGTGAACGCCGGTAGCAGGCCATCCCATCGGGAGCCCAACGGGCCGCGATCCGGCCCAGCAGGGGGGCCAAGGCCATGCCCAGGGAATCGACTTCCAGGGCCTGGAGGCTGATGTCGCAAAGGGCGAGGGCCTCCCGGTGTGCCTCCTGGAGATCGCGGGTACGGGTCAGGATGCGGGTCTCCAGTTCCTCGCGGTAGGCGGCGACCTTCTGCATCAGCCGGGCATGGTCGAGGGCCCGATTGAGGATCACCTCCAGTTCGGACAGGCGGAAGGGTTTCTGGATCAGGTCGTAGGCGCCGCGCTTGAGGGCCTCGATGCTGGTATCCAGGGTGGCGTAGGCCGTCACCAGGATGCAGAGGGTGTCCGGAAACCGCAGATGGAGAGAATCGATGAGCTCAAGGCCCGTGGGCCCGCCCGGCATATGGAGGTCCGTGAGCACCACCGGGAAGGACCGGGCCGCCATCGCGGCCAGGGCCTCATCGGCGCCGGCGGCAGCTTCGGCGGAGTAGCCCCGTTCCCGCAGGGCCTCCAGCAGCGACCTGCGAACCTCGGGATCATCGTCCACGATGAGGATGGGATCCTGGATCATGGGGCGGTTCTCGCGTGGCCCAGGGTGCGCTCGTAGATGCGCGCCTCGATGAAGATGCGCAGTGCCTCCGTGTCCAGCAGGTTCACCTTGGCTTCCTGTTCGAGGATCTCCAGGCTCCGCTCCACGGTTACAGCGGCCTTGTAGGGCCGGTCACAGGCGGTCAGCGCGTCATAGACGTCGGAGATAGCCATGAGCTTGCTCTGCACGGGGATATCCGTTTCCTCCAGCTGCCGGGGATAGCCTCGTCCATTCAGCCGCTCGTGGTGGGCGTAGGCGATATCAGGCACGCCCGAAAGCTCGGACGTCCATGGGATCTGGCTCAGGAACCGGAACGTATGGGTGACATGACTCTCGATTTCCTCCCGCTCCTCGGCGGACAGGCTGCCCTTGGCGATCTTCAGCAGATCGATGTCGCTGGGTTCGATAAGGCTGCGGCGGTTTCCACTCCAGTGCTGGTAGGTGAGATCCTCCAGCAGGTTCAGCTCCTGGGCCATCTCCTGGGGCAGCACGGTGGGCTCGTTGCTGCGCCGGATCAGTTCCATGAAGCGCTGGGCCTCCACGTCCTGGTGGTGCAGCAGGTCCCCGACTTGGTCGTGATCAAAAGCCTGCCCCTTGCTCCAGGTCTCCAGCATCTGGTCGCGCATGGCTTCAAGGGTGCGTTGATGGAGGCGCTGGTAGATGCTCTCCAGGCGCTCGCCCTCGATCTTCTTGGCCTTCACGAGCACCTGTTCGCGGACGCCCACTTTGCCGAAGTCGTGCAGCAGGCTGGCATAACGGATCTCGCGGATCTGGTTGGGGGTGAAGTGGAGTGCGCCGTAGCGGCCGTTGGGGGTCAGGTTCACGGCCTCCGCCAGGCCCACGGTGAGTTCGGCCACGCGGCTGGAATGGCCGGAGGTGGTGGGATCACGGGCTTCGATGGCCGTCACGGAGGCGTTCACGAAACCTTGGAAGAGCCGCTCGATGTCGTTCTTCAGGCCCAGGATCTCCTGGGTGCGAACCTCCACCATGCGCTCCAGGTTCTGCTGGTATTCCTCGTTCTCCCGCAGCAGCCGGTAGTGTTCCAGGGCCCGCTCCAGGCTTGCCTCGATCTCCACCAGCTTGAAGGGTTTCTGGATGAAGTCGTAGGCGCCGCGCTTGAGGGCCTGGATGGCCGCTTCCGTGGTGGCGTAGCCGGTCATCAGGATGCCCAGGCTCTTGGGGTCCTCATCATGGATGGCCCGCAGCAGTTCCAGGCCCGACAGCCCGCCAGGCATGTTCAGGTCGGTGAAGATGACCGGGAAGTGCCTCTGTCGCACGAGATCAAGGGCCTGGGCACCAGCTTCGGCGCCCTCGGCGGCGTAGCCCTGGTCCGCCAGGGCCTCCACCAGCAGGTTCCGAAGGTCCGCCTCGTCGTCCACGATGAGGATGGGGATGGGGGCAGTGAGTGGCACGCCGGCTCCGAGTACCTGAACCTTATCGATAGGGACAAGGCCAAGGGCAAGTTTCGCATGGCCAGCCACCTTCCGGTCTACAGGCCGATCCCACACGCCTACTGGACGGCCTCGGCCTCGACCAGGAGCTGGTCATCCCGCACCTCCAGCAAAGTCCGGCCGCCGGGCTGGAGCTGGCCCTTGAGGATGAGGCGGGACAAGGGGTTGACGACGGATTGCTGGATGAGGCGCTTCAGCGGGCGGGCGCCGTACTGGGGGTCGAAGCCGCGGGACCCGCTCCGCGAGGCCAAGCGCAGCGCAGGCCGAGTGGGAGGACGCG
>Ga0315270_10000349_pt1 | contig 25815 bp, 24 predicted proteins | sample C1_bottom_MG_FD_204932 | JGI IMG/M metagenome (GOLD analysis project Ga0315270, IMG submission 204932) | Sediment microbial communities from Yellowstone Lake, YNP, Wyoming, USA - C1_bottom | ecosystem: Environmental > Aquatic > Freshwater > Lake > Sediment | place: USA: Wyoming | collected...
GCCAGCTGATGAGCGAGACGATCACTTTCCCGGTGATGTCTAAGAATGAAAATGTGGAGGGCGTGCTAGCAACTTGGTTCGTCAAGACCGGTGAGAAAGTTATGGCTCACCAGGTCATTGCGGAAGTTATGGTCGACAAAGTCTCGCTCGATGTCGAAGCTCCAACCGAAGGGATCGTCACCCTGCTTGTTGATGAGGAATCCTCGACGCGGCAGGGTGCTCCGATCGCTCGCATTGATTGAACTTAGACTTTCTTCACCACACTGGACTTAAGCATCATGGGTCCAAAGCCGTCCACCTTGCAGTCGATGTCGTGGTCCCCCGAGCCAGTCACCAAGCGTATGTCGCGCACCTTCGTGCCGACCTTCAGTGAGGTCGCACTTCCCTTGACCTTCAGATCTTTGACGATTGTCACGGTGTCACCATCGGCCAACACATTACCGACGGCATCCTTGACGACCGCAGTTTTCTCATGAGTTTCATCTTCGCCAGCAGGCGGATCCACCCACTCATGTGCGCACTCAGGGCAGACTAATAACGCCCCCATCTCATAAGTAAATTGGCTTGCGCATTTAGGGCACGGCGGAGTCTCATTCACGATTGAATGCTATCGCCCTTGCAAATAACAAAGTTTGAGAGCGGACGAGTCGCCCTATAAGCCGGATCCTGTCCCCCGACATCTCTTTCGAGATCTCAGATGGGCTGTCATCCATCTAGCCGCGTTGTTACCAACGCGATCATGCGATCTACCCGAGGACTTAGCCGGGCCGGCCATCCTCTGCTCGATCTTGCTCCAGGTGGGGTTTGCATAGCCGAGAGCGTCACCGCCCTCGCTGGTGGTCTCTTACACCGCCGTTTCACCCTTACCTCATCCGAAGACGAGGCGGTCTACTTTCTGTTGCACTTTCCTGCGAGTCACCTCGAGTGGGGGTTACCCACCACCTTGCCCTATGGAGTCCGGACTTTCCTCGACGCTTTCACGCCGCGACAACCCAGACGGCTCGTCCGCCGTGTCAAAGAGTAACGCTTTGAAGTGAGCGAAGCCGCCGCTGGGGGTGAGCGAAGCCGCCGCTGGGGGTGAGCGAAGCCGCCGCTCGCGCACAGGGAGCGTCCCCGCAGGGGATGCTCCCTGAATTTAGTGGGAGCGCAGGTGAGCGGTGTCGTTAAAACCTCGGACGATCGAAAGCCCATCCGGCCAACTGGCCACCACGCTGATACTGCAGGGGTGGACATCCATCCGATGCAACGCATGTGACGGGGCATCAAGCACCTGTCGCACGATCTGCTTGATCGGACTTACATGGCTGACAATGGCCACCTTCTTGCCTTGGTACTCATTGAGCACCTGATTAAAGGCTCTCATGACTCGATCACCGACCGCGTTGAAGCTTTCTCCACCAGGTGGTGCCACAGCAGAGGAGGCCAACCAAGAATTGAGCGTCCTTGGATCCCGTTCTTGAACTTCGGCAAAAGTCATCCCATCCCAGTCGCCGAATGAGCACTCTCTGAAATCCTCGTTAATGACGATACCAACATTGTTGCTCTTGGCTATTTCGGTCGCCGTCTCCAACGTGCGAGCAGACGGGGAAGAAATCAATACATCAATTTCGTGCCATGACAACGCTTCCGCCACAGCGCTGGCTTGCCATTTTCCGTGTTCAGATAGCGAGGGATCACTACTCCCCCAACCCGAAAATCGACGTTCGGGCGTAAGCGCAGTTTCACCATGACGAATCAAAAAGATCGTCGTGTTAGCAACTGAAGCCGTCAATCTTTCGCTAAGTCGGTTTGCCGTTTTCGGCAATTCAAGACTTTCCGGCGGAACAACTTCAGATGAAGCAAACCAAGCCTGACCAAGTTCAGCCGCATCAAGAGCTTCATTCGCTAAACGATCGGCATGTGAATTCTGCTCTCTCGGAATCCAACCGAAAGTTAATAATGATCGATCATGAATATTAAGAGCTTCTCTAGCAAGTAATTTCATATCTGGGTGCTTTATTTGCCAACGACCAGACATTTGCTCGACGACCAATTTCGAATCCATATGCACTGAAATACTTGCGGTGGCATCGATCTCATGTGCAGCACGAAGCCCAGCGATTAGGCCGCGATATTCAGCGACGTTATTGGTAGCAACTCCAATGGACTCGGCAATTTCCCTTAATAATTCCCCTGTTTTGGCATCTCGGACGAGTGCGCCATACCCGGCAGGTCCAGGGTTGCCGCGTGAACCACCATCTGCTTCAACGACTAATTCCCGACCCATCAAATCCCCGAGTTCGCAGTGCGAATAAGGATTCGGCGGCACTCCTCGCAACGAAGCACCTCGTCGGAGCTTGCCTCTTTAAAGCGTCCAAGGTCAATCGCATTGATCTGTAATCTGCAACCTTCGCAACGACGTTGATGCAATTCAGCCGCGCCGATGCCATGAACACTTTCAGAAACTTTCACATAAAGTGCTAAAAACGCGGCGTCGATCTGACTAGCCAGAATTCCACGCATCTCAGTTGCCACCGAAGATTCCTTGGCTATTTCGGAAAGAGATGCATCACGAGTTACTTCAAGTTCTGCTTTTTTGGCGATCAATTCGCCGGCTTCTCTTTGAGACTCAGTCAGATATTTCTGGGACTGTTCTAGGCGTTCTAAGATTTCCAACTCAACTTCTTCGAGTTCGCCCTGGCGTCTAGCAAGAGTTGCAACTTCGTGTTGTAGGGCTTCAAGTTCTTTTGGAGTTCCTTGACCTGAATTCAACCGCGATTCATCACGCGAAGCACGCGCTCGGACTTGTTCCACATCTGCTTCAGCTCGAACTACCTCTCGCCCAATGTCACTGCACTCGGTAGTCGCGGCAACGATCAGATTGTCGACGACCTTTATCCGAGCTTCAAGGTTGTCGATTTCGCCATGTTCTGGCAGAGATTTTGCCTTGTGCTCAAGTTGAGCAAGCCGCTCATCCAGCTTGGCAATTTCGAGAAGGCGTCCTTGATCTGCGGCACTAGCGTTCACACATTGCTCCAGGCGTCGGTATTGATACGCGAAACTTCCACTTCAACGCTAGCGCCAATCACCGCTAAGTCAGAAACCAGGAATTTTGCCGCCTGCTCCACCCAAGGCCATTCGGTAGCAAAATGTCCCGCATCAATCAAAGCCGGAGAGCCAGCTTCAACCGCTTCAGAGATCGGATGATGACGTAAATCGCTGGTTAAGTAAACATCTACCCCGCTAGCTCTAACTTGGTCGAAAAGGTCATCGCCAGCGCCACCACAGATCGCGACAGTCTCAATGAGCCGATCAGGGTCTCCAGCTACTCGGATGCCGGCAGCACCAATTGGAAGGCAGTTGCTGACCTTTGCAGCAAACTCACGAACAGTTACCGGGCCGCTGAGGCGACCAATTCGACCAAAACCCTCCTGGGTTAGGGGTCCAGTGGTTTCCAGCCCCAGGGCCGCTGCAAGCGCGTCATTGACCCCAGGATTGCTCCGATCGGCGTTTGTATGGGCGGTGAAAAGTGCGCAGTCGGCCTTGATTAGCCGATGTGCCAGCGCACCCTTCCAAGTCGTCGCCGGAACTCCATGGACTGGCTTTAAAAACAGCGGGTGATGGGTGATTAGCAGATCGGCCTTATTCGCAATCGCCTCGTCAACGGTGGCTGCGACTGGGTCGAGCGCAAAGAACACTTTCCGCACTGGCGCAGTGGGATCTCCAACGGTTAAGCCAACCGAATCCCATGGGGCTGCCAACGCAGGGTCATAACGGCGATATAGGAGATCAACAACCTCAGCCAGTGATGGTGTGCGCACCTGTGCAGGGTAGACGATCGGTGCTGCTCAACCTAGGAGGTGAGTTGCCGCACCATCCACAACTAGGACTTCGCCATCTCTAAGCGTCCGGTATGGAATTCCGGCGGCTCGGTAATACTCGACCACCAGATTCATGGCTTCAGTCTCATGGTGGCCTGGGGAGTCGACGTGCGGGACGAATGCGAAGTCCAAGATATTTAACCCGTCCCAAATCGGCGGCTCCCCATAGATATTTGGTACCTCGTCAGCATCGTCTACTAGATCAATTCCTTTCAGGTTCGGCGAAAGGACGCAGGCTCCGGCGCTGTAACCGGCATAGACGATTGCATCCTGGTTAAGCAGTTCAAGCAGCGCCTCGTCAGCTCCGCTTCTGGCTAGCGCATAACGCAACATGAAAGAGTTCCCGCCACGGAGCCACGCGACGTCAAAGTGCCGTAAAGCGTCTGCGATGCCTGCCCGGTCAGAAAAGTAATTCCGGAGATCAAGTTCTTCGGCAACAAATCCAAGTTCGCTCATGACATCAAGCTCACGTTGAATTCCGGCCCTACGAAGATCGGCAGATTCGGCGTCCATGGCGTTAACGATCACTGCCACGCGGCCGCCTCCGCCAGCAAGGGCAAGGAGTTGATCCGAGTGGTTCCCGATTCGGAACGAGGAAAGATATAAACGCATGAGAACCAGTGTTCCATGCTGACGGTTGACGAGCGATTACCTAATTCTTCAAGCCCACAATGCGCAGAGAGGTACCGCGTATATACGGTCCCCTAATTCGTAGATTCCCGGTCCGCTGTGAAGAATGACTCCGGCCACGAAATCCTTCCCCAGTTGATCGCGGAGCCAAATCAGATGTTTCGCGTCGCCAACCGTTGGAGCCACGCCAGCCTTGAACTCCAGACCAACGATCCGTGACGCGCCCACCTCAATGACCAGATCGATTTCACGCCGACCGGCCTCCATGCGCAGGTGATGAAGAATGGGTTGTGGGTACGAGAGAGCAATCTCGGGGCGTAGTTGGGCCGTAGCGAAAGCGTCAAAGTACCGGCCGACGAGGTCGTTATCGGCCAGGATGATCGGCGGCGTGAGACCGGCGGCAGCAGCGGCGAGACCGGCGTCGACCATATAACGCTTTCCCGTTTTGATAAGCCTATTCAGACGATTGTTCGCCCAGGCAGGCACGACGTCGAGGACATATAGATTGCGCAGTAACTGGTCGTAACCGGCCGCAGTTTTCGCGTTGACGTCCGCCGCGCGATACAGCGTGGCATCGGAGGGCATACCGGCGTTGTTCAGTGCAAGAACACTCAGATAACGCCGGAGTTTGATTGGGTCCTTCGATAAGTCAAGAATCGCGGCGTCGCGGGTAATGAGATCATCGATGTAACTCGCAAGCCAAATCGCACGCGCTCGAGGGCTTCGAATACGGTAGGCGACCTCGGGAAAACCTCCCCGAAGAGCGAGGTCGATATAGCCATCTATATCTGGCACATCAGCTGGAAGAGCAAGGTCGTCGAGGCCGGACGCGACGAGACGTTCCAAGAAGGAGGGCCGGTCGAGATTCGATCGGTCGTACAATTCGCGCTCGACGAGTGGGTACATACTCATCCGCACGGTGCGTCCTGTTCCCGCCCACATCTCGTGGTTGAGTTCCGCTCGGACACTACCGGTCAAAATGAACTGCCCTGGCCTAGCTTCGCGATCCACCGCCCGCTTGACCGCGCCGAGAACGCCAGGAACTTCTTGCCATTCATCCAGCAGAACTGGCCGGGTGGCGCGGCGAAGGGCTGCATCCGGATCGGCTCGGTACCCCGCGGCGACCCCGGGGTCATCGAGTCGGACGATTTGGTCAACATGCCGGGAGGCCGTGGTGGTCTTGCCTATGGCGCGGGCGCCGTTGATTACTACCGCCGGGAATTCGCTGAGTAGGTACGCAATATGGTTATCAGCGATTCGAGGTCGGTAGTTAGGCACGTCGATCACTATTTAGGACCAAAGAACGGGGAGTTTCGTAGCAGTGGCACGTATGCATGATACCAAAATCACGCGGCATTGAGTACCAATATCACGCAATAAATACTACCAATATCACGCAACTCGCAAAGCACTCCGGATCGGTGGACGCTGATCGTCTTCTTTGGCGTATTCCAAATGCGTATGAACTTTATGAGTTCAGTTTCATTACGTCCCATATTGATTTCTTCCACAACTGATCCGAGTCGCACGATCCCGGACTAGCTCAATTGGAAAGCCTTGAAGGCTATTTTCAACGTCAAAGTGTCAACTATCTCCCGACACATCACAAAAGTGGGCGCTGAGGGTTTCGAACCCCCGACATCCTCGGTGTAAACGAGGCGCTCTACCGCTGAGCTAAGCACCCGATCAGTCGAACTAGCCGACCAGGGGTACAGCCTAGAGGGTAGCGAGCGCGGTTTTGTAATCGTCGAGGTTGCGGACGGCAAAGCCATTGTTGATGGCGAACCGAATCACGCCGGTGGTGTCGATAATGAAACTGCCACGGAGGGCACAACCTCTGGCTTCGTCGAAAACGCCATAAGACTGGGCAACAGCTCCGTGTGGCCAGAAATCGGCGAGTAGGGGGAACTCATAGCCCTGGCTATCAGCAAAAGCTTTCTGCACGAACTGGTTGTCGCACGAGATCGCTAGCAGTTGAACCTTCTCGTTCTGAAAGGCTGCCAAATCATCTCTGAGGGCGCAGAGCTCTCCGGTGCAATTACCAGAGAATGCGTACGGATAGAACGTAATAACCACGTTCTGCTTGCCCAGGAATGAGGACAACTTAACGAGTTGGCCATTCTGGTCTTTGATCTCGAAATCTGGTGCGAGATCTCCAACTGCAAGCGTCATTTGCTTTCCTTCCAACAACTAGTCACTCAATAAATACCGATGATCACCGAGTCTGGCACTTGAGGCAGAGCAAGCGCGAATCCAGGAAAAATCAGCGACGAGAGGATTTAGGGGCGACCAATCGAGTCCCGGTCCAATCGGTGGCAACGGCAAAAGAGGAGGTTTGGGAGAGTCCTGCAGTTGGCGCCGCTTCTTGGATATCACTTGGCTCAACGTGCCCGACTCGACCAGCTTTCGGTGTCAGTACCCAGATACTGCCCCCAGCAGCTAAGAAAGTTAGGGCATCCACGAGAGTGTCGACCAGATCTCCGTCGTCATCTCGCCACCAAATAATGACTACATCAACGACCTCTTCTTGATCGTCGGTTAGCAATGCAGACCCTGAGGTGGCAGCGATCTGAGACCTAAGAGTCTCATCACTATCTTCACCGTGGCCAAATTCGAGAACTAGCGAACCGGCATTTACGCCAAGCCGCGTGGCGATAGATACGCCTGGATTCCCCGCCGTGCCCGCGGACGCGCTCACAGAGTTAAGCCCCCTTATTCCCTTAGGGCGCTTTGGGCGCCCTGTCGTCGTTAAACGTTCGAGGGATAGTCCACCGACTTCCGGGGCTGGGCGCAAGTCCTAACCCGGACCTAATTTGACCAAACCCGGTTTTGGCGAAGTTATGACTATTAGCGGCGGCTAGGCAAAGATAGGCAATTAGGCGCACTGCCGCGATCCGGTAGGACCCTTGCAGACATCCGTCCCCCACAGCAAAAGGACGTAAGCGCGTGACTGGTAAAGAACGAGAGCCACTAATTACTAGTGGGATCCCAAGCCAACTAGTTGATATCGATCCCGAAGAGACCGCCGAGTGGCACGCTTCGCTAGATGCGGTGCTTGAAAACTCTGGTCCAGTCCGTGCCCGTTATTTGATGTTGAGCCTGCTTCAGAGGGCTTCTGAACGCAATATCGGGGTGCCAAGCCTTAGAAATACCGATTACCTCAACACCATCCCACCAGAACGCGAACCAGAATTTCCCGGGGATGAAGCAATCGAGCGTCGAATCCGCGCATTCATCAGATGGAATGCGGCGATGCTGGTTCATCGAGCTCAACGACCAGGCATCGGCGTCGGCGGTCATATTTCTTCTTACGCCTCATCGGCAGCCCTGTACGAAGTCGGCTTCAACCACTTCTTCCGCGGCAAAGAACACCCAGGGGGTGGCGACCAGATCTACTACCAGGGTCACGCCAGCCCTGGCATGTACGCCCGGGCCTTCCTTGAAGGACGGTTATCCGAAGACCAGTTAGACGGCTTCCGCCAAGAACTCTCCCATCCAGCCGGCGGTCTGCCCTCATACCCGCATCCACGTTTGTTATCTGACTTCTGGGAATTCCCGACGGTCTCCATGGGCCTTGGCCCGATGAATGCCATCTACCAAGCGCGTTTCAACCGCTACCTACATGCGCGCGGTTTTAAAGACACCAGCCAGCAACGGGTCTGGGCTTTTCTTGGTGATGGCGAAATGGATGAACCAGAATCACTTGGCGCCATTGGTTTAGCCGCTCGAGAAGAACTCGACAATCTGACTTTTGTAATCAACTGCAATTTGCAGCGCTTGGATGGGCCTGTTCGAGGCAATGGAAAAATCATTCAAGAACTTGAATCATTCTTCCGCGGCGCCGGATGGAATGTAATCAAGGTTGTTTGGGGACGCGGTTGGGATCCTCTGCTAGCTGCCGATCGCGAAGGTGCACTCGTCAATCTGATGAACGTGACACCTGATGGTGACTTCCAAACTTACAAAGCTGAAAATGGTGGGTTCGTCAGAGATAATTTCTTTGGCCGCGATGTTCGTACCAAAGAACTTGTTGCCGGTTGGAGCGACGACCAAATCTGGGAACTTCGTAGAGGCGGGCACGATTATCGCAAGTTGTATGCCGCATACAAAGCAGCGACAGAACACACTGGGCAACCGACCGTGATCTTGGCAAAAACCGTTAAGGGTTGGAGTCTTGGTACCCACTTTGAAGGTCGGAATGCAACGCACCAAATGAAGAAGATGACCCTTGAGGATCTTCAACTATTCCGCGATCGCCTTGGAATCCCACTCAGCGATGAGCAACTCGATCCAAAGACTCCTTCATATTTCCATCCAGGTAAGGATTCAGCAGAGTTCCAGTACTTGATGGAGCGACGAAATGAATTGGGTGGATCACTTCCAAAGCGAGTAGTTCGCGCCAAACCGTTAGCTCAACCTGAAGATTCGACATATGAATCGGTAAGACGCGGCAGCGGGAAACAAGAAGTTGCGACCACGATGGCCTTTGTTCGAATGTTGAAGGATGTTCTTAAAGATCCAGTAATCGGGCCACGTATCGTGCCAATCATTCCTGATGAAGCGCGGACATTCGGAATGGATTCGCTCTTTCCTACCCAGAAGATCTACTCGCCACATGGACAGACTTACATATCCGTGGATCGAGAGTTGATGCTTTCATATAAGGAATCGACATCTGGCGTGATCTTGCACGAAGGCATCAACGAAGCAGGATCCGTGGCCTCTTTCACCGCAGTCGGTTCCTCTTATGCCACCCATGGCGAACCGATGATTCCGATTTATATTTTCTACTCGATGTTCGGTTTCCAACGAACCGGAGATGGCTTCTGGGCCGCCGCCGATCAGTTGGTACGTGGGTTCGTCATCGGGGCAACTGCTGGTCGGACCACGTTAAATGGCGAAGGTTTACAACACGAAGATGGACATTCACATCTTCTCGCCTCCACTAACCCCGCAGTTGTTGCATATGACCCAGCCTTCGCTTACGAAGTTGGTCATATTTTCAAAGATGGCTTGCGTCGCATGTACGGCGAAGCGAGTGAGAACATTTATTACTACATCACTGTCTACAACGAACCATATGTTCAACCAGCCGAGCCTGAGAATGTGGATGTCGAGGGAATCCTAAAAGGCATCTACCGCCATGCACCGGCAGTAAGTGCTAGTGACAAGCGGGCCCAACTTCTGGCTTCAGGTGTTGCGGTCAACTGGGCGATGAAAGCGCAGCAGTTGCTCGCTGACGACTGGAATGTGGCAGCCGATGTTTGGTCGGTAACTTCGTGGAATGAACTGCGCCGCGACGGGCTCGAAGTTGATCGTCACAATATGGTTGCCCCCGGTACTGATCAACGAGTTGCCTACGTTTCTTCAAAACTCGGTGGCCAACCAGGTCCAATAGTGGCAGTGAGCGATTTCATGCGGGCAGTCCAAGATCAAATAGCACCATGGCTGCCTGGAGATTTCACTTCGCTTGGCACCGACGGATTTGGAAAGTCAGACACTAGGGGTGCGCTACGTCGACATTTCCGCGTCGATGCCGAATCCATCGTTGTTGCAACTTTGCAGTCGTTGGCAAAGCGCGGTGAAGTCACTTACGAGATGGTGTCCGAGGCAGTTGCCCGTTACGCCATTGACGATGTCACTGCAGCGGACCCAGGAAATACCGAAGGGTCTGGATGATCGGTCGCGTCCCAATCTTTGACATCTCGCCGAGCGTTTCTGGCGGGCAGTTTCCCGTCAAAGCAATCGTCGGTGAACAGATCCAAGTATCAGCTACCGTATTTTGCGAAGGCCGCGATGTACTGGGAGCTAGAGCCGTATTAACAAGCCCGACTGGGGTGGTCTCCTTTGCCCCGATGTTTGAGATTTCACCAGGAAGCGATCGCTGGGCTGCAATGCTCACGCCGACCACCGTTGGTGACTGGCAATTCCGGGTGGAAGCTTGGCACGACCCCATCGCAACATGGATTCAAATGGCGCAAATCAAAATCCCGGCCAACTCAGATGCCGAACTTGTCCTTGAAGAAGGAGCCAGGATTTTTGAAGAACTTTTTAGCGCTCTGCCTGCGGATGAAAAGAAAGTAATCCAACTCCTAGTTGAAAACCTCCGCGATCAGAAAAAGCGAGTTGAAACCCGATTGGAATTCGCTCTTGATACCCAAACTAGATCAGCGATTTCCGAGCATCCGCTAAGACATTTACTCACCTTGTCAGATTCAATGCCGCTACAAGTTGATCGAGAACGAGCACTCGTCGGATCCTGGTATGAATTTTTTCCCCGTAGCGAAGGTGCCGTAGTCACAGCTTCGGGGAAATCTGAATCAGGAACATTCAAAACGGCTACTGCCCGCTTAGCCGAGGTGGCTGCGATGGGCTTTGACGTTCTGTATTTGCCGCCAATTCATCCGATTGGAACTTCACATCGCAAGGGCAAGAACAACACCCTCACTCCTGGTCCAATGGATCCTGGGGTTCCTTGGGCAATCGGCAGCAAGGATGGCGGACATGATTGCGTTAATCCAGAACTTGGGACGGTTGAAGATTTCGAAGAATTTGTCAGACAGGCGCGGATACTTGGACTAGAGATCGCGCTTGATTTTGCTTTACAGGCATCTCCTGACCATCCCTGGGTCACCGAACATCCGGAATGGTTCACCAAACGCGCGGACGGGTCGATTGCCTACGCAGAGAATCCACCAAAAAAATATGAAGATATTTATCCGATTAATTTTGACAACGATTACGCCGGAATTCTCCGTGAATCAATCCGCATTATTCGACTGTGGATGACACGTGGCGTAACAATCTTTCGAGTCGATAATCCGCATACAAAACCACTTCACTTCTGGCATGACCTACTCGCCGATATTCGAACAACCGACCCTGATGTCATCTTTCTGGCCGAAGCATTCACCAAGCCATCAATGACTCACGCCCTGGGTAAAGTCGGATTTCATCAGTCCTACACCTACTTCACCTGGCGCACCACAAAAAGCGAACTCGTGGACTACGGACAAGAGGTATCGCAACACACCTTAGATTTCTTCAGACCTAATTTCTGGGTAAACACCCCTGATATTTTGCCGTACCACCTGCAAAGTGGAGCACCTGAGATGTTTGCTTTAAGAGCCATTCTCGCGGCCACCATGTCACCCTCATGGGGAATGTATGCAGGTTATGAACTCTTTGAACACGAAGCTCTTGCCCCAGGAACCGAAGAATATCTAGATTCGGAAAAATACCAACTGCGACCACGTGACTGGCAGGCCGCTTCCGCTAGCGGCAATACGTTGTCGCCATTGATAACCAAACTAAATGAATTGCGTAAATCGCATCCATCACTGCAACGATTACGGAATCTCAGATTCCATTCCAGCGACCATGAACAGGTTTTGGTTTATTCCAAATCATTGGGTGAGGATCGCATCTTGGTTGTTGCGAATCTTGAGCCAACAAAAGTTCATGAGACCTGGATTCATCTTGATCTGCGGGCACTTGAAGTGAATCCGGTTGATGAAATTGAAGTTGAAGACCTACTGACTGGGCATAAATACAAGTGGCGCGAAGACGCATTCGTTAGATTTGATCCAAGAGAGCGTGTAGCGCACATCTTGAAAGTGCTCTGAAATGAAAACTGTTTCGATAAGCGAACTAGATCGCCTAGTACAAGGCAACCACCCAGACCCGCATGGGATCCTCGGAGCTCACGCACACGAGGGGCAGGTGACGATAAGAGTTCTTGCCCCACTGGCAGATTCGGTGAGTGTTCTTCTCGATGACGAAAGCAGAATTGAGTTACACCATGAGCACAAAGGTATTTTCGCTGGAGCTATAGAGAAGTCAACAATTCCAAATTATCGAATTAGTACTCGCTACAACGAGGTTGAAGTCGCAAGTTACGACCCATATTGCTTCCTTCCAACCGTTCAAGAAACTGACCTGAACTTGATCGACGAAGGAAGACACGAACTTCTTTGGAAATGTCTTGGCTCTAACGTCAGAGAATTGGCATTGCCCAGCGACAAGAACATCAAAGTCCCTGGAACTTCGTTCGCGGTATGGGCGCCCAACGCCCAGGGTGTTCGACTCATTGACGAACACAACGGATGGAGCACTGTCCGACTTCCGATGCGCTCGCTTGGCTCGACCGGCATTTGGGAACTTTTCGTACCCGGCCTAAAACCTGGGACTAGATATAAATATTCGATCAGGGATTTCCGAGGGCAGTGGCACGATCATGCCGACCCGGTTGCAAAACATACCGAAGTGCCGCCGGCCACCGCCTCTGTAGTTTTTGATTCTCAGTATGAGTGGAAAGACCAAAAATGGATCGGCGACAGAACTAGGTTCCTGCCTTGGAAAGAACCAGTAAGCATTTATGAAGTCCATCTAGGTTCGTGGCGAAAAGGAATCTCCTACGTAGATCTAGCCAAAGAGCTGGTCGAGTACGTGAGAGAACAGGGATTCACTCACGTTGAGTTTATGCCCGTCATGGAACATCCTTTTGGCGGATCATGGGGTTATCAGGTCACTTCGTTTTACGCACCTACGTCACGCTTTGGCTCTCCAGACGACTTCCGTTACCTAATAGATTCACTGCATTTGCATGGAATCGGTGTGATTTTAGATTGGGTTCCGGCCCATTTCCCTAAGGATGACTGGGCTTTAGCCCGTTTCGATGGAACCGCTCTTTATGAGCATGCTGACCCTCGGAAAGGAGAACACCCTGACTGGGGAACCTACATTTTTAATTTTGGTCGGAAGGAAGTCAAAAACTTCCTGGTGGCTAATGCTCTTTATTGGCTTGAGGAATTCCATGTCGATGGGATCCGGGTGGACGCAGTAGCGTCGATGCTCTATTTGGATTATTCGCGCAAAGACGGCGAATGGACACCAAATGAATATGGCGGAAGAGAGAACCTGGACGCAGTTCGCTTGCTTCAGGAGATCAATGCCACGACATACGCAAAGTTCCCAGGCGTAATGATGATCGCTGAAGAATCCACTGCTTGGCCAGGTGTAACCAGCCCAACAGATCAATCGGGACTTGGTTTTGGTTTCAAGTGGAATATGGGTTGGATGCATGATTCTCTCGAATACCTAAAACACGAACCCATTCATCGCAAGTACCATCACGGAGAATTAACCCAGTCGTTTAATTACGCCTGGAGTGAGAACTTCATTCTGCCAATTTCTCACGACGAGGTAGTGCACGGAAAAGGTTCACTTGTTTCCAAGGCGCCTGGAGACAAATGGCAACGACTAGCCTCGGTGCGTGCTTATCTGGCATTCATGTTTTCACACCCAGGGAAAAAGTTACTGTTCATGGGTTGTGAATTTGGTCAGATAACAGAGTGGGCCGAAGAGAACTCATTGCCTTGGCACTTATTAGCAGAAGCAGATCATCTCGGTATGCAACATTTCGTTCGCAAGATGAATCAGGTCTATCGCGCCAATCCTCCATTATGGGAATCAGACACAAAACCGGACGGCTTTAGGTTCTTAACCAACGAAGATCGGGATGGAAACACGATCGCCTACTCTCGAATAGCCGAAAGCGGCCAGCTAGTTGTGGCTGTCGTCAACTTTTCGCCCATGCCACATGAGCGTTATCAATTACCACTGCCAAGGAGCGGGCAATGGCGCGAAATTTTAAATAGCGACGACGTGCAATTCGGTGGTTCCGGGATAACTAATTCGGAAATCACCGCTGCCGCAAACTCCATTGATGGCGGACTGGCTATCGCAACGCTGCGTCTTCCACCACTTGGTGCGATCTGGCTTGAACCCTCAGAGTCTTGAACCATCAGAATAATGCGTTGGTAAGCGCCAATCTGGCTTTGGTCACTCTTGGGTCATTGGAATCTACTAAAGAAAAAAGCATCAATAAATGATCACGTGCCCGTTGGCGCTCAGTTCCGGAAGTGTCTCGAACCAGAGTTATCAAACGATTGAACGAGGCTTCGACTTGTCCATCAGACATCTCAAGGTCCGAGGCAGCAATCTGCGCATCTACATCAGTTGGATTGCTCAACGCTCCACTCTGGACCGCCGAACGATCAACATTTGAAACCCGTTGCATCAGTTCGACCTGAGCTAGCGCCATCTTTGCATCATGATCGTCAGGCTTGCGGGTCAATAAATTTCGATAGGCACCAATGGCCTCGTCAAAGTCGCCGCGATCAATAGCTTCAATGGCCTTAGCCTCATCTGGATCCAACGCGTCTTCCTCAGCCAGTTCAGTAGGCGCTTGAGAGGTCTCACTGAGACGACCAGTAACGCCTTGCTCTGCAGCGACCCGCAGCAATTCAGTCAACACTTGGCTGATCTGTTCTTCAGGATAGGCGCCTTGAAACAACGGCAAAAGTTTCCCGTCGATGACCGCAATGACTGTTGGAATAGATTGGATTTGAAATGCACTAGCCAATTGCGGTTCGGCTTCGGTATCAATTTTGCCAAGCAGCCAGGCGCCCGCACCCACTTCTGCTAGTCGTTCGAGAATAGGTGAGAGTTGCTTGCAAGGACCACACCAGTCGGCCCAAAAATCAAGCACCACAGGGACCGTTTTCGACTGCTCCATAACCGACTCAGTGAAATTAGCTTCGGTCACATCGATAACGTATGGACTTGCCCCAACCGAGGGTTCACGTTCCGCCACTGGCTTCTTTACTAATCCACTCAAATCGATGGCACTGGCAAAAGAAGGTGGCAACTGGGCGTTCTCACGGCTTTTCATGGCTTGATTCTGCCAAAGATTTCCAGAAGTTCATCCGCAGCCTGATACGTATCGATCTTTCTTGAGACGACTTCAGCCGTCAACCTTTCCAAATCACTTACATGCGTAATCATCTTTCCTCTAAGCGCAGCCACTGCTAGATGTTCAATTTCCATGGAAATCCGTTGAGCTCGGCGCTTGGCTAGATTCCCACTCTCAACGAGCCAGTCGAAATGTGCATCAATGGCCTTAACAATCTCACTAATGCCCTCCCCTCGATCAGCAGAGGCCAGAATGATTTCGCGCTCACGCCCATCAATCGGGGAACTCATGGCCAACGAATGACTCAACTCTCGAGCCGTACTTTTGGCTCCATCGCGATCAGCTTTATTTATTACATATAAATCGCCAATTTCAAGTAGCCCAGCTTTGGCCGCTTGCACTCCATCACCCATTCCAGGAGCCAGCAGAACTATCGTCGTATCTGCGTGTCCGGCAATTTCTACTTCACTCTGGCCAACACCGACGGTCTCAATAAGAATTAAATCGAAGCCGACTGCCTCAAGAACTCGTACGCCTTGTGGCGCTGCTGCCGAAAGGCCACCCAATTGGCCGCGCGAAGCCATTGACCGAATGAATACATCCGCGTCCAAAGCATGCTCTTGCATTCTGATTCGATCACCTAGAACAGCACCACCACTGAAAGGAGATGAAGGATCAACGGCAAGTACCGCAACTCGTAAGCCTCTGCCTCGATACTCAGTGATCAACGCTGAAGTTGTTGTTGATTTACCAACTCCTGGGGCACCAGTAATCCCGACAACATGAGCGCGCCCAGTGCCTGATGAAATCAGGCGAAGCACCTCTGGTAAATCCGGCGAGCCATCTTCAACAAGTGAGATCAACCGAGCAATCGCCCTGACCTCATGACGGCGCGCACCTTCAACAAGATCCTCAATTGGAGTCAAAATCATGCCCGCAAAATTAGAGCATCGCCTTGACCGCCGCCGCCACACAGCGCCGCAACTCCGAGGCCGCCACCGCGACGGCTCAATTCATAAGCCACATGCAAAGCAAGACGCGCACCCGACATTCCCACTGGATGTCCAAGTGCAATTGCACCACCATGCGGGTTCACCCGAGCAAGGTCGATACCAAGTTCGTTAGCCGAAACCACACCCACTGCGGCAAACGCTTCATTTATCTCGACGATATCAAAATCTTTTGGATCTATTCCGTCGCGTTCAGCCGCTCTTCTAATCGCGTTAGCCGGTTGCTCATGAAGGGAAGTGTCAGGTCCTGCCACAACGCCATGAGCACCAATCTCGGCTAGCCACTTCAGACCTAAGGACATCGCCTTTTCTTTGCTCATAACCACCACGGCAGCCGCGCCATCAGAAATTTGCGACGACGAACCTGCGGTTATGGTGCCATCAGGCGAAAAAGCTGGTTTTAGCGCGGCGAGCGATTCAAGAGTTGTATCCGGCCTGATTCCCTCGTCGCGGGCGAAAAGAACTGGATCTCCTTTTCGCTGTGGGATAGAGATTGGAATTATTTCATCATCAAATACCCCATCTCGCTGCGCTATCGCTGCTAGTTGATGAGACCTTAATGAGAAGGCATCTTGATCATCTCGAGTAAGTCCATAGCGCGCGTTGTATTTTTCGGTAGCCTCACCCATCAGTATGTGATCGATAGCGCAGAACAGGCCGTCTTCGAGCATGTGATCACGCAAAGTAACGTCGCCAAATTTGAATCCTTCACGCGACCCAAGCAGCAAATGTGGCGCACGTGTCATTGATTCCATTCCACCGGCCACGATGGTTTCAAATTCCCCAGCTCGAATAAGTTGGTCAGCCAATGCAATGGCATCAAGTCCAGACAGGCAGACCTTGTTTATGAGCAGTGAAGCCACAGATAGCGGGATCCCGCCTTTGATCGCGGCCTGCCGAGCCGGGGCTTGACCAGCTCCGGCTTGCAAAACCTGACCCAAAATCACGTAATCGACGTCCCCACCGGAGATTCCGGCCCGCTCTAAGGCAGCTTTTATGGCAAAACCGGCCAGATCGGTTGCCGCAAAATCCTTTAGGGTGCCATTGAATCTGCCGATCGGCGTCCGAGCGCCGGCGACGATAACCGAGGTGGTTCTCATAGGTATCTCCAACTAGTCTGTTTATCACCGGACACGATACGCCTGGAGGGCGGTTTGAGTGGAAGTACCAGGCCTAATAGCCATTGATCACGTTGGAATCGCGGTTCCAGACCTAGATGTGGCGATCGCGTTCTATCAGGATGTCTTCGGATTCAAGTTGACCCACCGCGAAGTCAACCAGGAGCAGGGAGTACAGGAAGCCATGCTCAGTCTCGGGGAGTCTGAAACTACCATCCAGCTTTTGGCGCCAATGGGCCCCGATTCAACCATCGCCAAATTTCTGGCTAAAGCCGGCCCTGGCGTTCAGCAGTTGGCCTTCCGCGTTGCCAATATCCAAACCGCATCGGCGGCATTGCGCTCGGCCGGCCTGAGGCTCCTATATGAAAACGCCAAGATTGGCACAGGCGGAAGTTTGATCAACTTTGTTCACCCAAAAGATGCCGGTGGCGTACTGGTTGAACTAGTTCAACCCCCCATTGCCTAGATACTCTTATAAACATGAAGGGAAATAACCAAAACAAGGATCTGACCAAGAATCAGTTTGGCCAGATCGGCGAACCTCTGAACCGCAGCCACCCATTTATTTTTGGTTTTTTGGCCGCGCTCGGCGTGTTGACCGCTCTTGCTCTAACTCGCGCGCTCGCCAGCGCCAGCCAAGCCTTGGTTCTTATTTTCATCTCTCTTTTCCTTGCAGTTGGCTTAAATCCAGCAGTCGAAGGTATCCGTCGAAGAGGCTTATCCCGAGGACCAGCTGTACTGGTAATAGTCACTGCCTTCCTATTTCTCTGCGGAATCTTCTCGGCAACTGTTGTGCCCCCGCTGGTAAACCAGACAACACAACTGGTTCAACAAGCTCCTCAATATCTTGACCAACTAAGCAAGAACGCCTCTGTTGCAAAACTGGATAAGAACTTTGGCATTATTACAAAAACCAAAACCACCCTTGAGGGAAAAGTGCGTGACGGCAAGCTAGTAATCAATGCATTCGGTGGGGTTGTCGGGGTCGGTAAAACCATAATTTCTGGTCTCTTCTCGGTAATCACCGTTTTAATCTTGACGATCTACTTTCTTGCCTCGCTTCCTAAAATCACTCGAAATGCCTACAGCCTCATTCCTGCAAGCCGCCGCGAAAGAGTGTCTCGTTTGAGCGACGAAATTCTGGCCCGAATTGGCAGTTTCGTCGGCGGCCAATTGATCGTTGCAGCCATTGCTGGGCTAGCCACTTTGGCCATGAGTCTCATCGTCGGAATCCCATACCCCATTGCGCTAGCCATGGTGGTTGCGACCTGCGATCTGATCCCGCTCATCGGAGCATCACTTGGCGCAATCATCGTCACGATTGTTGCCCTCACTCAGAGCGTTCCGATGGGAATTATTTCTTTCCTATTTTTCGTTGTCTTCCAACAAATTGAAAACTATGTCGTCTATCCACGGATTATGAAGCGCGCAGTTTCTGTACCAGGAGTGGTAACCATTATCGCCGCCCTATTGGGCGGTTCGCTCCTGGGACTGCTTGGCGGTTTGCTGGCAATCCCAACTGCTGCTGCACTGCTGTTAATCATTGATCAAGTTTTCGTTCCAAATGCGGCAAGAAGCTAGAACTGCATTAACCAGTTTTCAATTTCCTCAGCGCACTGCGCAGGTTTTTCCATAACAGCTAGATGTCCCGCCTGATTAATGATTGCCAACTTTCCATGCATCGAAGCATCGAGCATTTGTTGAGCGTCTGACACTGGTGAGATTTCATCCTCAGCGCCAACGATCACCAAGAGTGGCTTATCGAAATTTCGAAGCGTCGTTAACGACTCTGGCCGCGACATCATTGCGCGCGATGTCCAGGCAATGGTGGCAGGATCTGCTTGACTAAAAATCTCGGTAATCCGGTTAATCACTGAAGGATTTTCAAGTTTGGTTGTCTTTCCCGTCAGCGGCGGAAGCATCGCGCCCAACAAAATCCCAGTGCCATGTTGGAGAGCAGATTCGGCGATGCGTTCCCTATTGACCTTTCCCTCTGGCGTATCTTCACCAGCCTTGGTGTCAATCAAAAGTGCGGCCAGGAGACGGTCCTGAGCCATTCTCATCAATTCCATGACCACATACCCACCTAGCGATACGCCGCCAACAATGAAGCGATCCAATTGATGTTCATCGGCATAGTCGATAACGCTCTGGGCGATGGCTTGCATGCTTGGCTGCTTTGAAGTTATCAAAACATCATCAAAGCCAGGCAAGGCTGGGGTATGGATTGAGTGTTTTAGTTCCATCCGAAGATCATCAAACATCTCTGGGGCGAGCGGGAAGGCGTGGAGCAAAATAATCGGTTGATCCACCAAGGAAACCATCTCAATTCTTGATAACTGGGAGATCGCGCCATTCGCTGAATTCGCCTTGCCACTCAGTGGGAAGTGGTGAAGCCTTTGGATTCAATCGCTCAACTATTTCATTTAGTACCCGAGCCACCGACGGTTCGCCCACCCAAAGATGTTTAGCCCCCTCGACGGGTATCACCTCGGCTTGCGGTACCGCGCTGAACCTTTCAATCGCCTCGGTCGGTCGAAGGTAGTCGTCGAATTCTGGAATCAAAGCAACAAGGGGGCGGGTATCAGTTGCCCAGTTTGCCAAATCTGCGGGTTCAGAGAATCGCAAAGGTGGGCTGAGCAATATTGCTCCTTTGACGCCATCTTTCAAGCCATAGCGAAGAGCAAGATCAGTTCCGAATGACCAACCGACAATCCAGATATTTGGAAGTGCTTGATTGGCATATTCGATTGCCGCCGCGACATCTGCCGATTCGGTAAGCCCGTTTCCAAATTCGCCTTCACTCTTACCTGCTGCACTTTCAGTCCCTCTGGTGTTAAAGCGCAAAACTGCGATATCGGCCAATGCAGGTAAGCGCCAGGCAGCTTTTCGAAAGACGTGAGAATCCATCATCCCGCCATGCGTAGGCAATGGATGAAGACAGAGCATCGTGGCCACGGGCGGCTTTTCCAATGGCAACGCAAGTTCGCCGACCAAACGGAGACCGTCGGATGTTTCAAGCGTGATTGGAATGCGACGGGCGGGCAGCACCGTATTGGCCCTGATGGTGATCGTCATAATCAACCAAGTATCTCTTAATACAGCGCAGATTTCGGCGACCAGAGCCGGGGCTAGTTGTGGGCTGGCTTGAGCTCCACAAGAATGGCGCCATGACCAGTGAAACCTTTGCCTCCCTGCACCCGGCCACGGGTGAGCAGATCGGACAATTCCCAATCACGACCGCCGAGCAGGTGGAGCAGATAGTTCGTGAAGCAACTTTGGCCGCGAGTTGGTGGCAGTCCTTGGACGCGAAGGAACGGGAAAGGCGCTTACTAGCCTGGAACTCAATTTTGGTGAAGCGCGTAAGCGAAGCGGCACTGCTCATTTCAAACGAGACTGGCAAACCAGTCAGTGATGCAAAGTTAGAAATAACAATGGCGATTTCACATTTATCCTGGGCCGCGAAGCACGCGGAAAAGATCTTGAAACCTGTTGCTAGACCACCTGGACTCCTCATGGCGAATATGGCTGCCAGAGTTGAGCGAGTTCCGTTCGGAGTTATCGGAGTTATCGGGCCTTGGAATTACCCGATTTACACGCCAATGGGATCTATTTCGTATGCACTTGCCGCTGGCAATGCGGTCGTTTTCAAACCGAGTGAATACACCCCGGCCGTCGGAGCTTTTCTAGCCGCAACGTTACGTGAAGTTGTGCCGGAAGTTCCGCTACTCCAGGTCGTTACTGGATTTGCCGCCACCGGTGAAGCGTTATGCCGGAGCAAGGTTGACAAGATTGCCTTCACCGGTTCAACAGCAACTGCAAAGAAGGTAGCTGCGGTATGTGCTGACTCGTTGAAACCGATGATCGCTGAATGCGGTGGTAAGGACGCGGTAATTGTGGCCGGTGATGCTGACCTTTCGTCGGCTGCCGAATACACGCTGTGGGCTGCGATGAGCAATGCCGGTCAGACTTGTATCGCAGCAGAGCGGGTTTACGTGGAACGTCCAGTCGCTGAACAATTCAAAACACTCATTTCGCAAATGGCAACTGAATTGAAACCTGGCTCTGATTCGAATTCCTCATACGGCGCAGCCACCATGGCCAAACAGATTGACGTTATTGAATCGCATATTAAAGACGCCTTAAAACGCGGCGGAAAAGCTCTGGTCGGAGGCGCGGAGTCAGTACGTCCGCCTTATGTTCACCCAGTGGTTATAGCTGACGTTCCAGAAGATTCAATCTCCATGACCGACGAGACATTCGGTCCAACCATCATCATAAATACCGTTGACTCTGTTGAAGAAGCAATCAGATTGGCCAACGACTCCCGTTATGGGTTGGGTGCATCGGTCTGGTCCAAGAATCGCGGTGATGAGATCGCATCTAAGCTGCACTGTGGCATGGTGAGCGTCAACTCAATAATTGCCTTTGCAGGCGTTGCTGCAATTCCGTTTGGCGGGGTTGGTGACAGCGGATACGGGCGCATTCATGGCCATGAGGGTTTGCTGGAATTCACTTTCGCTCGTTCCATCGTAAGCACCCGTTTCAAAATTCCACTTGCCTTTACAACGTTCAAACGCACCACAATGACCGACTCAATCATCGGACGTCTAGTCCGAATCCTGCACGGTCGTTAATGCGAGTAGTTATTGCCCGATGCAGTGTCGAATATACGGGTCGATTAAGCGCGCGCCTTGACGAGGCCACGCGACTGCTCATGGTTAAGGCCGATGGCAGCGTCTTGATCCACTCCGACGGAGGTTCCTATAAACCGTTGAATTGGATGAGCCCACCTTGCACTTTGCGGGAGGAAGAAACGCGTTGGGAAGTAACTAATAAAGCTGGCGAGCGCTTGGTGATTTTGCTACACGAAGTATTCACCGACCATGCTCATGACTTGGGTACCGACCCAGGCCTTGTTAAAGATGGTGTCGAAGCGCAACTGCAGGTTTTGCTTGCTCAACGACCCCAAGTTCTTGGCCAAGGTTGGACATTGGTGCGACGCGAATACATGACAGCGATCGGACCGGTGGACTTACTGGTGCGAGATGCTCAGGGCAAACATGTCGCGGTCGAAATCAAGCGACGCGGCGAAATTGATGGAGTCGAGCAACTAACTCGCTATCTGGATCTGCTGAACCGGGATCCACAACTGGCTCCAGTCCGAGGAATCTTCGCGGCTCAAGAGATAAAGCCACAGGCCAAAGTGTTGGCTGGGGACCGTGGGATCGACTGTCTAATTCTGGATTACGACGAACTACGCGGGATCGATGACGGGCTACCCCGCCTCTTCTAGCCTGGTTTCCCGTCGAGCGGCGGCTTCGCTCACCCCCAGCGGCGGCTTCGCTCACCCCCAGCGGCGGCTTCGCTCAGTAATACCGGCAGAATAGGGGCGTGAGTCCACGCAAACATCGTCGAGCAGAAGATCCAAAGAACGAACGTGAAGAGCGTCCTGGGTCTGAAACAGTGGAAGAACATCCTGATGGGACTTTCCGAGTTCGAAGAATTACCGGCTCAAGCTCAACCAAGGCATACCGTTGCCCGGGTTGCGACCAGGAGATCCGACCGGCGACTCCCCACGTTGTGGCGTGGCCAGATGATGGCCTGGATGAACGTCGACATTGGCACACAGTCTGTTGGGAAAAACGTGGTCAACGTGCCCCTCGCATCAAGCGAACTCGGGATGCGCCTAGGTACTAACCGCTTGCCATCAGAGCCAATGACAACGATTTCGGCAATCTAGTTTCGATCGCTACGCGAACATCAGATAGCCATTCTTCAGATCTCAAATCTTCTGATCTGACAACGATGATCTTCCACCCTTGAGCTTCTATCAGCGCCCGTCGACGCTGATCATGGGCTATTTGATCGGGACTTGAATGGTCTGAATTTCCGTCAAATTCCACTCCAACTTTTACTCGACGCCAACCCAGATCGAGGTAATACGTTTGCCCGGTAGTTGGAATAAAGACCTGACACTGACTCGTTGGAACTGGAAGTCCGGCTTGAATAATTTTTAGCCTAGTCCGACTCTCACCCATTGATTGGCTTGCATTATCGATTAACGGCAGCAGTTGATCGATCATTCCGACGAATCGATATCCACGACTTTGGCGACGAATTCTCAACACCTGTTTCAAATCAAGATGACCTGTTGCCGCGCACATATCCAAATACCCCAAAGCCTTGTACGCATCCTTGATGCGAGCCAGATCAAAAGCTGTCCGTTCAAGAGTTGTTAGCGTCAAATCCCCAATCTTCATCAAATCGATCTGATCAATCTGATATCTATGTTGGACGACTCCAGCTCGCGCAATGTGCAGATCTCGTCCAACAATCGCAAACTCAGGTCTAGCAAATAGATCATTGACGTCCAATTCGATACCCGGAATTCGATGAATCCAAGCCGCACTTAATCCGACGGCCACTGACGAGTGAGGCAAGACCAAACTGAGGGCGCTGGCTCTCAGTAATGAACTATCTGGAACGCCGGCCTTCACATAAACACCTCGAGCAACTCGTCGTAGGTCACCCTTATTCACTGCCGCGCGAATACTGTTTCGATTGAACCCAAGGTTTACCAACTGTGCCGTTGACATTGGTCTCTTCGTAAATATTTCCATGAATCAAAGGTGGCCTGTCGCTCATCAAATTCCATCTCCCTATTGGGCAAAGTGTGGTTTGGGCCGGCCTGTGGGAAATTTGGGTGAGCAACCCCGCCGCTCGAGGTGAGCAACCCCGCCGCTCGAGGTGAGCAACCCCGCCGCTCGAGGTGAGCAACCCCGCCGCTGGGCACGGGTAGGCTCTGCAAATGGCTCACGAACCGCAACCGGCAACGCAACTGACAACTGGTCTCAAGGATCTTCTGCGCACCGACGATCTCACCTTCGAAGCTACCCAGAAGCTCTTAGCCACGGCGGCTCGCTTTAGCCAAGATCCCCTCGCCGAGCGCGATTTTCTGGCCAACCAGAGCGTCGTCATTCACATGACCAAGCCATCCACCCGAACTCGATTAGCCTCCGAAACCGCTATCGCCCACCTCGGGGGAACCCCAATTTTCATCCGCGGTGATGAACTCCAAATCGGGCGCGGTGAAACCATTGCCGATACCGCCAGAATCATCTCTGGCTATTCAAAGGCTTTGATTATCAGAACCTTCAAGCAATCCGACGTGGACGAGTTGGCTGCAAACGCCACCATCCCAGTCATCAATGCCCTAACCGACGAGGACCATCCCACTCAAGCGCTTGCCGATTGGCTGACTATTCAGGAAGTTTTCGGGACAGATTTGAGCGGACGAAAATTCACCTATGTGGGCGATGGAAACAACATGGCTCACGCCTGGCTGGAAATGGGTGCAGTTCTGGGCGCCCACGTCGTGGTGGCGACTCCCGGTGGCAAGTGGGCCCCGGACCCAGCCGTTGTCGCAGCGGCCAGAATCCAGGCAGCCAAGACCGGAGCCACCATTGAAGTGCTCACAGACCCGATGGCCGCCGCTAAAGATGCCAGCGTCATATATACCGACGTCTGGATGTCCATGGGCGATTCTGAGGCTGATCGGGTTGAAAAAATGCGGGATCTGGCTCCTTTTGCGGTAACCGAGAAGATGATGGCCCAGGCGGCCTCCGATGGAATTTTCATGCACTGTCTACCCGCCCATCGAGGCGAAGAGGTAGAGGCCAGCGTCATAGATGGCAACCGCTCAGTGGTCTGGCGGGAAGCGTTTCACCGGCGAACCACGATCCAATCCCTCCTTTTCCACTTGATAAAAGGGGACCTGCCGAAAAAAAACTAGGCGCTGTTGGGCTAATCACACCTCTCAACAGGCGCGGAAATGGGCCTTAAACCGCTACGGTCGCACCATGCGATTCGTAATCCCCAAAGAGACCCGGGCAGGTGAACGGCGCGTAGCGATCGTTCCCGATGTCATCGGTCGTCTTCTAAAATCAGGACTAGAGGTGATCGTCGAATCCGGCGCGGGCCTCCAAGCCCAAGCCAGTGATGAGGCTTACACCACAGCAGGCGCCGAAGTTTTATCCGGCGCTTCTTTCATTTCTGCCCTAAATAGTGCAGATGTCGTTGCCACCGTCTCTCCTTTGACGCCTGAGCAAATGCGTTCCCTTAAGAAGGGCGCCATCACCATTTCGTTCTTGCCATTGACATCCGCGCAAGCAACTATCGATGCAGCAAAAGATGCAGGCGTGACCGCTTTTTCCCTGGAACTAATTCCACGGATCTCACGCGCACAATCGATGGATGCCCTCACCTCGCAAGCCCTATGCGCCGGCTACCGTGCCGCCCTCATGGGTGCCGAGTTGTCGCCGCGTTTCTTCCCGCTCTTGATGACTGCTGCCGGAACCGTCACCCCCGCCCAAGTATTGATTCTTGGCGCAGGTGTTGCCGGCCTCCAAGCAATAGCCACAGCAAGGCGTCTTGGCGCA
>Ga0315270_10000351_pt1 | contig 25757 bp, 18 predicted proteins | sample C1_bottom_MG_FD_204932 | JGI IMG/M metagenome (GOLD analysis project Ga0315270, IMG submission 204932) | Sediment microbial communities from Yellowstone Lake, YNP, Wyoming, USA - C1_bottom | ecosystem: Environmental > Aquatic > Freshwater > Lake > Sediment | place: USA: Wyoming | collected...
GCTGCGCAACGCCGATGCGGCCATGTATCGCGCCAAGGAATCTGGCCGCAATAATTACCAGTTCTATGTGGCGGATATGAATGTTAAAGCGCGTGAGCGCTTGATGTTGGAAAGCCAGTTACGGCGCGCGCTGGATCGCAACGAGTTCATGCTGTATTACCAACCGCGCGTGGATTTATTTTCCGGGCGGGTGATCGGCGCTGAGGCGCTGTTGCGCTGGCGCCATCCTGACATGGGTTTGGTTCCGCCGGCGCAGTTCATTCCGATCTTGGAAGAGACCGGCATGATTATTCCAGTGGGCGAATGGGTGTTGCGACAAGCCAGCAGTCAAAATCGCGCTTGGCAAGATCTCGGTTTGCCGCCAATCCGCATGGCCGTGAATTTATCGGTACGGCAGTTTATCCAAAAAGATCTTGCGGATTCGGTACTGGCTATTATTGAGCGTACGGGGCTGCTGCCAGAGTATCTGGAATTGGAGATCACCGAGGACTTGTTGCTCGAAAATAATCAGACCAATATCGTGACACTAACCACGTTGCGCAATCGCGGCGTGCATATTTCTATCGACGATTTTGGTACAGGATATTCATCCTTATCCTATCTCAAGCGTTTGCCAATCGATACGCTCAAGATTGATCAATCTTTCTTGCGTGATATTGAAAATGATCCTGATAATAAGGCGATTACCTCAGCGATCATCGCCATGGCGGCCAGCTTGCATCTCAACGTATTGGCTGAGGGCGTTGAAACCGAAGAACAGTTATCTTTCTTGCGAGCGCAAGGATGTAATGAGATCCAAGGATTTTCTTTTAGTCAGCCACTGACGGCCGAGGAGTTTGAGCGCATGTTGGTGGATGGTCGGCAGATGCGTTTGTTGCAGGGCCTGTCCGGCTACTACGTTAATATGGTTAACACCACGAGCCAGCCCTTAACGCACTAAACCTTAGTCGAATCTAGTTTTACATCATGCTGCGGCGTGCTTGACACATCGCGCGCACCGGTAAGCTGCAGCGGTATGCCTCAGAGGTCACTGGGCACGTCGGTGGACGAACCTGATACGCTTGGCGAAATTGCCGGGTCCGCCGTGCGTGACATACGGATCGGTGTGTCCGCAATACAAATAAACGTCGAAAAATAGTAAAATCCGACGAATCGGTGCAATGCAATATAATTCACCGTGATACGCATTTGAGTCACCACATCTAAAGTCGGGAAAATTATTTGGCAGGGGTGGCATCCGGATTTTTGGGGGCACTTTTCAACAACCGGTTAAGGTTTTCCTGGATTGAACCGATAGTTTTTCTACTAAGGTGGGTGGATGTACATACGATGTGAGCTGTTTCACTTTTATTTTTGAATTTTCCGTGTAAGATTAAGCGGATGTAATTTTTAATAGTCTTTTAAATCAGGGGGATGGAAATGCTGCGGTCTCTGTTAAGTATATTTGCAGGTCTTTTTTTGGTTTTGGTGACAGATTCGATTAATGCTGCGCCATATAAAGAAGGTTTCCGCAAATGTGTGGAATGCCACGAGGCTGAAGTGGATGTTTGGAAAAAGACCAAGCATTTCAAGTCCTACAATGAAGTGCACAAGAATGAAAAAACCGCAAAAATCCTGGCTGCAGTCGGCGGTCCGAGCAATATGCGCCAGAACCCTACTTGCGTGACTTGTCACTATACCGAAACCAAGTCTTCTGATTCGGCTAAGGCGCAGGTGGCAATGGGTCCGTCCTGCGAAAGTTGCCACGGGGCTTCTTCAGAATGGCGTGAAATCCACAATAATTATGGTGAGGGCATAAAGGACGCCAACAAGGAATCCCCAGCCAACAAAACCAAGCGTATTGCTGATGCCGCGAAAGCCGGTATGATCTGGCCCGCCAAACTATATGACGTGGCTTCGAACTGTACGCAATGCCATGGCTTGGCGCAGCCGTCGATTACCGGCGATACGCTGGACAAGATGCTCGATGCCGGTCATCCAGCTGAACCCGAGTTTGAACTGGTGCGCAATTCCCAAGGTTCTGTGCGTCATCGCTTCTATCCGCCCAACGTGACCACCAATGCCGAAATGACACCGGCAGAGCTTTCCCGGATGTATATCGTGGGCCAAGCTGCGGTGCTGGTGTCCGCTACCCAAGCTGTCGCCAAGGCCAAGCATCCGAAGTATGTCGAGTTGCAGAAAAAGCGTGAGCAGGATGCACGTGCTGCGCTGAAGGGCGTTGCCGATGTGCCGGAAGTCAAGGCGCTGCTTGATAAGCCTTCGCCTGAAGCCGGTCGCAAACTGTCCGACGCACTAAAAGGCAAGGATTTGTCCGCCAAGGTCAAACTGCCGCAAAAGTCTACCTACAAGTAATTTAAAGACCCGACGGGCGCATCTTTGATGCGCCCGTATACCTCTGATTGAGAAATTTCCAATGAGCGATCAAGAATCGTTGCGTCTGGATAGGCCGCGTCGCTGGGATTCCCCGTTCGATCCAGCAATGACCGAAGCCGTTGTGGATGAGCTGCTGGCGCGTCCCGAATTTTCTGGGATTGATGCTTCACGGTTTCCTGCCGCCGCGCCGCTGCGTGGCATTCTGCTCAATGATTGCCGTATCGAAATCTACAAGCCCGGCGACATCATCTTGCGCGAGGGCGATTATGGTAATTCAGCCTTCCTGGTGCTTTCAGGTTCAGTGCGTGTGGCAGTGCCCCCCGGCTTGCCGCGACAAGCCCTGGGCCGTGCACCGGAAAAAAAGCGCAAGATGTTTGATGTTCTGCGCGGCATGCTTACTGCACCCACTATTGCCGAGGCGCGCGATACCAGCCGTTATGCCGCACTGAATTCGGATGCCTCCGTAATCCTGTCCTATCATGCCTCGCTGCTGGATGCGCCGGACAAGGCGGCCTTGTTTGGTTCGGGAGTCGATCCCAGTGCTGATCCAGAACGTCTCCCGCCACTGGTTGATAACTTTAAAACAGTGATGCTGTCCTCGGGTGCCTTGTTTGGCGAGATAGCCGCCTTGGCTCGTGTGAAGCGTTCCGCCACGGTCTATGCGGAAACCACCTGCCGCGTGCTAGAGATGCGCTGGCAGGCGCTGCGCGATATCAAGAACCGCGACGATGGCTGGCGCACCAAGATCGAAGAGGTATATCGCGCGAATTTGCTCAAGACGCAATTGCCCGAGCATCCACTACTGCGTGACCTGAATGCAGATGACCTGAAAAAAGTGGCGGAGCAGACGATTTTCGAAACCCACGGCAGCTTCGAGTGGAATGTGGAATTCAAGGCCAGCAAGAAGCAGGCGTACCATGCCACCGAAGTGGAGCCGCAGGTGGTGCGTGAAGGCGATTATCCGGATGGCCTGTTCTTGGTGATTGGCGGATTTGGCCGCGTGACGGTCAAACTGGGCAATGGCGAACGCACCCTGACGTATCTGCGCGAGGGCGATCACTTCGGACTGGACGAACTGTACGATACCTGGAAAACGCGCGAGCACAGGATGCATGAAACCAGCTTGTATGCGCTGGGATATTTGCAGTTGCTGCGCATTCCCTACCCGGCGCTGGCGGAACTGGTATTCCCAAAACTGGCGGCACCTTCCAGCAGGCTGATCGATGCCGCCGCGCGCCCGATCGAACAGGATGCCTTCATGGAGTGGGCGGTGGACCAGCGCTTTATCAACGGTACCAAGACCATGCTGATCGACATGGAGAAATGCGTGCGCTGCGATGACTGTGTGGTCGCCTGTGCAGAAGCGCATGAAGGCAATCCGCGTTTCATTCGCCAGGGTGCCACGCTCGATAATTGGATGGTAGCCAATTCCTGCATGCATTGCGTAGATCCGGTGTGCCTGATTGGATGTCCCACTGGCGCGATTCACCGCTCAATGAGCGGCGGAGCTGTCATCATCAACGATATCACCTGCATTGGTTGCGGCACCTGCGCCAACGCATGCCCTTATGAAAATATCCGCGTGGTACCGATTCGCGAGAAGAGTGGGGCGCCCGTGATAGATCCGTCCACGCAGCAGCCCATCATGAAGGCGACCAAGTGCGACTTGTGCTCAACACTGCCTTCGGGCCCCTCTTGCGAAAGAGCATGCCCGCATGGCGCGTTGCAGCGCGTCGATCTGGCATCCCTCACCAAGCGCACACGCTTGGAGGCTGATCGATGAAACTGTCACTCTCGCAAAACCGCAAAGCAAGCCTGTTTGTCATGGCAGGCGTGGTCATCTGGCTGATGATTACCCTACTGGGCTGGGTGGCGGCGCGCAAGCATTGGTCTGTGGCGCATATCACCGGCTATGCTTTATTTGCCGTCATGCTGACCTTGGGATTTTTCAAGCTGCGCAAGCGCCTACTGGTGCTGCCCATCGGCACGGTGCGCGACTGGATGCTGCTGCACCTGGTATTTGGCGTGCTGGGTTTCGTCTTGTTTTTCCAGCACACCGGTACGCTCTGGCCAGGCGGGCATTATGAGCAATGGATCGCACTATTTTTTTACGTGGTGTCGATCACGGGTGTGATTGGATATTTTTTTCAGCGCGTGTTGCCGCAGCGCTTGGCTGATCTGGGAGAGCAGGTGATTTACGACCGCATTCCTATCGAAATGGCGTCGCTGCGCGCGCGTGTGGAGTCGCTCATGCTGGAAGCGACAAAGGAAACGGGCTCCGACACCCTAGCGCGTTATTACGCGGAAACCTTGCATTGGTACTTCGATCGTCCGCGCTTTTTGCTCAGTCATCTGCGCGGCACCGGGCGCAGCGAGGGTTGGATTCAGACCAATCTCAAGGTGTTGAGTCGTTTTCTAAATGACAGCGAGCGTGCCTATCTGATGAAGCTGGAAGAGATTGCCATACGCAAGAGCGCGTTGGATGCGCACCATGCGATTCAGGGCGCACTCAAGTTTTGGTTGTTTGTGCATGTTCCGTGTGCCACGTTGCTGATACTGCTCGCAATCTGGCACTTAATTATTGTGAGTATTTACGCACGATGAACAATCAAGATATTTCAGGCTACAACGTCGAAACCTACGTTCGACCTAATCAGCCTTATGCCTGCGGCAGAAGTTGCGCCGGGGGTACGCCTTGCTGGCAGGGTCCAAGCGCCAAGGGAAAATGCGGAGGTGCGAGCGGCTGCAGCCCAATGCGCGTCGGCGATCGTTGGGAATGCCAACGCCCGAAAAGTGCCGGTGGCCCGTGCAGCGAAGGGCCGTTGCCGAACGGCGCATGCGCACATACACATCCACCGTGCGCGCCGCGACGCAATTTGCGCAGCTTGCGCGGCATGTTCTCGATCATCGGGGGCATGCTGTTATTGCTGTTGCTCGTCATCGGCGTGAATCCCCTCATGAAATCGGCGGTGAATTTAAGCGCGATTGATGCAGGGAGTTTGTCCAGTGTACACAGTGGTTTTACCCGCGAGCAGGGCTGTGTTTCTTGTCATAAGAATCATGGAAATCAAGCGGGTGCCTGGCTGCTGTCGGCGTTCGGCAAATCGGACGCCAGTGAGCAATGCGTGGATTGCCATCGTTTCGATGGGCCGGCGCAGTTGGCCCATAATGTCGAGAAGGCGAAACATCCCAAGTATGCCGGTCGCGCCATGGACAAGGTGTCCTGCGCCTCTTGCCATCGAGAGCACCAGGGTAGCGAGGCTCATCTGCGCAAGGTGGCAGATACCGCCTGCGCCACTTGCCACAAGCCTGCCTTTGATAATTTCGCGAAGGGACACCCGGCATTCTCGCCGAAATATCCGCTTGCGAATCCTGGTAATGTGTTCTTCGATCATGCTGCGCATATCCAGGATTATTTCGTCAATCCCAAGCACACCAAGGGATCGAACCGCGATGCAAAATTTGCTGCGATTGCAAAATCCGATTGCAGCAGTTGCCATGCCGTGAATCTCGCTACGCGCGAGATCAAACTCAAGACCTACGATCAAGTTTGCGCGGGTTGCCACAAGAGCCAGGTGACGGAGCGCGAACTAGTGTTGTTCGATCCGGAGCGCATGACGGTTGCTGCGTCCCTGTTGTTTGGCCTCTCCCGCGATGGCGATGACGAAGCTAATCAGGCGGCCCTGAAAAAGATGTGGCAATCCATGGCTTCGGAAGGTCGCGCCGGTCTAGCGAAAGTTTCCGGGGGAGCGTTGATTGCGGGCCTAAGCGATGCCGAGGCGCGTCGGGCCGGCACAGCGTGGGCGAAGAAGAGCGATCTGTCACCGGCCGATGCGCCCGAGACCGGTTGGTTCACTGGCGAGAATTCGGAAGGCAATCCATCCCTCTTCTACCGCGCGGGGAAGCACACCGATCCTGTGATGATCGCCTGGATGAAAAAACTGCGTGCCGGTTTGTCCGATCCTGATGCGGACAAGCGCAGCATAGCCAAGGAACTTATGGCGGAGTTTCTTGATAAGCAAACCGGGCCAGGTGCCTGCGGCAAGTGTCATGCGGTCGGTTTGCGTACGGTGACGGCGAAGGCCAAGCCTGACAGTGAATGGCAATACGCGCCGCCCGCGGCCAAAGAGCAGGGCGCGCTGACACGCTACTCACATGCCAAGCATTTGGGCGTGGCAAATCCCGCAGGCAGTTGCAAGACCTGCCATCAGATTAATGCGAAATCGACCTATGCCAAATATTTCACGCCCAAGGCCGTGCCCGTCGAGAGTTATGAGAGCAATTTTTCGAGTATCACGAAACAAACCTGTGGAGAGTGCCACCAGAAAGGCCGCGTGGATGCGTCCTGTCAGGTTTGTCATGCTTATCATGCCAAGCATATGCTCAATGTTGGATCAGCAAAAAAGGAGAATTAAAAAATGCGTGACCGCAAAATATTATCCATGAATTCAGCCAGGTGGTTGCCTGTGCTGGCGTTCATTTGCATGGGCATGCTGTCCTCCGGGGCGTCGGCCGCAGAGAAGAAGATGGCGGCAGAAGCAGGTCAGGACCCGCATGCCATGGCACTGAAGGAAGACAGCTTCCCTAGCGCGAGCAAATGCAAGGCGTGCCATACCGAAATCTACGAAGAATGGCGCAGCTCCAACCATGCTTATGCGGGTATTTCGCCCATGTTCCACAAGTTCGAACAGGCGATTGTCAATCTGGCACCGACCATCGGCACCTTCTGCGTGCGCTGCCACATGGGCGCGGGCACGGCATTGGGTGAGGATCGCGCTATGCCGCTGTGGAAGCGCAGCCAGGTGTCGCGTGAAGGTGTGACCTGTATCACCTGCCATCGCGTGAGTACCGCGTATTCCAAATCCAATGGCGAGCGTGAAATCGTGCCGGGCAATATTCATGCGCCGGTGTATGGCCCCTTCGACGGCAAAGGCGTGGAAGAGGTGGTCAACAACGCCGCCAAATATAAGGTGGCAACCTCGCCGGAATCGCGTGGCAACAAAATTCACAACAGCGCGGTCAAGTTCGAGCAAATTGCTAAGTCTGAATTTTGCGCCTCCTGTCATCAGGTGGCGGTGAACCTGGGCATCAAACTGGAAGTGGTGTGGGATCAGTACCGTTCTTCGCCTGCGCAGAAAGAAGGGATTACCTGCCAAGAATGCCATATGGGCAAAGTGCCGGGTCGCGCCGAAGGTTACGCCACAGGGCCAGCCGCGAAGATCGGCAAAGAAGCCATCAATCCCGCGCGCAAGCATTCCAATCATGCCTTCTATGGCCCCGGCTATCCCATTGCCCATCCAGGCGTGTTTCCGCACAACGAAAATGCAGAAAAATGGAGCATGGAAGACTGGCTGAAATTTGACTATCGCGCTAAATGGGGCAGCGAGGAATTTGAGTCGGCAGTCAGCAGCGGCAAAGTAAAGGTGAATTTCCCGCCGGTATGGTCTGACACGACAGACCGAACCAGCGCCTGGGAAGTGGTGCAGGAAAACCTCGAAGCACTGAATAAGAAAAAGGAACTGCGCGCCAAAGTAATGGAAAACGGCTCGAAGATCGAGGGACCTTTCTTCCAATCAACGCTGAAAGCCGGACAACCGCTGGAATTTACCTATCGCGTAGCCAATACCAACTCGGGACATAACCTACCCTCTGGTTCACTGGGTGCACAGCCGGAGCTGTGGCTGAACGTGGCCTTGATCGGGCCTGACGGCAAGCGTGTCTGGGAGAGTGGTTATGTGGATTCCAATGGCGACTTTGCCGATCTGCATTCGCTGGATGTGCGTGCGGGCAAGCTGCCACACGATGATCAAATATGGAGCCTGCAAACCAAATTCCTGACCACCAATGTCAAGGGCACCGACCGTGAGATGTATCTGCCAGTGAACTTCGATGTGGATCAGTTGCCCTTCCTGCGTCCACCCACGCAGCCGGTGACGGTGATGAATCATCCACCCTTCGTACGCATGGAGCAGCGTTCCATCGCGCCCTTGGGTAGTCGCGATGCGAAATTCAATGTCCCCGCGGACTTGATAAAGCAGCCTGGCAAATACCAACTGGCGGTGCGCATGCGCAGCCGTGCCGAACCTATTTATTTCATGCGCTTTGTCGGCGCAACGTCTGATATGGAAAGATCCATGAACGAATGGATGCTTAACTATCATTCCTCCACCGTTGAATTCCAGGTGAGCAAATGAGCCAACATAATTTTTCATCGATGAAACCTGGCGCATCCCTGTTGCGTCTTTCCGTCATGGCAGTTGCGTTGGCCTTGGCTTTGCCTGTCTGGGCTGAACCTGCTGCACCCGTGACTTCGCCGGAAGCGAAAGCTGTACAGTTTTCCGACAATGTCTTTGCATCTGATCCTGCTTATGAAGACAAGCCGTATAGCGAGGAAGCGCAATTAAATATTTATGGCGGGAAGTCTGTGGTGCCAACGCCACGCCCCTTGCTGGAATTAGGTCGTCCCATCTACAGCAGTGGGCCCTTGCAGCACTCCAGCACGGCGCTGGGTGAGAAAAACCCGGTCGATCATTCACTCTCAATTTACGGCGACTTGCGCACGGCTTTTGCTCGCAACATCAATGGTGCGAATCGCACCAGCGTGCTGGCGACTCGCCTGAACCTGGATGTGGACTATCGCTTCACCGGCACGGAACGCATTCATGCCTTTTTCCGTCCCTTGGACAAGAACGGGAACTTTACACGCTGTGAATTTAATAGCCCGACGCATTGCAAGGGCGAGTTTGATTTGACAGCGGATGCCTTATTCTTTGAAGGTGATCTTGCAGCGTTGATGTCTGGTTTCACCGGCAAGGATCAGACTTTCGATCTGGCCTTTGCCGCCGGGAAAATGCCGCTACTGTTCCAGAATGGTCTGTGGTTCGAAGACGTGCTGACAGGTGTTGCGGCTACCCTGCCTGCAAAAAACAGCAAGGCGCTGGATATCTCAAACATGGACATCACGTTCTTTGCCGGCACCGATGTGACTTCCGGCGCGGTGCGCGACCGCAACAACGTCCTGCTCAAGAAGGAGGCCGACTTGTATGGTCTGACCGCGTTTGTTGAAGCAAACGAGGGCTATTGGGAATTGGGTTATGCCTATACCGATGCGCGTAAGGTTTCCAGTAACCTCAATTATCACAACCTTGCGGTGGCTTTCACGCGTCGTTACGGTGGTTGGCTCTCCAATACCGTGCGTGTTATCCACAATACCGGCCAGAATCCTGGGAATGGCGTGGCAAAGACGGCAGATGGCACTCTGATCGTTGTGGAAAACTCCTTCGTCACGCGCCTACCCTCGACGTTGGTGCCATACCTCAACGTGTTCTACGGTGATGGGAAACCGCAATCTGCAGCCCGCGCGGCAGACGCTGGAGGCATCCTCAAAAATGTCGGCATCAACTTTGAAACCGATGGCCTGACCGGCTTCCCCAAGCTGACCGATGCGGTGGACAACATGTGGGGTGGTGCGTTTGGGGTGGAATATTTGTTCGGCCTGAATCGCCAATTGGTGGTCGAGTTGGCCACCACACAACGTCACAGTAACTCCAGCCTGCCTGGACGTGAAGTAGCATTGGGCGCGCGCTATCAGTTCCCGTTGGATAAGGCATGGATCTTCCGTGCCGATGCCATCGTGGCGGATCGTGCGGGCAATCAGAATGGTGTACCGGTACGCGATTTGGCCGGCATCCGATTTGAGATACGTCGCAAGTTTTAAATGGAGTACTCCTCATGATGACCATGCTGATACATTCCGTGGCCTTGCTGGCCACGCTGGCGATTCTGGCTTACATGGCGCTGCTGCTGCGCAGCCTGTACATGCGGCAATCGCAACTCGGCAAGTTTTACGCGAATGAAAATGTCCTGTTTAAAGCCAGGATAGACTTGATGTCCACTCCGACTGCACAGGCGATTCACACGCCGAAGACCGGGGCTTGGTCGGGATTTCGCAAGTTTCAAGTGGTGCGTAAGGTCATGGAAAATTGCGACAGCTGCTCGTTTTATCTGGAGCCGCACGATGGTCGCGAACTGCCTGGGTTTCTCCCTGGTCAGTACTTGACGTTTAAACTCAAGGTGCCCGGCAAGGGGAAGGATGTCACGCGTTGCTATTCGCTCTCCGACAGCCCTAATCCGAAATACTACCGAGTGACCATCAAGCGCGTACCGTATCCCAATGGCAGGGAAGACCTACCCCCAGGGGTTAGCTCCAATTTCTTTCATGATCAAGTGAAAGAAGGCGACATTCTCGACGTGAAAGCACCCAGCGGTCATTTTCATCTGGATGTTGAGTCGCACTCACCGGTAGTGCTGGTGGGCGCCGGCATCGGCGTGACGCCCATGCTCAGCATGCTCAATTACATGATTACTTCACCAATCAAGCGCGAAATACATTTCTTCTATAGCGTGCGCGATGGTGCACAGCATATCCATAAGGAACTGCTGAAAAAAATCGCCAGTGAAAATCCGAATGTGCGCCTCAATGTCTGCTACTCCAATCCTGAGGCCAGTGACGAGAAAGGACGCGATTTCGAATACGGCGAGCGCGTCACGGTTGAACTGTTCAAGCGCGTGCTCCAGGTCAACAATTTTGATTTCTACGTTTGTGGACCCAAAGGGTTGATGGAAGCCATCGCCCAAGATCTGGAAGGCTGGGGCGTGCCAGAGAGCAAGATTCACTACGAGACTTTTGGACCCTCCACGGTGAAAAAAGCGGCAAAGTCTGACGCAGCATTTGTGGCAGAAGGCCCCGCTCTAGAAATCAAATTCGCTCACTCCAATCGCACCGTAAGTTGGACCGGTGAAACAAGCTCGCTGCTGGAACTGGCGGAGGCGAACGACATCAAGATCGACTCCGGCTGCCGCGCTGGCAATTGCGGCACCTGCGTGACCACGGTGCTCTCCGGCGAAGTCGTGTATCCCGGCGGCAAGCCGGACTTCGATGTGGAAAAAGGCTGTTGCTTGGCCTGTGTGGCTGCACCCAAGCCGGGGACGACGCTGTCGCTGGATGCCTGACGGTATTTGCATAGGAAAATAAAAAGGCCAACCGGAATATGGTTGGCCTTTTTTTTGGTGGGGCGGGAGATCGAGCGCGCCGCTTAATTAGATCGATGGAATTTAGAAAATAGGCAAATTTCCAAGCGTTCGATTTCAAGAAGTATCCCCAATAATCCTCTGTATTTTTGATTGAGCGCATGTTGGTAGTTGAGCGGCAGATGCGTTTGTTACAGGGCGTGTCTGGCTACTACGTTAATATGATTAACACCACGTGTCAGTCCTTAACGCACTAAACCTCAATCGAGTTCAGATTTACATCATGTTATGGCGCGCTTGGCGCGTCGCGTGCGACTGTGTTTTCTTACGGGGTTTCGCTTCTGGGAATTCTGCGGATTTAACTTCAAGAAATTTTGGCGCACCGCGCGCTCCACTCAGGGCGTAGTCGTGCGTTAGGCATGCGGTGGCTTCTGCTTGGGATACGTTCAATCGAGTCTGGAGCGCTAAGTGCAGCAAATCGAACAAACGTTCCAGCGCTATTTGATGCGTCTGATGTGTTTCCGCATAGAGCCAATCAGCAAGCGTCAAAAACCGCTCAAACGGTTTTTGTCCGAGCAAGATCGGTAGGGTTGTCGCAAAGCGTCCAGAATTGGCGATCAAATCCCAGTAGCGCGCAAAGCGTGACAGGCGCTGCATGGTTGGAAAATCGATGCGGTCGGTGGACAGGATGTTGTAGGGCGGATGCGGGTTATAGCGCATTTGAAAATTTTCTGTGTGGCGCACGATGGGCGTACCGCGCAGCCGCTTCAGGATACCGACTTGAATTTCATGTGGCGCAATGTCCACTAAGTGATCAAAGCCACGGGCAAAGCTTGTCATGTCCTCGCCCGGCAAGCCGATGATCAAATCTGCATGCACATGGGCATGGCTTTCGCTGCGCAACCAACGCAAATTGGTCGCGGTTTTTTCCGTGTCTTGCTTGCGTGAGATCAGCGTTTGCACTTCAGGGTTGAAGGTCTGGATGCCAACCTCGAATTGCAAAGATCCGGAGGGAAAGCGCACAATCAAGGTCTTCAATGCGTCCGGAAGATGATCAGGAATCACCTCAAAATGCACGAACAATTTTTCATCCAGTCGATCCAAAAAAAATTCCAAAATACGGCTACTGGCCTTGATATTGAGGTTGAAGGTGCGGTCGACAAATTTGAATTGGCGGGCCCCCCGGTCATATAGTCGCGCCATTTCAGCTAGAAATAAGTCAAGATCAAAGGCCCATGCTGTCTTGTCGAGCGAGGACAGGCAAAATTCGCATTTAAATGGGCAGCCGCGCGAGGCCTCCACGTAAATCAGCCGATGCGCAATATCTTCGTCACTGTAGAGCGTATAGGGCAGTTGGATCGCGGACAGCGCCGGTTGTTCACCGGTAATGATCTTTTGCGCCTGTGGGTGTTTGCTTAGGAGCTCGCGACAAAGTTTTGGAAAGCTGATGTCGCCCCAGCCGGTAATCACATAATCGGCCAGTTGCACGATCTCTTGTTCGCCGCACTCGTAACTGACTTCTGGGCCGCCCAGCACCACAATGACATCCGGTGCAACACGTTTCAATAAGGCGACGAGCTTGGTTGATTCCTCAATATTCCAGATATAGACGCCCAGCCCAATAATCTTGGGCTGAGTCGCCAACAAGGTCTCGACGATATCCGCCGGCTTGTGTTGGAGCATGAATTCCATAATCTGCGTCTCGGATTGCAGCGCACCCATATTTGCGACGAGATAACGCAGGCCTAGCGAGGCGTGATAGTAGCGTGCGTTAATCGTGGCGAGAACAATGGAGGGCATGCGAGAAGGGGCCGAGATGGTGAGTCGCTATTTTACCCTACGAGCCCAGGCTAGAGCTTGGGCTGTGCAATATTAAAGGCATGCCGCTGCAGTAAATGCAACGTGGGGCGCACACATTGCGCGACGAACGCCACGCGCAGCGGATTACGCCGCGCTAATGCGCGCCAATACCGTCCAGAACCCAGTCCCGCCAATTCATACACCGCAGGGCTTGGCAGATAAAAGGTGCGTACAAATTGGGCGAGCAGGGTGCGTACAACGGGTGTCAAGAAAGATCGCGTGATGGCCGAAGTGGAGGTCAGATGTTGTTCCAAAGTATGTCGCGAGCGTGCGATGTGGCGGGCCTCATCTATAACATGCAAGCGGCACATTTGCTGGATCAAGGGATTTACCGCTTCGCCGTTGCTGCGCACAAAACGATTTAGTCGATCCGGAATTTCCTCACCCATTACCACAGCCAACCAAAACAATGCCGATTTCTCCGGTGCATTCCGCCCCAAAAAATCGGCCAGCCACGGGCGTTGAAAACTATCGTGCGGCAAGCGCAAACCGCTATGTTCCATTAATTTCAGAAACATTAAGCTGTGCCCAGCTTCCTCGCGGATTTCATGCAAATTGTAAGCGTACTCCGCTGTCGACTCGACCTTGTGCAGCGCACGACTCAGGCGTGCGACAAAAACCCCCTCCAGCCATAAACCTGCCTGAATGAAATGCAAAAACTCATACTGCGACAGACGGCGCTGCACCAGCTCAGGTTGTTGCTCGAAAATGGCCACACCGGCCAAGGACAGCGCTGCTGGCGGCAACCAAAAGTCTTCAAGCGATAGCGTATGCCAAGGCAGCTGCGTCAGTGGATCCCGGTACTGGGCGCTGTTGCAGCCGAGTTGCTTTAAAAACAAGGAGTCGGGGTTTTGCATAAGGCGTTTTCCAAGGAAATTCTAACATGTGATCAAGGGGCTAGCGTGACCGAGGTTGCCCAAAAATGCGTAATCGTTTATCCTTGCCGGCTTTTCCGAGTGCTGAAAGCATGGTCTCGGAAAGTATAAAGTCTTTCGGAGAGGTGGATGAGCGGTTTAAGTCGCACGCCTGGAAAGCGTGTTTAGGATAATATCCTAACGCGGGTTCGAATCCCGCCCTCTCCGCCAGTAAACAAGCGACCCTTGCGGTCGCTTTTTTATTGGCGGAGAGAACATACGCAATGCACGTATTTGCGTTGCGTGGGAAAATTGTTCCTTCATCAATAGTCGACTATATTAATAAAATCGACGTGATCCACAAAGGGTACTCCAGGGGCCGTGCTGTCTTTATATTCTGCAACTGGTAAGTCGTGGTGAAGAAAGTCGGTTTGACAGATACAAGCTGGAGCATACTCCTGGCCTTGGATGGCGTACCGTTGAGATAGCTTCAAAGCCTAGCTGCGTCACTTATTCAACAATGCCTCACCATGGGAGATTCAACGTGAAATTTTTATTGATTGTATCTGCAGTAGCAATTGCCACTGCCAATGCGCCCGTGCGCGCTGCTGATGTAGCAGTGTCGGTCAGTATTGGTCAGCCCGGCTTCTATGGTCGAATCGATATTGGTGGTTATCCTGAACCGCAAGTGATTTATCGTCAGCCTAGATTGGTTGAGGTGGTGCCAGTGGATCGTCCACCAATTTATTTGCATGTGCCTCCTGGGCATGCCAAGCATTGGAGTAAACATTGCCATGAATACAATGCCTGCGGCGAACGGGTCTTTTTTGTGCATGACAATTGGTATAGCCATGAGTATGTCCCGCGCTACCAGGAGCAGCATCGTGAGCGCAGGAATGAGCATCGCGACGAGCGTCGTGGTGAAGGTGGGGATGATGATCATGGTCATGGCCATGGCAGGAACAAAGGGCATGATCATGAACATGATCGGCACTAGGGGTAATGTGGCAGGCCTGCTAATAGGTGACATGTGTATTGAGCTATTTGTTAGGCCTCCGCCTCTGTTCCTTAACCCATTGTATTGTCATGCAAAAAATGCCAAGATCGTAGTTGCAAATGAGACTTTCTGTGTCTAGAATGAACCCTCAGTGATGTTTGCGGGGACGCATATGCGCCCCAATTTTTTTGCCGTACCTTGGCGTCTCGCCCCCCATGTCTAACGACCCAAAATCTGAAGAGCGTAGCGGATACAAGATTCCGGCGATGCTGGCGTTTTCCGAAATCGCCACCAGTCTTAGCAGCGATGCTGATCTGGAGCAGTTGCTCGAACGGTTTTTGCAGACCATGATTCGCCTCGCCGGCGCCAGTGGCGGTGCGGTACGGGTGTTGACGGCCGATGGCACGCATATGCGCATGGTGGGTGCGATCGGTTTGCCGCAAGAGGTGATCGAACGCGAGTATTTGATTCCCGTTGGTTGTGGGGTGTGCGGTCGTGCTGCGCGTGAGGTCGGGATTCAGACCGATGAGGCGAGCCATGTGTGCCATGAGGCAATGGCGTTGGATTTTTTTGGCAATCGCTGTAAGTTCGTGATCGCGGTGCCTTTGCGCCACAAGGGTAAGGTGATGGGCGTGTACAACCTCTTCATGCCGGATGACCGCGCGATTCCCGAAGAAGTGTCCTTGCTTTTTCTTTCCATCAGCGAGCATTTGGGCATGGCACTGGAAAACGCACGCCTGACGCGCGAGAACTTGCGCATTACGTTGATGGACGAGCGCCAGATGTTGGCTAATGAAATTCATGATTCTCTTGCGCAAACACTGGCCTATATGAAGATGCGTTTGGCGCTTTTACGCGAGGCGATCCAGGGCCAGGAAGAGGCGAACACCGAGAAGTACATGAGTCAGGTGGACGATGCGATGGAAACCGCTTATTCCGGTCTGCGTGAGTTATTAACACAGTTCCGCCAGAAAATGGATTCGCGTGGATTGATCCCGGCACTGGAGGATGTGATCCAGCATTTTCATGGCCGTACCGGTGTCGAGGTAGAGTTCGTTAACAAGGTGCATGACCTGAACCTGACCCCGGACCAAGAGGTGCAAGTTTTCCATATCGTGCAAGAGGCCTTGGCGAATATCGGCAAACATTCGCATGCCATGCATGTGCGGGTCAGCATGGAGTCGCAATTGGGTAAGTATCAAGTGACGATTGAAGATAACGGCATCGGCCTCAAGACCACTCAAAGCACTGGCCCGGGTATGCATTTGGGCATGAACATCATGCGTGAGCGGGCACAGCGCCTGGGTGGTGAAATCAGTTTTGAAAATCGCGTGGGGGAGGGCATGCGCGTGCACCTTGAATTCCCCGCGACTGTTTATCGTAAGGTTACCGCTTCATGACACAAGCTATTCGCATCATCTTGGTAGACGATCACACGCTGTTTCGTATGGGGTTGGCCGAATTGCTGGAACGGCACGGTAAGGTTAGTGTGGTGGGGATGTGCGGCAATGCGAATGGCGCGCGGGCATTGTTGGACGAACATAAGCCAGATGTTGCGGTAATCGATTTGAATATGCCAGATATCGACGGCATTACCTTGCTGGGGGAATTGCGCGCGGAAGGCTATGCGCTACCGATTCTGCTGTTGACCGTGAGCGATGCGCAGGAAGACCTGGCGGCGGCGCTACGTGCTGGAGCGCGCGGCTATCTGCTGAAGAATATGGAGCCTGCTGAAGTGGAGGACGCCATTATGCGCGCAGCGCGCGGTGAGACGGTGGTGGCTGCGGAGATGACGGGTAAGTTGGTGAACTTGCTGGACCAGAAAACCGGGTCTTCAGAGTCTATGTTGGCACAGCTCACGCAACGTGAACGTGAAATACTGACTTATCTCAGCCGTGGGCAGTCGAACAAGGCAATTGCGCGTTCGCTCGACATCAGTCACGACACGGTGAAATTGCATGTACGGCATATTTTGGCCAAGCTCAATCTTTCATCGCGGGTGGAAGCGGCAGTGTTCGCGGTGGAGCACAAATTCACCTCGCGCTCGCCCAGCGGAAACTAGATCTAGGTCGTCAAGCGTCGATAAATATCCGCCACCTTGAGCGGTAATTTCCGCACCTCATCAATAATCACATATTGTGCTGCGCCATACATGTGCGGCAGGTATTTCTGACCTTCTTTGTCGATGGTGATGCAGAACGGATGCACGCCAGTACGCTTGGCTTCGATCAGGGCTTGGCGTGTGTCCTCGATGCCATAGGCACTGCGATAGCCATCAAAGTAATCGTCCGGTTTTCCATCCGATAAGGTGATGAGTAATCGCGTCTTGGCTTCGATCGCATTCAGCACCTTGGTCAGGTGACGGATGGCGAAGCCCATGCGGGTGTAGTCTTGTGGGCGGATGCCGCTGATGCGGGCACGCACCATATCGTCATAGCGCTCATCGAAATGTTTGATGCGATAAATTTCACAGCGTTTGCGCGTGTTACCGGAAAAGCCATAGATGGCGTAACGATCGCCGAGTCTTTCCAACGTTTCACATAGCAGCACTAGAGATTCGCGCTCCGCGTCGTTGATCCATCCTTTGGTGGATCCGCTCATGTCAACCATGAACATCACTGCGACATTGCGTTCGGCACGGTGCATGTGCATGAACAGTCGGTCGGACATTTCCCGTCCATCGCGCGCATCGGCTAAGGCTTCGACCAGAGCATCGATATCTACTTCATCGCCGGCGGCTTGACGCTTGAACAGCTTGTCTTCGTCGCGCATGGCCTCGAAAGTGCGGTGCAGGTGTTTGATTAGGCCGCTATATTTTTGCAAGGTTTGCGGCACGAAATCATCATGCACGGGTGTGACGTCTTTCTCGCGCATGACACACCAATTTTTACGATAGTGCTGACGGCCATGGTCCCATTCCGGATAGAACGTCGCACCTTCTTCGTGGTAGGTGCCTTGCCACACATCGTCGGGGTTTTTACCCTGATCTTCAAATTGAGTGAGATCGTAATCGCCATCGCCTGCCGCCACCAGATACTCGGGCGGGATTTCACCGAAATCCAGATAGACCGAAGTTAAGAGTTGCTTTACACCCTCGGGCGGTGCGACCGGCATATCGTCCAGCATGATATCGAAGCTAGGGATTTCGTTAGGGCTGTCTTGATGTTCCTTTACATCGATCTTAGGTGGGGCTTCTCGCGGCGCTTCGGTTTGCTGCTTTTGCATCTCTTCCAGCATTTGCGCGAGTTTGATGCGTAAATGCATTTTTTCGTGTTCGGTACGTTTGGTCATGCAGGCGGTCACTGCATCTGGACGTAGCTCGCCTTGATAGCAGGTGGTCGGGGCGAGTGGGGCTTGGTAGGCGTCTGTGAGCATACGTAAGCTATCGTTGACCGTTGCACCGGGGGCGGCGAGCAGCTCTGCAAAGCGCTGCCAGATATTCGGAATCGCTTCGTTCTCAGCCAGTGTTTGTTTTAGGCGCTGCATTTCGCGGGCCAGGCCAGGTAGTTCACGTTGCAAACAGGCTTCAAGCCGTAGCGTTTCCAATCCATGGAATTGCTTGAGCGCGAGTTCTTGATCTTCGTATGCACCGAAGGCATCGTTGAAATTGATGCGAAAGCTACCGAATCGCGTTTGCGCCCACTGGAAGGCCACCATGGCTTTGCATAGCGTGAAGTTGTCTTTGGCCTTCTCCATCGTTGCTACGACGGCAGGAAGGAATAAGGTTTCGCTGTCGGTATATGGCGCATCACCCTGCGCAATTTTGAGTTGGCGCCCGGATAGGCCATGCACAAACGTAAGTAAGATGCCGCTGAAATCCTCGAAGACAGCGCCTTCTGCATGCGCGTGGCTGAGGTGCACGAAATTTTCAACATCCTCGATCACCTGCATGGCTGGACGTAATCCTGCACGGTCATAGGTGTCCATGGCGTGCAATGCCCAGGCTTCGATTACGCGCTGATCCATGTGCATTAAACCGGCAGTCGCACGCACCGCAAATTGATAAGCAATCTGGATGTTGGTTGTGCTGATGCGTCGCGTCCAAGTCAGGAAGAAGTCCTGTTCTTCGCGTGTGAGTCGCGCTAAGGATTCGGCGATTTCGGTAACGTGGATAAATGTAAATTCGACTTCAAGCCACGTTTCCAGCGGCTTAAGAATTTGTTCGAGCGTGAGCGGCGCGTTATCGGCCATAAAGATGAAACGCTACGGGTTGCTCAAAATAATGATGAGGAAAGTTCTTGGATAGCGGCGAGCATTTCCACGTCATCAGTGATGGCCTGCGCAATCGCGCTACGGCAGGCTGAGACGGGCTCGATTCCGGAGGAGATGAGTTTCCCTGCGTGCACTAGTAAACGAGTGCTGGCGCCTTCGTCTAGACCGCTACCTTTGAGGTTGCGTGTCATGTGTGCGAACTTCACCAGCTTGTCCGCCAGCGGCCGATCTATTTTTGATTCGTTGGCGACAATCTTCGCTTCCAGTTCAGTCGTTGGATAATCAAATTCGAGTGCGACGAAGCGCTGGCGTGTGCTTTGCTTCAGGTCCTTCAGCACACTTTGGTAGCCAGGATTGTAAGAAACGGCAAGGCAGAAATTTTCATCGGCAGAAACCAATGTGCCAAGTTTTTCCATCGGTAAAACGCGGCGGTCATCGGCCAGCGGATGGATCACAACCATGGTGTCCTTACGCGCTTCGACGATTTCATCCAGATAACAAATAGCGCCGGCGCGCACCGCACGGGTGAGCGGGCCATCCACCCAAGTGGTTTCACCACCCTTGACCAAATAACGGCCGACGAGGTCGGAGGCGGTTAAATCATCATGGCAAGAAACGGTGATGAGCGGGCGTTGCAGGCGCCATGCCATGTATTCCATGAAGCGCGTTTTACCACAGCCTGTTGGCCCCTTGAGCAGGATCGGTAACTTGTTGCGGTAGGCAGCCTCGAAGATCTTGATCTCGTCGCCGGTAGCTTCATAGTACGGCTCGGCTTCGATGAAATAGGCTTCGCTTTCCAGTGCGCGCGCTTGCATGCTGTTCCTTGCGGCTTAATCTTTGATGTTGTATTTGTCGTTTGGATCGACGCGGGTGTGTTCAATCGGGCCTACTTTGGCGGCGATCTCATCCATCTTTGCTTCGCGTTCTTTTTTACGGGCTAAGCGGATATCCAAGGCTTCGGCTTTGGTGTCGATGGTGATTTCATTGAACAAGACTTGGCGCAGTAGGCGGAAAGCAAATTGCATTAAGGCGACGTCGTCGCTGGCGATTTGTTGTTTGAGATCGTCCTCGAGTAAATACACTTCGTTGAAGCTGGGGCTGGTGACAAATTCGCGGAAACGATCCAAGTCGTAGCAGGCGATGAAGAACAATTGCAAACTTTGCTTGCTCGGCTTACCAATGGTGGGGCCGGCAGATTTTTTTTTCAGAATCAGTTGGCGCCAGCCGCTGGCGAGTTCATCGTATTCTTCAACGCCTTGTTCTTTGCGATATTCATTGATTGTCAGTTTGCGCGGCTCCAAGTGGCCTTTGCAATGATCTTCTTGCACCAGAGCATAGGCTTCACGCTCGGTATACTCGTTTTGCTTGCGCATGGAGAGCAGTGCGATGGGGTAGTAGCGGCAAGAGGTGGGGCGATCTTCGTAGACGCCGCAACCTTCTTCGGTCATGAATTGGCAGGCGGTTCCGCCTTCGACCGGCTTGAACTTTACGCCGGCCATGCCATCTTGATCCATCTCGTAGGGGAAGGTGTATTTGACCAGGAAGTCACCGGAGCTCATGTTCAGGCGTTTTTTCAGCCGCAGGATATCGTAAGGTGTCAGGCTGATATCGATGTTTTTGCAACAGGCGTTAAAACAGGAGATGCCCTTATGGCATTCGAATTGAATGGTCGCTTCGCCCGGCATCAGTTTGGGCATGACCGGGCTATCCGGAAAGGGGGAATCTTCGATGAATTCGCTCATAATTTACCTCGCTGTTCAACTACGTCAATTTTAGGCCTATTCTGAATATGCCGCTTAGACAAGAGACATATTCAGAGTAAGTCTATCGCTTCCCAGAAAGAAAAAACCGGACGCCGCGAGGCGCCCGGTTTCGTACAACATAACGCAACTACTTAGTGGGCAGCCGGCTTGAACAGCTTGGACTTGTCCACCAGATCCACATGCTTGCGCTTGAACACGGTCCACTTGTGGGTGGTTTTGTCATAGATGGAGTTCACGAAGCACTTCCAGTTCTCTTCGTCGACAAAGTTCTTGTCCATACGATAGTAGAAGCCCGGATAACGGGATTCTTGACGGAACTGAATGTGTTTCATGTGGGCTTCCGCCGTAATAATACGGTGGTAGTTTTCCCAGGCGCGCAGCAATTCGTGCAGGTCTTTTGCACGCATCTTCAACGCGTCTTCCTTCAACATTTCCAATTTCTCTTCAGCCACTTTGAGCATGTGCTCGTTGGTGGTGTAGTAAGTTGCTACGCCTGCAACGTACTCGTCCATGATTTTCTGTAGACGGAACTGAAGCATTTTCGGCGTGATGTAGTGCGGGTTCACGTCGATAGCGGTGGAGTAGTCTTTATGCTCGAGGAAGGTGCGAACAGGTTGGTAAATTTGATCTACCAAAGTGGCCACATCGGTGTCGAGTTCAGGTTTCCAGTCTTTGTTATCGATGCAGAACTTGACCATGGACTTGGCGCACATACGACCTTCGGCGTGTGAGCCGGAGGAGAATTTGTGGCCGGATGCGCCCACGCCGTCGCCGGCGGTGAACAGACCCTTAACCGTGGTCATGGAACGATAGCCCCAGCTCCAGCCGGAAGGCAGGTGAGCAGGAACTTTACCGGCATCGGCGTGCTCTTCAGCAGTTGGTGCGCCCAGATCCTCTGGACCCGAAACCCAAATACCGCAGCAACCGGAGTGCGAACCCAACAGGTAGGGCTCAGTTGGCATCAATTCGGAGTTCTTCTTCTCCGGCTCAATGTTCTCACCAACCCAAATACCGCATTGGCCGATACACATGTCGAGGAAGTCTTCCCATGCTTCAGCTTCCAAATGTTTTACTTCGCGTGGAGACAAGGTCTCACGCAGTTTGGCAAGCGCGCTCACGGTGTCCATGTAAATCGGGCCGCGGCCTTCTTTCATTTCTTTCAACATGAGGTGGTTACGCAAGCAAGATGCAGGAACGGCGGCCAGCCCATAAGGAGGGTAGTCGTTCAGCATTTCTTTGTTGCGGTCCATGTAGACCTCGCCCAGGGCGTTAACGGCCTTAGCTTTGAACAACAGGAACCAAGCACCAACCGGGCCGTAACCGTCTTTGAAACGGGCTGGCACGAAGCGGTTTTCCATCATGGTCAACTCAGCGCCGGCTTCAGCAGCCATCGCGTAGGTCGAACCTGCGTTCCATACTGGGTACCATGCGCGGCCTTGACCTTCGCCCACGGAACGTGGACGGAACAAGTTTACGCAGCCACCAGCGGCCAGCAAGCAAGCTTTAAATTTGTACACAACAACTTTGTGATCACGGGTCGAGAAGCCGATAGCGCCAGCAACGCGGCTCTTGTCGTTCTTGTCGTTCACCAATTTCACAATGAAGATACGCTCTTGAATGCGATCCATGCCCAGCGCTTTTTTCGCTGCTTCAGCGACGATCCATTTGTAGGATTCGCCGTTGATCATGATCTGCCATTTACCTGAACGCACAGGCTTGCCGCCGTCTTTCAAGGAAGGCAGGCCTTTGGAGCCGTCATGACGCTCACCGTTTTCGTCGGTCTTCCAAATTGGCAGGCCCCACTCTTCAAACAAGTGCACGGATTCGTCAACGTGACGGCCTAAGTCATAGGCCAAGTCATCACGGGTGATACCCATCAGATCGTTCGAGACCATACGCGCATAATCTGCGGGGTCTTGCTCGGGACCAATGTAGGTGTTAATTGCGGACAGACCTTGTGCAACGGCGCCGGAGCGATCCATTGCAGCTTTGTCGACCAATTTGATTTTAAGGTCAATGCCAGACTCTTTCTTAGCAGCTTCGGACCAACGCATAATTTCATAAGCAGCGCCACAGCAAGCCATGCCGCCACCGATCAAGAGGATGTCTACTTCCTCTTCGACTATTTCGGGTTTACCAAATTCACCAGCCATTTATTCATCTCCTTGTTGCAGTTCAGCGAGGCACATCAAGCCCGCTCCCTCCTGCAATTATTGGGTTAAATCGTTTAAATTACTTGCGGATCAATTCGGCAGGATTGCCTGCGCGATAGCCGTTTTCCTGGTTGAAGAAACCATTCTTAGTAATGTTTTCCATTTTTGCTTCCGGCTTGCCACCAAATGGATCGATCGAGCCTTCTGGGGTCGTGCGGATTGGGAACTTGAAGCGCTTCAAGGTGCCATTGCGGAACTTGATGGTCCACATAATGGAGTCAGTACCACGCAGTGGCTGAACCGAGCCGCCGAGCGGAACGACGTCAGCATAGTGACGGGCTTCAATTGCTTGTTGCGGGCAAATTTTAACGCAGGAGTAGCACTCCCAGCATTGCTCAGGTTCTTGGTTGTAGGCCTTCATTGCGTGGCCGGTTGCAGAACCGTCTTTGTCCAGCATCATCAGGTCATGCGGGCAAATATACATACAAGCGGTTTTGTCTTGCCCTTTGCAGCCGTCACATTTGTCGGTGCGTACGAAAGTTGGCATGTTGTCTCTCCATAATGCAACTACAGTTAAAAAAACCGGGACTACTTAATCCGGCGATACTTTGAAAAACTTATTTCAAATCTATTTAGCGGAATGGCCTTTGAGTTCGACCTTGACGTTCTCTTCCGCGCTCAAGCCTGCGTAATACTTCTGCAGAACTTTGGCGACTTCGGGGCGGCTGAATTCTACCGGCAGGTCTTTGCCTTCGGATAGCATCGAACGCACTTTGGTGCCAGACAGCAGAATACGGTCGTCCTTGGTGTGCGGGCAGGTACGCTGCGAAGCCATGCCGCCACACTTGTTGCACCAGAAAGTCCAATCGATATTCATGTTAACTGTTTCAAGCGAGTCTTTCGGAATCTCGTCGAAAATTTTCTGGGCGTCGAAGGGGCCGTAGAAATCACCTACACCAGCGTGGTCACGACCAACGATCAGGTGCGAGCAGCCATAATTTTGGCGGAACAGCGCGTGTAGCAGGGCTTCACGTGGGCCGGCATAGCGCATATCCAGTGGATAACCTGCCTGGATCACGGTGTTTGGTGCAAAGTAGTTTTCAACTAGCACGCTGATTGCTTCGGAGCGAACTTCGGCTGGAATATCACCAGGCTTCAGAGCGCCTAACAAGGAATGAACCAGTACGCCGTCCATGGTCTCAATGGCGATCTTCGCCAAGTACTCGTGTGAGCGGTGCATTGGGTTACGGGTTTGGAAAGCTGCGATCTTGGACCAACCCATTTGCTCGAATTTTGCGCGGGTCTCGGCGGGAGTCATGAACTGGTCGCCGTACTCTTCCTTGAAGGTGCCAGTGGACAGTACTTTTACGGTACCTGCCAGATTGAATTTACCCTGAGCCATGACCATCTTGACGCCGGGGTGCTCCATGTCGGTGGTCTTGTAGACCTCCATGCACTCGTGGGCTTTATCGATGGTGTATTGCTCAGTCACCTTCATGGTGCCCATGATCTCACCAGACTCGCCGTCAACCAGCGCGATGTCGGCGCCGGCTTTGATACTGTCATCATCAGTTGAGAGCGTTACAGGGATGGGCCAGAACAATCCGCTAGCCATTTTGTAGCCGTCGCAGACACCCTGCCAGTCAGCATGCGTCATGAAGCCATCAAGCGGAGTGAAACCACCGATACCCAACATAATGAGGTCGCCAGTTTCGCGCGAAGACATTTTAACTTTTGGTAAAGATTGCGCGCGCGCCAACTCACTTTTTTGCGCGTCGCCGGTTAGTAATAGTGGCTTGAGGTTGCCACCACCGTGAGGATTGACTAGTTTCGGCACGTCGAACTCCTAAGCTTCATTAATATGCATTTTTGAAAGGCAGCAAGAATAGCATGAAAAAAAACTGGCCCTCATCCATATATTTTATGGATGGATAAGGGGTTTCAATTTTTTAATAAAATGATTAACGGCTGATTTCAAATATAATTTTTTATTTGAGCGCTAAATAAAATTCAAACTGAAGTGAGGTGTGGCATGGAAGCCCGAGTTTCAAATTTATGTTTATAGCTCGGATTTTTAGATTTGCAACTAGGGCTGATTGTTGATGTGTTATTGCAAAATTTATTTTAACCCGCTTGGTTTTTTAAAACGCTTTATATTAGCGATATCATTCTGATTTAAATCAAATAACTTGTGTGTTATCACGCTGGGTGTTTAGAGTTTTCGGCGATACTGTTTGACGCGGCCCCGTAACATGGTTATATTTGTCGGCTCGACGCGGGGTGGAGCAGTCTGGCAGCTCGTCGGGCTCATAACCCGAAGGTCGTAGGTTCAAATCCTGCCCCCGCAACCAAAAGTTTTTGCTCTTCATCTGAGCAGTTTTCAGATGTCGACCTGTTCTTTAAAAATTCAAACAGCCGATAGGTGTGGGTGCTTGATGCCTAGGTGGCTGGATAAAGGTGTAAAAACCTGAGTTCAGTTAACTGAAAGTATTGAAGTGCCGACACCGAAGTTCAA
>Ga0315270_10000353_pt1 | contig 25691 bp, 22 predicted proteins | sample C1_bottom_MG_FD_204932 | JGI IMG/M metagenome (GOLD analysis project Ga0315270, IMG submission 204932) | Sediment microbial communities from Yellowstone Lake, YNP, Wyoming, USA - C1_bottom | ecosystem: Environmental > Aquatic > Freshwater > Lake > Sediment | place: USA: Wyoming | collected...
ACGCGCACGACAATCTGGGGCGGCAACGCACTGAGCGCACTCACAGGAGAATTCGCCTACGGCTGGGGCATGCTGGCCGCTGTTGCCGAATCCGCCGGTGCCCTAAGCCATGGCTATCCATTATTAGTTATAGGCTTCGGTAGCTTTGGCGTGCTCCTGGCCAGCTGCAAACCCGGTGCTGCCCTGCGTACTGTACTGCAAATCCATACCCTTGCGTTTTTGCTCATCGCCGCCTGGTTGCTCCCGTTATTCGAAAATCTGCCTTGGACCTTACCTAACGACACGACCCTCTGGGTCGACGACTTCGATTTACTCTGGCCACGAGAACTATGGCCGCTGGCGCTCGGCTTGCCCGCCTTCGCACTGCTCGCCTGGCGACAACCGCGACAATTGGGTGCGTTTTCATTGGTGGCCGGATTTGCGTTGGCGGCGCTGGTCGGCTTTTCATTTGCCGATCGCCTGGGCCTGGCCGCCACCCGCTTCTACCCGCTACTGCAATGGGCCTTGTGCGTTCTTCTTGGCGGGGCATTGGGACTCGCTCTGGAACGCTGGAATACGCGCCCCCTTTGGTGGGCACTAACAGCAAGTTTCGCCACGCTCTGGTGGTGCCAGCCTGGCCTGGAAAAGGTGAGCGACTGGGCCCACTGGAATCTGAGTGGTTACGAAACCAAACCCCTTTGGCCCGTTTACCGCGACGTAGCGAATCAGCTACGCGGCCCACTCAGCGCACCCCGCGTGTTGTTCGAACACGACCCCGCCAACTACGACATCGGTTCGAATCGCGGACTAGAAGCCCTGCCGCTGTTCGGTACCCGGCCGATCATGGAAGGTTTGTACATGGAGTCCGCCCTCACCGGCCCCTTCATTTACCAAACCCAAAGCGAAGTATCTGAACATCCGTCTTCACCTTTAAGCCACTATCGTTCCGTGCCCACCAACGTGGACCAAGCGTTGTCGCACATGAAAGAGTTGTACGCCGACACACTGTTATTGCGTTCCGATAGCATGAAAGCGAAATTTAGAGCCGACAGCCGATTTACTATTGAAGCCGAAATCGACCCGTTCCTAATTCTGAAAATAAAAGACTTTTCACCGCAAATGGTCGAGGCCATTTCCGTTCCACTCAGCCCACAAAGCCGAACAGGTTGGTTGGAAGACGCCTTCGCACGTTTTCGCTTGGCACACCCCTACCAAACACGGCGCGTGTACTTAACCGATGGACAAACCGCTCCGGTAGTCACAGCGCCGACCCAGCATGCCCAAGCAAAATTAATTGAGTTCGACCGGGAACGATTGGTATTCGAAACCAATGCCATTGGCCAACCACACCTTATTCGCATGACCTACCACCCACGTTGGCGCAGCACCACGGGCGAACCGGTATTTCTAACCGAACCTTCGTTCATGCTGATTGTTCCACAGCAAGCGCGTGTTGAATTGGTCTATGGCGATACGCTGGCGAACACATTCGGGCGAATCGGTTCTATTTTAGCCGTTGCCTTATTACTGTGCGTAGTCATCCTTAACCCGAGCCTTAACCGGCTGAACTGGATAAAAATAGCGCCGCAATCCACGGCGCCACACCCACGCGCCGCGCGAAACTGGACCATCGCAGTGGCACTCATAGTCGCGACCAGCGCAACAGCCTGGTGGGTCACCCCCGACCGAGCTTTTTTCGCGGGACACGAATTACTGGCGAAAAAGGACTACACCGGCGCGGCTACACAGTTTGAACAAGCCGCACAGGACCGCACCTATCGAGCCTCTAAAGCCGAGGCGCTTTTCTGGGCCGCCCGCAGTTACGACATGGGCGCCGACCACACTCGCGCAATAAACCTCTACGAAGCATTTCGCCAAACTTACCCGGAAACCTATTCGTATCCTGAAAGCGCTTATCGACTCATCGTGCTGTACCAAGACAGTGGCCAACACAATGAAGCTCGCCGTGTATTGGCCGAACTGAGAAAATTGGCCCCCGGAAATAAATGGACCGAAAAAGCCGAGGTCTTTTTAGGACCATCATAATCCTCAACCTGATCGCCACGCCGCCCGTTCTGAAAATAGCGAACAAGGTGCAGAATGCCAAGCACACAACATCCCAAGCCACCGCCAACGAAAATTGCTTAAAGACTTTCCCCATGTGGACGATATGGATATAGGAGGCCCTTTGAGCCGCGCGCGGGCATCAAACCCGAACACAGCGTGTTTCTGTTAAGTAACGGTAAACCGCCCCGGAAAATTCTCAAGGCGCACCATTTTTTGGCGTGATAACTCAAACAACTATCGCTGGCTGCAGACAGAATTGTTCATGCTAATAACGACCCTTGGGGGCACCAATGAGCCAAGCAACGGCCCAACTCAAGTGGCAAACCGGCGCAACAACGCTCCTTATGGCCACCATATTACTCATGGCTGTGAGTGTCATCGGCATTTATTCCGTCCGAACCAGCATCGTGGAACAACGCATTGCCGCCAACACCGTGTGGGGCCGATCCACATCGGATGAAGCCCAGGCTGCCGCAGACAACCTTACCGCCTTCACGCAGACAAGCTTTCAAACATTGGCCGCCGGCGCAACGCAGGTCAATTTCTCCAACACAACCAGCGTATCCGGTGCCGCCAATGTACTCAACAGCCCTGCTATAACGGTACCAGCCGGCATGCAATACAGCATTGCGGTTATCAACGCTGACGCGTTAGACCCCTACAAAACAGTCAATTTGGACGTAGGGGTAAATGGCGCCAATGGCAGCACCGTCCAACGGCTCTTTGAGACACTCACCTTTGGCCCATTCTTACGAGAAATTCCCAAGGCGGTGGTAACCACTCTCGGCGACGCCAATATCCCCCTTGCCAATGTGACGGCAAGTTCCGCGACACTCAACGCAGCGACGTTACCTCAGTATGCTGCCGTGTGCCCAAGTGGAGCTTCGATACTTGCAAGAACTGTTGGCGGCGCCAAAGTTAACAGCGCCCCCGCTGATCCGTTACCTGCCCTGCTAACACCCGCTGCTGGCACAGACTACGCCAACCTCACACCAGCAAGTTTCGAGGGAAATTACTTCTCCGACTCCGGCGCGCACATTAAAGAAACGGTTCAAAAGGTAGTTACTTGCGGAAGTGCTGCAAACGGCACAGCAGCCTGTACGTTTAGCGATTTTGCGAAAATCGCGAGCGACATTGCACAAAATAAAACTCCGCTGTTTATTTGGGTCGAAGGTGATCTGGATTTAGCCGGTGGCACCCTCGGCGACTTTGGTTCGAAAGCGGGCATGTTAGACGCTGGCACCGACTCAACGCCAGTCCTGTTATACGTCACCGGCAATTTGACGTTAAGAAATAATGCGACCGTTAACGGCCTAGTCTACACACGTGGCAACTGGAACAATGGGAACAATGTCGGCACGGTTAATGGCGCCGTCATAGTCAATGGCACCGGCAATGGAACCGGTGCCGACATCAATAACCAAGCCGGCAACTTCACCAGCACAGGCGGACTCACCCTAAATTACGAATTTTATATCCTGAACAAACTGAGAACCTTGGGCAGCTACACCCGCGTCGCCGGCTCTTGGCGGGACTTTCAGCCATGAAACGTAGTGAAGCGAAATTACAGCTAGCCGACAAAAGGCGTTTTATGCAGAACAAACATCGCTTAGGCGGCTTCTCGATCGTTGAAGTGCTCATATCGTTGCTCATATTGGCCGTTGGCCTTGCCGGAATGGCACAACTGCAAAAATCAACTATCGATGGTGGAATCTATGCCAAACAAAGCACCACAGCCGCCGATTTGGCGCAGCAAAAAGTTGCCGAATTAGAACCACAGCTCAGTGGCGCTAACACGGCTGTGAGTACCGACTACGTACAAGATCCCGGCACCGGCATCAGATATACACGCACCTGGACGGTAGCCGAAGCAGCCGATGGCACCACCCATATAAACGTAGCCGTAACCTGGCCCGACGCCGACCCCAACAATAGTCCGCACGAAATCAAACTGGACTCCGTGGGTCAAAATTACACACCGGACCAGGCCTACCAAAACTTAGCCATCAAGGTCGCCGTGGCTCCACCTACTGCGGGTGCCATGTTTAGCTCGGCATCAGCATCGTCTGCCTCGGCCTCTACGACCGCTTCGACGACCGCTTCGACGACTGCCTCTACAACTGCGTCAACAACGGCTTCGACAACGGCCTCGACCACCGCATCAACTACGACTACGACCACAACAACTACAACTACAACAAAAACAACTACGACCACAACGACGACTAAGACTACGACAACGACGACTACGACAAAATCGACCACAACGACGACCACAACGAAGTCAACAACCACGACAACTTCCGCCTGCGGAAGCGGAATGATGAGCGATGGAATGGGTGGCTGCATGATGATGGGAGGCGGAATGGGCGGCATGTAACCGCGCGACGCCCTTAACCTTTGGCGCCGGAACGGCCGCTCCGCTCTGCCGACCAGGCCCCGGCCTTGCATGCAGACAGGGATGTTTACTAAAACCATGAACGGGAAAACCAAACAGGTCGTTCTTTTACTTTTGGCTGTCTGGCTTGCGTCAAGCACCCGCCTTGCCTGCGCAGCGCCCGAGGTAGTCCAGACTCACACCTTTGCCACGCAAGCTGAAATCGAGGCCAGCCCCGAGCGCTTGAAGGCGACCGTCACGGTGCATTTTTCCGGCCCGGGCCCCATTTACGCCATTGATTTAACGGCCACCGGCCCCGACACGCGCCAAACACTGACCAAACTCGATTACTGGGCTCCGGAAACGAACCAGACCTTTAAGATAGATATCCCCGCCAAACATACCCTCCCGGGTCGTTATCATCTTATTGTGACTTTGACCTTCACCGATGCAGAACGACTACAGCAAATGTTTGCGGTCGGCCTGGAATACAGCGTAAACGACGGCGTTCTTCGCCCCGCCAGTGACAACCTATCCGGCCCCGCACCCACGATACATCTAACCGATGACAGCCTCATTTGGGAAGGATTGCACGCAAGTTACCAGAGTCCGCGTCTCGCTCTAACAGCGGGTCCTTTTTGGCAACTCGACCAAACATTCACACCGGCCGACCACGCAATTGATTTAAAAACCACGGATACCAACCCTGCCCCGTCACAGTGGGTGTTCCCCCAAATTGCACGAATTTCTTGGGCTGAGAATGGCGTTCATTACAGCGCACTGCAACTCTGGTCTATTGTTACCGATGCCAGCGGACACGCTCATCCCACGCACGCACCCCTTTCGGGCGGCCCCCTTTCCACCGCCGAAGCGCATCCAACGCTTATCTTCGCCACGGTCCTTGCACTTGCAATCACCGTCCTATTTGGCGGGGCACGTTTCCTCCGCCAACCTCAGCCCCGAGTCAATTTGCGTCAGTCCGACGGGTTCGGCCTCCTCGGCCTTTTTGCGTTAACCGGGTGGCTGGCCTATAACGCACATCCTGAACTCTGGTTCAATTCCACCTGGACAACAGGCGGCGATACCGCATCGCATGCTTTTTACGCGCGGGTGTTCGTCGACTGGTTTTGGAGCGGAAAAATCTCAGGCTGGTTGCCGGAAAGTTTCGCCGGCTTTCCTGCCTTTACGTTTTACTTTCCATTTCCATTTGCCCTAACGGCCCTGCTATCGGTTCCCTTCGGCATACAAAACGCCTTCAATCTTGTGTCAATGTCGCCAGCCGTGTTGCTGCCGGCCGCTACCTACGCCATGGTCTGGATGATGGGCTGGCCCGTCGCGGCACGTGGGTTCGCGACCTTGGGAGCAACCGCGTTTCTATTCACCACCAGCACCACCTTTTGGGGCGGAAACGCGTTAGCCACGTTCACCGGCGAATTTGCCTATGGCTGGGGCATGATGGCGGCCGCGCTCTACATGGGCTGCATGCACAAAGCGCTACAGAAAGCTGGTCGATGGTGGATTATTGCCTCCCTCGCCGAAGCCAGTGTCGCACTCTGCCATGGCTATCCGTTATTAGTCATCGGATTTGGTACGTTCATGGTGATGTGCGCAAGCGCCAAACCACTCAGCGCGCTTCGCACCATTTTGCAAGTCCACACCCTCGCGTTTCTATTAATAGCGGTTTGGCTGTTTCCGCTCATCGAAAACTTGCCATGGACGCTTCCCAACGACACCCCGGTTTGGGTTGATGACCTCACCGCATTGTGGCCACGAGAACTTTGGCCCCTAGGCATCGGCCTCGTAGCTGGCGGATTATTGATTTGGAAAAAACAGTTTGAATTAGGCGGGTTCACGCTACTAACCGGTGTGGCACTCACATCGCTTGTTGGCTTCATAGTCGCGGACCAGGCGGGACTTGCGGCGGCCCGCTTTTTCCCGCTGCTGCAGTGGAGCTTATGCGTGTTATTGGCCGGCGCCCTGGGTGTTGTCTTTGAGCGGTGGAACAAACGCCCGCTGCTATGGGTCGTTACCGCAAGTTTTGCCACCATTTGGTGGTGCCAACCTGGAATAACCCAAACGAGTGACTGGGCCAAATGGAATTTGAGCGGGTACGAATCCAAACCGCTGTGGCCGGTTTACCGGAAAGTCGCCGACCAACTCAAGGGGCCAATCGATGCGCCTCGAATAATGTTCGAGCACGACCCCGCCAATGGCGACACGGGCTCGACCCGGACGATGGAAGCACTCCCACTGTTCGGCGCCCGCCCGGTTTTGGAAGGGCTCTACATGGAGTCTTCCCTCACCGCTCCATTTATATATCAAGTACAAGCCGAGGTATCGGAAAAACCGTCATCCCCATCGAGCCGCTACACCTCCGTGCGCACCAACGCCGACCAAGCCATTGCGCATATGAAGGAACTCTACGCGGACACCCTGTTGATTCGTTCAGATGCAATGAAAAAGCGCTTTCGGTCAGATGATCGAATGGAAATAGTAGCCGATATCGATCCTTTCTTGATCCTAAGAATAAAGGATTTTTCGCAACAAATGGTTGAGCCCATCACCGTCCCACTTAGCCCGTATCCGCAACAAGGTTGGATGGATGACGCGTTTGCCCGTTTTCGCTTGGCCTACCCCTACCAAACGCGGCGCGTTTATTTGAGCAATGAACAAAATGAACAAATCGCTCCATCCCAACAGACGCCTACCCACCAGGCTAAGTCAAAACTAATCGAGTTCAGTCGCGAACACTTGGTGTTCGAAACCAACGCCATTGGCCAGCCGCACCTCATTCGCATGACATACCACCCACGCTGGCGCACCACCACCGGCGAACCGATCCTTCTAACCGAACCGGCGTTCATGTTAGTCGTGCCCAAACAAGCCCGGGTAGAATTGATATTTGGCGAAAGCATGGCGACTCAAGCAGGAAAATTCGTTTCGATCTTCGGCCTGTGCCTACTCATTTTCGCCATGTTTCAACCGCGCTGGGCAAGCCAGAATCCGCAACCCGCCACGCTAAATCACCGAGCGTTTTTAACCTGGATAAGCGTACTTCCTGCCATCTGCATTCTTTGTGCAATTATCTGGTGGACCAACCCAGAACGTGGCTATCAGGCCGGCAATGTTCTCTTTGCCAAAGGTGCCTATTTAACCGCCGCCCCATTATTTGAACGCGCGGCGGAAGAAAGACGCCTTGAGACCGCGAAAGCGGAAGCCCTGTTCTGGGCCGCCCGCAGTTACGAAATGGGGTCCGAACCCCTACGGGCCACGATCAATTACGAAAGACTACGATCGACGTACCCTCAGTACTACTACTATCCAGAATCAGCCTACCGACTCATCGTTCTGCACCTGGCAGCAAACCGCCCGGATCTCGCAATGCCCCAACTCAACGAACTGCAAAAGTACGCGCCAGGCAACGCGTGGACCGAAAAAGCAGCAAAAATAATCGGTATGTCCAAACCTCCCATTCCACACCGCTAACTGACCACAATCATTCAGATTCATCTGCATGAAATGCGGCTCAAGAGTTGATGAATACGGCCGATAAGAAAAAGGGCCGCGCTGCGTTGTTACCTCTGCCTGCGAAACAGGTTACGAGCGGCATCGCTTCAGACATCCCGGAGACCCGGTCGAACGCCGAATAAAGAAAAATTCGCGACGAAAAGAGAGAAGACCTGGAGCGACAAATGAGATCACCCCTCTCCCCTAAGTGCCTTCGAACAACGCAATCTGGTGCTACCACGCTGTTGATGGCAACGGCACTTCTTATCGCTGTCAGCATGATTGCAGTCTATTCAGCTCGCACCACGATTGTTGAACAACGCGTTGCCGCCAATACCATATGGAGCAATCAATCCTCCGATGCGGGGCAGTCAGCCATGGACAATATCGTTTCATTGAGCCAATCTACTTTGCAATCTCTAGCGGGTGGTAAAAGCACCCTTACCATGACCAACGACCCCGACAACAAATCCAGCGGCGTCGTGAAAAGCAATTCGGCAATAGTTGTACCAACCGGCACCATTTACACGGCGGATTTGACTACGACCGACAGTTTCAAAACGGTCAATATCGATCTCAAGGTGACTGGCACGGGGCGCTCCGCCGAAAAGCGAATATATCAGCGCGCCATATTTGGCTCATTTCTTAAGGAGCTTCCCGCCGAGATTCCACAGGCCGCTATCACCGCTAAAGACGATGTCGATGTACCCCGCGACAACCTTAGATATAGCAAAGCCACCGAGGACGCGGAGAAGAAGCCAGCAAACGAACACATGGTTCCGCGAAAAGCGACAATTATGTGCAAATCCTATAAGGGCGTAAAAGAGACAGGTGCTCCGACGGTCGGCGAAACGGAAACGTCCGTCCTAACGCCACCGGCCACGAGTGAATACGAAACAATTGCGCCATCAGAATTTGAAGGTGGATTTTTCTCGGACTCCGGGACCCACCTAAAGGAAACCGCAGAACACTACATCAAATGCCCCAGTGGCGGCTGCACAAACACCGATGTCGCTGGACTCACGGGCTTCATTTGGATCGACGGCGATCTAACGCTGGACAACAAAACGCTTGGCAATTACGGCACCAAGGCCATCACCGCTACTGACGGCGGCATTGACTCCGTGCCCGTCCTATTAGCTGTTGATGGGAAACTCACAATGAAAAACAACGCCGTAGTAAATGGCCTAGTCTATAAACTCGGCGACTGGAACAACGGCACGAACACGGGCCGCGTTAACGGTGCCGTGGTAGTTAACGGTACGGGCAACGGCAGCGGATCCAACTCATCGAATCAGAAAGGCCTCGTAAAAGCCTCCGGTGTAATTGTAAATTACGAAATTAACATTCTATGGAACGTCCAGAAACTCGGTCGTTTCGCTCCCCTGCCCGGAACTTGGCGCGATTTTTAGACTGAAAGTGCTCATCAATAAGCAACAAACATAGCATCGATGGAGAGCGTATCATGCTCAACGAATATAATGCCAAACCCGCCCAAGGCTTTTCCATAATCGAAGTTCTCATTACGTTAGTGATCTTGGGCGTTGGCCTATCGGGCGTGGCAACCCTACAAAAGGTAAATATAGACGGAACCGTTTATGCGAAACAAAGTTCAACGGCCGCCCAACTGGCACAGGCCAAAATCGCCACGCTCAGCACTGCATTGAACACAATTGACGGGGCGGGCAGCGAGCCCGTAATTGACGCGGGCACCGGCGTTACGTTTACCCGCATTTGGACGGCTGACGAAGGCCCGGACGGAACAACCCGAGCCAGCGTAACTGTTAAGTGGCCAGACAATGCAACGGGTATAACAGTCTCATCTGTTGGAAAGAACTACACTCCGGATCAAGCCTATAGGACGCTTAAGGTTGTCCCTGTCGCCCCCACAAACAAAGTCGCAAAAGCCTATACAGCCGAGTCAACATCCAGTTGCGGGCGCAACACAGTGACTCATTGCGACGACAAAAAACGGGAAGATGACGATGGTGACAGCGTAAATGAGTACTACAACAAATCCGACTATTCGACATGGAACAGCTGGAGCATGACGTCCGGCTGGGGGTCAAGCAGCTGGTATTAATGGTAATCGGCAACGGATTCGAATACTGGACTCAAGCCCAGCAACCGGCTTGCTGGTTGGTTGGGAGGCTCCCTCAACCATCATTCGTAGTGTCGATTTACGTTTTCAGCAAAACCAACCTCGCGGCCGACCAAAAATAACGGCCGCTGTTTCACTTCGTCATACATCCGCGCCAGATATTGGCCGAGGATGCCCAAGCCGATCATAATCATACTACCGGTGAATAGAATCGTAACCTCAAGCGTAGCAAATCCCGACACGGCTCCGCCCTGTATTCGCGATGCCAACGCTTCCAAGCCCAACACGAATGACACCGCCAACATCAACAATCCCAGTAGCGGCACCAGCTGCAGCGGCAAACTCGAATACGCCGTGAGTGTGTTCCAGCCGTAATTAACCAGATCCGCAACACGCCATCGGCTATGCCCCGCCGGTCGTTCGCCCACTTTAAACGGCACACTGGCTTGCTTATAGCCAACCCAAATACTCAGCCCGCGGTGGAAACGATGATGCTCGGGAAAGCGATTAACTAACGTATCGGCTACAGCACGATCAAATAACTTGAAATCAGAACTCCCCACCATGTCGAATCCCGCAGCGCGCGACAACACCCAATTAAATGCGCGCGCGGCCAGGCGATGGAAGAAGCCTTCGAAATAGCGGTCTATCTTCACGCCATGAACAACCTGCGCACCAGCGCGCCAACACTGGACAAACTCACCAATCTTCGACGGCGGGTGCTGCATATCACCGTCCAGCGTAATCACCGCTGCACCGCTCGCGCGCGCCATCCCGGCCACCAGGGCCGCTTCCTTACCATAACGGCGGGAAAGCCCGAGCACCCGAACCTGCGGATCTTGCCTGCGAAACTGCACACAGTGTTCGAAAGTGTGATCGGTCGAGCCGTCATCCACGACGATGATCTCATACGGCTCGCCGAGCGCACGCAATGCGTCACTCACCGCGCCCAGCGTAATGGCCACCACGGCTTGTTCTTGATGAACAGGAATCACCACACTTAACACCGGCCCACTCATCTCCACCTCCGTGCGGCCATAGCCATACCAGGCGTTAGGGACAACCACAGCACTGCCAGATAGGCCACCGCAAGGGCGCTGGCACTTTCCATCGGCACACCTTTAGCCACTAACATTGCCACTAACACGCCTTCCCGCAACCCCAATCCACCCAACGAAATCGGCAACGCCGAAACTACAAATACCGTCGCAATTAAAGCAAAATATTCGGCAATGGAAAGATCGATCCCCAACTCGCGTCCAACTAACATATACACGGCAATTATTACCGCTTGGCTAAGCCAAGCCAGCGATAACACAAATAGCAAAACACCCGCTTCGTGGCGAAAATCTCGAACGTCACGCCAGAGTCGAAAAAATAACTGCCCTGCCCTGGCTTCAACCCACTGACGGGGCAGCAGTTTCGAAAGCGAACCGTCGCTAAAGAATGCTGCCACCAACAAAGCCACTGCGGCGCTCACCACACCCACTAAGACAAGCGGATGCTCCACCCAGAGGCCTGTCGGTAAGAACACCAACGCAATATCCCCTAAGACCAGTATTCCAGCAAGGCCCAGCACGCGGTCCAACACCGTGGAGACCGCCGCCGCTGAAATTCCATAACCCAAACCACCTACCAACCACGGACGTAAAACATCGCCACCCACGCCTCCCGGCAGCACTTGATTGAGTGCCGAAGCCATAAAATAACCAGGCACCAACGAGGTGAGGGCGGCAGCAGGATAAAATCGCCGTAGCAGCAACCACCATCGCGCCGCACCAATTAGAAAAGCGGCCGCGTGCAACAGCACCGCCGCCAACACAACAAACGGCGAAACCTTCTCCAGTGCGGCAAGCAAACTTACCCAATCCACGTACGCTAGCAACCAAACCAACGCACCAAGCGAAACGCTCGTTCTCAGCCACACGGCCGGGCGCAGTTTGTGCTTGGCTGATTTCGCTGTAAACGTGTCAGAAACAACCGATTTCGGCATACAGTCCTAGTAAAGGCGCCTTGCAACGGAAGGTAAACAGCACAGAGCGGGCCAGAACGCGGGCTTCTTTGCTAAAATACCCGCTCCGAAACTCAATTCAACGAAGGATACACGGATGGCTGGACAAGGAATCCTAGTAACAGGCGGCGCCGGCTATATCGGCAGCCACGTGGTGCGGCAATTAGGCGAAGCCGGCTACAGCAAGATCATCGTACTCGACAACTTAAGTAAAGGCTTTCGCGACGCGGTTTTATGCGGTGAACTTGTTGTTGGCGATACAGGCGACCGCGATTTCGTGACACGCGTTTTACGCGACAATCAAATTGAATCCGTGCTCCATTTCGCCGCGCACACCGTAGTACCCGAATCTGTTGCCGATCCGCTCAAGTATTATGGCAATAATACCTGCAACACGCGCAATTTATTGGAATGCTGCGCGGCAGCCGGTGTGAAGCATTTCATATTTTCGTCCACGGCCGCCGTTTATGGCATTCCAGACACCACGCCGGTCAGCGAAGACACGCCCACTCAACCGATTAACCCCTACGGCACATCCAAACTCATGAGCGAAATGATGCTGCGTGATTTGGCCGCCGCCACACCGATTCGATTCGTTGCGTTGCGCTATTTCAACGTGGCTGGCTGCGATCCGCAGGGGCGAATTGGCCAAAGTACGCCGCATGCCACCTTGCTGACCAAAGTGGCGTGCGAAGTGGCGGTAGGCAAGCGCACCCACGTCGCCATATTCGGCACAGACTACGCCACGGCCGACGGCACAGGCGTACGTGACTATATTCATGTGGAAGACTTGGCCGACGCCCACCTCAAGGCCCTCACGTACCTCCAAAACGGCGGCGAATCGGTCACATTGAATTGCGGCTACGGCCACGGCTACAGCGTACGGCAAGTACTACAGGCCGTCGAACGCGCCCACGGCCAGCCAATCAAAACCATTGAACAACCCCGCCGCGCCGGCGATCCGCCGGAACTGGTGGCCCGCGCCGACCGAATTAAAGCTACGCTGAATTGGAAACCGCGCTATGACGATCTGGACACGATCGTAAGCACCGCACTGGCGTGGGAAAAGAAACTCTTGGAAAAGGCCGCGCGGGCGTAGCGGTAGCGGGGGCCTCGAACCCATTCGAACGAATATGCGCCGGCAAGGCTCCGTTCGAATGAGTTCGCACTTACCCGAAGAAATGCCGGCGCGATGGACGCCGCGCTTGGCTTGCACTGGCCTTCGCACACAAAGACGCCAAGGCGCACATTTTTCGGGACGAAAAAAAACGCAGTGCTTATTAGGCACTGCGTTTAAATTTGGTAGCGGGGGTTGGATTTGAACCAACGGCCTTCGGGTTATGAGCCCGACGAGCTACCAGGCTGCTCCACCCCGCAATCGATGAAAGGCATTATACGCCAAGAAACCAGGAATGCAAGCAGCGATCCAATTTACTTCATTCTGTAAGGCCGAGTAACCCGCTAATTTGGCCCGCAATCACACAGTCATTGGGCACGCACCCACGGTACTGGTACAATCGTGATCGCCGTTCCAGCAAGAATCCTATTATGAAAATACTGCTCGATTTCCTCCCCATTGTCGTGTTTTTTATTGCTTACAAGATGTTCGACATCTATGTGGCCACGGCCGTTGCCATCGTCGCGTCCGTTGTGCAAGTGGGCTTCACCTGGTGGAAAACGCGCAAGCTAGAAGGCATGCAGCTAGCTACGCTAGCCATTATTGTGTTTTTTGGCGGCGCCACATTGCTGCTTGAAGATGAGATGTTCATCAAATGGAAACCCACCGTCGTCAACTGGTTGTTCGGCATTGCCTTTTTGGTATCGCAATTTGTCGGCAAGAAAACCTTAGTTGAGCACGCCATGGGGGCGAATATCCAACTGCCGCATTCCATCTGGACGCGCCTGAATTTGAGTTGGGTAGTATTTTTCATATCCCTCGGCTTTGCCAACCTCTACGTCATGTACAATTTCGACACCGACACGTGGGTCAATTTCAAACTTTTTGGCATGCTAGGGCTAACCATCGCCTTTGTTGTCGCACAGGGTTTGTATCTCGGCCGGCATATTAAAGATCCCGAGCCCAAAGGAGGCGAATAAATGCTTTACGCAATCATGGGCGAAGACGTTCCCGATTCACTGCAGAAAAGGCAGGCCGCGCGCCCAGCCCACCTCGCGCGTTTACACACGCTACAACAAGAAGGGCGGCTCGTCATTTCGGGGCCTCACCCGGCCATCGACAGCGTCGATCCCGGTGCCTCGGGCTACACCGGCAGTTTGATTATCGCAGAATTTCCCAGCCTGCAGGAAGCGCAGGCTTGGGCCAATGCGGACCCCTACATTGCAGCGGGCGTCTACGCACGCGTTACCGTAAAGCCGTTCCGCAAGGTTCTGCCTGCATGAACTTGGATCGCGTTGCCGCAATACAAAGCAAGCTCACCGAGGCCTTCGCACCTACGGACTTGAAGATTATTGACGATAGCCACCAACACGCCGGGCACGCCTCGGCCAAAGGTGGCGGACATTACAGGGTCAGAATCGTGTCTCCCGCCTTTTCAGGCCAAACAACGATTCAGCGCCACCGCATGGTGTACGCCGCACTGGGCAGACTGATGGATGGCGAGATTCACGCGGTCAGCATCCAAGCCTACACGCCGGAAGACAGCCTCCCCGCCTAGTTATTGCACAAGACAAGGAACCGCCCCGCTTTATGAACGTGTTTAGCCGCTCAGCCCTACATGGCGCCGTTTTGACCTGTTTTCTTGCTGGCGTTTCCAATGCCATGGCAGACGATAAAATATTGGCCACCGTTAACGGCTCGGCCATTACCGAATCTGCCCTAATGGCCTATGGACAAGTTCGCCTTGGCGGAAACACTCCCGAAGCCACTATCAAAGAAAAGCAGAAAGAATTGCTGGACGATTTAGTGAACCGCGAATTGGTTTACCAAGAAGCCTTGGCCAAAGGATTCGATAAAGCACCGGAAGTAATTCAGCAGCTTAACGAACAACGACGCGCCATTCTGACCAATTACGGCGTCGCCAAAGTCATCGAAGCAACACCACCCAGCAATGAGGCCCTACGTAAAGCGTATCAAACGCACGTGGTTGAGCCTGCGTCGGTTGAATACAAAGCCCGCCACATTCTGACCGAAACGGAAGAGGCCGCCAGCACCATCGTAGCGCGCTTGAACAAAGGTGAGAATTTCATCGCGCTCGCCAAATCACAGTCTTCCGGGCCCTCATCAACAGACGGCGGCGACCTCGGCTGGTTTTCCGCCAATCAAATGGTGAAACCCTTCGCCGACGCCGTGGCCGCACTCAAACCCGGCGCGTTCACCAACCGCCCCGTAAAGACCCAATTTGGCTGGCACGTGATTCTGCTCGAAGAAACTCGCAAAGTAGACCCACCTGCCTTTGAGCAAGTTGAAAAGCAACTACGCGCGGTTGTTCAGAGCGAAATGGTGCAAAACCATATAGACGGCCTGCGCAAGAAAGCTAAGATCGAGATGAAATAGACTGACATGGAGTGGCGCCTCCCGTGCGGCTGAAGCCGCACCTACACATGGCATCGCTTTCGTAGTCGATCACAGTAGGTGCGGCTTCAGCCGCACGGAGGCGCCACCGACTGGGAATCGTGAGGCTGAAGCCGCACCCACAGCGGCCGTTTTAATGTAGGCGCAAAGCCTAGCCCTGCAATTTACTGCGCTCCATCAGCGCGCGCCACCAATTGCTGTTAGCTAAATACCACGCAACCGTTTTGCGAATTCCGCTATCAAAACTCTCCGCGGGTACATAGCCTAACTCGCGATTGATCTTCGACGCATCCACCGCATAACGCCGATCATGACCCATGCGGTCTTTCACGAACGTTATCAGCGACGCAGCGCTCTTGCCGCGCGCCATCGGCGCATCGGGGTAGCGTTTGGCCAGGCTTGGCTCTGTCGCAAATGCTTGGTCCAACAGCTCGCAAATCAATTTCACAATATCGATATTGGCCCATTCGTTGTTGCCACCAATATTGTAGGTTTCCCCAACCTTCCCCTGCTGAAGCACTAAATCAATGCCTCTGCAGTGATCCTCCACATAAAGCCAATCGCGAATATTCATGCCGTCGCCATAAATCGGAATGGCCCGACAGTGTAGGATATTCACAATGGTGAGCGGAATGAGCTTTTCCGGAAAGTGGTAGGGGCCGTAATTGTTCGAGCAATTGCTCATGCTCGCATTGAGCTTGAAGGTTTCCTGGTAGGCCCGCACCAAATGATCCGATGCCGCTTTGCTCGCCGCATAAGGCGAATTGGGCGCGTACGCCGTTGTTTCGGTAAAAGCCGGATCGTTTGGCCCCAATGAACCGTAAACTTCGTCAGTCGAAACGTGATGGAAACGGTGCGGAACTGGGCTAGCCCGACCATCCAACCAGGCCACCTTCGCGGCTTTGAGCAAGGAATGCGTGCCGACGATATTGGTTTGGATAAAAGCATCCGGCCCGGTGATCGAGCGGTCGACGTGGGACTCTGCGGCGAAATGGACTAAGGTATCAATACCTTCTTCGCGCAACAGCCCGAGCACGCCTTCATAGTCGCAAATATCGGCCTGTACAAAGCGAAAATTGGCATTGCCTTTAACCGGTTCGAGGTTGGCCAGATTTCCTGCGTAGGTCAACGCATCCAGAACCACCACGCGATCCGACCCGTGGTGTTGCATCCAATAGTGGACAAAATTCGAACCGATGAAGCCGGCACCGCCGGTAATAAGTAGTCGCCGCATAACGCTTGCCATCACTCCTTAGCTAAAAATGCAATTTCGTCCAAAACGGCCCGCAACGTTACTCGCCAATGCGGCGCCTTCAGTCCCAGCGCCTCCCACGTAGCCGTTTTGTCGAGCACGCTGTAATTAGGCCGGCGCGCTGGCGTCGGATAATCTTCCGTCCGGATCGGATTGATCGGAATTGCCCTATCCAACAAACCGCGAATTAATGCCTCTTCTTGAATCGCCACGGCAAAATCGTACCAACTGGCCGCGCCCGCATCGGTCCAATGATGAATGCCGCGAATATCCTGCCTCTGCGCCATCATCCAAATGCACTGCGCGAGACCGCCAGCCCAAGTTGGCGTGCCGATCTGATCGGCAATAACGCCAATCGAATTTCTTTCGCGCATCAACCGCAGCATGGTTTTAACAAAATTTGCGCCATACGGCGAATACAACCAGGCTGTTCGCAGCACGACGACGTTTTCTATCGCATCAACCACGCGTAGCTCGCCGTCGAGCTTACTGGCGCCGTATACGCTAACAGGGTTTGTGGCATCATCCGGCAAATACGGTCGCGACTTGGTGCCATCAAAAACGAAATCTGTCGAAACATGGATGAGCTTGGCGCCGACAGTGGCTGCCGCCTGCGCCAGGTTACCAGCGCCGCGCCCATTTACCGCAAAAGCCAATTCGCTATCAGATTCCGCTTTGTCGACGGCGGTGTAGGCCGCACAGTTGATTATGACATCGGGCTGGTCGATCCGTACCGCGTCGATCACTGATATCAAATCAGTTATATCGAGGCGATCAAGATCGAACCCTTGCACGGAGCAACCGTCGGGCAGCGTTCTTCGCAACTCTAAGCCCAACTGACCGCCGCTGCCGGTAATCAAAACCTTCATTAAAAAAGCTCCGCATCCTTGAACAACACGCCCGCTGCATCTTTCGCCGACACAAGGGGCGGCAGGCCATTGGGCAACGGCCACGCTATATTCAAATCAGGATCATCCCAGCGGACCGACCGCTCGTGTTGTGGCGCGTAAAAGTCTGTGCACTTGTAGACAAATTCTGCGCTTTCGCTGGTGACCAAGAACCCATGGGCGAAACCGGGCGGCACCCATAACATGCGTTTGTTTTCCGCGGATAACATTTCCCCTACCCACTGCCCGCAGGTGGGTGAATCGTGCCGCAAGTCTACCGCCACATCGAACACTTCACCGGCTACTACGCGAACCAGCTTGCCCTGCGTTTGCTGAATTTGATAATGCAGTCCGCGCAAAATCCCGCGCCCAGACTTGCTGTGATTGTCTTGAACAAAGTTCGCGGTTATGCCGGCGTCTTTGAATTTGGCAGCGTGGTAGGTTTCCATAAAGAATCCACGCTCATCGCCGAACACCGTCGGCTCGATGACAACAAGGCCTGGAATGCAGGTCGGCAAGAACTTCACGGGCGATCTCCCGATTCAATCAAGTGAATCAAATATTGGCCATAGCCATTCTTCTTCAACGGCTCAGCCAAACGGAGGACTTGACCGGCATCGATGTAACCCATACGGAAGGCGATTTCCTCCGGGCAGGCGACCTTGAGCCCTTGGCGCTCTTCAACAACGCGAATGAAATTGGCGGCGTCGAGCAGCGAATTGTGCGTACCGGTATCCAGCCACGCCGTGCCCCGACCCAAACGTTCGACTGTTAGGGTTCCGCGCTCCAGATAAACGCGATTTACGTCAGTAATTTCCAACTCGCCGCGCGCGGAGGGTTTGATATTCTTCGCGATTTCAACCACGTCGTTGTCGTAGAAATAGAGACCTGTCACTGCATAGTTAGACTTCGGCTTGACCGGCTTTTCTTCGATGTCATACGCACGCCCGTCCTTGTCGAAAGCCACAACGCCATAGCGCTCCGGGTCTTTCACATAATAGCCGAACACCGTCGCGCCGGTTTGCTGATTTGCCGTCTGCTGTAGCGTTTCCGCAAGGCCATGACCAAAGAAAATGTTATCGCCCAACACCAGCGCGGCCGGGTCGTTGCCAACGAAGTCTTCGCCAATAATGAATGCCTGCGCCAAGCCGTCGGGACTCGGTTGGACGGCGTACTGAATCTCCAGCCCCCACTGCCGCCCGTCGCCCAGCAGTTCACGAAAAAGGGGCATGTCGCGCGGTGTAGAAATAAGCAGAACTTCGCGGATTCCGGCCAACATCAACACCGACAATGGGTAGTACACCATGGGCTTGTCGTACACAGGCATCAGCTGTTTGCTGACCGACAGCGTCAGCGGATGCAAGCGAGTGCCAGATCCACCGGCGAGAATAATACCTTTACGATTCATGGGGTCCTTCCTGGCTCGGATTTGTCGTACGCGAGCAAAAAACCGGCAACAGCCGTTGGAAAAGTGTGATCTTACTTGGAATTGAGGTGATTGCGCCACAAGCTATGCAAACAGCGCACCGGGGTGCTCGTCGCAAAAAAGCAAGAACTGACCGGCAAGAAGGCGCCCCGGAACGCGGTCCGAGACGCCGTTTCGAAGCGCCCCTAGTGCGTGATCGTCACGCTCGGGGTTCGCGCAATGACGGAAATCGATTTAGGATCGTTCCAGCCACCCGTTTTGCTGACGACGGACATCTGCACGTAGTACGTATTTCCGGCCGGGGCCGCCGCAGGGATCTCGATTTGAACGTTCTTCGTTTCTGAAGAACTTAAGGCGTCGGCGGACGTATAGGTACGCCCATAAACTTCGCTGCCATCGGTAAGATCGACATTCACGTCATGGGTAGCAAAATTCACATCCTTGAAATAAACGCCAACCGAGAACACGGCGCCCGCCTTGACGGATGTCGCGTAGCTGTTGATCTGCAGTTCCGGGGCTGTAGTGGACGGTGCTTGCACCTCAATCGCGACACCCGGAACTTCTCGATAGAGCGAGCGCGGGTCGCCCCAACTGCCTTCGCGCGATATCGCGCCCCAACCCAAGGCGTAGGAATTACTGGCGGTAGCGGTCCACGGAATCGGCAACTTGACCGTAGCCGTGCCAGACACTGGCACATTGCCAGCGCCGGTAACGGCTACTGGGACTTCAAAATGTCCGCCCACGCCGGCGACATAGACCACCAATTCATGCGTGTCATTCACAATATTTTGATAGTTTATCGTCGCATTTAGATATTCCCCCGCCTTAACGCTGTGGTCGTACGTTACGAACGTTACAGCTGCAGGGGGCTGACTCGAAGTGACTTGGACCGTTCCAGTTGGCGCCGCAACAATGGCCGCCATCGGGTCGCTGACGCGCTCGGCGACAGACTTGCCGGAACGCGGCAGTGCAGCCAAGACAATGTTATAGGGACCCGCTGGCGCCGAACCTGAAACAGGAATTTGCAGATTCTTGTGCCCGCTAGTCGGCTGCGTAATTTGTGTCAGGCCAGCGATGACGCCGTCGTCATTTACAATCGCAGCGAAAAGATCGTGGGTCGTAAAATTTACGCCGCTGTAATCAACCGCCGCATTGACGCTCGATCCGGCTTGTACCGTCGCGTCAAAACTTGCAAACGAGAGGGAGGGCGGCGTAGCCGTCGCTGCTGTCACTTGAATGACCGACTCCTCATAGAGATGGGAAATTGAACGTAGGTCATCAATGCCCTTTGTGCGTTGGAGCAACACCCACTCAACTTGGAACTCCATGCCGACCGGCGCCGCCCATTGAATTGGCAATTTGACCGTCGTGGTGCCGTCATTGGCTCCCACAGCTACGGTTGCTTCAATATCTGGGAGTTCCGCGCTATGTAAATACACAATCAACTCGTGCGTCGTATTATTCACAGCAACGTGGTTAACATTCAGCGTCAGGTATTCACCCGATTTGACCGTCTGTGGAATTCCCGTTATGGAAATGGTCGGCATTGGCGGATCGGCTTTTACCGTTATGGCCGGGGAGTCAGCTGTGACACGGATTGTTTTTGGGTCGGACCAGCCGTCGCGAAGCGTGTCAATAGCGGCCAGTTCGACGTAATAATCACCGCCCGGTGTCGCGTCCCACCAAATTGGAACCGATACCGTTTGAGTCGCATTGACCTGGCCCGAGGTGATTTCAACCAAGCCTACGGTACCCACTACGTTGCGCACGCCGACGTAGAGCTTGTGCGTGGCGAAATTGAATCCACTGTAAGTCACATTCACGTCCGCGAACTCACCGGCGTTCATTAACTTAGGGTAGTTCGCCGAAATAGTCAGCGTTGGCGCTGTTGTGGTTGCCACCACGATCGTCACCGGGTTGGCAGTAAGCTCCTGAGACAGATTCGTAGGGTCATTGGCGCCGCCCGCCAGCGAAGTAAGAGCCCAGCCAACAACAATGTTGTCAGCGGCAGCAGTACGCCATGGCACAGGGATCTTTATGACGCGCGTTCCACTCGCCGCCGCAGGTACTTCCACTTCTTCATACACGCCTGCACCATTTACAAAATTGAGAACCAGCTTATATTTGCTGAAATCCACATTTTGGTGCGAGAGGGTAACAGACATGTAATCGCCCGCCGTCACGGTCGTCGGTATCCCGCTCAGCGTGACGCTCGGCACGACTGAGCCTGGCGCTGAAACTTGAATCATATGCTGCGTATCCTCGACGTAGGCGGTCATTGGATTCGCCCAGCCCTGAGCCTTGGCCACAACGGCCCAACTCCAGATGAAGCTTCCGGCTGGCGTAGTCAACGGAACAGGCAGTGCTACATCTACCGTGCCTGCTCCAGTGGCGACGATGGGAACCTCAATGCGCGTATCCGAAGCACCTAGGACATAAGCAATGAAATCGTGCGTAGCGCTGCTTGGGACATTCGAAAATTTCAGGCGGGCCTTGGCGACGGAGCCAGCTTGGACCTGCGAATCGGCACTTTCGAAGACCGCTGTAGGGGCCGGAATCGAGGGCGCAGTTACAGTCACGGCCGCACCCACGTCATCATTGTTCATTTCGCGAACGTCTGAGGACGACGAGCTGAGTCGTGCGACCTCCCAGCCAACCACATAGCCAGAGCCAGGCGCGGCGTTCCAGTGCACAGGCAATTTGATGGTGCTCTGGGCTGGCGTCGTCGCGGGCACTTGCACTTCGCCGACGTGGTCCAGGCCCTTGGCCAAAAAGACTGTGAGCTTGTGTGTAGCGAAATTAACGCTACTCTGATTCAAAACCACATTGAGAAAAGTACCAGCCGCAACCTGCTGCGGAACAGACGACATGGAAACCACCGGCGCCGGAACCGGCACCGTTACCGTAATGGGTTTATCTTTGCGCATCACAACGGCAGAGGCGTTTCGATCACTGTTTGAATCGGCCGTGACTGACACATAGTAATTGTTACCGGCAGGCGTCGACCACTTGACCGGCATCTTCAACGTCAAAGTCCCGGCCGCCGAGCTTGCACTGCTGACTACGCTGCTCGCGACATACGAACCGTTGGTGATTTCGACGTGAAGACTGTAAACCGACGTGTCAAGATCGGCATACGAAACCGAAACATTCGCGTATTCCCCGGCTCGAACGTTGGTATCAAATTCACCAATCGTCAGCTGGACCGGCGAAACAGAATCAGCCGGTGGCAACAAAAGCTCATCAGGAAGTTTGCACCCCGACAGGGCGACACTGGAAATAACCGCGGCAAGCCACGGCCCGCGCCAGGCGTTAACCCAAGAATTCGACATAGATAACTCCCCACACTGAGCGGTCTGCGCCACTCATTTTCAAATCATTGCCGCGAATAGCGATTCAGCAGCGGGCTGAAGAATTCACCCGACTACCATACATCAAGGCATTCTTGGCGTCATTATAGCGTACGGCGAGTTAACAAATTATTAATATCCTAGAGTAAACGATCACTTGCGGCGCGCCACCCTAAACTCGGATAATGCGCCCTGCCGCGAACATTTTTCCCGTTCCTCTTATGGAGACTGACACATGGCCTCAACGGAATTTCTTGGCTACGAACCTGAACACGAAGACGTTACAAAAGAGAAATTGATGGCGGACCTGCGCCTGGTTATCTCGGACGCCGAAGAACTGATCAAAGCCACTGCTAGCCAGACTGGCGAGAAGATCACGGCGGCCCGCGCCCGCGCTGAAGAATCTCTGCGCGCCGCCAAGAATCGGCTGGCCGAGACGCAAGCCGCCGTTATCGGCAAAGCTAAAGCCGCCGCCAAAGCGACAGATGACTACGTTCATGAAAACCCTTGGAAAGCAGTGGGCATGGCCGCAGGCGTCGGATTCATCCTCGGCATATTGGTATCGCGTCGATAACCCAGCCTAATGGGTTCTGAACGCTCACCGGGCGACGACGCTAGCCACGATGGCCGCGGACTCTTTGCCGCTGGCAAAGGTCTTTTCGCGACTGTCGTGGCAATTCTCCACACGCGCCTTGAATTGCTTTCCACGGAAATAGAAGAAGAAAAGCTCCGCCTAACCGGCATCGCCATATTCGCGTTTTTCGCGCTGTTATTTGCGGCCATGACGATTGTGCTGGCCACGGTTTTCGTTGTGGTTGCCTTCTGGGACAGCCACAGGCTACTCGTGATCGGCGGCGGCGCAAGCGTGTTTTTTGCGCTGACCTTGCTGGCGACGCTCATGGTAGCTAGCCGAATCAGAGTTCAGTCCCGGCTGTTCCGCACTAGCCTCGCTGAATTGGCTAAAGACCGCGACAAACTGAAATTTCGGCCATGGACCCACGATTAATCGCCCTGATTGAAAAACGGGCGCGTTTAGTCGCACAGGCCGAGTACCAGCGAACCGAGCTGGCGCGTCGACTCTCGCCATTGGAGCGTTATTGCGGCTCGCTCGACCAGGCCGCGCAGGTGGGTCGATATCTTGTTGCCAGGCCCTACCTCATTGCCTTAGCCACATTTGCCATCATGCTACTCAAACCGGGCCGAGTCTGGCACTGGGCACGCCGTGGCTGGACCGCTTGGCAGTGGCTGCAAAAGCTTCAATTCCTCTTCCGGGCCCGATAGGGTTCGCGTCGGCGCAACTTAGGAGCGCTTGGTAGCCGCCTTGCCAAAGCCCGAACCATTGGGCATTGCCACTTCGTCAGTCATCAGTACGTCGGCGACCAAGGTGCGCTTTCCGCCATCGTAAGGTTTCGCCAGCCCCTGTTCGAGTAGAACTTGATTTGCGGTTTGGCCGGTGGCTGGAATCACAAGTTCTGCAAGGTATCGACCGAACTTCTCTTGGCGGTCTTTTTGCGTGCGAACGATAATGTCCTGATTTAGAACCAGTGCTCGCAACGCGTCCGTAGCTTGTTGATAGCCGGCTTGACCGCGCTCGGGCGTGTTGATGCCGGACAAGCGTACACGCAAGGTATGCGCAATGGAAAAACCTAGATCGATCACTACGTCGATGGTGTCGCCATCAACCACATTGGTACAGCGGGCTCGGTATTCGTACATGCAACCTCCTTGTTCATGTTATGGACAGATCCAACAAACCCAGAGCCTACCACCACGGCGTCCGAATTCTCAGGGCTGCCCGAAAGATATTAGTTAAAAAAACGCTAGGCGCGCCCTACATTCACGTCAAACGGTGAATGATAGTACTCGCTTTCTTGGGTAAACATTTTTATCAGTTTCTGCAATTCGACCATACGCGCCTCGGCGGTGCTTATGGCCAGACAATCTTCGCAACGCGGATCGCCACAAGGCTGGCGGGAAAATAGCCAGTACTGAATGGCCCCAGCCAAGATGCCGTCCGCAATATCCCATACATCCGCATCACGATTTTCAGTGGCCGCCCCGTTGCCGAGTTCGATAACCTGGCCAAATACTTCGTCGAAAACGCCTTCCGCTTGATTCATAACCGCTGCACCAACAATTGCCTTCGACCATTCTAGCGCGACTACAGCCCCAATGCTGACAATCATAGAATTCTTTCTGTATGATTGGCCCACTTTTCGTTAACCCCATCCAACGCACGCACCCATGAACAGAATTCTGACTATCGCGACCGCCCTCGCCGCCTTGTCCCTGAGTGGACCCAGCCTTGCCTTTGACATTCTGCAACCCTTACCCAAAGAACCCATCATTCCGGCCGACAATCCCATGTCCGCCGAAAAAGCCGAATTGGGCAAGCAGTTGTTTTTCGACACGCGCCTGTCGGGCGACAACACCCTCTCCTGCAATAGTTGCCACAACCTGGCCGCCGGCGGCGATGATGACGGCGCGGCTACACGAATGGCCGGCCGAACACTGCATCGCTCCGCCCCAACGGTGTATAACGCGGCCTACATGTCGCGATTAGATTGGGATACACGCGCCGCGAGCTTGGAAGAGCAGGCGAAAGATCACCTAACTGACCCACAAGTCATGGCCATGGGAGCGGCCGAGAATGTCGTCGCGAAGATCAATGCGATTCCTGGCTACCGTCAACAATTCAAGAAAACGTTCGGCGAATCCGGAGTTAGCTTCGACAATATTGCGAAAGCCATCGCCACCTTTGAGCGCACATTAACGACACCCGATAGCCCGTTCGATCAATACATTCGCGGCAAGGACAACGCGATTAGCCAATCCGCAAAACGCGGATTAGGTCTCTTTACCGAAGTCGGTTGTTTGTCCTGCCATTTCGGCGTCAATTTCGCCGGCCCAGCGCCGGGGCCTGCGTTAAATATGGGCGATGGTTTCTACGAACTGTTCCCTAACCACCTCGGCACGCGCTACGACCAGAAATACGATCTGGTTGCCGACATTGGTCGCTATGCGTTAACGCTCGACCCTGGCCACAAACGTATGTGGCGCGTGCCACAGTTGCGCAATATTGCACTGACGGCGCCGTATTTCCACAACGGCTTGGTCAATAGCCTGGAAGAGGCGGTACGAATCATGGCGCTGACGCAGCTCAAGGCCGAATTCAATGAACAGGAGCTCGCCGACGTGGTCG
>Ga0315270_10000355_pt1 | contig 25656 bp, 21 predicted proteins | sample C1_bottom_MG_FD_204932 | JGI IMG/M metagenome (GOLD analysis project Ga0315270, IMG submission 204932) | Sediment microbial communities from Yellowstone Lake, YNP, Wyoming, USA - C1_bottom | ecosystem: Environmental > Aquatic > Freshwater > Lake > Sediment | place: USA: Wyoming | collected...
ATGGAAGTGCAGCCTCGTCTTGCGCGTCAGCGGCACGGCGTTGAAAAAGCAATCCATCAGAAAACTTTTCCCCCGTCCCACGCCACCGTGCATATAGACGCCGCGCGGAATCGGGGGGCGCATCACGAGTTTGGTGACGACGTTCGAGCGCCTCGCCTTGTAGTCTTCCCACTCGATCTGGCAGCGCTGCAACGCGGCCACGGCGCGCAACTGGGCCGGGTCGCTGTGGTAGCCGCGTTCGGCAAGAAGCTGCTGGTAATGTTCGCTCACCGAAGTCAAGGCGAAGTCTCCGCAGCAAGCTCAACGGACAGCGCGGTGCAATCCAATGCCTGGCCTTGCCAGCTCAGAAATTCAGCGTCCGCTTGTCCACCGCCAGCGCCGCCTCCTTGGTCGACTCGCTCAACGAGGGGTGGGCATGGCAGATGCGCGCGATGTCTTCGGCGCTGGCCTTGAATTCCATGGCCACCACGGCCTCGGCAATCAACTCGGACGCCATCGGTCCGATGATGTGCACACCCAGGATTTCGTCGGTCTTGGCGTCCGCCAGCATCTTCACAAAGCCGTTCGTGTCACCCAAAGCCCGCGCACGGCCATTCGCCATGAAGGGAAACTGGCCGGCCCTGTAGGCCACGCCATCGGCCTTCAATTGCTGCTCGGTCTTGCCCACCCAGGCAATCTCCGGGCTGGTGTAAATCACCCACGGAATCGTGTTGAAGTCGACATGCCCGTGCTGGCCCGCAATGCGTTCGGCCACCGCCACGCCCTCTTCCTCGGCCTTGTGCGCCAGCATCGGTCCACGCACCACGTCGCCGACGGCCCAGACGTTGGGCAGATTGGTCTTGCAGTCGTCGTCAACCACGATCGCACCGCGCTCGTCGAGCTTCAAGCCGACAGCCTCGGCGTTCAGCCCGGTGGTATTGGGAACGCGACCTATCGAGACAATCAGTTTGTCGACCGTCAGCGTCTGCGCTGCGCCCTTGGCGTCGGTATAGGCGACGCTGACGCCGGTCTTGCCCGTCTTGACGGCGCCGATCTGCACGCCCAGTTCGATCTTCAGGCCCTGCTTCTTGAAAAGCTTCGCCGCCTCCTTGGCCACGCCTTCGTCGACAGCGCCGAGCAGGGTCGGCAGCGCTTCCAGCACCGTCACATCGGCGCCGAGGCGGCGCCACACCGAGCCCATTTCCAGGCCGATCACGCCCGAGCCGATCACGCCCAAGCGCTCGGGCACGGCACCGATGCGCAGCGCGCCGTCGTTGGACAGAACACTGGCTTCGTCGAACGGCGCCCCCGGCAGCGCCCTTGCGCTCGAACCGGTCGCGACGATCACATGTTTGGCGCTCAGCACCTCTTCACCCACTGCGACCGAGTAGCCGCTGTCGCTTGCAGCGACAAACGAGCCGCGCCCGTGAAAGAAGCTGACCTTGTTCTTCTTCAGCAGATACAGGATGCCGTCATTGTTCTGCTTCACGACCTGGTCTTTGCGGGCCAGCATCTTGGCCACGTCGATGCTCAGATTGTTCAGCCCGATGCCATGCTCGGCAAAGTGATGCCCGGCATGCTCAAAATGCTCGGAAGACTGCAGCAGCGCCTTGGACGGAATGCAGCCCACGTTGGTGCAGGTGCCACCCGGCGCCGGCCCGCCTTTGGCGTTATTCCACTCGTCAATACAGGCCGTATTGAAGCCGAGTTGGGCCGCACGAATCGCGGCAATATAGCCACCGGGGCCACCGCCGATGACGATGACGTCGAAAATTTTTGACATGTTCAGGCTTCGTCTGTTAATTCAATCAGAAGGTACAAAAATCCACAGCAGGATATAGAGCAAGGCGCCGGTGCCGCCAAACAGAAACAGCACCACAAAGATCAAACGCCAGATCCAGGATTCAAGCCCGGTGAGCAGCGCCAGCCCGCCGCATACGCCGCCTATCCAGCTGTCACTTCGGCTGCGCCGAAACCGGTTCAGGGCGTCGACCGCCGGCGGATTGCCTGGCGCGCCATTCAGCAGCCGCGCCTTGGCTTGAGAAAACTCAGCTTCACTCAAGGTGCCGCGCGCGCGCAACTCGTCAAGGCGATGGATTTCTTCGGCAATCGACATGGTGTGCTCCTTGTGAATGATCTCTAGGTCATGGCGTTCAGATATCAAACAGCAATCTGGACGGATCTTCCAGCGCTTCCTTCATCGTGACCAGACCCAGCACGGCTTCGCGGCCGTCGATGATGCGGTGGTCGTAGGACATCGCCAGGTAGTTGATGGGGCGCACCACCACTTGGCCGTTTTCGACCACGGCGCGGTCCTTGGTCGCATGCACGCCGAGGATGGCCGACTGCGGCGGGTTGATGATGGGCGTCGAAAGCATCGATCCGAAAGTACCCCCGTTCGAGATCGAGAAAGTGCCCCCGGTCAATTCATCGATAGACAGCTTGCCGTCCCTGGCCTTCTGGCCGTACTCGGCGATCTTCTTTTCGATATCTGCGAAGCTCATCTGGTCCGCGTTTCGAAGCACCGGCACCACCAAGCCGCGCGGCGATCCCACCGCGATGCCGATGTCGAAATAGCCGTGATAGACGATGTCGTTGCCGTCGACCGAGGCATTGATGACCGGATATTTCTTCAGCGCAGCGACCGCGGCTTTGACGAAGAAGCTCATGAAGCCCAGCTTCACACCGTGTTCCTTTTCGAAACGCTCCTGGAACCTCTTGCGCATCTCCATCAAGGGCGCCATGTTCACCTCGTTGAAGGTGGTCAGGATGGCGGCGGTCGATTGCGATTGCAGCAGACGCTCGGCCACGCGCGCCCGCAAGCGGCTCATGGGCACGCGCTGCTCCGGGCGGTCGCCCAGTTTGGCTGGCGCCGGTGCGGCCACGACGGGCAACGGCTTGGCCTGTGCAACAGGCGCCGCAGGCGCGGGCGCTGCGGCCTTGGCAGGCGTGGCCACGGCAGCCAACACGTCGCCCTTGGTGACACGGCCATCACGGCCGGAACCGGCCACATCGGCGGCGGACATCTTGTTTTCAGCCAGCAACTTGGCGGCTGCGGGCATGGCCACGGCGCTCTTGCTGGAAGACGCCGCTTCAGCGGCCGCAGCCTTCACTGCCGGCGCCGGCTTGCTTTGTGAGGTGCTCGCACTCGCCGTGGTATCGATGCGCGCAATCACCTCCTTGCTGATCACCGACGCGCCATCGCCTCTGACGATTTCGGCCATCACGCCGGCGGCCGGCGCCGGCACTTCGAGCACCACCTTGTCGGTCTCGATCTCGACCAGGATTTCGTCGATCGCCACAGCTTCACCGGGCTGCTTCTTCCACGCCAGCAGCGTGCCTTCGGCCACCGACTCGGACAACTCGGGAACCTTCACTTCGATCATCGCCATATTTACTCCAATTCTTGATGCCTGGGCTGCGGTTCAATGGTGTTCACCATCGAAGCAGCGTGCTACGAGGGCCTGCGCCAGATGCGGCGCAGGCCTTGCGCGTCATTTGGTCACGACAAGCCCTTTGAGCTTGGCAAATGCCTGTTCCAACAAGGCCTTTTGCCGCTCTTGGTACAAATGCACATAGCCCACTGCGGGTGCGGCCGATGCAGGTCGGCCGGCATAGCCCAGTTTCTGGCCGGTGGCCATGTTCTCGTGGATCGAGTGCTGCACAAAGAACCAGGCGCCTTGGTTGTGCGGCTCGTCCTGACACCACACGATCTCGGTCGCGTTCGGATATTTCTTGAGCTCGGCAGCGAAGGCCTTGTGCGGGAAGGGATAGAGTTGTTCGACCCGCACGATCACCACATCGGTCGCTTTCTGCTCGGCACGCGTCCTGATCAGGTCGTAATACACCTTGCCCGAGCAGGCGATCAAGCGCTTGACCTTGGTCGGTGCAATGCTCTCGTCCTGCTCACCGATGACAGTGCGGAACTCGCCTCGGGTGAACTCGGCAAGCGGCGACGTGGCCTCCTTGTGGCGCAACAAGGACTTCGGCGTAAGTATCACGAGAGGCTTGCGGAACATGCGCACCATCTGACGACGCAACACATGGAAGATCTGGCTCGCCGTCGTCGGCTGCACGATCTGGATGTTGTTGTCGGCCGCCAGTTGCATGAAGCGCTCGAGTCGCGCCGAACTGTGCTCGGGTCCCTGGCCTTCGTGGCCGTGCGGCAGCATCAAGGTCAGGCCATTTGCACGCCCCCATTTCACTTCTCCGGAGGTGATGAACTGATCGATCACCACCTGCGCGCCGTTCACGAAGTCGCCGAACTGTGCTTCCCAGATCACCAGCGTGCTGGGATCGGCAGAGGCGTAGCCGTATTCAAAGCCGAGCACGGCTTCTTCGGACAAGATCGAGTCGATGACGACGAAGCGCGCCTGGTTGTCGGACACGTTTTTCAGCGGCGTGTAGGTTCCGGCGTCCCACTTCTCGCGGGCCTGGTCGTGCAATACCGCATGTCGATGCACAAAAGTGCCGCGGCCGCTGTCCTCGCCCGACAAGCGCACCGGGTAACCACTGGCCACCAGCGATGCAAACGCCATGTGCTCGCCCATGCCCCAATCGACATTGATCTCGCCACGCGCCATGGCCGCGCGGTCAGCCAGCACCTTCTCGACCAGCGGATGCACCTTGAAGGTACTGGGCACCGTGGTGATGCGCTCGGCCAGGCGTTTGAACTCGGCCAGAGGCAAGGCGGTGTCGGCAGAGTCGGTCCACTTCTTGTTCATGAACACGGACCAGTCGACCGCGTACTTTCTCTTGAAGTTGGTCAACACCGGATCGACCGTGTGACGACCTTCGTCCATCGCCAGGCGATAAGCCTTGACCATCTGGTCGGGGCCGTCCTCGCCGAGCACGCCTTGCGCCACCAGTTTGTCGCCGTAGAGCTTGCGCGTGCCAGGATGCTGGGCAATCTTCTTGTACATCAGGGGCTGGGTCAGCGACGGCGTGTCCTGTTCGTTGTGGCCGAGCTTGCGGAAGCAAATGATGTCGACCACCACGTCTTTCCTGAACTGCTGGCGGTATTCCATCGCCCACTGGGTGCACATCACGACGGCCTCGGGGTCATCGCCATTCACGTGCAACACCGGCGCTTCGATCATCTTGACCACGTCGGTGCAGTACAGCGACGAGCGGGTGTCGCGCGGATCGGAGGTCGTGAATCCGATCTGGTTGTTGATGACGATGTGCACGGTGCCGCCGGTGAAATAGCCGCGCGTCTGGGCCAATGCAAGCGTCTCCATCACGACGCCCTGCCCGGCAAAGGCAGCGTCGCCGTGCACCAGCACCGGCAGGATCTGGGCCCCGATGGTGTCTCCGCGACGCTCCTGGCGGGCTTTCACAGAACCTTCGACGACAGGATTGACGATCTCCAGATGTGAGGGATTGAACGACAGGCTCAAATGCACCGGACCGCCGGGTGTGCTCACGTCACTGGCGAATCCCTGGTGGTATTTCACGTCGCCCGATGGGAGGTGCTCGGTAGCGGTGTGATCGAACTCGGCAAACAAGTCCTTGGGCATCTTGCCCATCGTATTCACCAGCACGTTCAGCCGGCCGCGGTGCGCCATGCCGATGACGATCTCCTGCACGCCACGCTCGCCGGCGCTCTTGATCAGCGCGTCCATCGAGGCGATGAAGCTCTCGCCGCCCTCCAGAGAAAAGCGCTTCTGGCCCACATATTTGGTGCTCAGGTAGCGCTCCAGCCCTTCGGCGGCCGTCAAGCGGTCCAGGATGTGCTTCTTCTCATCTGCCGTGAAATTCGGTCGGGTCTTTGAAGACTCGAGCCTCTCTTGCCACCAGCGCTTTTCGCCAGGGTCGGTGCAGTGCATGTACTCGGCGCCCACCGAGCCACAGTAAGTCTCGCGCAGATCCTGCAGGATTTCGCGCAGCGTCGTGCTTTCGGCCTTGGAGAAATAAGTGTTTGTGGCGCTGAACGTGATATCCATATCGGCTTCGCTCAGGTCGTAGAACGCCGGCTCCAGTTCCGGAATCTTGGGGCGCTCGACGCGCTTGAGCGGATCGAGGTCGGCCCAGCGCGTACCGAGAAATCGGTAGGCGCCAATCAGCGACTGCACGTGAACTTGCTTGCGCGCGATCGCGAGGTCGTCGCCCGACACCTTGTTGACGAAGGCATTCGCCTTGGCGCGCTGGGCAAAGGACTCGATCACCGGGGCATGCGCCACATCGCGAGAATCCGAGCCGTCGGCGGCAGGAACGTTTTGCAGCGCATCGAAATACGTGCGCCAGCCGTCGGGCACCGAGCCCGGGTTGTCGAGGTAGGCTTCGTACATCTCCTCGACATAAGGGGCATTGCCCCCGAACAGGTACGAGTTTGACCTGTATTGCTGCATCATTTCGCTGACCTCTTGCCCCGGTTTCCAGGGAGTTGGCTGGTTGAAAAACCTTCCGCGACACGGCTTGACCGATTGGCGGATTGCGACCCGCCTTTGCTGTTACCAGAAAAGGGGACGGGAAGGAACTAACAAGGCCATGACTGTAGCATTCTCAAACTTCTTCACTGCATGCCCCTTCATCGACCACATTGCCGCCGCGCCATTCATGTCCAAAGATCGCACCATCTACATCGCGCCCGACGCGCCCGCCAAGCCGGCGACGGGTGCGCCGTGCAATGGCTGCGGGCTGTGTTGCCTGGCCGAGCCTTGCCCGGTGGGCATCTTGGTGAGTCGGCGCTTGCACGGGAGCTGCAAGGCCTTGCTGTGGTCGCAGGATCTGCTTCGCTATCAGTGCGGCATGGTCAGCGCGCCGGCGCGCTTCGTGCCAGTGACGGGTCCGAGAATGGCGGCCTGGGTGTCGCGCCTGGCGCGGCGCATGATCTCGGCCGATGTGGGATGCGATGCCGACCTGCAGGCCCAGCCGCTGGCCGACTCGGAAGCAGAAGGCGCTGACACCCGCCTATGAAGGCGCGCGGGCCTCAGGCTCGCAAGTGGCAAGCGACCTGGTGGCCGGTCGCGACTTCTTTCAGCACGGGGGCCTGCCGGTCGCACAAGCCCTTTTGCGCAATCGAGCAACGGGTGTGGAAATGGCAGCCCATGGGCGGATCGATCGGGCTGGGCACATCGCCCTGCAAGCGTATGCGGGTGCGCTTGACCTTCGGATCCGGGATCGGCACCGCCGACAGCAGCGCCTCGGTGTACGGATGCCGCGGATTGGTATACAGGTCGTGCGAACTGGCCAACTCAACAATGCGCCCCAGGTACATGACCGCCACGCGGTTGCTGGTGTGTTCGACCACCGACAAGTCGTGCGCGATGAAGATATAGGTCAGGCCGAACTGCTTCTGCAGGTCTTCCAGCAGGTTGATGACCTGGGCCTGGATCGACACATCGAGCGCGGAAACCGCTTCGTCGCACACCACCAGTTTCGGGCTCACCGCCAAGGCCCGCGCGATGCCGATGCGTTGACGTTGCCCGCCCGAGAATTCATGCGGGAAACGCCGCATATGCTCGGCCGAAAGACCGACAGTTTCGAGCAGATCGACAATGCGATCCTGATACTCGCGCGCGCTCTTGGTGAGCTTGTGGATGGTCAAGGCCTCGCCGATGATGGCGCCCACCGACATGCGCGGATTGAGCGATGCATACGGATCCTGAAAAATGATCTGCATGTCGCGCGCCAAGCTGCGCAGTTCATGCTTGTCGGCATGGGTGACGCTCTTGCCATCGAACCAGACTTCGCCCGAAGTGGGCTCTATCAGCCGCAAGATGCAGCGCCCTGTGGTGCTCTTGCCGCAACCCGACTCGCCCACCACGCCCAGCGTCTCGCCTGCGGCCAATTCGAAGCTCACGCCATCGACTGCATGCACGCGGCCGGTTTCGCGACCGAACAATCCGCCCTTGACCGGGAAATGCTTGACCAGGTTCTCGACCTTGAGCAGCGGCGTGCCCGCTTGCGGCGCGCTTGCAGCGCTCGTCTCCGACATCACTTCGCTCATCATCAGAATGCCACTTCCAGCAGACAGGCCACCTTGTGCCCGGGCGCTGCTTCGCGCAGCGGCGGTGTCGTCACGCTGCAGGCCGGCGTGGCATGACTGCAGCGCGGCGCGAACCGGCAACCCTCGGGCGGACTGATCAATTTCGGGACGGTGCCGGGAATCGCGACCAACCTGACTTTGTGAATCGCGTCGGTGTCGATGCGCGGGATCGAACGAATCAATCCCTGCGTGTACGGGTGGCGCGGGTTGGCGAACAACTCTTCCACCGGGGCCTCTTCGACGACCTTGCCCGCGTACATCACGACCACGCGCTGCGCGGTCTCGGCCACCACGCCCATCGCGTGGGTGATCAGCATCACCGCCATGCCCAGACGGTCTTTCAATTCGCCCAGCAAGTCGAGAATCTGCGCCTGTATCGTCACGTCAAGCGCCGTGGTCGGCTCGTCGGCAATCAGGAGTTTGGGGTTGCAGGCCAGCGCGATGGCAATCATCACGCGCTGGCGCATGCCGCCCGAGAACTGGTGCGGATAGTCGTTGATGCGCTTGTCGGGCGTCGGAATCCTCACCAGCTTGAGCATCTCCACGGCACGCTCCATCGCCTCCTTGCGGTTCAAGCCTTCGTGCAGACGGATGCTCTCGGCGATCTGCTCGCCCACCGTGTAGACCGGGTTCAGCGAGGTCATCGGCTCCTGGAAGATGATGGCGATCTCCTTGGCGCGAATCTTCTGCATCTCGTCGGCCGGCAGCGGCACCAGATCGCGTCCCTGCCAAAGCACCTGACCCGCCACAATCTTGCCCGGCGGCATGTCGATGAGTTTCAGCACCGTCTTGGCAGTGACGCTCTTGCCGCAGCCCGACTCGCCGACGACGCACAGCGTCTCGCCGGCGTCGAGCGTCATGTCCACACCGTCGACCGCATGCAGCCAGCCGTCATCGGTTTTGAAGTGGGTCTTCAGCCCTTTGATTTCAAGCAGCGCCATCAGAGCACCCTGCGCGGATCGAGCGCATCGCGCAGTCCGTCGCCAATGAAATTGATTGCCAACACCGCCAGGAAGATCGCCAGTCCCGGGAACAAGGCCCAGTGCGCGGCGATGTCCAGGTAGTCCTTGCTGTCGAACAGAATGCGCCCCCAGGTGGGAATGTCAGGCGGGAAACCCAAGCCCAGGAACGACAGCGTCGATTCGGCGATGATGGCAGCCGCCACGTCGATGGTGCCGGCAACGATCACCGGTCCCAGCGCATTGGGCAGGATGTGACGCACCACCTGCCGGGTGGTGCTCGCACCCAGCGCGCGCGCAGCTTCGACAAATTCCTTTTCGCGCAGGCTGAAGAACTGCGCCCGCACCAGACGCGCCACCGGCATCCAGCGAAAGCAGCCGATGACGAAGACGATCATGATGAAGACGCCGACCTCGGGGCCGAAGGCCGCCTTCAAGCGATCGCGAAACAGGTAGATCAGGAGCAGCAGCAGCGGCAGTTGCGGCAAGGACAGGAACAAGTCGGTCAACCACATCAGCGCCGTGTCGACAGCGCCACGCGACATGCCGGCGATCGAGCCTATCAACACGCCCACGCAGATCGCCATCAGCATCGCCGCCATGCCGACCGCCAACGAGATGCGGCCGCCGTACAGCATGCGCGCGAACAAGTCCTGGCCGAGGTCGTCGGTGCCCAGCGGATGCGCCAGCGACGGGCCTTTGAGGCGTGCGGTGAAGTCGATTTCGTTGATCGCCACTTTCCACAGCAGAGGACCGAACACGACCATTGCCACCATGATCAAGAGCACCACCAGACTGACGACGGCCAGCCGGTGACGCTTGAAACGCCGCCACGCCTCGGCCGCAGGCGAGACGGGTGGCCGCACGTTCTGGGCCGGCGCCGCACTGTTGAGAGGGGACACGGCAGACGCTGCGGGCGGCTTATCGGAAGGAGATGCGGGGGTCGAGCCAGCCATAGAGCAGATCAGCAATCAGGTTGAACACAATCACCAGGCAGGCGAACACGAAGGTCACCGCCATGATCACCGGCGTGTCATTGCGAAGAATGGCATCGATCAGCAGTGAACCGATACCGGGAATGCGAAAGATCTGCTCGGTGACGATGGCGCCGCCGAACACTTGCGGCATCGTCAGCGCCACCAGCGTGACCACCGGAATCAAGGCATTGCGTACCACATGCTTGAGGATCACGACGCGCTCGGCCAGCCCCTTGGAGCGTGCCGTGGTGACATAGTCGAGACGGATCACATCGAGCATCGACGAGCGCACATAGCGCGTCCAGCTCGCAGCCTGGAACAGGCCCAACACCATTACCGGCATGATCGATTGGCGTATCTGCTCCCACCACCATTGCCACCCGGTGGCGGCGATGTCAGCCCGGTAGACGAAAGGCAACCAGTCTAGCTTGATCGAGAACAGCAAAATCAGCAGCAGGCCTGTGAAGAAGGTCGGCAATGAAAAGCCGACGAAGGCCAGGGTACTGGCGATGCGGTCAAACCACGAATAGGGCTTCCTCGCCGATATCACACCCACCGGCAAAGCCACTGCCAGTGCCAGCAATTGCGACGCACCAATCACCGCCAGCGTGACCGGCACGCGCTGCCAGATCAAGGTGTCGACATCGACGCGGCTGATGAACGAGAAGCCCCAGTCGCCGTGCAGCATCGCCACCAACCAGTGGAAATAGCGCAGGTAGACAGGATCATCAAGGCCGAACTTGTGGCGCAGCATCTCGCGCACTTCGGCCGGGACATTGGGATTGGTCGCCAGTTCCTCGAAAGGATCGCCTGGCGCCAACGCGAGAATAGTGAACAGCACCACGCTGATGCCCAGCAAGCTGGGCAGGGCAACAGCGAGGCGCCGTAATAGATACGGACCCACGGCAGTAGAGGAATATTGTGCTCGGCGGTCAGACCTCGCGGTACCAGTCTTGCAGACCGGCAAAGTCAAGGTCCCAGCCCGACAGTCTGGTCACCAGCTTCAGGTTCGAGCCGCGCACGCGCGGCCGGCTGATCAGCGGCAGCACCACGCCATCCTTGATCACCATGTCGTTCATGCGGATGAACAGTGCGGCGCGTTTCACCGGATCGAGCTCGCCCTCGGCGGCATGGAAGGCCTTGTCGTATTCGTCGTTGCTCCAGCGGCAGATATTGCGTCCCTGCCACTTGTTGGCCTTGGCCGAGATTTCCTTGGTCAGGTACTGGTCCATGAAACGCTCCGCATCGGGCTGCGTCATGGTCGTGGTGTACATCTGCATGTCGCAGTAGAACTTGCCGTAAGTGTCAGGGTTGGCCACGTCGGACGAGAAAAACACCGCGGCAGTGACCGACTTCAGTTCGAGCTCGATGCCGGCTTTCTGGCAGGCTTGCTTGACGATGGCCTGTTCCTTCTGGCGGATGCCGTTGACCGAGGTCTGGTAGACGAACTTCATCTTCTTGCCGCCCTTTTCGCGCACGCCGTCGGCACCCTTCTTCCAGCCGGCGCCATCGAGAATCTGGTTGGCCTTGTCGATATTGAACTCGAAGCTTGTGTTCGGCGAGCGGAAGCGCGGCGGATTGTTCAGGAAGTTGGAGGTCGCGATACCGGTGCGGCCGTAGATGAACTCCTGGATGCTCTTGCGGTCGGCCAGCAGCGCCATCGCCTGACGTACAGCGGGATCGGTGAAGGCGAAGTGCTTGGTCTTCATGCTCGAGCGTTCGCCATCGACCTCGGTGAACGGATCAGTCGGATTGAGCTGGATGAACTCGATGTCGCCGCTGGACACGATTTGCACCCGGCCCTTGCCACCGGCTTCCATGCGCTTGAGCACCTCGTCCTCGACCTGCAGGTTCCAGGCATAGTCATACTCCCCGGTCTGCAGCACAGCGCGCGCTGCCGACGCGGCATCGCCGCCACCCTTCATTTCGATTGAATCGAAGAACGGCCGGTTGGGCATGTGGTAATTGTTGTTGATCTCGCCGCGGACGATGTCGCCCGGCTTGAATTCGACGAACTTGTACGGTCCGGTACCCACCGGCTTCAAATTATTGGGCGCCTCGCGCGACTTGCCGCCGATGTAGGGCGCGAACAGATGCTTCGGGATGATCATGCCTTCGGCGGCGACGAAGGCGGTGGCCCAGAACGGCGTGGCTTTCGAGAAACTCACCCGGATCGTGTGCGAATCGACCTTGTCGACCTTGACATCCTTGTAGACACCCGACGTGACTGCGGCAGATGCCGGGTCGCGTGCGAAGTCTGCAGTGAAGACGCAGTCGTCGGCGGTGAACGGTTGACCATCGTGCCAGGTGACGCCCTTCTTGAGCTTCCAGGTCACCGACTTGCCATCTGCCGACAGGCCGCCGTTCTCGCGGCTGGGAATCTCGGTGGCCAGCACCGGCACCAGATTGCCGTCGTTGTCCCACACCGCCAGCGGTTCGTAGAAAATGCGCGAGCCTTCCTGGTCCTTGGTGCCTGCAGCGAAATGCGGCTGCAGCAGCGTCGCGCCCTGCCACCACAACACTTTCAACGCACCGCCACCGCCGCGCTTGGTCGGCTTGTAGGTGGAAGGCACTTGCGCCTGCGCCACGCCGCTGTGCATCAGCATCATCGACGCCATTGGAGCGGTCAAGCCGAGCGACACCATTTGCTGAATAAAGCTGCGTCGTGGCAGCTTGCCTTCGCGCACGTTCTCGATCAGGTCGCGTAGATCACGTTCTTGCATGTTTCTTCTCCTGAGATTAGTCGGTCAACCGTACCCTAAGCGTACGCACAATCCATGCCAGCGACCGATACTAGCGGTTCTTCACGTCGCCGACATTCGGGTGGACCCGTACTATGCCCCAAAGCAGGGAAGTCGCGCACCCTCAACGATCACAATGGGCGCTATGCGCCCCATCTGCACCAAGTCAGGAGCGGGCGGGCGCAGACACAAGGACGCGCGCACGAATCTGGCCGGCCTCAATTGAGCGTCAGGCCCTGCTCGAACTCAACACAACAGCAAGCGCTGGCGAGCGTTCAGGTACTCCCGCCTTAGACGTTCGATCAGCGCCGCGGCAGGCACCACTGCGTGCACCGCGCCAATGCCCTGGCCGCTGCCCCAGATGTCCTTCCAGGCCTTCTTCGCGTCACCGCCAAAGTTCATCTTGCTGGGGTCGCTCTCGGGCAGGTGATCCGGGTCGAGTCCGGCTTTCGCGATCGAGCCGCGCAGGTAATTGCCGTGCACACCGGTGAACAGATTGCTGTAGATGACGTCGTCCGACGTGCTGTCGACGATCATTTGTTTGTAGGCGGCATCGGCGCGCGCCTCAACGGTTGCGATGAAGGCCGAGCCGATATAGGCGAAGTCGGCGCCGCACGCCAGCGCCGCAAGCACTGCGTTGCCGGTTGCGATCGCACCCGACAAGGCCAGCGGGCCGTCGAACCATTCACGAATTTCCTGTATCAGCGCAAACGGGCTCTTCACTCCGGCATGACCACCAGCACCAGCGGCTACGGCGATCAAGCCGTCGGCACCTTTCTCGATGGCCTTGTGCGCAAACTTGTTGTTGATGACATCGTGCAGCACCACGCCGCCCCAGGCGTGCACTGCTTGATTCACGTCCTCGCGCGCACCGAGCGACGTGATGACGATGGGCACCTTGTACTTGGCGCACACCGCCATGTCGTGATCGAGCCTGTCATTGCTCTTGTGCACGATCTGATTGATCGCGAACGGCGCGGCCGGTTGATCGGGATGGGCCTGGTTGTGAGCGGCCAGCGCTTCGGTGATCTCGGCCAGCCAGTCGTCGAGCAGTTCGGCGGGTCGCGCATTCAATGCCGGCATTGATCCGACCACGCCGGCCTTGCATTGCGCAATCACGAGCTTGGGCGTGCTGATGATGAACATCGGCGAGGCGATGATGGGCAAGGGCAGATTTTTCAGAACGGCTGGCAGCGACACAAACAACTCCTTGGCGCCCGCACGCGGGCATTGATTGATTCAGAACCGTGGTGATCAGAAAGCGTCGAGCGCCAGCGCGGTGACGCTCTCGAAGCCTTCGACAATGCTGTCACGCAAGCCGGCGGCGCGCGCCAGGATGTGCTCGGCGTAAAAGCGCGCGGTGGCGATCTTCGCCGACATGAATGGCGCATCCTCACCTGCAGCAAGCCGGTCTTCGGCCACCATCAGCGCGCGCGCCATCTGCCAGCCCGCCACCACATTGCCGGCCAGCATCAGATACGGCACCGAACCTGCGAACACAGCGTTCGGTCGGGTCTTGCTGTTCTCGACGACGAACGCGATCACGTCTTCAAGTGCTGCACGCGCGGCGCTCAGTCGCTTCAGCATGGCCTGGCTCGCCACGCTGCTACGCTTGGCCAGCAGCGCTTCGGTGGCAGCAATCTGCTGCACGACACCACGCGCGGTCTGCCCCCCATCGCGCGCCGTCTTGCGGCCCACCAGGTCGTTGGCCTGGATCGCCGTCGTGCCTTCATAAATCGTCAGGATTTTCGCGTCGCGGTAGTACTGTGCCGCACCGGTTTCTTCGATATAGCCCATGCCGCCGTGCACCTGCACGCCGAGGTCGGTGACCTCCAGGCTCATCTCGGTGCTGTAGCCCTTGACCAGCGGCACGAGGAATTCATAAAAGGTCTGATTTTGTTTGCGCACTTCGGCATCGGGATGCTCATGCGCGGCGTCATAGGCGCTGGCCGCCACCAATGCCATCGCGCGGCAGCCTTCGGTCACTGCACGCATCGTCATCAGCATGCGACGCACGTCGGGGTGGTGGATGATGGCGGCACTGCCCGCCATCGAGCCGTCCACCGGGCGCGACTGCACACGCTCGCGCGCATAAGCGACCGCCAGCTGGTACGCACGCTCGGAGATCGCGACGCCTTGCACACCCACGCCAAAGCGCGCCGCGTTCATCATGATGAACATGTATTCGAGGCCGCGGTTTTCCTGGCCGATCAAATACCCGACGGCACCACCATGGTCGCCGAACTGCAGCACCGCGGTGGGACTGGCCTTGATGCCGAGCTTGTGTTCGATGCTGACGCAATGCGCGTCGTTGCGCGCACCCAGGCTGCCGTCGGCATTCACCATGAATTTTGGCACCAGGAACAGGCTGATGCCCTTCACCCCCTCGGGCGCGCCCGCCACGCGCGCCAGCACCAGATGGACGATGTTCTCGGCCATGTCGTGCTCGCCATAGGTGATGAAAATCTTGGTGCCGAAAATCTTGTAGCTGGCGTCTGCTTGCGGCTCGGCGCGCGTGCGCACCTGTGCCAGGTCGGAACCGGCCTGGGGTTCGGTCAGATTCATCGTGCCGGTCCAACTGCCGTCAATCATCTTGGGCAGATAGACCTGCTGGAGTTCGGGCGAACCCGCCGTCAGCAAGGCCTCGATGGCGCCATCGGTCAACAGCGGGCACAACGCAAAACTCATATTCGCGCTGTGCAGCATTTCCGCGCAAGCCGCGCCTATGGTCTTGGGCAGGCCCTGGCCGCCGAATTCGACCGGGTGCTGCAGGCCCTGCCAGCCGCCTTCAACAAACTGGCGAAAGGCCTCCTTGAAGCCCGGCGTGGTCGTGACGACGCCTTCTTTCCAGCTCGATGGTTCGCGGTCACCGACAAGGTTCAGCGGCGCAATCACGTTCTCGTTGAGCTTGGCCGATTCTTCCAGCACCGCCTGCGCGGTATCGAGATCGAAGTCGGCAAAGGCGGGAATGCGTTGGAGCGCTTCCAGACCCGCCAACTCCTTCATGCCGAACAGCATGTCCTTGATCGGTGCACGGTAGCTCATGGTGATCTCCGGAAAGTCTCTTCAGTTACGACAAGGGCGCCGCGACGATGGTCGGGCGCCCTCGAACCATCATCGACAACGCGCCGCTCAGAGCGCCTTGACCAGCTCCGGAACTGCGGTGAACAGATCGGCTTCCAGACCATAGTCGGCGACGCTGAAGATCGGGGCTTCGGCATCCTTGTTGATGGCGACAATGACCTTGCTGTCCTTCATGCCGGCCAAGTGCTGGATGGCACCGCTGATGCCGCAGGCAATGTACAGGTCGGGCGCGACGATCTTGCCGGTCTGGCCCACTTGCCAGTCATTCGGCGCATAACCCGCGTCGACCGCAGCGCGGCTCGCGCCCAATGCGGCGCCGAGCTTGTCTGCCAAAGGCTCCAACACTTCATGGAACTTCTCATTCGAGCCCAGCGCGCGGCCACCCGCAACGATGATCTTGGCAGCGGTCAGCTCGGGTCTATCGTTCTTGGCGATTTCGCGGCCGACAAAGCTGCTCAGACCGCTGTCGGCGACTGCGGCAAGGCTTTCCACTGCGGCGCTGCCGCCACTCGACGGCGCCGCATCAAAGCCGGTGGTACGCACGGTGATCACCTTGGTGGCGTCAGCGCATTGCACATGGGCCACGGCATTGCCTGCATAGATCGGGCGCTCGAAGGTATCGGCGCTGATGATCTTGGTGACGTCGGACAACTGGGACACGTCGAGCAAGGCCGCCACGCGCGGCGCGGTGTTCTTGCCGCTGGCAGTGGCCGGGAACAGGATGTGGCTGTAGCTCGACGCCACGGACACTACCTGCGCGGCCAGGTTCTCGGCCAGACCATCGGCGAGCTGAGCAGCGTCGGCGTGCAAGACCTTGGCCACACCGGCGATCTGCGCGGCTGCCGCGGCGGCGGCGCCTGCATTCAGGCCAGCCACCAGCACATGCACGTCGCCACCGCATTGGGTGGCGGCTGTGATGGTGTTGAGCGTGGCGCCCTTGATGGCGTGGTTGTCGTGTTCGGCAATTACGAGAGCAGTCATGGTTAGATCACCTTGGAAACATTCTTGAGCTTGTCCACCAGCGTCGCGACATCGGGCACCTTGATGCCGGCGCTGCGCTTGGGTGGCTCGGTGACGCTCAGCGTCTTGAGGCGCGGCGTCACATCCACACCCAGATCAGCCGGCTTGAAGATGTCGATCTGCTTCTTCTTGGCCTTCATGATGTTGGGCAGCGTCACATAGCGTGGCTCGTTCAGACGCAGGTCGGCAGTCACCACGGCGGGCAGCTTGACCTTCACTGTTTCGAGGCCGCCATCAACTTCGCGCGTCACGGTGGCGAACCCATCTGCGACATCGAGCTTGCTGGCGAAGGCCGCCTGGGGCAGGCCCGCCAAGGCAGCCAGCATCTGGCCGGTCTGGTTGCAATCGTCATCGATCGCCTGCTTGCCCAGAATCACCAGACCGGGCTGCTCTTTGTCGATCACTGCCTTGAGCAACTTGGCCACGGCCAGCGGCTGCAACTCGACATCGGTTTCAACCAGAATGGCACGGTCGGCGCCGATCGCCATCGCGGTGCGCAGCGTTTCCTGGCATTGCGTGACGCCACAGGACACCGCGATCACCTCGGTCGCCACGCCCTTCTCCTTCAGGCGCATCGCCTCTTCGATGGCGATCTCGTCAAAGGGATTCATGCTCATCTTGACATTGGCGATGTCAACGCCGGTGCCGTCACTCTTGACGCGCACCTTGACGTTGTAATCGACGACTCGTTTGACTGCGACCAATACCTTCATCGAAGCACTCCAGCTGATTGACGTTAACGTAAGTCAGATTCTAGTGGCCGCAGGCGGCTGCACCGACGCGCAACACTGCATTGCAACAAAATAGAACGATCGTGCTATTTTACACATCCGCGTCACGCTCGGACGGCCACTTAGACTGGCGCCTGCAATCACAGCCGAAATCTCGTCCGCTCAAGCCGATGCCGGAGCGCCACTGGCCACCGGTCTGTAAAGATCACGTAAGCAATGAACAACATCTTCCACCTGCTCGGCATCGAGGGATTCAAGCCCGCGCTCAGTGCTTTGCTGCTACCGCCCGTGCCCTTGCTGCTGTTGCTGCTCGTGAGCGTGCGGCTGATGTCGCGCCGGCGACTGCTGGGCTGGTTCGGTGTACTGCTGACCTGCTTCGGACTCTGGACCATGTGCACCACCGCCGCAGGGGACTTCCTCATGCGTGCGCTGCTGACCACGCCGCGCGCACTCGACACGGCGCAGATCGGTGATCTCAGACGGGCACCGAGAACTGCCATCGTCGTGCTGGGCGCCGGCCGCACGCTGCTCGCCCCCGAGTACGGCGCCGCCACGCTCAAACCCTTGACCGTTGAGCGACTGCGCTACGGCCTGTGGCTGGCGCGCCGGACCGATCTTCCGGTCGCCTACAGCGGCGGCCTGGGCTACGGCAGCGAGCCAGGCCCCAGCGAGGCCGAGGTGGCCGCGCGTGTGGCTGAACAGGAGTTCGGCCTTGCGCTGCGCTGGACCGAGGGGCTGTCACGCGACACCCACGAGAACGCGATCCGCACGCTGGCGCTGCTGGCGCCGCAAGGGATTGAGCGCATCGTGCTGGTGACGCACGGCTTTCACATGCAGCGCGCCTTGGCCAATTTCGAGCGCGCCCAGCAAGCGTCTCGGCATCACATCGACATCGTGCCTGCGCCCATGGGTTTGCGCGCAGACAGCGCTATCACGTTCGCCGACTGGATACCGTCACGCGAGGGATTCGCGCTGACCCACCTGGCTCTGCATGAATGGTTGGGACGGATGCTGGGGGCCTGAATCGGTCGATTGCGACAGGGGCGTTCGAATGCGCCACCCAGCGCTCCAGCTGCCATGGCTTTTTTTCGCCACCGATCGTACATTTCCGTTTGCGTCGACCACGACGCCCAACAGACTCCGAACGCCGTTTCATTTGGCGCGAAGCAGACCGGGCGCGTAAGCAGCATGGATACAAATCAGTGGTTCGTCGCGATTGGCGTCATCGTGGCTTCATGCGCCGCAACGTGGCTTGGAACCAGGTGGTGGTACGGGCGAAAGCTCGTCGTCTCATTGGCTCGCATCCGCAAGCTCGAAAAAGCGCGCGAGGTCTCTTTCCAGCAAACGACTCAGGCACGCAAACAGCTTGAGCAGTTGCAAAGAGAAATGGCTGAACTGCGTCGACCCCCCGGCCAGCGCGAGGTCGCCAAACCGAACACCCAGGCCCCGGAAGAACCCCACCGCGCCACCGACAACCCCTTGCTACGGCCCGATTCCGTCGATGAACCCGCCGCACCCCATCACGGATTTGCAGAGACCCAAGTGATATTTCCACAGACCCGAATGATGGAGCCGGGGAAGAAGGGCCCACACTAGTTGAAGTGATGTCCCGCCACGTGGCGCAAGTCCACGGCACCGATAGGCTGGGATGCGCAGGGTGCTACACAACTGTCCGTGTCGCCACAGGACCTGTCAAGCGCAAGTCCTGCAAGCGCTGGTGCGTCACGTCCTGTATGTCCACCGGCAACTGCTGCTTGGCCTGCAGGTAGTGGTGGGTAAATACATCCAGGTAGGCCTCGAGCGTTTGCGCCGCGTGGAGCTCACCGACCAGCGCCAGGCACAAGGCGGCCACCTCGGACGTGCAAAAGTGGTGGTCGCGCGAGGAGCGGCGCAAGCGGTAGCGCGACAGTTGCTCGGGTTGCAGGCTCAGTACCGGGAGGTGGTTCAGGTAAGGGCTCTTGCGGAACATCTTGCACGCCTCGGACCAGGTGCCGTCGAGCAGCACAAACAGCGGCCGCTTGCCTGCCTGGCCGTCGCTGCTACTGACACTGGCACTGCTGGGCGGCATATCCGTGATCACCCGCTCAGGCGCAGCAAACTCGGCCGGAAACACCACATAGGGTTGCCACTGCGGGTCGGTCAGCATGGCCAGCAGCGCAGGGTCGGTCACGGTGCGCGCCCAGCCAAAGGCTGCCGTATCAGCCACCACATCGGCAATCAGCCAACCGGTGTTGCTGGGCTTGAGCGGCTCGAAGTCGGCCATGATCAAGCACATTCCGGCGCGCGTAGGCAGCATCGGACGCAAGGCACACATGCAGTGGCTGGGAATCAGACGGCAACCGGCGCAGCGCTCTTTGCGCGGGCCGCCACGGTCGAGAAAGGGTCTGGTGCTGCGCGCCAGGCGGGCGGTGCGCAGGCGCGATACGGCGTGTGGCATGCGATGCAGTCTAGCGTGCTGTGGTCTATGCCTTGGGCCAGTGGCTCGCTTGCCTTGTTACGCTGCTTGCGCACCTTGACCAGCGAAGGCTTGGTGAAAGCGCACCAAATGGTGCCCCGAGCCGGAATCGAACCGGCACGCCTTGCGGCCCGGGATTTTAAGTCCCGTATGTCTACCTATTTCATCATCGGGGCAAGGCCCGAAGTGTAAGGGCAAGCCTTCCGCGACGACATCAGCAACTACGCCGCCAACACCCTAAAAGCCTTGATGCCTTCCAGCGGTTTGCCCTTGCGGGCCCGCTTGCCGACATAGGCTGCCAGTGCGTTGCCCCTCATGATCTCTTCCTTGGGCTTGGCGCCGCGACCGGTACCGAGCACCTGCAAGCTTTGTGTGAACGCGCTCACACTGACCAAAGCGTCCTTGGCGTCGAGGTCCATCAAGGTCAGGCCGCGCCCCCCCTTGGCCTGGTGCTTGAGCTCATCGATAGTGAACACGAGCAAGCGTCCAGCAAGGCTCAGACAGGCCAGTTGCGCGCCCAGCAACTCGGTCGCCGGCACGGCGCTCGGCGGCAAAGGATTTTCTCCAGCCTCCAGGCTGAGGAAGGTCTTGCCGCCTTTTTGACGGCTGACCAGGTCGCCGAGTTGCGCCAACAGCCCGAAACCGCCGGTGTTGGCGAGCACCAGTTTTTGCGCGGCATGACCCGCAAAATAGTGTGCGATTTGCGTGCCGGTCTCGAGCTCGATCAAGCTCGTGACGGGCACGCCGTCGCCGCGCCCGCCGGGCAGCAGCGACGCCGCCACCGAGTAGACGCGACCGTTCGATCCGAACACGATCAAGGCGTCGACGCTGCGGCATGGGAACACACCGTACAGGCCGTCGCCAGACTTGAAAGCCAATGCTGCTGCGTCGACCTCATGGCCTTTCAATGCGCGCGCCCATCCCTTCAGGCTGATGACGACGGTGACGGGCTCGTCGACCACTTTCACCTCAGCGCTGGCGCGCTTTTCTTCTTGTATCAGCGTGCGCCGCGCATCGCCAAACTGCTTGGCGTCAGCCTCGATTTCCTTGACCATGGTGCGCTTCAAGACGGCCGGACTGTTCAGGATTTCGTCGAGCTTCTTCTGCTCTCCGCGCAGCGTCGACAGCTCTTGCTCGATCTTGATCGCCTCCAGCCTGGCGAGCTGGCGCAAGCGGATTTCGAGAATGTCCTCGGCCTGCCTGTCGCTCAATTTGAAGCGCGCGATCAGCGCCGGCTTGGGCTCGTCGGCCTGGCGGATGATGCGTATCACCTCGTCGATATTGAGCAGCACCAGTTGCCGCCCTTCGAGCACATGGATGCGCTCGAGCACCTTGGTCAAGCGGTGCTGGGTGCGGCGCTGCACGGTGGCCTGCCTGAAGCCCAGCCACTCGGAGATGATCTGGCGCAGGCTTTTTTGCGTAGGCCGGCCGTCGGCGCCGACCATGGTCAGGTTGATCGGTGCCGAGCCTTCCAAGCCGGTGTGGGCGAGCAGCGTGGAGATCAACTCCTGCTGGTCGGTGGCGCGGCTCTTGGGTTCGAACACCAGACGCACGGCGGCGTCCTTGCTCGATTCGTCGCGTACCACGTCGAGCACGGACAGCACGGTGGCTTTGAGTTGCTGCTGCTCTTGCGTGAGCGCCTTCTTGCCGGTCTTGACCTTGGGATTGGTCAGCTCCTCGATCTCTTCCAGCACTTTTTGCGCACTGGTGCCTGGCGGCAACTCGGTGACGACCATCTGCCATTGGCCGCGCGCCAGTTCTTCAATCTTCCAGCGCGCCCGCACCTTGAGGCTGCCGCGCCCGCTCGCATAGGCGTCGCGGATGTCGGCTACCGGGCTGATGATCTGCCCACCGCCGGGATAGTCGGGCGCGGGCAGCAAGGCATACAGTTCGTCGTCGCCCAGTTTGTCGTTCTTCAGCAAGGCCACCGCAGCGGCGGCCACTTCGCGCAGATTGTGGCTCGGCACTTCGGTGGCCAGACCCACGGCAATACCGCTGGCGCCGTTGAGCAGCACGAAGGGCAGACGCGCCGGCAGCTGCCTGGGCTCTTGCGTCGAGCCGTCGTAATTGGGCACGAAGTCGACCGTGCCTTCATCGATCTCATCGAGCAGCAAACGCGCAATCGGGCTCAGCCGCGACTCGGTATAGCGCATCGCCGCGGCGCCGTCGCCGTCGCGGCTGCCGAAATTGCCCTGGCCGTCGATCAGCGGATAACGCAGGCTGAAGTCTTGCGCCATGCGCACCAAGGCGTCGTAGGCGGCCTGGTCGCTGTGCGGATGAAAGCGGCCGAGCACGTCGCCGACCACGCGCGCACTCTTCACCGGTTTGACACCGCCGCTGCTGGTCGACAGCAGCCCCATGCGCTCCATCGCGTAAAGAATGCGCCGCTGCACGGGCTTCTGGCCATCGCAGACATCAGGCAGCGCGCGCCCCTTCACCACGCTGAGCGCGTATTCGAGGTAGGCACGTTCGGCGTAATGCGCCAGCGTCAGCGCATCGGAGTTTTCAAGCGGTGCGCCGGCAATTTCAATCAAGGTCTGAGTCATGGAATTTCAGGTGGGTAGGTTCTGACAGCTCGGTCAGTCAATGTCTGTTCAAGGCGTTGCCGGAGCAGCCGCCGAGTGCATGAGCAGCAGATTGGCCTTGCCCGGCAAGCTGCGCTGCAGCAAGGCCCAGTAAAGCTCAAGCACCATCTGCACATGCGCTTGGGTTTCGATGATAGGCGGCACGCCGCCACCATGGCGACGTACCCTGCCCTCGCCGGCATTCCAAGCCGCGATGACCTCGTCGATACGGCCAAAGCGACGCGTCAAATCGGCCAGGATGCGGGCGCCGGTGCGGATATTGGTGCGCGGATCGAGCAGGCGCTGCTCGGCCGGTACCCTGGACTCTGCCTGGGTGGCGTAACGGTCGGCCGTCTCGGCGGTGATCTGCATCAGGCCGATCGCGCCGCGCGGTGACACGGCCGCGGCGTCGAAGCCGGATTCGACCGCGATCATGGCCTGCAGCAGTTCGACGTCAACGTCGTAGCGAACGGCGGCTTCGCGCAGCCAGGGACGCACCGCTTTCACGGCAGGCGAGATCTCGAGCCAGGTCAGCATGCCCGAGGTGGCGTCAAGCTTGCCTGGCACACGACCGGTATCGCGCGCCTCGCCCATCACCAGCCCATAGCTGGAGCTGACCGGGTAGCTGGCGAAATGCGCGACACCCGCGCCGTCCACATAGCCCCACAACTCTGCCTGCGCCAAGCCGCAACACGTCAGCAGACAAGACATGACCCCATGCTTTAACCAAGCGCTGATCATGCCGACTCCTGGCCCAGCGCCACACGCGCCTGGTATTCGCGGTCCAGCATGGCCATCAGGATCAGGCAGTCATAACCGTCGGCCCCATCCGGTTCATGGGCACCCAGGCGCTGCGCGCCGCCCTCCGTGAGGGGCTGGTCCACCTTCGGACGGCCGAGCGGCGGACCGACCCTCACGCTCTCGCGCAAACGCCCTTCTTCGACAAAACCTTCGCTGGCGTACAGCGTCTGGGCACGCGTGTTGAGTCCCTTCACATCGAGCCAGAAGCGGTGCGCGTGCAAGTCGTGAAAAGCCATTTTCTTGAGCAGGCCCACGCACAGACGGCCCAGGCCCTGCCCCTTGGGCTGCAGGACGATGCGCTTGAGCTCGACCGAGCCGTTCGGGTTGCGACAGCCCTGCAGGATCACGAAGCCGGCGCGCTCCCAGTCCTGCCCCGCCTCGACAATGAAGTGGCGCGAATCGGGAAAGCGGAGCGCGCCCTCGTGCTGGGTGCGCTCCCAGGGCGTGATGAACGGGCGGTTGTGGCCGTCCTGCTCGACCGACACCACAAAGTCCAGATCGGACAGCATGGTGGGACGCAAGCGCGCGCGCAGTCCGGTTTGCATTTCAGGCATCCTCGAATCCGCGCAGCACGGCCACGACGTTATGCCCTATCGCCTCGGTCGCGTAGCCGCCCTCTTGCAAGAACAGCGTGGGCGCACCAAATGCGGCCACCGCTTGCCCCAGTCGTTCGAACTCGGGGCGTTGCAAATGGAAATGCGAGATCGGATCGTCCTCGAAGGTGTCCACACCCAGCGAGACGATCAAGAGCTCGGGCGCGTAATCGCGCAGCCTGGCGAGCGCGGCCTTCAAGGCATCGAACCAAGCGGCGTTGGACGCACCCGCCGGCAGCGGATAGTTGGCGTTGAATCCCAGGCCGGCGCCTTCACCCACTTCGTCGGCATGGCCAAGAAAGAACGGGAATTCGGTCATCGGGTCGCCGTGCAGGCTCGCATAGAACACATCGGCACGGCCATAGAAAATAGACTGCGTGCCATTGCCGTGATGGAAATCAACATCGAGGATGGCCACGCGACGCAGGCCATTGTCCAGCGCGGCCTGTGCGGCCACCGCGGCGTTGTTGATGAAGCAATAGCCGCCAAAGAAATCGGCGCCAGCGTGATGTCCGGGCGGGCGTGTCAGCACATAGGCCGAAGCCTCGCCAGCGCGCAGCAGGTCAAGTCCGTCCAGCGTGGCTTGGGCGCCCCAATAAGTGGCCTCCCAGCTGCCGGCGGTCAAGGGCGTACCGCTGTCCATCGAATACAAGCCCATGCGCGCCGCGAAACTGGTGGGCTCCACATCGCTGCGCAGGCTGCGGACCGGCCACACCGCCGGAAAGGCATCACCCTCGGCGCCCAGCGTGCGCCACTCGGTATGCGCGCCTTGCAAAAAGCGCAGATAGGCCGGTGCGTGAACACGGCCAATCGGTGCCAGCCCGTGATCGGTAGCGGAAAGGATCTCGCCCAGGTCCGCAGCACGCAGTGCGCTCAGCAAATAGTCGGCACGCGCCGGCGTCTCGAAGGCAGGTACCAGCTTGCCTCTGAAAAACTCATGCGTGGCCGCATGAACGGCGTGGCGATGGTTGAAAATCGTCTTCAAATGTCCACCTCGACCTCGTCGCCGCGCAGCTCCATCAGCTCGCGCCGCGAGGCCGCCTCGCCCTTGCCCATCAGCTTGTTCATCAAGCCTTCGGTGTCGCCGAAGCTGAGCTGGCCATAAGCGACTTGCAGCAGGCGCCGCGTATCGGGGTTGAGCGTGGTCTCCCACAACTGCTCGGGGTTCATTTCGCCCAGGCCTTTGAAGCGGCTGATGGCCCAGCTGCCTTCGCGCGCGCCTTCCTTGCGCAGCTTGTCCAGCGTCGCAGTCAGTTCACCTTCGTCGAGCGCGTAGATCTTGGCGGCCGGCTTCTTGCCGCGCGCCGGCGCGTCGATGCGGAACAGCGGCGGCTTGGCGACATAGATATTGCCGGCCTCGATGAGCTTGGGGAAATGGCGGAAGAACAGCGTGAGCAGCAAGACCTGGATGTGCGAGCCGTCGACGTCGGCATCACTCAGGATGCAGACCTTGCCGTAGCGCAGGCCGCTCAGGTCGGGCGTGTCGTTCGGCCCGTGCGGATCGACGCCGATGGCCACCGCCATGTCATGGATTTCGTTGTTGGCAAACAGGCGATCGCGCTCGACCTCCCACGAATTCAAGACCTTGCCGCGCAGCGGCAGCACCGCCTGGGTTTCCTTGTTGCGGCCCATCTTGGCGCTGCCGCCGGCCGAGTCGCCCTCGACCAGAAACAGCTCGTTGTGCAACAGATCGCGGCTTTCGCAATCGGTCAGCTTGCCCGGCAGCACGGCCACGCCCGAACCCTTGCGCTTCTCGACCTTC
>Ga0315270_10000356_pt1 | contig 25628 bp, 26 predicted proteins | sample C1_bottom_MG_FD_204932 | JGI IMG/M metagenome (GOLD analysis project Ga0315270, IMG submission 204932) | Sediment microbial communities from Yellowstone Lake, YNP, Wyoming, USA - C1_bottom | ecosystem: Environmental > Aquatic > Freshwater > Lake > Sediment | place: USA: Wyoming | collected...
CTGAGCGGGATTCGGTCGTCGCAACTGAATTGGCCAAGCGGTCTATTGATCGGCTGGCGGCATGAGACAGGCGACAACTACTTTGACACGCGCCGATACCAAGACTTGCCCCTTTTTGTAATGAACCTTTTGCCCGAATCAATTCGTGGGTCGCACGCGCTAAACCACGCACAAACGCCTAGCTGCCGGTTTTGCGCCGATAGTTGACCTTGTTTTCTACCTTGCTCGCCACATAGGCCGCGAATTCGCCGACATTCTCATATTGTTGGGCCATGGCCAGTTCGGCCAGCGCGTCGATGAGGCGTCGAGTATCTTCAATTTCAAGCAGGCTGCGGCCACAGGTCAGGCAGTTTGTACCGTTATCTCGGCAGGCGGTTTTGCCTTTGCAGGGGGTGAAGGTTTTCATCGAAATAAATAGGCTCCGAGTTGATTTAATTTTTTCCAATATGCCAATGATTTGCTGCGTTAGCTTTTCTTGAGCGGAAACCAAAACGACTGGCCGACGCGAGGCATCTTCGATCACGCAATGCACGCGAGCAGCGCATTGCGCGCTTCGGTAATGCGCACAAACTGTTCATCGCTACCCCCAACATCGGGATGCACTTTCTGGGCGAGCCGTCGAAAAGCAGCTTTGATCTGGGATGGCTCAAGCTTTCCTTCGACCGGCAGATTCAGTGCTTCCCGATGTTGCCGCTCTTCAAAGGGCTTGCGCTGGTCGTGATACCCGCTGTGGTTGCCAAAGAAGCGCGCAAATTCTTCGTTCATCCGTTCCTGCGCAGCACTGCGTTTTTTCAGGGACGCCTGCCGCAGTTCCACTTGGTCGTCTTGCCATCGCTGGCGCGACATGACGATACAGGCCGCGAAGGCGATGCGGCCGTGTGCCTCATGCACATCAAGGCTGAAGGGGCCCGCCATGTTGTAAGGTTGATTCAGCCATGCCATTCTGCCGCCGGTGCCGACCTCGACCCGGCCGATGGTCGCCATGGTGACGATGCCGTAAGCGCCATTCCAAATAACCCATTCTTCCTGCTCCACAGACTGCGCGGTATCATGCATACGCTGTTTCCCAGACGGCATATGCATGATGGCCAGATGGCTGCATGTTGATGCAGGGGTGCCGCCGGTTCGATGTCGTTGCGGAACTTACTACACTGATGAATTGGATTGAAGGAAACACTGACCTTGCGTGCTCTACTTTATATGGGGCCTCCCACGGCTGGCCCCTCCTAAAAAGCCTTTTCTCCTTAAGATTCCTCAATTTAGTCCGCTAATCCAGTTGTAGCACCGAATCGCGATGACGCGGATCGACTTTGAGCACACAGAAAATAACCTACAGTCACAACGTACCGAATGATCCTCGATAACCGCACCCTTTTATTTTCTCTCGCCATGATTAGCGGGCTGATTGCATTAAGCCTTGCCGTTGTTTCACGCGACGAACGGCGCGATGGCTTGAGAATATGGGCCGGCGCGATGGGGTTGGAGTCGCTCGCCTGGGTACTGATTGTTATTCGGGACACGATTCCGGATGCGGCATCCATTCTGCTGGCCAACCTCTTCTTGGTTGCGGCACAGGCGATGAAGATCGCGGCGGTCTACGAATACCGCGGGCTGGCCTGGCCGCGCTGGCGTTGCTTGTTACCTGTTCTGTTGATGTTCATCGTCATTGCCGGGCTCGACTATGCCGATTTCAAACATCGGATGATTTACGGTGGCCTGATCTACACGGCCCAGATGTTGATGCTCTTTGAAATCGTCCGCACCGATACCGAATCGAAAAAAGGTCGAGCTTGGTGGCTCCTGTTTGGGGCGACTGTCTCCATCATTCCGATTTTTGCTTTGCGTACGCTTGCTTTGATGTTCGGCATAAAATCGTTTACCACGCTGGTCAGCGGCACTGCCCCCAATGCGCTCCAGTTGTTGGTGTTCATCTGCTTGATCGGGATCGATATCTTGGGCTCGCTGGGTTTTATTTTGATGGATAAGGAGCGTAGCAACTTCGAGCTGCGCGCGCTGGCAATGACGGACTTTCTCACGAAGACCCTGAATCGGCGCGCCTTCATGCTGCGTGCCGAGCAGGAAATCTCCTCGGCACAGCGTGCCGGTACTCCGCTCGCGTTGTTGATGATCGACATCGATCATTTCAAACTGATCAACGATGAGCATGGGCATGCGGCCGGAGATGCGGTGCTCACCGAGGTGGCACGCATCATCGGCAGCAATGTGCGCATGCAAGACACGCTCGGGCGTTATGGCGGCGAAGAATTCGGCGTGCTCTTACCCGCAACAAATCCGGCGGGTGCGCTGGTCTTGGCAGAGAAGCTACGCACCACAGTAGAAGGCATGCGCTATCGCGTGGGCTCCGATAGCGTTTCTGTGACGATCAGTATTGGCGTCACTGTGTGCTTGGCAACGTGCACTGCGTGCCGTTCCGATTTAAACAAGCTGCTCGGTGACGCCGACAAGGCGCTCTATCAAGCGAAACACGCTGGTCGTAATTGCACCGTGGTGTCCCCGGTTGGATGCGCGATCGCATGATGCAAAATTCTGGCGTCATTCCCGAAGATGCGTTCGAAACCAATCGAGACATGCTTCGCACTGTGCCCTTGGGCACCGTATCACATTGAAGTGTAAGCTGCGTAGTGTGTACACTGCTCGGATTAAACAGCGCCCAATAACACGTATCTTCTCTCGCAATCCATGACCAACAACCAGCAGAAAATAAAATTTTTTCGGGAGCGCATTCCCTCCTTTGCCTGCAAGCCCGGCTGTCACGACTGCTGCGGGCCGGTAACCACCTCGACCGATGAAATGGCCCGGCTCCCCGTTAAGAGCGAACAAGCGCATGCGACGGCCCTTGCCAATTTCAGTTGCCCGCACCTGGGCGAGACTGGATGCCAAGTCTATGCAGAACGGCCGCTGATCTGCCGCCTGCTTGGCACCACGCCACGCCTTGCCTGTCCAAATGGTATGCGCCCCGAGGTTATGATCAATCCGAAAATCGAACGACAAATCCATGAATTTTTTAAATCGACGCGGCATGTGTTGGTTTGAGATTCGCAAGAAATATATTCTCAAAGATATACGTCGCATTTGTTTGCTAATGCGGCATTTAAATTAATCCGATAAAATTAGTCGCATGAAAAAACTTATCATCTTCGCACTACTCCTATTCGGCGGCTACAAGCTCTATACCATCGGTGCCTTTGATAATCTCCCTTTCTTGAAAAAAGCTGGCGCGTTTGACGCCCATGGCAAAGCGATAGTGCGCTTATTCGTCGGGCCTGGTTGTGAAGCGGTTTGCGGCGAAATCGAGACGTTGCTGAACAATCGAAAAATCGCATATGAACTGGTTGATATCGCGACGCCAGAAGGCGCGAAGTATGGGGTGCACCAATATCCACTGGTTCAAGTCGGCAAAGACAGCGCATTCGGCGGTCGGTGGGAAATCATTGGGGCCTTGGCCAGCAATTTGGGTTCGGATGTGTTGAGCCATAGCGAGCACTTAGCCATGCAAAATCATTTTGACGACAATGGGCGTGCCATCGTGGTGATGTATGGCACAGACTGGTGCCCGCATTGCAAAAGACAACGAGAATATTTTGAAAGCCACCATATTCCGTATACAGAACTCAACCCCGAGAAATCCGGCGCGGCGAAGACGGCTTATACCATTCTGCAGGGGAATGGCTATCCGTTGACCTATGTCGGGTATCAACGTTTTGTCGGATATCATGCACCTGAAATCCAGGATGCCTTGGCAGCGATTCGATAAACGCAGAGGCTACAGACACAGATTGATGAATATCACTGCGTAAAACAGATATGGGCTACCCTTACATATTGCTTGGCCCGGCTTTACTCAACCGAAGGGAGCATCAAGATGGCTAAAATAGCGAACCACGCCGCAGACCGCCAACTCTATACGTGGGGGGCCGTGGTTGCACTCGCCATCGTCTTTGCAGGATTTGCCAAAACTTACTTTCTCAAGTCCAGCTTTGGCGCGCCGACGCTATCTACCTTGGTACACGCCCACGGTTTTGTGATGACACTCTGGTTTACTTTTTTTCTAGTGCAGGTGCGCTTAGTGGCCATGCAGCGTACCGACTTGCATCGCCGTGCGGGTATGTTTGGCGCATTCATCGCTGCCGCGGTGTTAATCGTAGGCACCGCGACTGCCATCACCGCAGCCAAACTTGGTCACACGCCTGGACCTCCACCGCTGATCTTTCTGGCGATTCCCTTAGGCGATATGCTGGTCTTTGCACTCCTGGTCGGCACCGGCCTGTACTTCCGTCGCCGTAGCGATATCCACAAGCGTTTGATGTTGCTGTCTTGCGTGGGCATTTTGACGGCAGCGGTATCGCGTATCCCTTTGGATTTTATTCAAGCTGGCGGGTTGCCGATGTTTTTCGGCCTCACCGATTTGATCGTGCTCTCTTGCGCGGCTTACGACACCCTTAAACAGCACAGGCTGCACCCGGCATTTGGATGGGGTGCGTTGTTGATCCTAGCATCACATCCGTTGCGCTTCCTGCTGGCGGGCTCCTCCGTATGGCAGCAGTTTGCAGGGTGGGTGGTGCGTTAGGTTTAAGTGTGATTCTGAACACCCCGACAATACCTAGCCACCATCAGAAAAAACAAGGTAGGATCAACCACCTTTTTTCTGGTCGGCGATCATTTTAGCGAGCTGAGAGTCATCTTTGACTGGTTCGATCATCATGATGCTCTGTCTATTCAAAATCATGAACTCGGGCCCATGCAATTCCTTGCCTCGGTGGACTAACACATTGCTGGCTTGCTTCGTTTGGGAATCAACTTTGCTCAGAATGTAAAACACATCTTTCAAAATTGGATACTGGCTATCCACATTTTCGAGCTTACCGAAATACACCTGATTATTGCTCAAGACGACCGCCTGGTATTGCGTATCAAATTTCGGCAGACTCCCCGTTTTATTCTGTTGGATGACAATCACCCCCATGAAGGCAACGATCAGGACGAGCAGTGTGGCTATGAGTTTTTGCATGTTATGTATATCCTAAAAAAGCATTCTATAAAGCAGAAATAGCTGCAGTGATGTTTGTATGTTGACCCACAAACGGTGGCTTGGCATCACCTAGGTGCAATTTGCATCGACTTCAGAGGCAACGAATCAACTTAACGCGAACACCTTTTTGCAATTTAAACTCTTGCGGCTTTTGTGCGCCTGACGGCAGAATTGTCAGTCGCATCGTTTCCCCCTTGACCTGCCCCGCATAACGCGCAGCATCAGGCGCCAACGCCTCATCAGCACGCTGCGGCCCACCCGTTTGATGTTGCATGAATGTGCCGAGCGCCTGGAAGCTGCGATTTTTTTTCAGCTGCAAAGGGAGAATAATCGTACCGCTGGCGCAATCCATTTCAATATACGCATGTGTTGCATCAATCACCAGCTGAAGTTGATCACCACCCCAATAGCCTTCGAGAGACTCTGCCGTCACATGGGCAGACGCTAGATTACTTGTCGCAATCGTCCCCAACAAACAGAGCAGCACAATGTGCTTCAACATTTTGAAATGCTCCATTGTGCGCCTGGGTTGCCTCTTCAAATCTAAGAGAAACGTATACGGGCGATTCCGCCTCGACGCAAGCTTGTTACGCTCAATGCAGCGAATCCGATCAGCAACAACATCCAGCTGGCTGGCTCGGGAACTTGAGCCAAGCCGGAAGTAGCGTCGATGGCGGCAATCCAAGTACCCCAGCGCGATCCGCCGGTACCGCCAGGATGGCCGAACTGCGCCAGGTTGTACTCGCGCGCAAATTCGCCAATCAAGTAGAACAGGTGCGGATCATCCGGGTCGATCGAGACTTGGCTGTAATCGCCCCAGCGCTGACGCCCGGCTGCAGTTTGGCCGAAGAGGCTGCCATTGTGGTAATCGTCGGTCAGGCTTTCATGCAGCAAGATGTCGTCGCTGGTGGCGACGAGCTTGCCATTCGAATCGGTAGTGAAGGTTTCGGCATAAAAACGGATCTTGCCATCGGTTGGATCGAGGCCGGAGCGGTTGAAGCCGATGACCACCTCGCCAAACACGTTTACCGCGATGGAGGCTTGATAGAAGTCATAACCGGCTTTGCCGATATCGCCTTGATCCAGGATAGACAGCGTCTGCGCATCGAGCACCGTATAGCGAACCCGCGCCTCATCACGTCCATCGGCGGTTGAATTGACCGTCTTTACATAATAGATACGGCCATTGGCCTCGTAAACGCTGCTGCTGATGCGATCGTCGCCCGCGTCAATCACGCGCTGATTGGCTAGATTGCTAACCGAAGGTTGGCGCGCACCAGGCCCTGCAATGGTGTAAGCGGCCTCTCCCACAAAGACTGGATTGGTAATCGTCGCTGCCGTTGCCGAGGACGAGCTTAGGCCATTCACTTTAAAGGCCAGGCTATCAAATTGAAACAGCGAAGTAGCGACCACGGTACCGGATGACGATGCCGTGGAGCTGTTTACGCCTTGCAGCGCAAAACCACGATCGACATCGCCCGCAGTGCCGGTTAAAGGCGTCACAAACTGTTTAAGATTGGCCGTCGTTGGTGCGCCTGCATTGAATAGACTGTCGAGCGGAATCACGTCGAGCGTGGTACCGCGCAAACTTCCGGCAGCGGAAAAATTATTCGTGCCGATGTATACCGCATTCTTGTCGAGAGCCAACGTTGGGTAGTCCGCAATTCCTCCGGCAAAACCTGTAAATTTGGTTGATTTCCATGGGCCGAGCGCATTAGAGGTATCCGAAACTGCGATTTGCAGATCGGCGAGATTGGCGCCGAATGCTACCGCAACCCAACGCTGCGCGTCGGCGTTATACATGACGCGCGTATCGCCATTGGTACCCGTCTGGCCCGCAGCGGCCCAGAACTGCACGTCGGACATAAGTGCCTGGCGGGTGCCTGTCACCTTATCAAATACGGCATATGCGCCATTGCTGGTCTCGAAATATTGACTCTTGCCCACGGCACCCATGGTGTCCGGCGGTATGAAGTTACGCCCAAAGGCCGCACCATCATATTGGCTAACACCCTCGAAACCGAAAACATAACGGTTGGTGACAAGGCTGACAGGCGCAGATGCGCCATTGGTATCGGTCGATAGATCACCGGGGATTTGGGTGTAACCTCCTTCCAGGAACTGGTATTCATCTTTGAGCGTACCCGCAACAGCGGGCGCACACTGTAATACCAGCACCACGGCGATAGGAGCCGCCTTCAGCAGAAGGCGCACAGAACATCCCTTTTTAATTTTCATAATATCCCCATTAATTAATTGCTTATTAACAACGTCACCACAAGCGGACATTACCCAGTTTCAGTCTTATGTCGTGATCTTTGCGAGCACGCCATCACCAATACCGCCCGTGTAACTTTGTTGTAACAAACAGCAGGTTCCATGCCACAGTTGAGAGCTATATACTTAACATGATGAATTATTGATGTAAAACCTAAGGACGCAGAGGCCAAAAAGAACAACGGGGTGAGAATATGTAAAGTTTCCCGACAGAACCCCAATTTATTTCATAAAAATGGTGCTTTACTGAAGCCTTATCGGCACAGGAAACTTTATCAGCCTGACGCCGGGTAATTTAATTAGCCGCACATTTTTCATCCGATTTTTTGACTACACGCAGACCGTATTAAGCGGCACGGCGCAGGTGCTGAACCCGCACATCGCCGATTTAGCTACGCAGAGAAATGGCATAAGCGATTTGTGTGCAACGAGCGACGAGGAATATGGCACCCAAAGCAAATCATCTCATCTGCATAGCATTCATCGCCTGCATCTTTTGCTTAACGAGTTGTTCGCCGCAAGAGACTCCGGCTCCTGCGGCATCTGTGCCGACGCATGTATTGACACAGGACAAAGCCGGCGCGCTCACCCTGGCTGAACAGGGCGACTTGCTTGAGGTTCGGCTGGTAGAGCAGCCCTCCACCAGCGGCACTTGGCGCTTGTTGCAGCAAACGGGCAGCGGTCGAGCTGAGTCCCTAGGCCCAGCGATGCTGGTACACGACAAGACCGGAACAAAACGCATATTTCGGTTTCGTGCCGCGCAAATCGGTACGCTCGTGCTGGCCTTTGTTTTCCAGGAACCAAACAAAACGCCACAACCCGAAGTGGGCGTGGCGTTCAGTATTACGATTAAGTGACCCGCGCTTTACTCAGTTCACATGGATCGGTATATACGTCGCGTTGTTCGACTCGACGGCTTCTGGAATGGCGTTATTGTCATCGATGATGACACCGAGCCAGTAATTGGTTCCGGGTGTCAGATCCGACGGGATAACCAAGCTGATCGATGTGGTGTAAACATTGTCGCGACTCAGGTTGAAGGATGCGCTACCGATTTTACGGTCGAAGGTGGTAATCAGGTCATTGGTGGAAATATAGTAGCCGACCTGGATTCCATTTTTGGTATTGGCGCCGTTGTTTTCATAAGTGAACTCGGCGCGCACCGTTTGTCCGCGATTCACCTGATAGCCGGTTTCTCCCGCCACATTGACCGTTGGCAGCACTGCCCCAGTTGAATTGTAAATGACCGTCTTGGTGTGGTCGCTGTATTCACCAGAGGCGCCACTGTATTTCCAGTGTACGACCGCCACGTCTTCCCAGGCGGGCGAACGCGCGCCATATAGGAATACGGCGCCATCGGCAGCATCCTCGCCGGTGTAGGCCGTCGCGGTTGCGCCGTTCACGTGGATGTGCTCGAAGTCGCTTCCCATGATGTTGTATTCGGTGTTGACGTGATTTAGGATCAAGCCATGGCCCAACTCATGCGCACCGGTGGTCTGGATCGCCCGCAGCGAACCGGTGTAACGGATCAGGGACGACTTGACGGTATCCGCTGTCCATTGCCAGGGCGCGCCGTAATCGAAAATAACATCGACTTCGTCCATGTGAACATGGTCACCAAAGAACCAATAGCAAGTCCAGTTTTGATAAGCAATCGCCGGTGCCCCGGCGAGTATCGAGCCGGTGTCGCCCCAGATTTCATTCTGGCCATTGTTGCGCCCCACACCGCCGGAATCCATGGCGACCGTATAGCGAAAATTGCTGGGGTTACGGTTGAACTTGGTCACGGTATCGCGAATGCCGTTCTCCCAATATCCGGTTGGAAAGCTCACCGTATTGGGACGTATCGTTTGGTTATTGGAATCGAATTTGATGGCGTGGCCCAAACAGCTCTTGTAACTATAGGCCAGTGCTACATCAGGAACACACAAGCTTGCGCCGCAAGCGGCGATGGCAATCAACATTTTCATGGCGGATCTCCATTCAGTATTTTGGGGACGGATTGTCTATCAACAGACAACCGGTTATTTCCGAATGACGGGGTTGAAATCACCGCGTTCATACGCCTTGTACTCCTCGTCCACTTGCGGCTTTATGCGTGGCGGCGCGATTTGCTGTGGCACGGTCGTTTTGATTTTTGCCATGATAATTTCGGCCTTGGGATCGATGCTTTTCACTTCGAGGGGTTTGCGCTTGCTCAAGGTCGCAAGGCGTTGTGTTTCGGCAAGGAAGGTATTTAATGGCAACGCCACAAGCCGCTCTTCCTCTTGCACCCTAGTTTTCTCTCCCTTGAGGCCGTCTCCTAACTTTTCCGGAATTGGGTAATCGTCGGCGAGCTCGATAAATTTCGGGGCCTCAGCCTCATAACGGCGGCGTGCTTCCTCAATAGGCATCTTCTGTGCCTTGAGTTGTTCCGCCACGGCGGGATTACGCATCAACTCATCAAACTTGGGCGTAGGGAATCGCACTGTGCGAAATTCTTTGGGTGGCAATCCGCGCGAAAGAACCTTGGCTTTGCTGATTTCTCGCACCGGAGAGCCAAAGGTGTCGTACACCCGTTCATTCAGGATGCGAAAGCGGCCATGCTCGCAATAAACCAGGGGACAAGTTGCATCGGCCGTATCGCCAATGAATAACAAATCCTGGTCACCCGCTTGTATGATCGGGATGCCAGAGGCTGTCAAGAATCGTCCGCTGCCATCCGGCCCGCCGACGATGCGCATGGTAATTTCTTCGCCGGGTGCCTTGCCGCGCAACACCTTGCCAATGCGGTACGTCACAATGGTGTAGGGGACAAGTCCTTCACCTCTGTCGCCTCGCGCATTGCGATACTCGACTTTGGCAGCCTTGCCGACGAAAACAAGATTGGATTGATCCACCAAACTGGCCATGTCACCGGCCTGGGCGTTATCCATCGGACTATGGGCATACACATAAGAACTCATACAGGCAATGACGATCGCCACGCCGCTTAAAGCTGATTTGCGTCGCATATCTTTTCTCCTCTTGGTAGTGGATTAAGGAAACGCACGCTTGGGCCGCGATCCGCTGACGCCTCATCCCGTTGAACTTACATCATTAGGCGTGCTTCCTTTTTTATTTGTAGTTCAAGGAACTGTGGTTTCAATAGGGTAAATGTCTATGCCGAAAGACATATTGACGATTCGACAGCATGCGCGGTCGCATTTCTCGCTTCTCGACCTATATTGAAGCAGCTAACCACGCCAGCTTGACCCGCGCATGAAGGAAAACAAGATGCCGAATCGTCGCTCACTCCCCTTGTCCAAAGTGTACGGTCTACTCGAACCGGGGCCGGTGACATTGGTGACGACCGCGCACAAGGGGCGTACCAATATCATGACCCAATCGTGGCACACCATGATGGAGTTCGAACCACCGCTGATCGGCTGCGTGATCAGCGCCCGCAATTACAGTTTCGATTTGCTGACGGCTTCACGCGAATGCGTGTTCAACATTCCCACTGCAGCGCTAGCCAAATCCGTGGTGGGCATCGGCAATAGTTCGGGCAAAAAAATTGACAAGTTTAAAAAATTTGGCCTGACGCCTGAGCCGTCAAGCTGCGTACAAGCGCCACTGATTGCGGAGTGCTATGCCAACTTGGAGTGCAGGGTTGCCGATCGCAAGCTGGTGAACAGCTACAATTTTTTTATCTTGGAGGTGCTGCAAGCGTGGGTCGTGCCCGGCATCAAGGAACCACAAACCTTGCACCATCGCGGCCAGGGGAAATTCATGCTGGCCGGGCCAACCATCAAGCTGGCTTCAAAAATGAAGTAACCCAATAGAGCTGACGCATTTCCTGAACTTTGTTTGTGATGCTTCCTTAAGTATTATAGGCAATCACTGGACAAGCCCCATCAACACTGAACACTCTACTCATGATCCTAGAAACCGCATTAAGCGTTTGGGGCACCCCTTCCTTTGAGGAAACCTTTAAGTGCGCCATTGTGCAGATGGATGCCGCCTTGTTGCCCTTGCAGCAAGCCTTGGCGCAGAGCAGCTATACCGATGGCGCGAACCGCAGCGTGACAATTTTAAGTATTTCTGAGGAGGCTGACGCGATTCTGGTAAAGGCTGGAATTTTTTATAGCGGCATAATTCCCGGCTGCAGTTGCGCCGATGACCCCACACCGATGAATGATATTTCCGAGTACTGTGAAGTGTTGTTTATTATCGACAAGATCACAGCTGAAACCAAGGTCATCCTGCTGGCGGGCTAAGGCCTATTCTAAGCTATGCTTGAACGCAAGATTCCAATCCTGCGATACTGCCAAGAGTGCTAGAATTCACGTCCATACATACCCATGAGCACACCTAATTCCCAAATGCACCACTTCTCGCTGCGCTTTCAGGATGCGCTGCTGGAGGAGGCTTTTGTTTGTCAGTCGCTGCCACGCTTGCGATTGCAAGGCCGCATCGCCCTGGCGACGGGTATTTTCGTATATATGTTGTTTGGGGTGCTGGACCAGTGGTATGTGCCACATGCGGTGCAACATTCGGTCTGGATGATACGTTTCCTGGTAAGCGGCGTCGCTTTCTCGGTCATGATGTTCACCTTCCACTCCGGCTTCGAGCGTTACAATTTCGGGCCGCTAGTGGTGGCAGGTTCCGCTGCCGGCACTGGCATGCTGGCCATTCTCTGGTTGCTGCCAACCAACTCCATTGCTTATTACTATACGGGCCTGGTATTGACGGCCTTCTGGACCTATAACTTCGTCGGCACGCGGTTTATGTATGCATTGGTCGCGGATGTCACGCTACTGATTTCGTACAACATCTTGTTCGGCGTAATACGCGGCCTGCCGACCGAGATCCTGGCCAGCCACGATTACGTGCTGATTTCGTCTAATTTAATTGGCGGCGCAGCCGGCTATATGGCGGAACGTTATCGGCGTACCTTGTTTTTGCGTGAGATGGAGTTGGACGACGAGCGTAAACATCACTTACAACGAGCGCTGCATGACCCCCTGACGGGCTTGCCGAATCGCGACCTGTTGGACGACCGTATTTCCCACGCCATTGCACTGGCGCTGCGAGAAGATCAGCCGTGCGCAGGCATGTTCATCGATTTGGATAATTTCAAGACCATCAACGACACGCTCGGACACGATGCCGGTGATCGCGTACTATGTGAGACTGCGGTGCGCCTACGCCAGGCCTTGCGCGATACGGATACGATTTCACGCATTGCCGGGGATGAATTTTTCGTGGTCGCGCACAACATCTCAACGCGGCAAGAAGCTGAAGACTTGGCGCGCAAACTCTTGTTTGAACTGGAACAACCGCTGGTCATGGCGGAGGCGTCAGGGGTGCTCACGCTGAACGCGAGCTTGGGCATGTGCCTGTTCCCTTATCCCGAATGTACGCCGGCCGATATCATCCGCCGTGCAGATCAAGCGATGTACGCTTCCAAGCGCGCCGGTAAGCACCGGGCTTCATTCGCACAGTAATCAATACAACGCATACCTGAGAGCCCGCATGCAAATCGAAAAAATCGAAGTCCGCATCACCCAGACCGGCCAGACCATGCAAGTGACGGTGTACGACAAACGCGCTGATCACATCCAAGTCATATTGGGCGAAGGCATCAATAGCGTAAAGTGCGATCTCGCTCCGACCCGCAACGGCCTAGCCTATGCCGGCTCGGTGATGGGGCGCGAAATTGTTTACGAGCGCAGCCGCACCCAGGTCCAAGCAGACCTTGAACGCGCCAACCCAAACGTGCGACCGCACGGACGACGTTAACCAGTAACGCCTTTCCAACACCAGGAGTAAATGAGATGAGTAAAGCACAGGACACCAAAAAAGCAGTGAAGAAAGCCCCTGCCAAGACGCCAAAGGAAAAGAAGGCTGCGAAAAAAATCAAGAAGGCGGAAAAATCCACCCAAGGGCCGTTCTGATACCTGCTAAAGGGCGCGATAGGCACCCTATTTTATTCGGCCATCGGTGAGAAATATCCGGTCGAAGATTTGCCGATAGAGCCAAACACCCACGGCAAACAGCGTCAGCAATATTCCCAGGCCGATACCGAGCACTTGCTGCACGCCCATGGCGCGCAACTTGCGGACTGGGCCGAATCTTTTCAGCGCCTCTTGGATGCCGCCGAACAGGGGCAGCGACGACAGCACGCCCCCCAACAGCGCCAGCAGCACTTGCCCCATGGTGATCTTGTCATTAAAGACCACGATCGCCGCCGGGTTGCACAATCCAACAGCGCAAGCGCCGGGTGGCGGCGCTTGGAAGGCCAGGCACATGCCCCACCATAACCCAAGCACGATGCTCGCCAGCAAGGGTGCGGCGCTCAGCCAGGCGCGCACCGGGCACAAGCGAAACACCCTGAAAAATTGCTGGGAGCCGACCTTGATGCGCTGATGCAGGCGCTGGAATGCGTGGTGATCACGCAGCACATCGCGCATCTTGAGAAAGCGCCAGTCCTCGCAATATTCCCAAGCCGGGACGGAAAGCTGGCTAAGATCGCTTTGCAAACGCTGATGCAGTAGTTGGTAGCTGTCGTACATCAGCGCATAGGCTTCGCTATCGCTGAAGGCATCCAAGTCGGTGCGGATGCCGGACAAACGATAGACGGTGCCTTCCGGCCCATTCACCGGGTCAGGAAAATTCGGGTTTTCATCGCTGCAGGAAAATGCCTGGCGCAAGTGGATCAAAGCATAACCGTCGAGCTGGTTGTCTGCGAGCACGTCTACATCGCCGATTCCCGCAGGCGCCTCCGGCCACTGCGCCAAAGCAGCATTGACCTTATATCCGGTATACACGCGATACAGGGTCTCGCTGCGGATCTTGTTCATCATCAGGTCGCTGGAGCGCTGCGCCACTTGGAAAAATTTGGTGCCGAGAATGCGCTGGTCTTCGAGTTGGCCACTGGCGTCGCTGATAATGATGTGCGTGCAAGCATGTTCGTATAGCGCATCCACACCTTGGTTATCGAATACGCCACCGTCGCAGAGCTCGATCACGATTTCCGCATCCTCGCTGCCGTAGAGATCGTGCACGGCCAGCGGCGGGAAGATGCCCGGCACCGCCGCCGAAGAGGCGACGGCAGCGGCCAGGGTGATCGAATTTAGCTTGCGTATCTGACGATCGCTGAGCGGTCTTTTTTCGCCGGGAGGCAGATTTTTATCGTTCACGTCAGCACAGTAATAACCGTCGAAGCCGAGCATTGGGAAACGATAATTGGTATCCACCTCACCGATAAAATTACGCCGTGGTTTCGGTTCGCCGACATAAGCGCCGGTGAAATGCCAGGGGTGGCCGGTATTGAGGCAAGTCGCATTGAGCACCAGAATGGGGATTTTGAATTCATGCGTTTGGTTATAAGCCGTGGCCTTCACCGCCCGCCGCTCGGGATGGATATGGATGTTCTTGAGCAGAATATTCTGCTCGCCACCTGCTTGGTCATAGAAAAACGTGTTGAGTAACTCCGCCAAGCGATCGCTGCGTGAATAGTCCTCATTGGCCATTTTGATATTGCTCAGCGGATTGGAAAACAGCCGCAGACGAATATTTTTTTGCACCGCCGCGAGAAAATCCTGCTCGATTTCTTTCACGATTTGCTTGTAGGCCGCAACGTTCGGCTGCGCGTAGCCCGGCACACGGCCTTCCAGCAGGCGCTTTACCTTGAGGTAGTAATAAGCGCCAATGATGGAGCCACCGGACACGGTGGAGAGTACCGCAACCCGATGCAGCATCTCGCGCTCGGCTAGGGCCGCCAGCGCGCCAATGTGGAACAACGAGGCGCGGAAGCCACCGCCGGAAAGGCATAAGCCCAATTTTTGTTGTTGTAGACTTGCAGTGCCCATGTTGTTTCTCCCGAATAAAATCAGAATACGTTCAGTACTTGAGGTCGCGCTCGGTGAACGGCCGCTTGGGCGCGCCGCCCAAGATGCGGATCAGCACCGAGTTGAGCGTGTCTGGATCGTTGTCGAAGCCGCCATGGCTGCGGCTGTTGGAGCGGCTGCCATCCGGCCCGCCTTGGCCTGCCACCACCAAGGCCGGGTGTGCGCCAACCTTGGCGCCGAACAGCTTGCGCAAGCCCGGGTCTGCATCGATGAAATTTTTCATACCCAACAAGGGTACACCGCGCTTGCCCTCGAAGGCATTCGACACCAGATACAGCAGCGACTTGCCATAGGGGCCAACGGTGTCGTCCTTTTCCAATTCGTCGGACAAAATGAACAGGCTGGGCAAGGGTAAATCGCCTTTCTGGATGCCTTTTAACAGTGTGTCCCGGAACAAATCGCAGCGAATCGCGGGCGCCAGGAACTGCACGCTCTTCAGCGGCATGCCCAGGCCGGTGAGGATGGGCATGGCATGCGCGGCGAAGATGCTGCCGGCGGAGTGGCCCACCACATGCAGCTCCCACTCCGATCCGGATTTTTTGCCCAGGCCTTGCTTGGCCAGCTCCACATATTTCGCCACCAACTGCATCGCGCCGCGCTGATCGCGATGGGCGGATGCCAGTTCGGCATTCTCCTTCATCTCGCCCCACAGCGCACCGGCGGGCAGCGCCACGGTCAACTCCAGCACGCGGTCGCGCGCCTCGCCCAGATTCTCCAGAAAACCACCGCCGGCGCGCTCGTCGGCCACAGTGAATTGATCCTTGAAAATATTCGCGGTGCTGCTAAAAAAGTCGCTCTCCCACATCACATGCAAGGGATAGATTTCGTTATCCAACAGCACATCGCGCATCGCCATGACGCGCTTGGCGGCATCACGCTCCGAATTCAGGCCACCGTGCAGATAGAGCAGCACGCGGCGTTTCTTCCAGCTCTTGGTGCACTCGGGAATGGTCTGCGAGAATAAGCGTCCCAAGTCTTCTTCGGTGGTCCAGTAGTCGCCGGAATTGGAAAGCTCGCCATTGTTTGCCACGTCGATGACATAGGGCCGGATCTCGTCCAAGGAGATGGAACGCGTGGCGCGATACATGCCGGAAGTCGAGTCCGCCTGCTGCTTGCCCTGCGCCCACAAATCCATACTGACCGGCACGCCCAGTTGCGACACCCAGACATCGGTGGAGTGCAGCAAAAAATCCTCATACGGCAACAGCGCAAAGCCGCCCGCACCCCAGCTTGTACCCCAAGAATTTTGCACGATGAAGCCCTGCTGCGTGTAACCAACCAAGGCCACCGCATGCCCGCTCTCGGCGCGCCCCTTGCGGGTGATCACCGGCAGCTTGAGGCTGGCTTTTTTGCCATTGCGCACAAAATTTACGGGCACTGTCGTCGGTCCAGGCCGCAGCCAGCCCTCATGCACCATCAGGGTCACGTAGAGAATGCCGGTCTCGTTCAGCGCCGCGTGCATGTGGCGCACCTCGCGATGCTTGACACGATAGTAAGCGCCGCCCGGCGTCAGCATGCCTTCCTGCGCGATCTGTGCGCTGAAGTGGCCGGGGCCATGCTGGTCGTCTTGCCAAGTCTTGCGCCGGCACACGCCGTGCCGCACCCAGCCTTTCATCGCGCCGCGCGCGGAGGCACCTTCGTAGTCCTCGCCCGGCCACTCGTCGTAGCGCCGCGCCAGTTCGTATAGCATGCGCGGGCTAACGCCATGCTTGCGCCCATGCTGTGCCAGCAAGAAATTAATCACTGCACCCAAGGCGAAGCCGGTACAGGCGCCCTCGCTGCCCTGGTCCAACACCTGCGGCACACGATGGCAATGCACCAAGCTATCGGGCAAAGGCTCCAAGGTCGGCTCATAAAACCAATCACGGATATCGATGCGATCGGGCACGGTGTCCAATTGAAAACCCAGGCCGCGTTCCAGCGCCGTGTTGAATTTGGGTTGGGGCTTAGCCGTTTTTTGTTTTGCTTTTGCCATGATGTCTCTCCTTATTAGGTTAGCGCATCCATCAAAGTATTTTTATAGGCGCAAACGCGGCGCTGGCATTCCAGGGCGCTGCCTGGCGCTTGCTGGTCGGGAAAGACCGGAAACAGCACCGCCGCCAAGGCCTCGGCGTCGCCCTGGCTTAGGGCTTGTTCGACCCGATCGAAGCTGGGTTGCGTTTCGTCGGCACGCGCCGGCAGCAGGAAATCGAACAGATCGCGCGCCAGCTCCAGCACGGCGGCACGATGATCGCGCGCGTAGTCGCTCCAGGTTTGGGCGATGCGGGACGTGATTTCGATGTAGAACATGCGCGTGTAATCGTCGGCGGCTTCCGGCACGCCCTGGAACAGCCAGGCATAGAACACGGCGCGACGCGCATCATGCGCGGTTGCGCTCAAATCGCCGGCAGCGAGATCCAATTCGGCCAGTAGCCGATAGTCGTTGGCCAGCACTTCCGGGTCGCGTTCCCACACCGGTTCGTCCTCATGCTCCAAGGACAAGGAACGTTGCACATGGGTGCGCGCGGCGACAGCGTCACCGCCTTCCCACAAAAATTGCGCCAGATAGAATTCGATCCAGCAACTCACCCAGAGATGATCGCTGGCGCTAAAGTAGTCGATGGCATCGCGGTAGGCTTGCACCGCAGCCTGAGCATTGCCACCACCGTAGGCCAAAGCCTCGGCCAGGAAGAAATTAATAAAGCCGTGCACTTGGCCAGCATCGGCCGAATCGCGTTCCGGACTGGCGTCGCACAGCGCGCGGATCGATTCCAGGGTGTGCGTGACGCCAGCCCAATCCCCCGCGCCGCGCTTTTCATAGCCGGCTGGATACACATTGAGAAAGCTATCGAGCAGCGCCAGCCGGGGGCCGATCTCCGGGGCGATATTGCGTGCGCGCCAGATTTTGATCAGATTGTCGCAGTAGTCGTAGCGCAGGTAGTAACCCCACCACCAAAAGGCATCGAAGAACACCCGCAACAAACTCATGAAAGCGTGTTCGCTATCGCCTGCATGCGCCAAATGATACAGCCAGTCATCCACCAGATCGCGCCAGTCGCTTTGTTCGTAGCGATACCAACTTAAATAATCGGGGCTGTCGCCGGCGGTGGACAACTGCTCGGCGAAATGCGCGGCAACGGCCAGATGCAGCGCGCGGCGCTCGTTGGCATCAATGCGCCGCCGCCCGAATTCGGCAAAGATGCGGTGCATGGCGTAGCGGCTGCGATCGTGGCACGCAATCAAGCCGGCATCGTTGAGTTCGTAAAGCAGCGCATCATCGACGCCGCAAGCCTGCGCCGTTCCCTTATCGAAACTGTGCGGGTCGGGTTGCAAGATGGATAGCGCATAGAACGCCTTGCGCGCCGCATCGTTGCCCAGCACCAGCAGGCTCTTGCCGATCACAGCGGACAAGGTAGCGTTTTCGTTATCGTCCTGTTGTGCCGGCATGTCCATCATCACGCCGGGATCAAGCAGTTGTTTAACTGCGGCTTGCAAACGCCCGTAATCGCCCGTGGATTCCTTGCCCAGGCGCTTGCCGAGCAGCAGCAGCGCCAGAGGCATGCCGTCGGCCAGCTCGGCGATGGCGCGCGTCTCCTGCGGAAACCATTCCGCCGCCTGTGGTGCCAGCTGGCACAGCATGTCCCAGGATTCAACGTAGTCGAGCTTTTGCACGTCGAAGCGCTGGCTATGGATATCGCTGAGTTCGTTCGCCAATTGCGGAATGCGCGTGGTGATCAGATAGGCGCAGCGTTTGCCCAGCTGCATCATCTTTTTTGCATCCTGGCTTTGCCACACATCGTCGAGGATCATCAGCATGCGCCGCGAGCCGATCAAGTTGCCGACCACGTCGATCCAATCCTGTTCGCTACTCAAGGTGGGCGCCTGTGTCGGATCTTTTACCAAGGCGTTATACCAGCGGCGCAAGATCGCCTCCCATTGCGGCTTGGTGCCCAAATCGGCCCATAACACGCCCTCGAACTGGCTGAAAAAATCCTTGTCATAGGCCAGTTGCAAGGCGAGCGTGGTCTTGCCCACACCGGCCAAGTATTTCAACACCGGGCGGTGCCCTTGCAGCAAGCTGAGTTGCAGATCGCGCAATTGCGCGGTGCGGCCGATGAGGTGCTCTTGATTCAGCACATGCGTCACGCAATAGGGGTTCTGTTTCAGTTCGACCGGCGTGTTGTAAATGACGACCTTGGCGTTGTCGCCGATGGCCGACTGGCGCGCGTTATCAACCTGATATTGGGTGCTAGGCTCGGGAGTCATGATGGCGCCGCAATCGCCTTAGGCATCTGGTCGGCGCGCGCCGATATTGACCGTGGCATGGTCGCCGATAGCCGACTGAAAAGCATTGGTCACCACATACTTGCTGCGTATGGCGCCGGTTGGGTCGGCTTGCGCCAATAATTTGTTGGCGATGTCCAACAGTTGCTGATCCTGATCCGCCCCGCTTTCTTGCAGCAATTTGCGCAACGGCTTGTCGTAGGTATCGGGGTCGGCCGCGTGATCGGCCAGAGTGGTCTGCGCCTTGTCCGACGACAGATATTTGCCGAGCACGGACTTCAACTTCTGATAGCCATCGCTGATCAACTGGCTCGCGCCGTCTTTCGCGCCTGCGGCCAGACCGGAAACCAGTGCGGAAACAATGATGCTGATCGGATCCATAATGTAGCCTCCTATGAAACATGCGTTTCACGTAACCCTGCACAAACTTGCATGTGGCAAATGAACTTCAGGCCGCTTCGGGCTTGAGAAAGCGGCTGTGTACCCACCCTTGCGCCGCTTCATCGCTCGCCGCGTCGGGCACCTCCACACGCCACCACACGGCCTGTTTTTCTTCCACCGCCAGGCGCGTATTCGCGGGGAGCGGGCTGCCTGGCAAGGCGGGATAGCCGACACCCGGACCACTGCGGATATTCAACGCGGTGGTGGCCAGATAAATCTCTGCCTGATCGTTATGCCGCCCGAACAAGCGCGCACGCACACTCGACATCGGAAAGGCCGGCCCTGGATCGGACTTGCGACCGGGCGCGATGTCTTCATGGCCCAACACATCCTTGAGTGCATAGCGCTGTAGCAGCAATAAGCCAACCGCCAGAGTCGCCTCAATCTGCGCCTCGGTATATTCGTGCCAACCGCTGGGCGGTGTGCCAGGATTATCCTGTTTGTGATTCGCCACCAATACTTCATCGTCGGGATAGACGCGCTTGGTCGCGCTAGACACCCAGCGACTGCCCACGCGCTCCAGCTTGCCGGCATTGTCCAATTCGATGCCGATGGAAAATTGATTGAGCCCGGAACGCCCATCCCACTGCGATTTTCCGGCATGCCAGGCAATGCGATTGAATGGGACAACCTGCGTGATGCCGCCATCGCGGCCAATCACCAGATGCGCCGACACTTGCGACTGCGGATTGCGGAACCACGTGACCACGCCATCCACATTGCTGGCAGCGGTGTAATGGATGATCAGATACTCCGGCTGCATGACTCCACCCATGTTGGGGGTAGCCAAAAATGGGAGCGGGGATCCATCTTCATGGGCCAGGCGGTGATTATTAATTTTCATTTTTTCCTCACACTTTCAATATAGGCGATCCATGCCGCCGCGCATCGATTCCCATAAAAACGTCTTCATTTCACCATAGCAGATATTCTGGCGAACTATGCCCCGCACGGTTTAACCCAAATCAACGCCCCAGCGCGTTTAATTACAATAAAATGCACAGATGGAAGATTTGCGACCAGACGAAGCGCTGATGCTGGCCTACCGCGATGGCGAAGCCGGTGCGTTCGATGTTTTATATGGGCGCAATCGCGGTAAGCTGTATCGTTATCTGGCACACCAGGCGGCATCGCATGCGGACGAACTGTTCCAGGATGTGTGGATGCGGGTGATCAACGCACGCAGCGGCTATGAAGTCACGGCAAAATTCTCGACTTGGCTATTCCGCATCGCGCACAACCGGCTGATGGATCACTTCCGCGCACAAGGCCGGAGCATCATCGAATTTACCGAGCCACAAAGCGATGACGACGACTGTCCGGCGCTCGATCCACCCGCGCCGACAAGCAGCGAACCAGATGCGATGCTGGCGCGCAAAAATTTGGCGCAACGTATCATTGGTGCGCTGGAGGAACTACCTGCGGCACAGCGTGAAGCTTTTTTGCTCACGGAAGAAGGCGGTTTGTCTTTGGAGGAAATTGCCGTCGCCACCGGCGTCGGCAAAGAAACCGCCAAGAGCCGCTTGCGCTATGCGCTGGAGCGCTTGCGCCGAACCTTGGGGGATGCAGTATGAGTACCGATCAACACTTGGATGAAACGATCCGGCAAGCCTATCGCGCAGCAGCGCAAGAAGAGCCCGGGTCGCAGCTCGATGCGCGTATCTTGCAAGCAGCGCATACGGCACTGATAACACCGGCACGCAAATCGGCACGCTGGTCCTGGCTGGTATTGCCGTTCTCCGCAGCAGCCATAGCGATTATGGTCACCACGCTGATACTGCAACTACGCCAAACGTCCAGCACACCGCCAGGGCAGAGCGCCAGCGCGCCGTCGCCTCAAGCCGCGAAACCGCAAGTCGCCGCCTCAAGCCACGACACCAAAAAAAATCAAGCCGCACAAATGGCGAGCGCGGAAGAGGCCTTATCGGAACAACGCCACCGTGAAAGCGGAAAAAGCGAAAAACTCGCTGCCGCCGAAACACAGACCAAGCAAAAAGCGGATTTAAAAATTGCCGCCGCACCAGCACTCGCGCGCAGCCTCGAATCCGCGCCGCAACCCGCGCCCAGCGTTAACCCACAATTGGCGGATTCCACACCCGAAGGCGCGGCAGTCTCAGGGACGCTACGCCCCAGCCCCGCTGCAGCCGCGCCTGCTGCAAAGCGCGCAGAAACCTCAACCGACCAGCTAGCAGAAGCCGAACCACGCCCAGCCCGCGAACCGAAGTTGCAAGCCTACAGCACCCCGACCAAGGCGCGCAGCCAAGACAACCCGACAGAAAAACAACTCGAAGACATTCGCAAACTCCAGCATGAAGGTAAGCTGGATGCCGCGAAAAAAGTCCTGGCTGAATTGCGCAAACAGTTTCCGCAGTTCAAGGTACCGGAAGACTTGCGTGGCTTGATCGAGCCAAATACAGATGGAGAGAAAAAACAGCCGTAATTTACGCGTGGTTTTTTGCCAAGAAATCACGCGCTAGAAAATTCGTCATTCGTGATTGATCTAATTTTGCGCCCAACACCACATCTGCTCCTGTTCGTGAAAGTTTTTTCCTATTGCTTAAGGTCCACTTTGCAGCGGGATGAAACAAATCTGTTTGTTCTGATTTGGGCAGCAATGTGCCATAGGTCAGATGGAGGCATTGCCAAAAGCCGTCGCCCAACATACCAATAGACTTGTGGCTATATCAAAACCAAGGCAAGATGGTTTCCCATCAGCAGCACAGACTACCCAGATAAATAATTGAACCGACATTGCGCTATTTGCCGACACCAATTTCGGCAAATACTAAAGTTAGGTCATTCCACATGTATAAATTATTGAGCTACGAATGTTCTATCAATTGTCGGCATCGTGCTTGTTGTCGCGCTGGCGGCGAGAGCCTTCATAACATATGCCAGATCCACATTGCCTGCTGACACTACACAGGTCTTGGAAGTTCTTCGCAAGCAATACGACCTGCCCGCGCTCGCAGTTATCGTCGTGAAGGACGGCAAGATTTGCGACCGTGCCGCAGTGGGTGTTCGCAAATTAGGTGATCCTGCGCCGGTAACGATTGACGATCAATTTCACATTGGGTCTTGCACCAAGTCCATGACGGCTACGCTCGCGGCCATGTTCATTGAGGAAGGAAAGCTGCGGTGGGATAGCACCATCGCTGAAGTTTTCCCGGAATTAAATGAGAAAATGGACAAGCAATATAAAATTGTCACCGTCGAACAATTGTTGACACATCGAGGCGGTATCCAGGGCCAACCGCCAGTCGCTGCGTGGAATCGCGCATGGAAACAGAAAGGTACGCCGACACAGCAACGCTATGAGTTCATGAACGCCGTGCTTGCCCAACCACCTGAAGCTACACCCGGAACCAAAATGATTTATTCAAACCAGGGTTACACCATTGTCGGTGCGATGCTTGAAAAAATCACTGGAAAATCGTGGGAAGAGCGCACCACCGAAAAACTATTCAAACCACTACACATGGATTCCGCTGGCTATGGCCCACCGGGCAGTATCGGTGAAGTTGATCAACCTTGGGGGCATACCCAAAAATTATGGCCAACGCAAAACGACAATCCACCCGCGATAGCACCCGCTGGCCGCGTCCATTGTTCACTGAATGATCTTGCACGCTATACGATCTTTCAAATGGAAGGCGAGCACAGCGACGGTTTATTGAAAGCAGAAACGCTTCGCAAACTTCATACACCACCCGATGGTGGGGAATACGCCTGTGGCTGGGTTTGCGCCAAACGGGATTGGGCTGGGGGAAACGCAATATGGCACAACGGTTCCAATACACATTGGTATGCCTTAATGTGGCTCGCACCAAAGAAAGAATTTTCTGTAATAGTTGCCACAAACATCTTCGGAACCGGTGCAACGACAGGTTGCGATGAAGTCGTTAATGCGATGATCAAGAAGTGGTTGCCAATTAATCAAAACATTTAATTATTTTGATGGCATGTTCCGCAAAGCATGAGCGGTCGGGGAGATAGGCAACAAAAGATCTTGTGGCATCGGTAACACTTCAGCGCACGTTGTTGCTGAAACTTCTGAACGGCTGCTTTTCAAAATCGCTATGGCTGTTCCGGGTCGATATCACCAGCTCACCTTTCTCGATAACGGCCACTGGCTTAGGTTTCAGGAATGTCGGGCAGTTCAGTGCCAGAAGCATACGACCAAGTAGTTTCTCCTTAGCAGTCATTCAGCACCACTAGCCGCATCCCGCAGCCATAGCTGACATTTCAAAACAGAGGCATAATGCATTGGTGTCGGTTATTATCTGGCGATACGCAATATCAGCAAAAAGTGGGCGATGCCGGTTCACAACTGGAAAGCGGCGCTAAATCGGTTCACTATACATGTTCGATGAGCGTATGCTGCAGCATTAAACGATTACCCGTTTACACAAAATCGCGGACACCCTCACCCGGTAAGCTCTATGGCATTCGGGCAAATTAGTCCTATAGGTTGGATCGTTACGCAACATATGCCTAATTTGACAGCGATGACCATCAACTGATAATAAACGTTGCGGCGATTCGGCAACCTCGCTCTCGGATGACTTGCTTTATATGGGAACACCCTTCGCTTTTCGGGTCATGCAGTTTGCTAAAAGAACCCTTGCCGCTGTACTCGCTGTTTACATTTTTGCTGCGGCAGCAATAGCGGTTGATGGGTTAAGCGATAAGATTTTTGTTTCTGATCTGATCATCGTTCTTGGGAATTCAATCGAGGCAAACGGACAACCGAGCCAGCGTTTGCAGGCGCGCCTTGATCGAGCTCTGGAATTATTTCGTCAGGGCAATGCACCTCAAATTTTTGTTAGTGGCGGTCTTGGAAAGGAAGGTTTCGACGAAGCAAATGTGATGGCGGACTATCTGAAGGATCAAGGCGTTCCGAACAGTTCGATCATTCGAGACAGCCAAGGTGTTGATACGGCGGCTACAGCCGTAAATGCCAGTCGTTACATGAAGATGCATCGCTTACATTCAGCTATTGCCGTATCACAGTTTTTCCATATTTCTCGTGTCAAGCTCGCCTTGAGGCGGACAGGCGTTCAAAAAATTGGTTCGTCGCACGCGCGCTTTTCTGAACCACGAGATTTCTATTCTCTGGCGCGCGAGGTCATTGCTTACCCTGTCTACTATAGTACTTGCTGTATGACCAATATTGAGCGGCAGCCCCCCATAACATGGCCCATAGATGTCACGGGCGAAGCAATTGGTACATTACCTTGGCGCCAATAAAGTTAGCGCCGAATAATTGGGAGCGGTCCCCACAGCTTAGCCAAATAGAGGAACTGCCTCTAAAAAACTTAAGTTTCTCCTAGGCGGGCGCGGTGGATTTACAAAAATACAAAATAAATGGGTTGAGTAGAGGGGTTTTTACCCGCTTCAATATACACATTTTGATTGCCTGCTTCGGAGCAAGCCGAGAATCTGCTTTGAGTTGCTTGTTGCTGATCACGCACCAAATTTGTATGACGGTTCACAGCACTTCACGGGCCACCAACACATCATCGCGGCCAACGGCTGCTATAGAGAAACGCGAGCTTCGCTTCACGACCCGGAATGGTCCGTCACAATTTCTTTCTCGACGTCTGGAATTCAGTTAATAGCAGACCTTTCAATTCGTGATCGCCAATTATCCAATTCGCCGTCCACAATCTTCCGTTAAGACGCATCCGCTCTATCTATTATTGAGGGTTATTTTAGAGACA
>Ga0315270_10000357_pt1 | contig 25626 bp, 19 predicted proteins | sample C1_bottom_MG_FD_204932 | JGI IMG/M metagenome (GOLD analysis project Ga0315270, IMG submission 204932) | Sediment microbial communities from Yellowstone Lake, YNP, Wyoming, USA - C1_bottom | ecosystem: Environmental > Aquatic > Freshwater > Lake > Sediment | place: USA: Wyoming | collected...
GCTCAAGGTCATGGACGGCCACACGGGCAAGGGGATGGGGATCGCGACGCAGGGCCGCTATCCGTGGCGCGTCCTCCTCGTGGCCGGGATGTGGTTCCAGGACCTCTTCAACTACGACTTCCGGCGGACGGAGATGTGCATCATTCCGTACGGCACGCAGCTCGGCGAGATCTCGTTCTGCGCGTACAACACGGGCGCGGGCTGGCGGAAGATCGTCGAGGAGATGCACCAGAGCGCGACGCTCTCCGAGTGGTACAAGGACAAGGGCCGCCACCCCGTGTACGCGCACGGCAAGCGCGTGCCGCTGCCCGCGTTCAACCCGGGGGCGCGCCCGTCCACGCTGCCGGTCTTCGAGCCCGCGGCCGCCCGCACGGGCGAGCTCCCGGCCGCCGCGATGCTTCCGAGCTTCGGCGCCGCCTCCGGGAAGTAGCGCCCGGCCTCAGGGCGCGCGCAGAGCCGCCTCGGCGAGCGACACGAGCCCCGCGGCCGCCTCGTCCGGCTGCTCGAGCGGAACCATGTGGCCGGCGCCCGGCACGGTCAGGAGCCTCACCCAGGGCGCGCGCGCCGCGACGGCCGTCATGGCCTCGGAGTCGGCGGGCGGGGCGATCGCGTCCTCCTCGCCCACGGCGACGAGAAGAGGCCGGTCCCAGGCGGAGAGAACCTCGAAGCCCTCGTCGCGCACGGCGAGGCCGGCGAGGTCGGCCATGGCCGTTTCGGGCGGCGTCGCGAGGACCATCCGCTTCGCGAGGTCCTCGGCAGGCGTTCCCTTCGAGCCGCGGGCGAGGAGCTTCGGAAGCATCGCGGAGAGCGCCGCCTCGATGCCGTCCTTGCGGATGGCCTCGATGGCCGCCTTCCGGCCGGCGCGTCCCGCGGCGTCGTCCGCGGAGGCCTTCGTGTCGAAGAGGGCGAGGCCGCGGAGGCGGCTGCGAAGGCGCGCGCCGTGTCGCTTGATGAGCTCGAAGCAGACGTAGCCGCCCATCGAGAGGCCGGCCAGGAAGAACGGCGCGCCGGCCGGGAGCGCCGCTTCGAGGTCGCGCGCGACGTCGTCCGCGAGCAGTGACATCGCGTGCGTGGCGGCGGCGGGATGCGGCGACCGCCCGCGCCCGCGCAGGTCCGGCGCGAAGACGGACGTGATCGGGCCGAGCCGGCCGTCCGCGGCCCGTTCGGCGAGCGGGTCCCACATGCGCCGGTCGAGGGGATAGCCGTGCAGCGCGACGAGGTGCATCGCGGCCATCTTAACGGCCGGGCGCGGGCACGGCCCGCCACTCCGCGTCGCCGGCGTTTCCGGCCGGCCGCGCCTTTTCCTTCACGAAGGCGTAAACGGCCGTCGCGCGGATCCGTTCCGCGTCGGCGATCGGCTCCCGAAAGAGGATCGGCAGGCCGGGGCTCGCGGCGAGAGCGTCCACGAGCCGCTCGTCGCCGCGGTCGCGCCTCAGGCAGTACCAGAAGGACGGGTTCACGTAGAAGCCGCCGGGCGCGCCCGTGCCGGTGAGCGGGTAGAGGTTCTGCAGCGCGCCGTGGACGAGGAGCGTGCCCCCGGCGGGAACGCGCGATCGCACATCCGCCGCAGCGGCCCGGGTCGCGGAGTCGTCCCAGTAGAAGACGGGCCCGCCGACCCGGTCGAGGAGCAACGGCCCCGCGCCGAGCGCGGCGACGCCGAGGAAGACGGCGAAGGCGGCGGCGCCGCCGGCGGCCGCGAGAAGGCGAAGAGGCCCGCCCCGGCTCTTCCTGAGCCGGCGGAAGACGACGGGCAAGACGAGGGCGGTCCGCGCGGCCGCGAGCGCGCAGAGCCCCGTCAGGGCCGCGAAGTGCAGGAGGCCGGGGCGCGGCCAGGCCATCGCGGCTGCGCCGAGCGTGACCGCTATGAGCGGCGAGCGCGGCGAGCGCAGACGGCGCGTCGGCAGCGCGGCGGCGGAGAGGCCGAGCGCCGCGAACGGCACGAAGAGCACGAGCGCCTCGTGCACGTCCGCCCCCGTGAGCTGGACGGCGATCTCCCGCGACATCCCGGAAAAGACGGGGTAGATCAGCGTCCAGGCGAGGTGGCGGGTCGTTTGGAACGCGAGCGCCCACGAGAGCGCGAACCCGAGGTAGGGGAGAGCGGCCGCTCCGCCGAAGAGAAGCGCGGCGCGCCGCCGGCCGCGCAGAGCGACCCACAGAAGCGCGGCGAGCGCCGCCCACGCCGAGGTCTGTTTGACGAGGATCCCCGCGCCGAAGACGAGGCCAGCGGCCGCGACGTCGCGGAGAGCCCCGGTGCGGCCGTGGCGCTCCAGGAGGAGGACGCCCCCGAGAAGGAGAGGCGCGAGGAACGGCTCGGGCCAGATCGCGGGCCCCTCCGCGTAGACGGTGAGGAGCGCGAGGACGGGGACGCCGACCACGAGCGCCGCCAGCGGGCCCGATCGCGCGCGCCGGTGCGGGCGCGTGCCGAGGACGACGAGCGCGCCCGCCGCCGCGAGCGAAAGGGCCGGGATCGCGCGCAGGACGTTCGCGGTGAAGCCGAACAGGGCGGCGGCTGCGGCCGTCAGGAGGATCAGGAGAGGCGTGTGCGGAAAGAGGATCCCGTCGTAGAGCCTGACGCCGCGGGTCACGAACCAGGCGGGCGTGACGATCTCCGGCCAGGCCGTGACCGACACGACGAACGGGAGCGCGCCCGCGAGCAGGGCCGCGAGCACGGCGAACGGGGCGGCCGCGCGCGCCGTCCTCACCCGGGCCGGTACGTCACGCTGTTCCGCGGGCCTTCCCAAACCGTGACCTCTTCGAGCCGCGCGCCGTCCCCGAGGAGCGCCGCCTTCCCGATCTCGTCCGCGACCCAGAGCGCGACGTTCTCGGCGCTCGCGTTCCTGCCTTCGAACGGCGGCACGGTGTTGAGGTCGCGGTTGTGGAGGCGCGACGCGAGCTCCTTCACGAAGGCCTCGGTTGGCACGAAGTCCACGGAGAGGTCGTACGGGCCGAGGCGGTCGACCGAGAGTGCGACCTCGATCTTCCAGGAGTGGCCGTGCACGGGCTCGGGGCCGCCGACGTAATCCACGAGGTGGTGCGCGGCCTCGAAGGTCGCGTGGCAGCGGACGGTCCAGCGCATGGCGGTCAGTCTACGACGCGTGGAACGGCCGCGCTCAGACGGTTTCGAGGTAGCGGTGCACGACGCCGACGGCGCCGGAGCCCTCGCCGACGGCCGCGGCGACCCTCTTGCTGGAGCCCGCGCGCACGTCGCCGGCGGCAAACACCCCCGGGACGCTCGACTCGAAGAGGAACGGGTCCCGGTCGAGCGTCCAGCCGCGGGGCCGCCGGCCCTCGAGCGTCAGGTCGGGCCCCGTCACGACGAAGCCTGCCTTGTCGACCTCGAGGAACCCGGCGACCAGCTCGGTCTGCGGCCGGGCGCCGATGAAGATGAACATCGCCGCCGCGTCGAGCTCGCGCTCGTCCCCCTCGGCGAGGCGGCGGAGGATCACCTTCTCGAGCCGGCCGTTGCCGCGAACCGCGCTCACTTCGACGCCCGTCACGACCTCGATGTTCGACGCCGCCTCGATCCGGTCGATCAGGTAGCGGGACATCGACCTGGCGAGGGAGTCCGCGCGGACGAGCATCGTGACGCGGCGCGCGTAGCGGGAGAAGAAGAGGGCTCCCTGGCCGGCCGAGTTCCCGGCGCCCACGACGCACACGTCCTGGCCGCGATAGGTCGCGGCCTCGGTCATCGCCGCACCGTAGTAGACGCCGATCCCGAGGAGCGCCTCGGACCCGGGCGTTTCCATCTTCCGCACGGAGACGCCCGTGGCCAGGACGACGGCGTAGCAGCTCACGTCGGTCCCGTCGGCCAGCCGGGCGACGCGATACGGGTCCTCACGGCGCAAGCTGACGACCTCCTGAGCGATCACCTCGGCTCCGAAGCGCCGCGCCTGGGTCGTGGCGCGGCGGGCGAGGTCGGCACCGGAAACGCCCGACGGAAAGCCGAGGTAGTTCTCGATTCTCGAGCTGGTGCCGGCCTGGCCTCCCGGCGCGCTCTGCTCGACGAGAGCGGTGCGCAGCCCCTCCGACGCGCCGTAGACCGCCGCGGCGAGGCCCGCCGGGCCGCCGCCGACGATCAGCAGATCGTAGAAAGGCAGGCGCGCCTTCGTCTGCATCCCGGTCTTCTCCGCGAGCTCGCGCGTCGTCGGCGCGGCCAGGAACGTGCCGTCCGGGAAGAGGACGACGGGGAGCTTCGTCTCGACGCCGAACGAGCGGATTAGCTCCCGCGTCGAAGGGTCCTGGTCGACGTCGATCCACTGGTAGGGGATCTGATTGCTGGACAGGAATTCCTTCACCGCGAAGCTCCGCGGCGACGACTGCGCGCCCGCGACCCGGATCCCTTCGTAGGGAAGGCGCACGTGCGCCGTCCAGTCGGACAGCAGGTCGTCGAGGACCGGGTAGAGCCGCTCGGCGGGAGGATCCCAGGGCTTCAGCAGGTAGTGGTCCAGCCCGACGTCGTTGATGCCGGAGATCGCGGCCTGCGTGTCCGCGTACGCCGTGAGGAGGACCCGGCGCGACTCGGGGTGGAGCTTGATCGCCTCGCGCAGGAACTCCGTGCCCGACATGCCCGGCATCCGCTCGTCGGCGAGGAAGAGCGCGACGGGAGTTCCGCGCTGCTTGAGCTGGCGGGCGGCCTCGAGCGCCTCGCCGCCGGACACGGCCTTCAGGATGCGGTAGTCGGTCCGATAGTGCTGCTTGAGGTCGCGCTCGATGGCGCCGAGCACCTCGGGGTCGTCGTCGACCGTCAGGATCACCGGCCTGGCCATCCCTTCAGCCCTTTCCTGCGTCGAGAGGCAGCGTCACGCGGAACTCGGTGTGCCCGGGGCGCGAGTCGGCTTCGATCTCTCCCTGGTGTTTGCGAACGATGCGCCGCGCGATGTCGAGGCCGAGGCCGGTGCCCTGGCCGACCGGTTTCGTCGTGAAGAACGGATCGAAGATGCGCTCCCGGATCTCCGGAGGCAATCCCGGCCCGTCGTCGACGATGCGCACGACGACGGACGGGCCCTGGCGCGCCGCGGAAACGACGACGCGGCCTTTGGCCGCATCCAGCGCATTGTCGACGAGATTCGCCCAGACCTGGTTGAGCTCGCCCCCGAATCCCGGGATGCGCGGGAGGTCGGCCGGAGCGTCGAGGGCGACGCTCACGGATTTCCCGCGCGCCTTCGCGTTCAGCACGGCGAGCGTGTCGGCCAGCCCCTGGCGGACGTCCACCGGCTTGGGCATCGTGGCCTGGTCCATGTACGTGAAGCCCTTCACGGCCGCGACGAGGTTGTGGATCTTGGACGCGGACGCCTCGATCTCGGACGCCAGCCGGTGCGTCGCGCAGCCGGCGATGAGCCAGGGGAGGGTCGCCCGCAGGGCGGCGCCGTCGAGAGAGCGCGCGAGCTCGTCGAGGGCGTCGAGCGTGAGCGCGGATTCCGCGAGCGCTTCGGCGGCAGTGACGTCGGCGCCGTGTCGCCCCAGCCACTCGGCGAGCGTGTCCTCGCGGTCCGCCTGCTCGATCGGGGAGCGCCCGAACGCCGTGCCGGCGGCGAGCACGCAGAGCCCTCGCGCGCGGTCCACGGCGGCCTGCTGGTCCTCGGACAATCCCGCGGCACCCAGCGCGCGGGACGCGGCTTCGAGCTCCGACAACGCGTTCCGGAGACCCTTGGCACTTCGGGCGACCGCCGAGGCGGGATTGTTCAGCTCGTGCGCGAGCCCGGCCGCCAGCTTGCCGAGGGAGGACATCTTCTCCTCGTGCAGGTCGCTCGACGTGAACTGGCGGGCGCGGTCGACCATGACGTGCACGAAGATCGCGGTGAGCTCGTAGCACTCGCGGATCAGCGCGGGGATCTCGCTGCGCGGGATCACGAAGATCTCGGTCGGCCCCTCGGCCCTCACATCGCCCGGCGACCCGGCGAGACGCGAGTACGGGAGGACGCCGCTCACGTCGCCGGCGCGCCACTCCATGACCTTGTGGGGCCCTGCGCCGCGGTCGACGTAGATTGACAGGTGGCCCGAGAGGATGATGTAGAGGCCGAGCACGGCATTGCCCTTCGCCGAAAGGACGCCTCCGGCCTCCAGCTTGACGAGATGGCCGCGGGCGGCGAGCCAGGCGAGCTGATCCGGAGGGGCGCCGGCGAGCAGCCGGTGCGCGGACAGTCGATCCTGGATCGGGCTCTCCATGCGGGAAGTCTATGCGCCGAGGACGGTTTCGAGGCGCGTCACACGCACGGCGTGCTGGCCCTCGGGCGGGACGCCGTATTCCTTCTCGAGGAACTTCTTCGGCGTCGTGGCGGTCGCTCCCATGAGCGAGAGGCGCTCCTCGCGAGTCTCGCCGTTCGGAAGCGTGAACGAGTAAACGGCCTCCGTCGCGGCGCGTCCGAGAGACTTCGCGCCCTTCGGGAGCTCGATAGAGGACGTGATCCGGAGGCCGGGCGGGAGGCGGTCGTTCACGGCGGAGACGTGGGCCTCCGTCAGGGAGTCGAGGACGTCCACGTCGAAGAGCTCGTGCCTGGACTCGTGCCCGAGAGGCAGCGCCGGGCCCATCGAGAGGCGCAGGTGCGGGTTGTAGCCCTCCGTGTAGCGCACGGGCGCCCCGGAGGCGCGGAGCGCGCGCTCGAGGACGTCCATCGTGTTGCGGTGCGAGAGGTACCGCGCGTCGCCGAGCTTGACGAACGAGAGGCGGTACGTCCGCGCCGTGAGGGGCACGAGCGCCGCGACGCCGCTCGCGGGCGAGCGGCGCTGCCGGAGCGGCAGAAGGTCCGGCGTCGCCTTCGTGCGGTACGCGGCCCCCTTGGCCTTTTCGGTATAGGAAGAGGGGAGAGGAAAAGAGAGGCCCCTCTTACCTTCTAAGAAATCCGAATCCCCGGGCGGCGCGCTCTGCGCGCCGCTCCCCTCCGAAGCAAAACTGAATTCTCCCGGCAGCGGGTTCGCGAGGACGATGTCCTCCCCGTTGCCGGGGACACCGCAGGCGTAGCAGTGCCCCCACTTGCAGTCGTCCGTGTGCATCTCCTTGAGCGCCTTCTTCCACTCGACGACGAGGAAGGGCTTGCGGATGGACGCGTCGATGACGTCCCAGGGGAGCGTCTCCTTGAGGTCCTTGTCGCGGAGGTGCCGGGTCTTCGGGACGCCCGCGGCCTCGAGCGCCCCGTTCCAGCGCTCCCACGAGAAGTGCTCGCTCCACGCGTCGAACCGTCCGCCGCGCTTCCACACCTCGAGGACGGCGCGGCCCATGCGCCGGTCGCCGAGCGAGAGCATCGCCTCGATCTCGGCTTCCTTCGGCTCGTGCCACGTCATCTTCGCGCCCTTGACGGAGCGGAAGCGGTCCTTCAGGTACGCGAGTTTCCGGGTCAGGTTCTCGACGCCGTCGAACCCGAACCACTGGAACGGCGTGAAGCTCTTCGGGATGAAGCAGCCGACCGAGACGTTCACCTGCGGTCTGACGCCGTGCTTGCGGCCCTGGGCGAGGATGTCCTTCACGAGCGTCACGAGCTCGTCGAGGTCCGGGTCGGTCTCCGTCGGGAGGCCGATCATCGTGTAGACCTTGATCATGTCCCAGCCGCGCCCGAAGGCGATGTCGGCGGCCTGGACCATGTCGGCGTTCGTGAACGTCTTGTTGATCACGCGGCGGAGGCGGTCCGAGCCCGTCTCGGGCGCGAATGTGAAGCCGGACTTGCGCACCTCGGAGACCGCGTCCGCGAGCGCGACCGAGAACGCCTCGGCGCGGAGCGAGGGGAGGGAGATTGACACCTTCGTCTTCGCGAGCTCGGGCGCGAGGCACGCGACGAGGGGCTCGATCTGCGAGTAGTCCGCCGAGGAGAGCGAGAGGAGCCCGACCTCGCTCCAGCCCGCTTCGTCGATGAACGCCTTCGTCGCCTTCGCGACGTCCGCCGGGTCCAGTTCGCGCACGGGGCGGTACCAGTATCCCGCCTGGCAGAACCGGCAACCCTGCGTGCAGCCGCGCATGATCTCGAGGCCGAGGCGGTCCTGGACGATGTCGACGGACGGCACCATCGGCTTTGCGGGGTAGACGTCGGCCGAGAGCTTCTCGACCCAGACGCGCTTGACCTCTTCGGGCACACCCGCCGCGTTCGGGGCGTACGACAGGATCCGGTCGCCGTCATACGTCACGTCGTAGAGCGACGGGACGTAAATGCCCGGGCAGGCCAAGAACGCGAGGAGGCGCTCGCGGCGCGGGAGGTCCTTCGTCCGCGCGACGGCCTCGAGGAAGACGGGCAGCGCTTCCTCGGCGTCGCCGATCAGGAAGACGTCGAAGAAGTCCGAGAGAGGCTCGGGGTTCGCGGTGCACGGCCCGCCGCCGATCACGATCGGGTCCGCATCGCCTCGCTCCGCCGCGAGGACGGGGATCCCCGCGAGGTCGAGCATGTTCGGGACGTTCGTGTAGTTCATCTCGCTCTGGAGCGAGAGGCCGAAGACGTCGAAGTCGCCCGCGGGCGCGAAGGACTCGACAGAGAAGAGCGGGACCTTCTCGCGGCGCAGGACCGCCTCGAAGTCCGTCCACGGCGCGTACGTGCGCTCGCAGGCCCACGTGGCGCGGCGGTTCACGATCTCGTACAGGATCTTCGTGCCCGTGTGGCTCATCCCGATCTCGTACGCGTCCGGGAACCCGAGGCAGACCGTGACGTCCATCGCGCCGAGGTTCTTGCGCACGACGTTCCGCTCCAGGCCGAGGTAGCGCCCGGGGCGCTCGACGGCGAGGAGGAACGGCTCGAAGCGGGGGCGGACGGATGCGTAGCGCACGGGGGCTCTCCGAACGGAGCAGTCTAGCGGATCACTTGAGACGGCGTCGCGCGGCCGCGTCAGGGCGTCTTCAGGCCGACCGGGCAGGACACGCCCGTCCCGCCGATCCCGCAGTAACCGTCGGGGTTCTTCGCGAGGTACCGCTGGTGATAGTCCTCGGCGTAGGTGAAGGGCGGAGCGTCGAGGATCTCGGTCGTGATCGCGCCGTAGCCCGCCTCCGCGAGCTTCGCCGCGTACGCGGCCTTCGACGCCTCGGCGGCGGCCTTCTGCTGCGCGTCGAAGACGTAGATGCCCGAGCGATACTGCGTGCCGGTGTCGTTACCCTGACGCATGCCCTGCGTCGGGTCGTGGCTCTCCCAGAAGATTCGGAGAAGGTCCTCGTACGAGACCTGCGCCGGGTCGAAGGCGACGAGGACGACCTCGGCGTGCCCCGTGAGCCCCGTGCACACTTCGCGGTACGTCGGGTTCTGCGTGTGGCCGGCCGCGTAGCCGACTGCGGTCGTGACGACGCCGGGCGTCTGCCAGAATTTCTTCTCCGCTCCCCAGAAGCAGCCGAGGCCGAAGAGCGCGGTCTTCGTTCCGGCGGGAAACGGAGGTGCAAGCGGTTGGCTCGGGAACACGGCCGACGATTCTGCTCCTCGCGCGCGTGAAGGGGAAGATCCCCCCTCCGGCAAAACCGAACGTCCCGTTTCCCGGATTGACTCGCCCCGGTGCTCGGCCTAGATTGCCGACCGATGGCCCTCGACGAGAAACTCCGCGCGTATCTTCGCGAGCTCGGCGCCGCGCTGAACGAGGCCGTGTCCTCGTCCGACAAGGTGCACGAGATCCTCGCGAAGGTGAAGAGCGAAGGCTACGGCGCGTATCTCTGTCTCGACGCGACCGTCGCGCTCGACAAGCGCGGGCGCCGATCGTCGGCCGCGCTCCCGTCGATCCGCCGCGGCGGCCTCAACGCGTCGAAGGAAGAGCGGGAAGCGAGCGGCATGGACACGGCCGTCTTCCAGATCAACGTGAAGGACCTCGGCTTCCTGCGTTCCGTCGGAATCGACCCGACGCGCCCGGTTCGCGCGCGCCGGAGCCCGCAGGGCGCCGTCACGATCCGGTCGACGGTCGCGAAACGCGGCTGACGTTGCCCCCGCAGGATCTCCTCGGCCTCACGGCTCTCGACCTCGCGCGCGCCGTGCGGGACGTCGCGCCGGAGCCGTACCGCGCCGCGCAGATCGCGAAGTGGATCTACGAACGGCGGGCGGCCTCCTTCGCGGAGATGTCGAACCTTCCGAAGGCCATGCGCGAGGCCCTCGCGAAGGACTTCACGATCGGCCTCCCGAAGGTCGTCACGACGACGCCCGCGCCCGACGGCACGGAGAAATACCTGTTCGAGCTGGCGGACGGCGCGCGGGTCGAGGCGGTCTACATCGTCGAGTCGAAGAAGAAACCGTCGTGGACGGACCCCGACACGCCGGAGGCCGCACGCGTCACGATCTGTCTCTCCTCCCAGGCGGGCTGCGCCGTGGACTGCGTCTTCTGCGTCACGGGACGCATGGGTGCGGGCCGGAACCTCACGGCGGGGGAGATCGTCGGGCAGTACCTCGTGATCGCGAAGGAGAAGGGTTTCGGGCCGCACGAGGCGAACGTCGTCTTCATGGGGATGGGAGAGCCGCTCCTGAACGTCGGGAACGTCAAGCGCACGCTCGACCTCCTCGAGGAGGAAGTCTCGCCGCGGCGGACGACCGTCTCGACGGCCGGCGTCGTACCCGGCATCGAGTCTCTCGCGGCGCGCACGCGCCGGCCGAACCTCGCGGTGTCCCTCTCGGGCGCGGACGACGAGACGCGGTCGAAGCTCATGCCGATCAACCGAACGCACCCGATCGCCGAGCTCTTCGCGGCGCTCAAGCGCTGGCCGCTCGAGCGCGGCCGGAAGATCACGTTCGAGTGGGTGCTCATCGCGGGCGTGAACGACCGCCCGGAGGATGCCGCGAAGCTCGCCGCCCTCGTCAAGCCGCTCTCTTCGAAGGTGAACATCATCCCGCTCAACGAGTCGGAGGAGTGGCTGCCGGGTCTGAAGCGGCCGTCCGACGCGGCCGTGGACGCGTTCGCGCGCGCCGTCGCCGCGGGCGGCGTGCCCGTGACCGTGCGCTGGTCGAAGGGCCTGCAGGCGGACGCGGCGTGCGGTCAGCTCAAGGGGCGTGAGACGCCCCGCCGCCCGGCGCCGCCGGCGCCTTGACCGGCGGACCGGGCGCCGCCGGCGGCGCAGTTCCCAGGTAGCGGTCCGTCCACTCGAGGAGGCGCGCCCGGATGTCCCTCACGTGCTTCGGCTCGGCGGGGCCGTGCGGCTCGCGCGCGTACGTGACCATCTCGACCGGCACGCCCTGCTTCTTCAGCGCGAGGTAGAGCTCGCGCCCCTGCGCGGGCGGCACGCGCGCGTCCGCCTCGCCGTGGAGGATGAGCGTCGGCGTCTTCGCGTTCTTCACGAACCACATGGGGCTGTGGGCTTTCAGGACGTCGAAGTCTTCCCACGGCAGCGAGGCGAAGTAGCTCTCGATGAACTCGGGGATGTCGGCCGTGTAGTAGAAGCTCCAGAGGTCCGTCACCGGCGCGCCGGGCGACGCGAACTTGAAGCGGTCCGTGTGCGTGAGGATCCACGACGTCATGAACCCGCCGTAGCTCCAGCCCATCACGCCCATCCGCGTCGGGTCGACGATTCCCTTCGCGACGAGCATGTCGACGCCCGCCATGAGGTCGAGGTAGTCCTTTCCGCCCCAGTCGCGGACGTTCGCTTTCTTGAACTTCTCGCCGTAGCCGGAGCTGCCGCGCGGGTTGACCTGCAGGACCGCGATGCCGCGCGCGACGAAAGCGTCGATCGGGTAGATCCGCGAGAACGCCGAGTGGCTGAACGCGAAGCGGCCCGCGGGGCCGCCGTGGATGTTGAGGACGAACGGCAGCTTCACGGCCGAACGGTCGGGCGGCAGGTGGAGGAGACCCTCGATCGGGAGGCCGTCGGGCCCCTTCCACGATACGACCTCGACCTTCGGCCGGAGCGCGCTTGCGACGGACGGATTCGTCGCCGTGAGGCGCCGCGGCGCCGGCTTCGCGTCCGACGGCATGAGGACGTTCACCTCGGGCGGCTCCGCCGCGCTCTGGAGGACGAACGCGAGCGTCTTCCCGTCCGCGGCGGCCGAGAACGAGCCGAGAACGTGCGCGCCCGAGGTCAACGCCTTCGGGGCGCCGCCCGCGGCGGGCACAGAGAAGAGCTGTGTCGCCATCTTCTGCTGGGCCGCGAAGTGAATCGACGCGGAATCCGGCGTCCACGCGAAGTCGTCGGCCTCGAGGTCGGCGGCGCGCGTGAGGTTGCGCACCGGCCCGCCCGACGCGGGGACGACGCAGATCTCGGTCCGGTGGCCGGGCCAGTCGTTCACGCGTCCGTCGCCGCTGAAGAACGCGACCCACTTCCCGTCCGGCGAGAACGCGGGGTTCGAGTCGGGTCCGGGCCGCTTCACGAGGTCTGAGGCCTTGCCGTTCTCCTTCGCCTCCCAGACGACGAGATCCGTGTTGAACCCGTCCGGCACCTTCGGTGTCGGCGCGACGGCGCCCACGAGGCGCGTGCCGTCGGGCGACCAATCGGCGGAGGCCACGTGGGCGGAGCCGGAGGAAACGCGGACGACGGCCTTCGCCGCGACGTCCACGATCCAGAGCGCCGCCGGTTTCACGTCGTCCCGGTCGACGACGTTCGCGTCGTCCTTCTCCTCGCGCTTCTTCTTCTCGTCCGCGGTGGGCGGCACGGCGGCCGTGAACGCGATCCGCTTCCCGTCGGAGCTCCACGCGAACGTCGCGACGGGGGAGCCGTGGCTCGTCAGGCGCGAGGCTTCGCCGCCGTTCGGGGCGATGAGCCAGATCTGGCGCGTCTCCTTCGCGTCCTTCTCGTCGCCGGCACGCCGTTCCGAGAGAAACGCGATCGTCTTCCCGTCCGGGGAGAAGCGCGGCCGCTCGTCGCGCTTCGGCGAGGCGGTCAGCCTGCGCGACGCGCCCGTCGCGACGTCCACGAGCCAGACGTCCGTGTCGAGGAGGTTCTCCTTGAAGTCCCAGGCGCCGACGACGTACGCGACGGACTTCCCGTCCGGCGCGATCTGCGCGTCCGAGACCGTCTTCAGCGCGAACAGGTCCGCCGGGGGCGGAGCCTGGGCGAGCGCGAACCCGGAACATGCGAGGACGAGAACGGCGGCGGCACGGCGCATGGAGCCTCCTGGGGGCAAAGTGCGCCGAAGGGTATCAGGCGGGAAGGCGCACGACGCCCGTGAGGATGCGCCCGGCCCCCGGCCTGTCCCGCCGCCACGACGGCAGGTCCGACTCGGCCGCGTTGCAGACGCCGGAGCGATGGATGCGGGCAGGGTCGAGCCCGCGGCCGAGCAGCGCTGCCTCGTTGAACGCGGCGACGCCGACGAAGGCCTTGCCGCCCGCGCCGGGCGCGACCGCGCCCTCCGGCGCGACGCCGTACGCGTCGTGGAGCGCCGCGAGGACCTCCGGGCCGACCTCGTATCGGTCGCGCGCGATCGAGGGGCCGAACGCGGCGGAGAGGTTCCGCAGGGAAACGCCGCGGGCCTCGAGCGCGTCGAGGGCGGCATCGAGGACGCGCAGGGCGGTCCCCCGCCACCCGGCGTGGATCGCGGCGATCCAGCCCGTCACGGGATCGGCGAGGACGATCGGCACGCAGTCGGCAGAGGCGACGACCAGAAGGACGTCGGGCTGGCTCGAGAGGATGGCGTCACCGGTTCCGAGGATGCTTGTCCGCCGCTCACGCGGCGGTTCTTCGAAGGTGAGTGTGGCGCGGCCGTGGACCTGCGAGAGGCGAACCACTTCGGCCTCCGGCACACCGAGCGCCTCGGCGAGGGCGCGGCCGGCGAGGTCCGGGTCGAGAGCGCGAGCCGTCAGCGCGCCGCGCGTGAACCCGGCCACGAATCCCGGAGCACCGGGCAACGACAGCCGCGAAACGGTGCCGCCCGCGGTCGAGCGCCCAACCGATTGCCCATCCACATGTTCATTCTAAGAAAATCTCCTCCTGATCCCTCTTAGAATCCCCGCGTCTTGAAGAACGCGTCTCTTCGCCTCCCGCGCGGGCTGCGGTCGCCCGCCGCCATCCAGCGCTTTCTGGACGGCCTCCGCTACAACAAGGAAAAGGACGGCGAGACCGCGCGCTCCCCGCGCTGCGTCCTCGAGACGCGGGAGGCGCACTGCTTCGAGGGCGCCCTCCTCGCCGCCGCGGCGCTCCGCCGGCTCGGCCACGCGCCGCTCGTCATCCAGCTGCGCGCGGTGCGCGACGACGACCACGTTCTCGCGCTCTTCCGGGAGAGGCCGGGCGCGGGGTGCTGGGGTGCGGTCGCGAAGTCGAACTACTCGGGCTTGCGCTTCCGCTCGCCCGCCTACCGCTCGCTGCGCGAGCTCGCCATGAGCTACTTCGACTGCTACTACAACCTCGAGGGCGAGAAGAGCCTCCGGAGCTTCGGGCGGCCCGTCGACCTCGCGCGTTTCGACGGGCGCGGCTGGGAAACGGCGGGGGAGGACCTCTGGGACGTCTCGACGCACGTCGCGACGCGCCGTTTCACGCCGCTCGTGAGCGCCGCGCAGGCGCGGCGCCTGCCGCCGATGGACAGGCGCCTCTTCGACGCCGGGCTCGTCGGCCGGCGCCTCTAGAACCGGTAGCTGACCCGCGTGTAGACGAAGCGTCCGTTGTACCCGTACGGGGAGTTGTTCGGATACCGGTTGATGCCGCTGTTGGAGTTCACGAAAAGGGTCGAATCCGGCGTCGCGTCCCCGAGGTTCTGGGCGCCGACCGCGACGCGGAGGTGGCTGAAGACCCAGGAGAGCTCGACGTCGACGAGCCACTGTGCCGAGAACGTCTGGTCGGCGGCCGTGCCCGGGCCGAACGGCGCCTCTCCGGAGCCGTTCGCGATGCCGCAGAACGAGCCGTAGCGCGTGGCGGTGACGGCGACGTTCAGCGGCCCTTTCGTGTAGTCGACCGCCCCCCTCACGACGTCCTTCGGCTGGCCGCACTCGAGGCGGCGGACTTCCAGGCGGTCGAAAAGAGTCGTCTGGAACGCCGCGAGCTGGGGCGGCGTCGGGGCGATGTTCGTCACGCTCGTCTCCGCGTGCGTCCACGCGGCGAGCAGGCGCACGGTGCCGTTCGATCCCATGTCGGCGCGGTAGTTCGCCGACAGGTCCACGCCGTCCGTGCGCGTGTCGATCGCGTTCGTGAAGAACCTCACCCCGCTCGCGCCGAACGGCTGGAGGATCGGGTTCAGGGCCGTGCCCGTGAAGTTTCCCGAGAAGATGATCCGGTCCTTGATCGCGATGTTGAAGTAGTCCGCCGTGAAGTCGAAGTCGCGGCTCGGCGACAGCACGAGGCCGCCCGCGAAGTTGACGGAGTCCTCCGGCTTCAGGGGCGTCGCGCCGAGCGCCTGGGCCACGCCGCTGTCGACGCGGGCCGTCAGGATGTCGAACGGCTGGTTGACGCCGTTGATGTTCAGGAAGTTCGTCGAGACGGTCGAGAAATAGGACTGGTGAAGCGACGGGGCTCGGAAGCCTGTCGACGCCGAGCCCCGCGCGACGAGCCACGGGAGGACCTCATAGCGCAGGGTGCCCTTGTAGTTCGTCGAGTTGCCGAAGTCGGTGTAGTGCTCGAAGCGGACCGCCGCGCCGACGCGGAACTGCCGCGTGACGTCGACCTCGGCGTCGGCGTAGAGCGACACGTTGCTGCGGTTCGTGTCGATCTCGTTCGCCGGGCGGAAGCCGGGGAAGACCTGCGAGCCTGGAGGCGCCGCCGAGCCGTCCTGCGCCTTGACGCCGCCGTCGACGTACGAGGCGGGCTCGCCGGCGATCTGCCGGTAGCGCTCGTTACGGAACTCGGCGCCGAGCGCGAGGTTCAGCGGCCCGGCGAGGCCGATCGCGAACTGGCGCGTGACGTCGAGGTTCGCGAGAAACTGCCCGAAGACGAGCGACCCGGCGTCGAAGGAGGTCTGGTTCGGCGGGATCGTCGGTCCGAGCGACGTGTTCAGGCTGTCCACGACCTTGAAGTCGAACTGGTTGCGCCCGTACTGGGCCGACGCGTCCCAGAACCAGTGATTCGCGAGGACGCCGCGCACGCCCGCGGTCGCCGAGTAGTCGATAGTCGTCGGCGTGATCTTCGGGAGGAACCCGTTCGGGTAGATCGTCCGCCAGTTCTGGGCCTGCAGCGCGCGCCGGAAGTTTCCCGCCGAGTCCGCGTAACGGTGGCTCGCGCCGCCGAAGAGATAGGCGCTCACCGCGCCGTCCGCGCTCAGGGGGAAGACGCCGTTCAGGAAGCCGAGGTAGTCGGTCGTCGCGGGGTCTCCGTAGCGCGTGTCGGGCTGCGTGATCGGGTCGCGGGAGCCCTGCGCCCGCGGGTCGTCGCCCGCGCGGTTCGTCGCGTTGCGGCGACGGAACTCGCCGGTGACGTTGATCGAGCCCGTGCCGACCGGGAACCCGCCGTTCGCGTTGAGGTCGAGGACCGACCCGTCGCCGTGGGTCGTGATGCCGGTCGTCGCCGTGACGTCGAGCGGCGCCGGGCCGGAGCGCAGCCCGAGGTTCAGGACGCCCGCGATCGCGTCCGAGCCGTACTGCGCGGCGGCGCCGTCCTTCAGGACCTCGATCCGGTCGAGCGCCTGCGCGGGGATCGCGTTGAGGTCGACGCCGGCCGAGCCACGCCCGATCGTCCCATTGACGTTCACGAGCGCGCTCGGGTGGCGCCGTTTCCCGTTCAGGAGGACGAGGAACTGGTCGGGCCCTAGGCTCCGGATCGAGGCGGGCCGGGTCGTGTCGGTCCCGTCGGAGATCGTCGTGCGCGGGAAGTTGAACGACGGCTCGAGCTTCTCGAGAATCTGGAAGACCTCGCCCGAGCCGCTCGCCTTCTCGATCGCGGACGCGGGAAACACTTCCACGGGGACGGCCTTCTCGACCTCGGCCCCGGCCGCGCGCGAGCCGACGGTTACCTGGGCGCTCACGCCGAGTGCCATCGCGAAGTCCTGCGCGACGGGCCCTGGCGCGAGCGTGACCTTCGCGGACTTCTCCGCGAGCCCGGGCGCCGTGACGCGCACGTCCACCGTCCGGCCCTTCCCTATTCCCGCCGGAACACGGATTTCGTAGCGGCCGTTTCGGTCCGCTCGGGCCGTGAGCTCGAGGGCGGGGACGCTCACGGTGGCGCCGGGGTACGGCTGCCCGTCCTCCTTCGTCGTCACGGTGCCGCTCAGGACGGTGGCCGTGTCCTGACCGTGGGCAGCAAACGGGAGAAGAAGCAGCAGAAGCGTGAACGCGACGATGCACTTCATGATTCACTCCTCTCGAACGGAAGCGAGGAAGCCCTTTGCCGGCCGACGACTTTTGCGAGACTTTGTCTCAGGCGGGGCCGCCGGTCAAGTGGCGTGATCCGGCGTCTCTGATCGCGTTCGCGTAGTAGCGCAGGAGCGGCAACTCCCCGGCGACGGGCCGGAACAGCCCGCCGTCGACGAGGACGACGTGCCGCAGAACGAGCATCCTCAGGCCCACCGAAACGGCATAGTCCTGGTCGCCGCGCGGCACGTGGACGTACGCGCCCCCGGCTTCCAGCGAACGCCAGCGCGCGAGGACCTCGGACTTGAGCTCGATCTCGCTCCACGCGCGGTCCGGGGCGCCGACGAGGACGCTTGCCACGAGCGAGACCGGAAGGACCGGCACGACGCGCGCGATCCGCGCCATGAGGTCCTGCGCGAGCTCGCCGACGGCCGCGAAGCGGTCCTCGCGCGGCGCGGCCTCGAGGTCGAGGCGCCGGGCCGCAAGCCACGCGCGCGTCGAGACCGGCGTCCCGAAGCACACGCACGCGTAGCCGAAGCGGTGCCACTCGTTCGAGATGAGGAGGCGCACGTTGCGCCCCAGAAAGCGCAGCGTCTCGGCGAGCGTGTCCCGCGACGATGCCTTGCCCTGCGCGGGAGACCGGTCGAGGAGGAGCGTGCGGTCCTCGAGGACGCGGTCGTAGTTGACGCCGACCGGGACGAACACGAGGTCGCGCGGCCCCTTCGGGTCGAAGCCGCGCAGCATATAGTCGAGGAGTCCGAGCTTCGGCGGGCGAAGCGCGCCGTCCTTCGAGAGTCCGCCCTCGGGGTAGACCGCCTGGGGAACGCCGTTCGCGGTCGCCATCGCGACCCACCGTTCGAGGACGCGGCGGTAGAGGGGGTCCTTGGAGTCGCGCCGGACGAAGTAGGCGCCCGTCGCCCTCACGAGACCCTGCACGGGCCAGATCCGCGCCCATTCGCCGACGGCGTAGCTCAGGGCTGTCTTTTCCGCCGCGAGGTACGAAAGAAGGATGTAGTCCATGTTGCTGCGGTGGTTCATGACGAAGACCACCGTCGAGCCGTCCGGAATCGCGGCGAGGCCGGCGTCGTCCGCGGAGCCGAGCCGGACGCGGTAGAGCGAGCGTGCGAGAGCGCGGGCGATCGCGTAGCCGGCGCGGAAGTAGATCCAGGCGTTGAAGGCGGGGACGATCTCCCGCGCGTCCCGGTCGACGCGTTTCTGCACTTCGTCGCGGGAGAGGCCCGACTCCTTCGCGAACGCGTCGGCGGCCTCGAGGACCTTCAGGTCGAAGCGGAGCTGGTCCACGAGGACCTCGCGCTTCGTCATCTTGAACGGCGGGAGGCGCACGGGGAGGCGCGCGTTCAGCTCGTCGATGACGCGGTTCGCGCGCCGGCGCATCACGGCGCGGGCGGCCGGCCGCAGCAGCCGGTCGAGGATCGACCAGCCCGCGAGAAACGCGAGCAGCACGAACGCCCAGAGCGGAACGGCGACGGGGGAGGACATCGGAATTTCTTTGAAGATTAAGGCATGAGCGCCGAATCGAGGTCTAATCAAGGCGATGAATGGGCGGATTTGCCGGTTCGCCGCACATGCGGTGCTCGCGGGGCTCGTCGCGGCGCCCCCCGCGGCGCTTGCTCAGATCCTTGCCTCCGAGCCCGTCCCGGACCAAGCCATTCTCAGAGACTTCCGGTTCTCTTCTGGCGAGACGCTCCCGGAGCTGAAGATTCACTACGTCACGTACGGCCGCCGCCTCGACGACGGCCGCGGCAAGACCGCGAACGCGGTCCTCGTCCTGCATGGGACGGGCGGCTCGTCGGCGCAGTTTCTCGGCCCGACGTTCGCCGGCGTGCTGTTCGGGCCCGGCCAGCCGCTCGACGCCACGCGCTATTACATCGTGATCCCCGACGCGATCGGGCACGGCGGCTCCACGAAGCCGAGCGACGGGCTGAAAGCGAAGTTCCCGCGCTACACGTACGACGACATGGTCCGCGCGCAATACCGGCTCCTGAACGAGAGTCTCGGCGTGACGCATCTGCGCCTCGTGATCGGCACGTCGATGGGCGGGATGCACACGTGGGTGTGGGGCGAGGCGTATCCGGACTTCATGGACGCGCTCCTGCCGCTCGCGAGCCTGCCGGCGCCGATCGCGGGGCGCAACCGGATGTGGCGGAAGATGGCGATGGACCTCATCCGCGGCGATCCCGAGTGGAAGGGCGGCGACTACACGGCGCAGCCGCCGGGCCTCCGCGGCGCGCTCTCGCTCCTCCTGACGGTCTCCGGCAGCCCGCTCGGCTGGATGCAGCTCGCGCCCGACCGTGCGGCCGCGGACGCGGCCGTGGACAAATACATGTCGGAGCGGCTCGCGAAGATGGACGCGAACGACCTCCTCTGGGCGCTCGACGCGTCTCGCGATTACGACCCGTGGCTCGGCCTCGAGAAGATCAAGGCACCGCTCCTCGCGATCAACTTCGCGGACGACGCGATCAACCCGCCGGAGCTCGGGATCCTCGAGAAGGGCGTCGCGCGCGTGAAGGGCGCGCAGGCCGTGGTTTTCCCGCTCTCGGAGAAGACGCGCGGCCACCAGACGCACACGCTCGCGGACCTCTGGAAGACGTACCTGAACGAGCTCCTCGTGCGGTCGCGGCCGTAGAAGCCCCTCAGCGCAGCGCGCGCGCGAGGCGCGCCGCGCCCTCGGCAAAGACGTCGGGCGGCGGCAGGAGGCTCAGGACGAGCCAGGCCTCGGACGGGAACTCGTAGAAGTACCCGGGATGGACGAGGACGTCGTGCGTCTCGAGGAGGTCGAGGACGATCTCTTCCTCGGTCCGGACGGCCGGGACCCTGAGGCACGCGGCCCAGCCTGCGGCCACCGGCGCGACCGTGACGGCTCCGCCGGCGGGGAAAGCGGTCCTGAGCGCGCGCTCGTTCTTGAGGACGCGCGCCCAGATCGCCTCCACGGCGCGGCGGCCGTGTTCGAGGAGGCGCGGGAGAGCGAGCTGCACGGGCGTCCCGACCGAGAGGTACGCGTCCGCGACCCATTCGAGGCGCGTGAGCGCGTCCTCGACCTGTGCGGGAGGGCCGTTCGCGAGGATCCACCCGAGCTTCAGCTGCGGGAGCGCCGCGGACTTCGAGAGGCCGCCGAGCGAAAAGACGAGCGCTTCGCTCCGCACGGCCGCGACCGCCACGTCGTCGGGGCGGTCGGAGTAGCGGTAGTCGACGAAGACCTCGTCGGAGATCACGGCGAAGCCCTTCTCCGCCGCGAGCGCGAGGAGCGCGTCGAGTTCGGCGGCGCCGATCGAGCTGCCCGTCGGGTTGTTCGGGTTCACGACGACGACGGCCGCCGTGCGGACGCCCGCTGCCGCAAGGCGCTCGACCTCGTGCGCGACGGCCGAGGCGTGCACGCGGAAGCCGTCCTCGGCGGCGAGCGGGTAGCGCGCGAGCGTGACGCTCTCGAGGCCGGCGAGCGCGTCGAGGAGCGGGTACGACGGAGCGGGGACGAGGACCGCGTCGCCGGGGTCCGCGAGGACCTTGAAGAGCCAGCCGTAGGCCTCGCTCGTGGAGGCGGTGAGGACGAGCCGCTCGGGCGGCGCGAGGACGCCGTGGACGGCCGCGTACCAGTTGCTGACGGCGAGGCGCGCGCGGCGTAATCCCCGAGGGTTCGGCTCGTAGACGAGGCCGCGCGGGTCCGCGAGCGGCGCGAGGAGACCGGCGTCGCCCTCGACGTCCGCAAAGAGGTCGACGCCGCCGGAGCGCAGCGCGACCGCCGTCGGGTTCGAGACGGTCAGGTCGAGGTGCGGCCGCGCGCGCGCCGCGAGGGCCCGCGTGATGCGGTTCTCCTCGTGAACGGTCGGCAGCCGCTTGGAAAACACGCGCGCTTTCAGCGCCCCGCGACGAGGTCTTCCGGCTTCCACGGCGACGGCGAGCCGCCGAGCCACCGAGCGAACCAGTCGAGGTGGGCCGCGTAGTAGAGCGCCATCTCGAACACGCTCGGCCAGTGGCCCGCCTTCTCGAAGACGATCAGGCGCGACGGGACGCCGCGGGCCTGCAGGTCCGTGAAGAACTCCAGCGACTGCGTGTACGGCACGCGGTAGTCCTTCTCGCCCGTGATGACGAGGCATGGCGTCTTGAACGCCGTCACGTACTCGGACGGGCTCTGCGCGCGGTAGAGGGCCGCGTTCTCCCACGGGGCGCCCTTGAGGTCCCACTGCGGGAACCAGACCTCCTCCGTCGAGGAGTACATCGCGCGCAGGTCGTAGACGCCCATCATCGACGCGAGCGCCTTGAAGCGCGTCGAGTGGCCTTCGAGCCACATCATCGCGTAGCCGCCCCACGACCAGCCCATCGCGCCCATGCGGTCCTTGTCGACGTACGGAAGCTTCTCGAGCGCGTCCGTCACCTTCTCGATGTCCGTCATGACCTTGCCGTTCCAGTCGCCCGAGATCGCGGACGTGTACGCCTGGCCGAAGCCGGTCGAGCCGTGCGGGTTCGGGAACGCGACGACGTAGCCCGCGCCGGGGTAGACCTGCCAGTCGCCGCGGTAGCTGTCCGCCCACTGCTGCTGCGGCCCGCCGTGGACGTTCAGGATGAGCGGGTACTTCTTCGCCGGGTCGAAGCCGTGCGGCTTCACGATCCAGACCTGCACGGGCCTGCCGCCGGCTCCGGGCACGGTGATCTCCTCGGCGGGGCGGACGTCGACTTCCTTCTCGAAGGCCGCGTTGTGCGTCGTGAGGCGCTGGCCCGTTCCGTCGCCGCCGGGTGCCACGGAAAGCCGCCACAGCTCGTGCGGGCTCCCGATCCGGCGGCGCGCCGCGACGGCGAACGAGGCGTCGGGCGCGAGCGCCCACGTGTCGAGAGCGCCCACGGACGACACGGCGCGGAGCGCGCCCGTCGCGAGGACGATCTCGTAGAGCGGCGTCCGCCCCTTCACGTCGGCCGTGAAGAAGATCCGGCTGCCGTCCTTCGAGAACTCGAAGTCGCGGACGTTGTCGTCGAACGTCGCGGTGAGATCGCGCTCGGCGCCCGTGGCGCGGTCGCGCAGGATGATCCGGAACCGATCGGCCTCGTAGCGCGGGGTCGCCTGGCGCTTGAACGCGAGGAACTTCCCGTCCGGCGAGTAGCGCGGCGAGCCGTCGAAGCCCTTGTTCGCCGCGGTGAGATTCCGCGGCGCCGCGAGGGCAGCGGCGTCGCCCTCTGCGGGCGCCGTCCAGACGTCCGCATTCGTCGAGAACGCCGCGTCTGCGTCGCGGTTGGACGAGAACGCGACCTCCTTGCTGTCGGGCGAGAGGTCGAAGTCGCTCCCGCCGCCCACGGAGAAGCCGGGCGAGTCGAAGTCGCCGGGCGTCAGGTCGCGGATCGCCTTGCCCGCGTCCGCCTCGGCGAGGTCGAGGAGGAAGACGTGCGTGCGTTTGCCGTCCTTCCAGTCCGTCCAGTGCCGGTAGAGGAGCGAGTCCGCGAGGTGCGCCTTGATCTTGTTCGCGTCCCGCGCGTCGGACGCCTTCTTGCTGCAGGCCGCGTCCGCGCCGCAGGAGGGGAAGACGTCCGCGGCGAAGACGACGGACCGGCCGTTCTTCGAGAAGCGGGGGGACTCGACCCCGCCGGGGAATCGCGTCTTCTGCTCGGCCTCGCCGCCGCCGAGCGGCAGGAAGAAGACCTGCGGCTCGCCCGTGCGCGTCGAGACGAAGGCGAGCGTCTTGCCGTCGGGGGAGAAGAAGGGATGCTCGTCGCGCGCGTCGCCGGCGGTGATCTGCCGGGCGTTCGAGCCGTCCGCGTCGACGCGCCACAGCGCGACGGTTTTCTTTCTCGCGGCCCAGTCGTTCGTCGCGACGGAGTAGACAATCTTCTTTCCGTCCGGCGATACCGCGGGCTCGCCCACGCCCTTCGTCCGGTAGAGGTCCTCGAGCGTGAACGCGCGGCCGGTGTCGGCCGCGGGAGCGGGGAGGGCGAGGAGAAGAAAGGCGAGGGAGGCCGGAGCGAGTCTCGTGAAGAGCATGGGGGGAGTCTATAAGCGCGAGGCGCGGCCCGGCCGGCCGCTCGCGATAGGATCTCGGTCGCGACGACACTCCCGGTTGATCACTCCAAGGAGGCCCGCCATGCCGCGACTTCGCAAGGTCCTCATCGTCTTCGCCACCGTCCTCCTGGCCGCGCCGGCCGCGCTCGCCCAGCGGGACCCCAACAACCCGACGTGGTGGGACAAGTACACCTACCTCGCGAAGGGCGGCGCCCTCGGAACGGGAGGCGCCACCGCGTCCGTCGCGGACGGGTCGAACGTCGACGTCTCGAACGAGTGCGGGCCGCAGAGCGAGACGTACATCACGCTCGACACGAGCTCCCCGAAGCGCCTCGCCGGAGGGTCGAACGAGATCTTCCGCCTTCCGATGCGCGGCTACTGGTCCGCCGACGGAGGCAAGACCTGGGGCGGCGTGGACCTGCCCCTCCCGCCGCCGATCGGCTCCAACGGGATCGACTTCGGCTCAGACCCGACGCTCGCGTTCGACAGCCGCGGAAGCCTCTTCTACGGGTACATCGTCGTGTTCTTCGGGAACGGGAACGGCATCAACGGCACGTCGATGGCCGTCGCCCGGTCTACGGACGGCGGAAAGACGTATCCCGCGGCCACGTTCTTCGCCTTCGAGGGCGGGAGCAACCACTTCAACGACAAGCCGATGATCACGGCCGACGCGAACCGGACGAGTCCGTTCCGCGACAACGTCTACATCGCGTGGGACGCGGCGAGCGGCGGCTCGGCGACGGGCGGCGGCGTGCGTCTCGCCCGGTCGACGGACCACGGAGCGACCTTTACGACCGTGCGCGTCGACGATCCGAGCGGTCCCGGGCGCTCGATCGGCGCCGTTCCCTTCGTGGGCCCGAACGGCGAGGTCTATGCGGCCTGGAACGACTACCGGGCGAACGCGATCGTATTCAACCGGTCCTTCGACGGGGGCGCGACGTGGGGCGTTCCGGTCACGGTCGCGGGCAAGAGGGCCCCCTTCCAGATAAACGTTCCCGCCGAGTTCAACCGTGGCGCTCTCGTCTACCCGGCCTGCGACGCGGACCGTTCGATCGGTCCGCACCACGGCCGGCTCACCTGCGCGTGGATGGACCTGACGCCCGGGGGCGTTTCCGACGTCTTCCTGTCGTACTCGGACGACCGCGGCGCGACGTGGAGCCCGAGGCGCGCCGTGACGGACGCCCTTCCCGCCGTCGACCGGTTCAATCATTGGCTTTCGACGGACCCGACCAACGGCGAGGTCAGCGTCTCCTTCTACGACACGCGCAACGACACGACGGGCGGCCGATACGAGACGGACATCTATCTCGCGCGCTCGTCGGACGGCGGCGCGACCTTCGGGCCAAACGTACTCGTGACGAACGCGCGTTCGAACGAGCACGATTGCGCCGGCGTCTTTCCGTGCGCCGCGATCAACTACGGAAACCAGCAGGGGGACTACTCGGGCCTCGTCGCGTACGGCGGCGTCGCGCATCCCATCTGGACGGACAGCCGGCGCAACCAGGCGTCCGTGGCGGGCTGCTCGGTGGGCGCGATGGAAGAGGTCTTCACGGCGTCCGTGAAGTGAGAGGACGCACAGGGCGCGCATTCGCGCGCCCTGTGGCCTTGGTCAGCTCGTCAGGCCGTCGCGCTTCTTGAGGATCTCGTCGAGGAACCAGCGGTTCTTCTGATGCACCTGGACGAGGCGCGTGTAAAGGTCGGCGGTGCCGATGTCGCCCGCGTCCGTCGCCGTCTCGGCGTCCTCGTGCATCTCCTCGATGACGACGTCGAGCGTCGCGCGCGCCTCGACGAGCATCTTCTCCATCGAGAGCAGGCCCTTCGAGCCCTTCACGGTCGCCGCGGGCAGATAATCGGCCGGATCGCCGATCGGGGCGCCGCCGGCCATGATCGCGCGCTCGGCGAACTCGTCGATCGAGGCGTACGTCTGGGTGGCCTGCTCGTCGAGGAGCAGGTGGATGTCGCGAAACAGCGGCCCGTAGCTGAGCCAGTGGTACTTCTTGTAGTTGAGGTACGCGACGAGGGCGTTCGCCTGCTGACGCTGGAGCGTCGCGACGACGGCGGCGGGGTGGGCCTTCTTCTTGTTTTTCTTGTCTTTCTTGGCCAAGGGGGTGACCTCCAATCATTAATTTAGACTAAGTCTAAAGAATGTCAAGCGGCCGGATGCTACATTCCCGCCCCCGACAGGGCAGACAGGAACCCAATGGCCGAACAGTACATCTTCACGATGCAGAACCTGCGAAAGGTGGTCCCGCCCCAGCGCGAGATCCTCCGCGGCATCTACCTCTCGTTCTTCCCGGGCGCCAAGATCGGCATCCTGGGGCTGAACGGCGCCGGCAAGTCGACCGTCCTCCGCATCATGGCCGGGCTCGACACGGAGTTCACGGGCGAGGCGTTCCCGGCCGAGGGGACGCGCATCGGCCATCTCTCGCAGGACCCGCAGCTCGACCCGAAGAAGACCGTTCTCGAGAACGTCGAGGAAGGCGTCGCGCCGGTCAAGAAGCTGCTCGCGCGGTTCGACGAGCTGGGCGAGAAGATGGGCGAGAGCCTGCCCG
>Ga0315270_10000358_pt1 | contig 25533 bp, 22 predicted proteins | sample C1_bottom_MG_FD_204932 | JGI IMG/M metagenome (GOLD analysis project Ga0315270, IMG submission 204932) | Sediment microbial communities from Yellowstone Lake, YNP, Wyoming, USA - C1_bottom | ecosystem: Environmental > Aquatic > Freshwater > Lake > Sediment | place: USA: Wyoming | collected...
TGCAATGATGATGATGATTCCAGAGGCGTGGGAAAATCATACCTTGATGGATGAAAATCGACGTGCATTTTACGAATATCATGCAGCGATGATGGAACCGTGGGATGGCCCTGCCGCGATGGCTTTTACGGATGGTCGTTATATCGGTGGCACGCTTGATCGAAATGGTTTACGCCCGGCACGTTATATCGTGACCGATGATGATTTTGTAGTGATGGCATCCGAATCAGGCGTGTTGCCGATTCCTGAATCCAAAATCGTAAAAAAATGGCGCTTGCAACCCGGCAAAATGTTTTTGATTGACCTCGAAGCAGGTCGAATCATTGACGATAAAGAAATCAAAGACACTTATGCCAATGCCAAACCGTACAAAGCATGGATCAATGCAGTGCGTATTAAACTGGATGAGGTCAAAGTCTGGGATAACAAGCAAACAGATACACCTACCGCTGCGTTACTGGACCGCCAACAGGCTTTTGGCTACACCCAGGAAGATATTAAATTCTTAATGTCACCAATGGCGCTTAACGCTGAAGAAGCGATCGGCGCGATGGGCAATGACTCGCCATTGGCAGTGATGAGTAATAAACTCAAGCCACTGTATAACTATTTCAAGCAGTTGTTCGCGCAAGTAACGAACCCGCCTATCGATCCAATCCGTGAAGCGATGGTGATGTCCCTTGTTTCATTTATTGGTCCGCGTCCCAATTTGCTAGACACTGGCAATGTCAATCCGCCAATGCGTCTTGAAGTTTCACAACCGATATTAAGCATTGCCGAAATGGCAAACCTTTACAAAATAAGTACGCTTACCGGCAGCTCGTTCAAGTCTCACCTAATCAATATTTGCTATCCGGTTGCATGGGGCAAAGAAGGTATCGAAGCACGCCTGGCTTCACTGTGCGCTGAAGCTGTCGATGCAATTGAGTCGGGTCACAATATTCTGATTATCTCCGACCGCAAAATGGATGTGGCCAATGTCGCCATTCCCGCATTACTCGCAACCTCTGCTATTCATCAACATCTGGTCAGGAAAGGCCTGCGTGCCTCAACCGGGCTGGTGGTTGAAACAGGATCCGCACGTGAAACGCATCACTTTGCCTTGCTGGCAGGCTACGGCGCTGAAGCAATCCACCCCTACCTCGCCATGGAAACGTTGACTGAGATGGCGAAGATCTTACCCGGTGATCTGTCTGCCGAAAAAGCAATTTATAACTACACCAAGGCCATCGGAAAAGGACTGCTCAAAGTCATGTCAAAGATGGGTATCTCCACTTACATGTCTTATTGTGGTGCACAGATTTTTGAGATTATCGGTTTGAATTCCGCCACAGTAGATAAATATTTCACTGGAACGCCCTCTAACGTGGGCGGTATTGGCGTATTTGAAATTGCTCAAGAAGCGTTACTCAGGCATATGGAAGCCTTTGGCAATGACCCGGTACTGTCCAACGCGCTGGATGCTGGCGGGGAATATGCTTACCGTGTAAGAGGCGAAGAGCATATGTGGACGCCTGATGCGATATCAAAATTGCAGCATGCAACCCGGGCAAACGACTATAACTCTTTTAAAGAGTATGCAGAAATTATCAACAATCAGAGCAAGCGGCATATGACGTTACGCGGGTTGTTTGAGTTCAAAATTGATCCTGCCAAATCAATATCAATCGATGACGTAGAGCCCGCCAAGGAAATTGTCAAACGCTTTGCTACCGGGGCCATGTCTCTCGGTTCCATCGGAACAGAGGCACACGCTACTCTGGCGATCGCAATGAACCGCATCGGCGGAAAATCCAATACCGGAGAAGGTGGCGAGGATCCCAAACGTTATGTGAATGAAATGCAGGGACTGACTATCAAGAAAGGCGATACCATGGCCTCGGTGATAGGCCACGATCAGATTCAGGTGGACATTCCTTTGCAGGCGGGCGACTCATTGCGCTCCAAAATCAAGCAAGTTGCTGCGGGTCGTTTCGGTGTAACCGCTGAGTACTTGAATTCAGCCGACCAGATTCAAATCAAGATGGCCCAGGGAGCAAAACCGGGAGAGGGCGGGCAACTTCCTGGCGGCAAGGTCTCTGAATACATCGCACAATTACGATTCTCGGTTCCTGGCGTGGGCCTGATTTCGCCACCGCCACACCATGATATTTATTCAATCGAAGATTTAGCGCAGCTGATACACGATCTGAAAAACGTTAATCCCAAAGCGTCGATTTCGGTCAAGCTGGTTGCTGAGGTTGGAGTAGGTACGGTTGCGGCAGGAGTAACCAAAGCCAAGGCTGATCATCTGGTGATCAGCGGCCATGACGGCGGTACCGGCGCCTCACCTTTATCATCGGTGAAGCATGCTGGCGGACCCTGGGAATTAGGTTTGTCAGAAACACAGCAAACGCTGGTGCTTAACGGTTTGCGCAGCCGTATTCGTGTGCAGGCTGACGGCCAGATGAAAACCGGACGCGACGTGGTGATTGCTGCCATGTTGGGTGCCGATGAGGTTGGTTTTGCCACTGCACCTCTGGTCGTTGAGGGCTGCATCATGTTGCGCAAATGCCATCTGAATACGTGTTCAGTTGGAATTGCGACGCAGGATCCAGTACTTCGCGCGAAATTTTCCGGTAAACCCGAGTATGTTGTGAATTACTTCTTCTTTGTTGCCGAAGAAGCTCGCCAGATCATGGCGCAGCTCGGTGTCCGCACCTATGACGAACTTATCGGTCGTGCAGACCTGCTCGATAAATCCCACGCGATCACCCACTGGAAAGCGAAGGGTCTGGACTTCAGTAAAATTTTCTATCGACCACAGCATGACATAGGTATATCGGTGCGTCATGTTGACACTCAGGATCACGGGCTGACCAAGGCGCTGGATAACAAACTCATCGCTCAGGCAAAATCCGCTCTTGAAAAAGGTACAAAAGTTTCATTTGTATCATCTATCAGGAATGTCAACCGAACAGTGGGAGCGATGCTCTCGGGCGAAGTAGCCAAGCGATATGGCCATGCAGGACTGCCAGATGATTCTATCCACATCGAGTTGCAAGGGACAGCAGGCCAGTCAGCCGGGGCATTTCTTGCTCACGGTATAACATTGGATCTGGTAGGTGAAGGTAACGACTATGTTGGCAAGAGCATGTCTGGTGGACGTATTATCGTACGGCCTAATAAGGATTTTATTGGTAATCCACTGAGTAACATTATCGTAGGTAACACGGTATTGTACGGCGCAATTGCGGGAGAAGCTTTCTTTAACGGAGTGGCAGGTGAACGCTTTGCTGTACGCAATTCAGGTGCGGCTACCGTGGTTGAGGGCACCGGTGATCATTGTTGCGAATATATGACGGGTGGGACGGTTGTAGTACTCGGAACGACCGGGCGCAATTTTGCAGCAGGCATGTCTGGCGGTATCGCATATGTTTATGATATGGATGGCGACTTTCATAAGAAGTGCAATATGGCAATGGTATCGCTTGAATCGGTACTCAGCTCATCGGAACAGACTTTAATCGTTGATCGGGCCGTTTGGCACAGTGTGTTGCGTGGTGGACAGGTTGAAAGCGATGAAGTCATTCTTAAAAAACTGATTGAACGTCACTTGTCTTATACCAATAGTCATCAAGCACGCACCATTCTGAACGAATGGAACAATAGTCGCAGTAAATTTATCAAGGTGTTTCCGCTTGAATATAAGCGTGCTTTGAACGAACTGGCTGCAACAGCAAACCCAAAATCAAAAGTAACAATTGCGGCATAAATTTATTTCCCCTGTGTTTGTCTATTGGGTTGGAAAGTGTAGAGGTAAGAAATGGGTAAGGTAACCGGCTTTATGGAATTCAAACGGCAAGATGAAACATACTTGCCCGCTGCCGAACGTATAAAAAATTACAAAGAATTTGTCATCGCGTTGCGGGATGATCAAGCCAAAATAGAAGGTGCGCGTTGCATGGATTGCGGCACCCCTTTTTGCACCACGGGTTGTCCTGTCAATAACATCATTCCTGACTGGAACGATATGATGTTTCGCGGTGACTTTCGAGCCGCACTGGATATATTGCATTCAACCAATAATTTCCCTGAATTTACGGGCAGAATTTGCCCTGCGCCTTGTGAAGCAGCCTGCACTTTAAATATAAATAATGATGCAGTGGGTATCAAATCCATTGAGCATTTTATTATCGATAACGGTTGGAAAAATGGTTGGGTAAAAGCGCAACCCGCAGCCTTCAAAACCGGCAAGAAAGTTGCGATCGTAGGCTCAGGCCCTGCAGGTTTAGCTGCTGCACAGCAACTGGCACGTGCAGGTCATTCGGTCACTGTCTTTGAAAAAAATGACCGCATTGGCGGTTTACTGCGTTACGGTATACCTGATTTCAAAATGGAAAAATCACATATTGATAGACGCGTCGAACAAATGAAAGCAGAAGGCGTGTTGTTTCGCACAGGCGTAGTTGTAGGCAACCATTTGCCTTCTACTGTTACGAACTTGTCAAAAGAGTCGATATCTGCAGAAAAACTTAAAAAAGAATTTGATGCCGTAATTTTAGCCGGTGGCGCAGAGTTGCCCCGTGATTTGCCTGTACCTGGCCGTGAACTGAAAGGAATTCATTTTGCGATGGAATTTCTGCCCCAGCAAAACAGAGTGGAAGCGGGTGACAAATTACCCGAACAAATATTGACTAGCGGCAAACACGTAATAGTAATTGGTGGTGGTGATACGGGCTCGGACTGTGTGGGCACTTCTAACCGTCAGGGAGCTGCCAGCATCACACAATTTGAAGTAATGCCCAAGCCACCAAACAAAGAAAATAAACATCTTGTATGGCCCAGGTGGCCGCTCAAAATGCGCACATCAAGCTCACAGGAAGAAGGTTGCGTTCGTGATTGGTCAATTTTGACCAAACGTTTTGTCGGCAAGAATGGCAAGCTTGAAAAATTGATCGCCTGCAGAGTAAGCTGGAAAGACGGCAAAATGACCGAAATTCCCAAATCCGAATTCGAGCTCAAGGCCGACCTGATATTTTTGGCGATGGGGTTTATATCGCCTGTTCAACAGGTATTACAAGCATTTGGTGTAGACAAAGATGTACGTGGTAATGCCGGAGCCAACACTGAGGGTGAAGGCTGCTACCGAACATCTGAACAAAAAATATTCGCTGCAGGTGACATGCGTCGTGGACAATCGCTCGTTGTCTGGGCAATACGCGAAGGCCGCCAAGCTGCACGCGCAGTAGATGAATTTTTAACTGGCAACTCTGTACTACCCCGATAACCAATATTTTAATCATGCTGATCGTGAGCGGCTTACTCACTGGATAAATTATATTATGAATTTTAAAGTCAAAAATGATACCTTCCTGCGTGCTCTATTGCGCCAACCAACCGAGTACACACCCATATGGATGATGCGTCAGGCAGGACGATATCTTCCCGAATATTGCGCGACTCGAAAGAAAGCTGGCAGCTTTCTGGATTTGTGTAAAAATCCCAATTTAGCGACTGAAGTGACTTTGCAGCCATTGGAACGCTTTCCCCTTGATGCTGCCATTTTATTTTCAGACATTCTCACGGTACCGGATGCGATGGGTTTAGGCCTGTACTTTACGGAAGGTGAAGGCCCAAAATTTTCCCGACCACTCCGCGATGAAACATCGATCATGTCACTTCGTGTTCCCGATATCGGCAAAGATTTGCGTTATGTAACGGATGCAGTTTCACAAATACGCAAATCACTTCAAGGGAGTGTGCCGCTTATTGGATTTTCAGGTAGTCCATGGACATTGGCTTGTTACATGGTTGAGGGCGGCAGTAGCTCTGACTATGCGCGTGTGAAAACCCTGCTCTATAAAGAACCGAAGTTGATGCATCACATACTTGAGGTAACTGCACAAGCGGTTACCCAGTACTTGAATGCGCAAATAGAGGCAGGTGCACAGGCCGTAATGATCTTTGATTCATGGGGTGGAGCGTTATCGCACTCTGCTTACCTTGAATTCTCTCTGAACTATATGCAGAAAATCGTACAGGGTTTAAAACGTGAGCATGATGGTGTAAGAGTGCCCTCAATTGTGTTCACCAAAGGTGGTGGGCTCTGGATAGACAGTATTGCGAATATCGGAAGTGATGCAGTTGGTTTGGACTGGACCATGGACATAGGTATTGCGCGTCAACAAGTTGGAAGCAAGGTTGCACTACAAGGCAACCTCGACCCCAATGTTCTGTTTGCCCCCCCTGAAGTTATTCGTAACGAAGTTGAAAAAATTCTTGCAAATTATGGTTTTGGTAGCGGCCATGTGTTTAATTTAGGTCATGGAATTTCTCAATTTACTAATCCGGATAATGCCGCTGCACTAGTTGCAGCAGTACACGAATTAAGTAAAAAATATCATTAAATAAGCTTGACAGAAGCTGGTTATACACATTACGAACGTAAACACTGAGGCCGCCGGATATACACCAGCGGCCTCATTCATTTTTAATTAATTCTTTGATTTATATTGATTTTTTATAGTCAGCATAATAAAATTCAGCGTAAAATTGATTCATACCCATTGTCACAGACTAACTTGTCAGCGAGTTACGCACATAGTTATCCACAGCCCTTGTGGGTAAAAAATAAATACCAATCAACTCAATGTGTTTAATAATATTTCAAACAAAATACTGGAAAGCAATTCCTTAAATGAAGTTTGTTCGCGTTGCACTTGATATTCCACTGTCAACACTATTTGATTATTTATTGGCGGATAATTTTTCAGTAGTTGTAGGGCAACGTGTTGTGGTTCCGTTTAGCGGCAAATATCTTATAGGTGTTGTAATGGAATGTATGTCTCGTTCTGATTTAGCAGCCGAACGAATCAAAGCTGTGAAGGAAGTATTACAGGATGTGCCGCCCTTACCTGCAGAATTGCTTAAACTTTTAAAATTCTGCAGCGATTATTATCATTATCCCATCGGCATGACTGTCATGTCTGCATTGCCTTCTCGGCTTCGTAGTAGCTCACCTGTCAAACTCAAGCAAGCACTAACTTTTAGTTTAAGTGCGAGTGCTCAGCTACTTGATTTAGGGCTGTACCCCAAACGTCGTGTTATTCAATTAAAAATTTTACAGGCACTGCAGAAGCACGCATTAACTATCGACCAACTCAAAGTGATCTCACCCACTGCAGCAACCATACTTAAACTACTGATTAGTCAAGGACTGGTAGAAGCAAATGAGCAAGCCACTTCATCCGTAGAATTTTCCTTCAATGAAGAACACAAGCTGACCACTGAACAACAAAAAGCTGTTGATACAATTCAACAAGCCAAGGGTTATCACACGTTTTTACTCCATGGAATCACTGGCAGTGGAAAAACCGAAGTCTATGTTCATATTCTGCATAATGCATTACGAAGGGGAGGACAGGTATTACTCCTTGTGCCAGAAATAAACCTTACCCCACAACTTGAGTTCTATTTTCGCAACCGATTTCCAGATACCGTTCTGGTCAGCCTGCACAGTGGCATGAATGATGGTGCGCGCACACAAAACTGGTTGCTTGCGCAATCTGGCGCAGCTCGAATCATACTGGGTACGCGACTGGCTGTTTTTACACCTTTACCCAATTTAGGTTTGATCATAGTTGATGAGGAGCACGATGCCTCTTTCAAGCAACAGGACGGCCTGCGCTATTCAGCGCGAGATGTGGCCATTTTCCGCGCCAATGAACGCGCTGTGCCAATTGTACTGGGCTCTGCAACACCTTCTCTTGAAAGTTATCACAATACTCACAATGGTCGCTATACCTTGCTTAAGTTGTTTGAACGCGCTGCGCAAAAGGCACAACTACCAAAAGTGCGTTGTATTAATGTTAATAAGCTATTGTTACCAGAAGGCATCAGTAAGGAATTACTATCAGCCCTGGAATTACGACTGGCTAACAATGAGCAGAGCCTGGTATTTATCAATCGACGTGGTTATGCGCCAGTTTTGATGTGCACAGCATGCGGCTGGTTATCCGACTGCCCTAATTGTGCTGGGAAGATGGTGCTGCATCTTAAAGACAGTCGTTTGCGATGCCACCATTGCGGTCATCAAACGCGTGCTCCACATGGCTGTCCGACCTGTGGAAATGTTGATTTACAGCCTGTGGGCATAGGAACCCAACGTGTTGAAAGTGCATTGCAAAACTATTTTCCAGAAGCACGCATTTTGCGCGTTGATCGCGATAGCACACGCAATAAAGGTACCTGGAATGCAATGCGCAAACAAATTCAAGATGAAGCTGTGGATATATTGGTAGGTACACAAATGTTGGCGAAGGGTCATGATTTCCATAATCTGACGCTGGTTTGTGTGCTAAATCCCGATAGCGCTTTGTATAGTGGTGATTTCCGTGCTTCAGAAAAACTTTTTGCACAACTGGCTCAAGTTGCCGGACGTGCGGGACGTGGTGACAAGCCAGGTGAGGTACTGGTACAAACTTCTTTTCCGGATCACCCCTTGTTTCTTGCTTTGCGGGCACATGATTACGACACCTGGGCTGCCACCTTGCTGCTTGAACGCGAGCAGGCCGGATTTCCACCGTTTGTGTTTCAAGTATTGTTGCGTGCTGAAGGTAAGCAAGAAGAAGAGGTTTACGAGTTTATGCACCAAGCGCGCAGTACGGCAGCAGCGCTTACAATGCGAGTGGAAATATACAGCGTCGTGCCCGCAGCCATGCCGCGTCGCGCCAACCATATTCGCGTACAACTGCTTGTGCAGAGCGATGCGCGAAAAAATTTACAACATTTTTTGCACACATGGAAACCATTATTGGACGCCATTCCGGCGAAAAAAATACGCTGGTCGCTAGATGTTGATCCGTTAGAATTTTAAGACTGGTGATATCTCACAAAAAAAAATGCCTTTAACCAAGAATATCGGTTAAAGGCGTTCATCAATCCACAAATATGAAGTGTGGATTACCGCGTAAATTTAATTGTTTTTTGCACCTTGGTCAACCCACTTGTTCAGGAGAGTTGCCTTGTCCTTGGGCAATCCCCCTTTAAGGCCGTAAGGCATAGTAATAGCCGGACTGGCATGACCACTGACAAGCACGTTAAGAGTGCTTGTCAAACTGGATCCAGGTTTAACAACCGGACCGAATTTGGTGCCCTTCATCAAACTCTTATAGGTTCGTATATCAAACCCGCTTTTGTTGTACCCCTTACCACCCGGTACATGGCAGCTTAAGCAGTAATCTTTAAAGATGGGAAAAACGTCTTCCTTATAACTAATTTCTTTTTCCGCATAAGCAGGGATTGAAAAAATTGCCGCAAGTAAGATGCTACCTAGCAAATATTTGGCTTTCATTATTGTTCCTTATTTTGGTAGTTTCCATGTTGATAACAAAACGAAATCAACAGCAACATATTGCAAAATACTACGTGAGACATTTTACCTTGTTTTTAATAAACCAGACGAAAATTTAAAAAAGCTACATCCGTGAGTTATTCATGGGGTATCTCATGTACAATTTTAACAGCACTTAATGAATTGAAAGGTTCAAACGATGAAATCACTGCGCTCAAATATGGTTTGGCTCAATCTTCCTAATATGCCTACCCCGGTCAAAGTACTCTTCTCCGGTTATCTGCTGGCGATAGGGTTAGGTCTGGCAATGGCCGGATTACAAATTATGCTGACACACGGTATGGCCGACGGAAAAGTTGGCTTGTCAGTGGATGACATCGTTTATAGCTATTATGGTGATCCCACTTCCAGCAAACTAGAGGGAAAGCTAAATGGATCTATGAAAGACATGGGCACACCCGAAGGACGAATCGCGATTATTAAATGGGTGCGTAACGGCTCCACAAAAGAAGAATGGGACTCCCATATTCAATCCGTTTTCACCCAGAATTGCGTTTCTTGTCACGGTGTCATTCCTGGAATACCCAATTTTAACAAGTTTGAAGATGCAAAAAATTCTGCCAAGATTAACGAGGGTGCCAGCGTCCAGAGCTTGACCCGCGTCTCTCACATTCACATGTTTGGTATTAGCTTTATCTTCTTTATGATGGGATTCATATTTAGCTTCTCAGTTGGAGTACCGAGATGGTTAAAAATTATTGTCATGGCATTTCCTTTCGCTTTTCTTGTTATAGACGTGTTGTCCTGGTGGCTTACCAAATATAGCCCCCATTTTGCATGGCTTACAATTATTGGAGGTTTTGGTTACAGCCTTGCCTCAACGTTCATGTGGTTTGTCAGTATGTATGAAATGTTTATTTTATCTCGCACAGGCAAGGTGTATGGCAATGCATGGGAAAATGATATGCAAGCTTGGGGAGTTGATTTGGATAAGCCACGCGAAGAAGGATAACAACTACTATTTATACCAAGACTAACTCTCTGGGGTTATTATCAAGTCTCTTTTAACGAGATTTGTCGGGACTAGGTCATTTCGGTGATAATTTATTTCTTTGCAATATATGCGTTTACCTTGTTTCCCAATATAACCGCGAACACAAAGACTATTAAGCTAAAACCGATGACAAACTGGATAATTTGTTTAACTTGTGATTTTGCCAAAGCGCCAATGTTAATAACGTGCTTTTGATTTAAGTTTGCAAAAGCATCTATTAGTGGCGTTACTTTGGTTTCTGTAGCGCTTACTTCAACAAGTATCTCACGCGCTTTATCCCAATCTACAGTTGTTTGACCCAGTATCTTATCCAGCTCCTCAGCGAGATGCGCTATCTGCCCAGTTTGAAATTCGATTTGAGTAAGAAATGCTTGCCCCTGATCGTCTCTTGGAATCATATATAAGCCGGATTTAACCGCTTTTGTACTTTCCGAAAATTTTTTCAAAAATACTTGCTTGTCAGTATTGGCATAGTATTCATACAAAATCGGTTTCTGTGCAAAAATAGCAAAACGTAGTTTCGATATATTATCGAGTAATGGTAAATCCACTTCGACAAGGGAGGTGGTCGTTGCAAAAATGGAGTTTCCGCTGACATATACCAAACCTGACAGTGCACCTCCCAGGGTGAGCAGAAGCAGATAAAAACCTAGAATTTGTTTTGATATGGAATGCATAGATCACCTGTATACAAATTAAGAAGAGTCAACGGCAACATAGAATAACGATGTATGGCTTAGTTTCAACTCTTAATTACATGAGAAAATGACCTTCATTTTGATGGATGAACTAGCATTAACCCCCGATGTAGGACATCTCTACTTTCTTTCTCGTACCAGAATTATTATCAGTTTGAAGTGACCTAAGTTCTGAGTAACGATCGTTTCGGCCACGCCAGTAACGTGAAACCGCGGATGCTAATTCTTGATCTGATTTTCCACTGCGTATTAGACTACGCAAGTCGTACCCTCCACTCGCGAAGAGGCAGGTGTATAACATTCCCTCCGTAGAAATTCTAGCTCGAACACAACTGTGGCAAAACGCCTGGGTAACACTGGAAATCAGACCTATTTCCCCCCTACCATCAACATAACGCCATCGTTCCGCGGTATCACTGGGTTGGTGTGAAGTAACTTTTTCTAGTGGCATCTCGAAGGATATGCGTTTGGCGATTTCTGATGAGGGTATGACTTCGTTCATCCTCCAACCATTTGAATCACCGACATCCATATATTCAATAAAACGCAAAATATATGGCGTATCCTTGAAATAGCGTGCCATGGGTAAAATTTCCTGATCGTTAAGTCCCGCCTTAACAACCATATTAACCTTGATTGATTCAAACCCAACACTATGAGCAACATTCAACCCGTCTAGAACATCCGATACCGGGAAATCAACATCATTCATACGTTTGAAAGTGCCATCATCCATAGAGTCAAGTGATACAGTTACTCTGGTTAGCCCAGCATCTTTTAGAGACTGAGATTTTCTGGCCAATAACGATCCATTTGTGGTCAGCGTGACCTCCAAATTTCGTCCTTCTGGTGTTTGCAGTACGGCGAGTTGCTCAACTAATTTTTCGATGTTTTTTCTGAGCAGCGGTTCACCTCCAGTCAGTCGAATTTTACTGACACCGTGAGCGACAAAAATCTTAGTGATGCGCACAATTTCTTCAAAACTCAAAAGTGATGAACGTGGCAAAAATACATGATCCTTGTCGAACACTTCTTTTGGCATGCAATACACACAGCGAAAATTGCAGCGGTCGGTAAGTGAAATACGCAAGTCTTGCACCGGGCGACCTTGCATATCCAATAATGATCCTGTTGGCACCTCTGATATCGCAGGATCTATAGTGGTGTTATTCTGTATCGAGGCGCTCACAATGGGGATGATTTTTTTATTCATGGTGGGAGTATTATAAACGCATCATTCCTTTTTTTAACTTTACTGAAACCTATTGTTTATGTTATTGAAAATTTCCATAACTAAAGCTTGCTATCAATCAATGAGATGAATGGGAACTGAAATGACAATAGAAGTTCAGATCCAAGTGTTTCAAATTTGAAATATAAAACGCAACTTCACTTCTTACACTTAATGGCTCTTAAAAACCTAACAATTACTACCGTTATACTTGCCGGCGGTTTGGGTACTCGAATAGGAGGTAATAAAGCCCTTAAACCATTAAATTCCCGCCCATTGATCAGCTGGGTTCTCGAAATTGTAAAACCTGATAGTGAAATTGTCCTGATAAACGCCAATGATTTGCAAGACGAATATTCTGACCTTGATTGCAAAATCATTGCCGATTTACTTCCTGACAGACCGGGTCCCCTGGCAGGTTTACACGCCGCCTTAAATTGTATGAACACTGAGTTTGTTTTGACAGTACCGTGTGATACCCCTTTTTTACCACAAAATTTGATAGAAAAATTGGCCAATGCGCAGATAACTCATTCAGCGGATGGTGTAGTGGCAGTAGTTAATGGTCAAAAGCAACCCACTATTGTTCTCTACCATAAAAGCGTCCTGCCAAAGTTATTGGCTTTTCTGGGTACAGGTAACCGTAAAGTGCGTGACTGGCTGGATTGCTTGCAGTTGAGCGATGTGATATTCGATAATGCGCATAATTTTGAGAACATCAATTCATTGGAAGAGCTAGCACTTGCTCAACAATTGTTGACCGATAAGGAATGAAAGTATGAAAATTGCGGGTTCAGGGTACTCAGTATGCAAAATCAAAATATAATTGGTTTTGCAGGTTTCTCTGGTAGCGGAAAAACGACTTTGTTGGAAAAAGTAATCCCGTTGTTAACAGCCCATGGATTGCGTATTTCTGTCATTAAACATGCACATCACAAATTTGATATCGACAAACCCGGTAAAGACAGCTACCGCCACCGGGAAGCAGGCGCTGTTGAAGTGATGGTCGTTTCAGGTTATCGCTGGGCGCTGATGCATGAAATTGTAAATGATAAAGAACCAAGCTTAGACGAGCTGTGTAGCCGCCTATCTCCTTGCGATTTGATCTTGATAGAAGGTTATAAGTTCGCTGGCATTCCCAAACTTGAGGTATATCGCGCTGAAACTGGACATCCTCATCTGTATCCCAAGGATGAACATATTGTTGCTCTTGTAACCGATTCACAAGAGAGTACTTCCCTGCCGCAATTGGACATTAATCAACCGCAAATGGTGGCTGAATATATCTTGAAATTCTTTTCATTGGATTGACAACATGCAAATAGAACTACTTTACTTTGGACGTCCCAGTGATAATCTAAACATCATGCGTGAAACGGTTTCCCCGCCTGCTGGTATAGTGACGATCGGAGACTTACTGAACTGGTTACACCTTCGTGGGGAAATTTGGGTTCTTGAGTTAACCGAGTCTAAAATTCGTTGTGCTCTAAATCAAGAATTTGCCTCATGGAACTCGAAAATTAAAGACAAAGACGAAATTGCACTATTTTCCCCAATTTCTGGTGGTTGAATAAGATGAGTATCTCTATCCAAAATGAAGACTTTGATATTTGTGTTGAGTTATCAGCCCTACGAAGCGCTAGCAACAACGTGGGAGCCATCGTGAGCTTCGTGGGTTTAGTACGTGACCTAAGTTATGATGAAAATATACAAAATATCCATGTAGAACACTATCCGGGCATGAGTGAAAAGGCACTCAATAAAATTATCCTCGAAGCGAAATCCCGATGGGAATTATTGGCGATTCGTGTCATACATCGTGTTGGTACTCTTACACCTAATGATCAAATTGTTATGGTTGCTGTAGCATCAACGCATCGTGGTAATGCTTTTTCAAGCTGCGAATTTATTATCGACTATTTAAAAACGGATGCACCATTTTGGAAGAAAGAAGTTAAAACACAAGGTGGAGAATGGGTAGTTACAAAAGAGAGTGATATTGAACGTATGCAACGCTGGATGCAAAAATCATAATGAATAAAAAAAAACCTGTTATGGAAAGTGGCTTGACTCATTTTGACACGCAAGGTCAAGCACATATGGTGGATGTTGGCGATAAAATCGAAACACGTCGAATCGCCAAAGCGTCAGGACGTATCGAGATGAGTAGTAATACGCTCAAAGTTATAGCCAATGGAACAGCAAAAAAAGGAGATGTTCTTGGTATTGCAAGAATTGCTGCCATCCAGGGGAGCAAGCGAACATCTGAACTTATTCCCCTTTGTCACCCTCTGTATTTGACCCGAGTTGCGGTAGAGTTTTCATTTGATACACAGAGTAGTGCAATAGAGTGCGTGGTCGTTACAGAAACATTGGGGCGAACCGGTGTTGAGATGGAAGCATTAACCGCCGTCAATATTGCTTTGCTCACTATATACGATATGTGCAAAGCGATAGACAGGGGTATGACAATGACTCAAATAAAATTACTGGAAAAGCAAGGTGGAAAATCAGGACATTGGCAGGCTAGCTGACACCATTGCTGAAAACAAAAAGATCCACGAAAGCGGATCTTTTTGTTTTCAGAAAAACTAACTTACTCAGTATTATACTGTAAGTCAGCTAAATTAAATTACACCTAACTTACTACTTAGATAAACAAGCACACATCCGCTTCTCCCGCAAACTCCATAAAGGAAGCAGCGCCAACAAAATCGATTCCCCCGATAAATTCACTCTTGTCGAATTCAAACAAGTCTACCGTCATTTGACAAGCAACAAATTTAACATCGGCCTCAATACACATATCACGTAATTCCGCTAAAGTTGCTACACCTTTGCTCTTCATTTTTTGCTTCATCATCATGGTAGCCATTGCTTCCATTCCCGGCAGAGCCTGAATGAAAACGGGCATTGGTACCGGCATTGGCATAGCAGGATTAGCTAACGGGCTAATCTTAATGCTACTTAAATCCTTGCGTAGCAGGGTTAATCCATAAAATGTGCAGAACACCTGTACATCCCAACCCAATGCCGCCGCTGTAGAGGCCAGGATAAGTGGAGGATATGCCATATCCAGCGTACCTTTGGTTGCTATTATTCCCATTTTTTTCATGATGTTGTCCTTTATTGGCTACTACATATGGGGGTTAGAAAATATAATTTATTTCTTTTGCATCATAAAAATGTATTCGCCCTTTTCTTCACTGGATGACACTAATGTATTGCCAGTTTGATTGGCAAAAGCCTGCATGTCTTTTACTGAACCTGCATCAGTAGAAACCACTTTCAGTACCTGTCCGGCAGCCATTTCGGCAAGCGCTTTTTTTGTTTTCAGAATAGGCAGTGGGCAATTCATTCCACGGGTATCAAGCTCTTTGTCAAAACTCATTGTAAATTCTCCATAAATATTAGGTTAAAAAATACTTTATTAATCTCACTCTTTTAGCGGATTTTAGCATTAAGAAGAGTTTGCTAACATACGTCTATAACTATTACGAGTGCACACTCATAGCCCATAAGGGTTATGTGGATATTTGATCAAATAAATCAATTATTAAGGCCCATGTAATGACTGGTTTTATATTTTTCAAACAGGGATTTGTTAATTAATTAGTTTGTACTATATGGCTATAAATCTAAAATTGTTTGTATGAAAAGCAAATGCTAATCAAAATATTTTCGAAGCTACATCCTAGTGATGTTGCAGCGAATTATCAGGCAATTTTCTGGTAATACAAGTTCTGGGGGTGATTTGCTTCAGCGAAAAAGAACCAGCGTTCAGCCAGTAAGCCGGTGTATTGGATTATGAACGTAATGCTTAACTGAAGTGGTGAGGTTAAATCCACGGCCATCATTAACAAGGGCAATATAAAAGTCATTAACATAAAACCTGGCTTTATTGTTCGCATAAAATTTACGTGCTTGCCATGAAAGAATGCTCTTGTATTAAACGAGCCGCCCATTGCTCCTTGCGATATTTGTACTATGTTTGGATGCTTGATGCCTATGGCTGTGCTCAATGAGGATTTCGGTTTTATGTGTGCGTTACGAATTAAGGAAGCGCTACGACTGACAAGCGACAGTACGGTCAGGATGATTGCCCATACGCCGTAAAATTTGACCAGATCTGGAGCTGCGAAAATTGCAAAAATACTAGTCAGCAAGAATCCCGATGCTGCACCCATCAAGGTAAAATTTACTAACGTCAGCGGTGAATGCCACTCTTGTATAAATCGCAAGCACGCATAAATCATTCCCGTACAAATAAACAGAGCGAAGCCTAATACTGTACCCACAGCCCCTATCAAGAGCGTGATATCAATATAGTGATTTCCTGCCAGCTCAAGCGCAGGTGTTTGGGAGTTAAACCAGTGTGTTACTCCGAATAAAAAAACTACCGCCATAAAAGAGGGGAGCACAATTACCTCACGTGAAAGCCAGGATGTACGCCACATAGCCGCAGAGCGCCATGCACGCTCAGGGTGTCCAAGATGAAAAAACGATGCGACTAATCCTGCGCTTAAAAATACTAACGATAGCGCACTACCAAATGCATAAAAATTACGGCTGTCCTGACTAGGTAACAAGTCAAAATATGCATAAACTTGGCCGGTGAAAAGGGCCAGAAACAGACCCTGACCAACACCAATCAATGTAGTTAAAAATATTACCGAAAAAGGGGGCTTCATAAGTCTCTATCCTAATGTAGATGCCAATTACCAACTTGTCGTTTCGTCGAGCGTTGGCTGTTGTTTTGAAGGTTTTGGAAGTTTGCCATCGATCTTGAGAGGATTGTCCACACGCATCAATTCATCTTTATGGATCTTGATGCTGGTTTTGCGTCGTGGCAGGTAATGGTTTGCAGGTTGTGTTCCCCACTCCGGCATGAGTGCGTAGCCGGCATTCTCCCGTATAGTCCGCGAGACAATCGATTCAGGATCGTGAACATCTCCAAATAATCGCGCACTGGTAGGGCAGGCCATCACGCATGAGGGTCTTCGATCAGACTCGGGCAAAGTTGTACTGTAAATCCTGTCTACACATAGCGTACATTTCTTCATTACCTGCTGTTTTTCATCGATTTCACGTGCACCGTAAGGACACGCCCAGGAACAATACTGGCACCCAATACATTTATCGTAGTCTACCAATACAATGCCATCTTCCTTGCGCTTATACGAAGCGCCTGTGGGGCATACTGGAACACAAGGAGGATCTTCGCAGTGTAAGCATGATTTAGGAAAGTGGACCGTCTCAGTATGTGGAAATGTACCGACTTCAAAAGTCTGAACTCGGTTAAAGAAAGTACCTGATGGTTGTGCACCATAGGGATCAGTGTCACTCAACGGGCCTGCAGGGCCAGAGGTGTTCCACTCTTTACAACTCGTAACACAAGCGTGGCAACCCACACATACATTCAAATCTATCACTAGGGCTAGCTGAGTCATATTTACCTCTTTCTACCAGCAAAATAAGTCAACCACTTCCCTAAAAATGGCGTCGTTCCTGGATAAGGTTTAATAGCTTTGAATTGTGGCGAAGTTTGCTCAGGCTCGTCAGGTTCGGCTGGGTATATTCGTACATTCACATCAAACCAGGCAGCCTGGCCAGTAATAGGGTCAGAGTTGGAAGTTACGCCCCCTTTCTTTAATGGGAGCTCTTCAGATATAACGTGATTAAGCAAAAATCCAAGCTGTGATTCATTTGCACTTGGCAACAAATTCCAGGCACCGGCTGACTTACCAATAGCATTCCAAGTCCAAACTGTTCCGGGCTCAACAGATTCGGAATGGCGACACATGCATCGCACTTTGCCCCAAAGAGACTCTATCCACATCCAGCCGCCGTCTTTAATTCCTGCAGCCTTGGCGACGAGGGTATTCACCATTAAATAGTTATGCGTATGAATCTGTCTTAGCCATGCGTTTTGTGAATCCCAAGAGTGGTACATCGCCATCGGACGTTGTGTAATGGCTGATAGAGGGTATTTGTGTAAATCAGTTATTTGGGTTTCCAATGGTTCATAGTAAAAGGGCAATGGATCGAAGTAAGTTTCGATGCGCTCTTTTAAATGCTCAGGCGGTTTGCGTGTTATTCCCTTGCCCTGTGCTGCCAGTCTGAACGTCTGCAGCACTTCCGAATAAATATGTAATTGAATAGGGTCAGCATAGCGGGTAATACTGTTACGTTGCGACCATTCAAGATAACCCTTATTCCAGTTTCGCATGTATTGATAGGACAGTGGCAATTCATGGTGATACACACAATTATTGGCTTCATACATTTGAAGCTGTCGCGGGTTGGGCTCCCCTATCATGGATTTTTCGCCGCCCTTACCGCGGTAGCCGGCTAAAAATCCGATACCTGACCCTGGTGCAGTTTCATAATTCGTAATGAAATCTGAATAATTCCGAAACTTTCGTGACCCATCCTGGTTTGAAAATGCAGGAAATTTAAGACGGGATGCAAGCTCAATCAGTACTTCCTGAAAAGGCTTACATTCACCTTTGGGGGGGAATATTGGGACGCGGATCGCATCAACGGGGCCATTAAACTCCGAGATCGGACGATCCAGCATGGACATGACGTCATGGCGCTCCAGGTAAGTTGTATCAGGCAAAATAAGATCAGCAAAAGACGTCATTTCTGATTCAAAAGCATCGCATACCACCAGGAAAGGTATCTTGTATTCACCCTGCTCATCTTTGTCATTCAGCATTTTGCGGACTTCCACTGTGTTCATGGTGGAGTTCCATCCCATGTTTGACATAAAAATTAACAGGGTATCGATAGTATAGGGATCGCCACGCCAGGCATTGGTAATCACATTGTGCATCAACCCATGTACGGCAAGTGGGTGCTCCCATGAGAACGCCTTATCTATACGAACCGGTCTCCCTTCATCATCAACAAACAAATCATCTGGATCAGCAGGCCAACCAAGTGGCATTCCGTCAAGCGGGGTATTCGGTTTTACCGCCTTGTCTGTATTGGGTGTTTTTGCACAAGGTGGTATCGGTCTTGGGAATGGTGCCTTGTGTCGAAAGCCACCAGGGCGATCAATCGTACCCAGCATTGACATCAATATAGCCAGCGAACGTATCGTGTGAAAACCATTCGAGTGAGCCGCTAACCCACGCATTGCATGAAAAGCAACAGGATTGCCCGTGACGGTTTCATGCTCCTTACCCCATGCGTCTGTCCATGCAATAGGTAGCGCCACCTTTTGATCACGCGCTGTAATGCCCATTTCATAGGCAAGTCGATGTATCGTTTCAGCGGGTATACCCGTAATTTTAGCAGCCCATTCCGGTGTGTAATCCTTTACACGTTCTTGAAGTAGCTGAAAGGAAGGCTTAACGGGAGTGCCATCAGCCAATTTAAATTCGCCAAACAAGAAGGGATCTGCACCTTCTGCGTGGGTAATGACTGGTTTGTTACTGATTCGATCCCACCACAACTTGTTTTGAGGATCAAAACACCCCTCTTCTTTGGGTACTTCTGATCGGACAAACATGCCGAATTCATCATCATTTGTATCAAGGTTAACAAGCTCACCGGCGTTAGTGTATCTCGCCAAAAATTCACGATCATAAAGCCCCATGGAGATGAGCTCGTGAATCAAAGCGAGCATCAACGCACCATCGGTACCGGGTTTTATAGGAACCCATTCGTCAGCGATTGCAGAATAACCGGTACGAACTGGATTGATCGAAACAAAACGTCCACCTTCACGTTTGAATTTTGATATGGCAATCTTGAGAGGATTAGAGTGGTGATCTTCTGCCGTGCCGATCATGATAAATAATTTTGCACGCTCAAGGTCTGGCCCCCCGAACTCCCAGAATGAACCACCGATTGTGTAGATCATTCCGGCAGCCATGTTTACTGAACAGAACCCCCCATGTGCAGCATAGTTTGGCGTGCCAAACTGACGCGCAAACAAACCTGTAAGTGCTTGCATCTGGTCACGTCCGGTGAACAAAGCAAATTTTTTAGGGTCGGTTGAGCGTATCGTTTGCAAGCGCTCAGCCAAAATTGAATAGGTTTGTTCCCAGCTAATTGGTTCAAAGCTACCCTCTCCCCGATCAGCCCCTTTCTTGCGCAACAATGGCTGAGTCAGTCGGGCAGGCGAGTATTGTTTCATAATACCCGAACTACCCTTGGCGCAAATCACCCCATTATTAAGCGGATGGTTGGGATTTCCATCAATGTAACGAACCTCTCCATCGCGCAAATGGACACGAATTCCACAGCGGCACGCGCACATGTAACAAGTTGTCGTGCGCGTTTCAAGTTTGGCGTTAGGATTAACAACCCCGATAGGGTTATGTAAAGGGGTAGAAGACATAAACTGCTTGCTCTAAGTGATTATTCGAGAAATATTAGTAAACCTAACCGACAGAATATGACTAGCATATATTTATTCGGTTGATCATTTTATCATAGCATAGCTTATGCATAATAAAATTATAATATAGTTATCTGTCTATTTATTATATTTGCTGTTCGGTATAAATAGTAAGCGTAGTGTTAATTAAGCGTGATAGTTCAGTTATCTCGATATACAACTGATTCAAATAGATATGCCATATAAATACGTACATCACTTCTGCTTACACAGGCAATGGCGCCGAAGGAATAGCGATGCTCAGTGAAATTAAAGGCAAATTAATTCCAGCATCGACTGTCGAAAATGATCCCCGTGAAGCCCTTGTAGACAAGGCATTGAGAACACATGGCTACTTTGGTGTTTACGGAGATTTACGCAAAGGACTCAATAAAATCAGGGAAACTTGTAACGTAAAACTGTGCGACGATGCTGAAGGAATTCTTGTTGATATAATCCCCCGGGATCGTAACGGCAAAAGAGCCGATGGACATGAATATCAATTTATTGTGACGCCTGCCGGAACCATAGAAGGGTTCAGCGCCGGTGAATAAATTGAATATTTCAAATTCTCTACTACACATGCAAATGACAATTACGCGCTATTTAGTTGCAATGATATGGTTAATGTCGATCAGTACCGGTTTGGTTGAGGCTGAGCCACTCCCGACAAAACCAGGGAGTGATCGTATGACAATTACCTACACAAAAAATCTTGAACAAGAGCATCACATTCTTGCAATCGAAAGCCAATTTTCACCCTATTTTAAAAAGCTCATCTGCGAAACGGATGTCCTGCAACATCTTCAATTACTACTTAGGTCACCTCGTATCATCATGTGGCATGACATTATTGCTAACCTTCCCCCCAATTATCAGCTACCCTTCACCGCAACCGAGTTCGACTCGGCTATTCGTAACGGCCACATGGACAATCAGAAGTTATCGCAGGACATCATTAATAACGCGATGGAGGCTTGCCCAGAGCACCTTGCAGCGTTGCAGCCCCCTGTTGCTAACCCTTCCGAGGCTTTAAAGGATTTTCTAAACATCATGTTTGACCGACTGCAACAACGAAGCGAAATGGAGCTAAAGGTGCAGGAGCGTCAAAGCCATATGCGCAAGATGATTGATCGCTTCTACCGCCTGCCCGATCTGCTAGGAATAGCACGCGCCAAAAATACCCAGGACATTTACGCCGATCAAAAATCTCAAGCAGCGCAGAGGGATAAAAGCAAAACGCCCTACCGTTTATCGATGCCTGAACGACATCTCACTACCTGCAAAAGCGGAAAGCACAAACTTGCCACGATACGTTATACATTGATCAATCCTGCACGACTTGAACGCATAGAGTTGACTGAAGCGGATATCCACGAGGTACTGGAACACGATGGAGAGCTACCCTTACACGTGGTTGAATTTCTCAAAACACTATCTGAATCTGATCTGCTAACCACACACACCGAAGCACAACCACCATTAACACTCAATCTCAAAGTAAGCCATGACCCTGCACGCGGAATTCTGCTGGATATCGTGGCCGCCAATACCAGCCACTCACTCTATAAACTGTGCCTTACCCAACCCAACACACAACTACGCTCAAACCAGGAAATCGAGGTTGAGCTTTCGTGTCATGAAAGGGGACAGGGAACCTATTTGGCGCCGGGTGCGGAGCACACACACTCCTTCTGGTTAAAGTTCGGCAACGCTTTACCCTTGCTGGAAATCGGCAAATACACATTAATACTCAGCATACGCGGTGACGTGGATAATATAAGGGCCAAAATCATACAGCCATTTGCCATTATGCAGCGCGGCTCTGGCATTAATGAACAAGAAAGGGCGGTTGAACTTGCGCGAATTTTTCTGCGTAGGGACAACACTATTATCACCTTCCAGGGCATGCCACCGCCTCCAGAGGGGGATGATAAACGTACGCGAGTGGATCTTGAGCACTGGACACTCGTAAGCACATCGACACACTGGGAAATAAGCTTTTCCAACAACGGCCCGGAAATGTGGGGCTCAACTTCAGTCAGTGTGGCGAAAACCGCGGTACACACGAGCAACACAAAAAGAATATTGAATCGCCCGTGCTGATTAAGCATACTTCTCGAATAAACAACACCTGGTTATGGCGATTTTTGCTAACCATCTTATTGATATTCAATTCGGAGGTGGTACACGTGTAACAGCTGAACAATGCAAAAGAATTAATTCAACACAACAGGGAAACTGTCAGACACGTACCTGATATCTCACCTCACCCGGAAGTAAATGCATTAATCTTCGAGTACGATGATATTAAACTTGAAATGCAAGGTGGTGTTGCCACTCTGACCTTGGTGCCCGTGTGGCGAGACACACAAGTAGAGGCCCCGCCAGGCTTCGAAACGGGCGCACGCATACAGCAACTTAGCAAAAAAGAGTTTAGTGAAATATGGCACAAATTGAAAACAATTGATTTTAACCGCTACGCTCTTTTAACAGACGCCGATTTCGAAAACACGCCTCCGGATTTTCAGCACTTCGAGCATCTGCGATATGTTGTTAACAATCGTGTGATTGTAAAATGGGGCCGGAGCTATGAATGGTTAAAGACTGAGCTACGCGCGCCGCTCCTTACGCTGCATAACGAACTCTATCAACGTATCGCCGCACCACCTAAACCTGATCCGGCAATTATTTCAAAATAATATGAATATCACACCCAAAAAGCTTGCCGTCATCTCAGACAATTGTGATTACACTGACAACTATACATTTCGTTAGAGAGGATTAATATGCCATATATTTCCTTGATAATTTTAGCAACCCGGGCATGCAATCTTTAAGCTACGCAACTGGGGGAAAACCTACCATGAAATTTCGGTATACATATCAGCCGGCTCCAGAAATACTGCAGGAATACTGCGAAGACTCATTCTATAAAGTCAGCATCCTCAAGAATTCAAAAAAACAAATCGGAGGTTATTTACTACGACCTGCCATTGGGGATGCACCGATTCAATATTTGGACAGTGATGGTAAACCGTTAGCGACATTCCACACATTTTTGTAAGGACAAAGACAAGGAAGCAGCAATTAAAATCATTAACTCACTTACTGAGCAATTTCCAGTCTTGGAAACATTGGTTTGCCCGCCAAAAATTGACAACAAATGATGCATATAACATCGTTTGCACTGGCTAAAATAATGATCCATGTTTCGGTTTGAGGTATTTTCCGTTTCAATAAATTCATAATTTGAATTAATTTTATTTAATTAGGATGTCGTCAATGAAATATAAAAATGGATGCGTAAACGCTTGCAACTTCGGAAAGACAGGTTTTCTCCTTTCTACGCTATTTATATGTTTTTTTGTTAACGCACCAGATGCCCATGGGCAACTTGCCAAGATGATATCGGCAAAGAGTTATCTTAAAAATATTGAGGAGGCCGTTGCCAAGGGGGCACCCATAGACGGGAGTGGCAACAAAAAAGAATACGGATTTTTTACGCCACTAATGGCTGCTGCGTATAGCAACGAATTAGATATTGCACAATTCTTATTAAAGAATGGCGCTTCCGTCAATAAAAAAAATGAGAGCCTGCTTGGGGATAAATGTACGGCTATTTTATTTGCAGCACAATCAGCGGGTGACTCCACAGATATGATAAAACTTCTTTTAGATAATGGTGCCGAGATTGAAGGAAATCCATTTTGTCACGCCACGCCACTTGTTCAATCGGCATATTATGGTAATTTCAATAGAGTGAAAGCCTTAATAAAAAGTGGAGCCAATCCAAATAAAATAAGTCGCAGAGGAATGCTTCCAATTACCGCAGGTCTTTATGACCCGAGAGAGGGATTATTAACTGTTCTTGAGGAACTAATATCTGCGGGTGCCAACGTAAATGCAAGGGACGGAAATGGGAATACCGCGCTTGCGCTGGCAATAAAGCGAGGCGGTGTAAATCTTGATGTTATAAAGTTACTTTTAGCTAAAGCAGCTCATCCCGAATTATCAAATACATTGGGAGAGACGCCTTATGATCTTTCAAAAATAAATCCAGAAATAAATAGATTATTGGACGAAAACAAACACAAGTGGGGTAAGGTTCCGGCTGATATCGTGCAATTCAAGTCAATAAAAAGACCAGGAGTTAGACCTGGAGTAGATGACGATTTGTATTTCTTTGGCAAGGATAAAAGAATCGATTTATTTAGAAAATTTAATATCATTAATTCAGAAGGAAAAAGTATTTGGACAACCACCCCTCTGGTAAATGATTGTCTTTCACCAAGTCCAGTTTTTGTGGATTTGGATGGTGATGGCTCAATAGATTTTTATGTCAGATTGGGCGAGTGCAAATTTCAAACCACATTTTCATTAATTGTTACATATAAAAATGGCACAGAGGCATTTATGATTCATTACGACAGCAGCAAAGAAACTCTGAGTGGTACTGAAGAAAATATGACTGAATTCATGAAAAGTACTTTTGAAAAAATAACCCAAGATGAAATTTTTGAGAGTAAATATTCCGATCTCTATTACACCTACAGTATGATTAACAAGGCTCGACAAAAAAAGTAAGCTTTACATTTGCAATACAAAATAAACAATTCAAGGAATTAACGGCTCAGACATTCACAAGCAGTTCAAGTCCTCTGATTGTCTCAATCCTCTATGCCCCTGCATTACTGGATATCTTTTAGTATGATATATAAAATTAGGTAATTAGGGCGAAACGTAACCAAAATAGATCGCCAGGAACAATTTAAAAATATTTTCCTGACGATGATTGTAACGATATTCAATCTCTTTTAGATA
>Ga0315270_10000359_pt1 | contig 25532 bp, 25 predicted proteins | sample C1_bottom_MG_FD_204932 | JGI IMG/M metagenome (GOLD analysis project Ga0315270, IMG submission 204932) | Sediment microbial communities from Yellowstone Lake, YNP, Wyoming, USA - C1_bottom | ecosystem: Environmental > Aquatic > Freshwater > Lake > Sediment | place: USA: Wyoming | collected...
ACTTCTCCAGCGACCGGTTGAATGCATGGCCGTCGTTGAACTGCACGGCGCCGTGCAAGGTTATGGGTGCCTGCGCGAACACGGCGGCAGATGCCGCAAATCCGGCAATCGTCAGGCAGCGCAGTACGACGCGTATCGGGTCTCGCATGACTTCCTCCTCAGGATGATGGAACCACGCAAGGCACCTTGCGGCCCGACTTCGGGCGGCGCTCTGGTCAAGTGGCCAGACCAATTGAACCGCTTTGCCCTTGGCGTGTCAACGCGCATCTCGTTGTGCCGTGCAGCAAAAGCGCATGCGCCCCAGTGCGCATGCGAGCCGTGGTGTGTGGTGCCGTCGGCGGGGCCGAATGCGGCTGCTAGAATGCCGCGCGATCATGCCCATCAAAAAGATCACCCCGATGCCACGTGCCATTGGCTTTGCCATGCTCTCCGTCATGCTCGTTTCCGGTGCCGCGTTCGCCGACGATTACCAGGTCAGGATGCTTCGCGTCAGCAACCCTTTCGCGCGCGCGACACCGCCCGGCGCCAAGGTTGCCGGCGCGTTCATGACCATCAAGAACCAGGGGACGGAGACCGACCGTCTTGTCTCCGCAAGTTCACCTGTTGCCGGCCTCGTCGAGATTCACGAAATGGCGATGGACGGCGGGATGATGAAGATGCGCGCGCTGAAGGGAATCGATCTCAAGCCGGGCGCAACGGTGGAACTGCAACCCGGCGGCTATCACGTCATGCTGGAAGACCTGAAGCAGCCGTTGAAGCAGGGCGACCAGGTTCCCGTGAAGCTGACGTTCGAGAAGGCCGGAGTGCTTGATATCAAGGTCAACGTCGAGAGGATGGGCGCGGCCGCGCACACCCACTGAGCGGCGGGCAGCGCGCTCGGTGGTAACAGCAGGGCTGAATTCATCCGGGCGCGCAGCAGGGGCGTGACGGTCTTCTCGAGGATCGCCATGTCGAGCAGCGAGTCGCCGGACGCGCGATTCCTGCTCAGCCTGCCCTGCCGGTCGATGATAAAAGTCGTTGGCAGCTGCGATATGCGGCCGTAGCCTTTGATGTTCATTTCCCTTCCGAACGCGGCGGGAAACGAGAAGGCGCGCATGATTTCACGCGCCTTGGCTTCGTCCTTCGGGTTGTCCATGCTGATGGCGACCACTTCCAGGCCTTCGCTGCGGTGCCGGCGGTAATACGCGTCGAGCGCCGGCATTTCCTCGCGGCACGGCGCGCACCACGACGCCCAGAAATTGAGCACCACCACCTTGCCCGCGCTTTCCGCGAGCGAAAAGCGGCTACCGTCGAACATTTTGCCGTCGAGTGCGGGCGCGGGCGCGCCTTCGGAAATCGCGCTCGCATGGCCGGCGACGGCCAGCAGGCAAGCGATGGCAAGGCAATTCAGAACGCGCATGGGTCGGCGAAATTCATGGTGATTGCGGGAACCTGCGGCAGCGACTCGACAGTCGCGCATTGTAGACCCGCCGCGCGCAGGCGCCCGTATGTCACATGCATGTCGCGTGCGATAATTCCACCCATGGCAACGCCCGCGCATCGTCCCGTCGCCGCGTGGCTCCTGATCTGCTGCGCGCTCGTGTTCGCGATCGTCGTCGTCGGCGGCGTCACGCGCCTCACGCATTCGGGTCTCTCGATCACCGAATGGCAGCCGATCGTCGGCACGCTCCCGCCGCTGACGGATGCCGACTGGAATGACGCGTTCTCGAAATACCAGCTGACGCCCGAATACCGGCAGGTGAACAAGGGGATGGCGCTCCCCGAATTCCAGCGCATCTTCTGGTGGGAATATTTCCATCGGCTGCTGGGTCGCCTGGTCGGCGTCGTATTCCTCGTGCCGTTCCTGTGGTTCCTCGCGCGGCGGCAAATACCGCCCGGATACGGCGCCCGCCTCGCCGTCATCTTTGCGCTCGGCGCCGCGCAGGGTGCGCTGGGCTGGTTCATGGTCAAGAGCGGGCTGGTCGACGACCCGCGCGTGTCGCAGTTCCGGCTCACGGCGCACTTGGGACTTGCGTTCCTGATCTTCGCGGCGATGTTCTGGACCGCGCTGTCGCTGCTCGCGCCGTCGCGCAGGAATGGGCACGGTGCCGGCGCGAAGGCTGAGCGTTGGACGGCGGCGGTCGCGATGCTCGTGTTCCTGCAGGTGCTGTCGGGCGGCATGGTCGCCGGCACCCACGCCGGTCTCGCCTACAACACGTTCCCGCTGATGAACGGGGCGTGGGTGCCTGCGGAGATCATGGCGCTCGATCCCGCGTGGAAGAATTTCTTCTACAACATGGCGACGGTGCAGTTCGACCATCGGCTGCTGGCCTGGATACTGGCCGTCGCCGTGCCACTCACATGGTGGAAAGTCGTCCGTGATCCCGATGCGCCGCGCGGCGCGCGCGTCGGCGCGCACCTGCTGCTGGCGATGCTCGCGGTGCAGGTCACGCTGGGCATCCTGACGCTGGTTCACGTCGTGCCGCTGCCGCTCGCCGCGCTTCATCAGGCCGGCGCGCTGCTGCTGTTCGCCGCGGCGCTCAATCTCGCGCACGCGGCGCGCTGAGCGGCGCTTGCCCGTTGCCGGTTGCGCCAGCGGTCGATAACGGCGATCATATCCGGTTCCGCCCGGCTGTACGCAGGGCCGAAGTCACAAGAAAGCTGCCATGGCTGCCGAAACCCGTACCCTCGACGAACCCCTGAGCGACGCCGAACTCGACGAGCTCGAGACGTTTCTCGCGTCCGACGCGGTCCCGGAGGACTGCATGGACCTGGAGATGCTCGACGGCTTCCTCGCGGCGATCGTCAGCGGACCGGAGTCGATCCAGCCGTCCGAGTGGCTGCCGCAGGTCTGGAGCGACGGCGGCCGCAGCGCGACGCCCGCGTACGGCAACAGCGAGCAGGCGCAGCAGATCATGACGCTGATCCTGCGCCACATGGTCGGCATCCAGCGCACGCTGGCCGAGTCGCCGACGCGCTTCCGGCCGCTCCTGTATCTGCCGGAGGAAAAGAAAGCCGGACAAAAGGCCGCGGATCGCCAGCCTCCCGAGGGCACCGCTTGGTGCGAAGGCTACATGGCGGGCGTAAAGCTCCGCGACGACGAGTGGCAGCCGCTGTACGACGCCGAGGACGCGCGCGACTGGGTCTTCCCGATCGAGGCGCTGGCGTTCGGCGAGCAGGACCCTGAATTCGCCGAGTGGATCGATGACCGCGAAAAGCGCGCGAGCCTGGTCGAGGAACTCGCCGTCGCGTCGGTGCTGATCTACCGCTTCTGGCAGGATCGCCGCAAGTCCACCGCCGCCCGCGGCGGCGGCGCGCGCCGCACGCTGACGGAAACGGCGCGCAAGTCGCGCGAGCGCCTGCATTAACCGGCGCGGTTGCACTGAAATCCTGCGGATGACCGGGTCCCGCGTCGCGGGGCGCCGGCCGCGTCGTCCGTCAGCGCGCCGCGCCTGAACGCGACCTTGGACCTGCCTTTCCACTCCATCGACTGGGGCTACGCCTACGTGGCCAGCGAGTGGGTCATTCGCGTGGTCGCGCTGGTCGTCGTGCCGCAGCGCCGCACGCCCAGCGCGGCGCGCGCGTGGCTGCTGCTCATCTTCTTCCTGCCTTGGCTGGGGCTTCTGTTCTACTCGCTGATCGGCCGCGCGTACATGCCGCGGCGCCGGCTCGACGTGCAGCAGCAGATCTACGAGACGATCCGGCGCATCGAGCCGCGCGCGCTGTCCGGCGTGGCCGTCGCCGCGCCTGCGGTGTCGCCTGAATTGCTGCCGGCATTGCGGCTCGCGGAGCAGCTGTCCGAGTTTCCGGTCGTCGGCGGCAACCATTTCGAGTTGCTGCCCAACTACGACGCTGCGATCGACCGCGTCATCGCGGACGTGGACGCCGCGCAACACCACGTGCACATGCTGTTCTACATCTTCGAGGACGACGACACGGGCGCCAGGATGGCCGCAGCGCTTCGCCGCGCAAGGGAACGCGGCGTCGTCGTGCGCGTGTTGATGGACGCCGTCGGTTCACGCGGCGGGCTGAAAGGATTGGCGCCCGGCCTGCGCGCCGCCGGCGCCGAGGTCATCGCGGTGATGCCGATGCGGCTGTGGGGACCGAATGCCGCGCGCATCGACCTGCGCAATCACCGCAAGATCGTCGTCGTCGACGGCCGCATCGGATTCTTCGGCTCGCAGAACGTCGTCAGCGCGCATGCCAATCGCGGCATGATCAACGAGGAGATGCTCGTGTGCGCGACCGGCCCCATTGTCCGCCACCTGCACGCGGTGCTGCTCGGCGACCGCTATCTCGAAACGGGCGACCTGCCGCTGGAGTCCGACAGCCTCGACCCCGCGGACCGCTCGGAAACGCGGGGCGCGCTGGCGCAGGTGGTGCCCAGCGGTCCCGGCTACAACGAGGGCACGGCCGAGGCGGTGATGATCGCGCTGCTGTACGGCGCGCGAACGCGGGTGGTGCTGACGGCGCCGTACGTCATTCCCAGCGAGGCGTTCCTCGCGGCGATGTGCCACACGGCGCGGCGCGGCGTGGAGGTCGATCTCATCGTCGACAACGAGTCCAACAAGCCACTGGTTCAGCTGGCCCAGCAGTCCTACTACGACGTCATGCTCACGGCCGGCGTGCGCATCCACCGGCACACCGGCAGCTTCCTGCACGCCAAGCACCTTTCCGTCGACGACGAGGTCGCGCTTATCGGCTCGTCCAATCTCGACATCCGCTCGTTCGCGCTGAATGCCGAGGTGAGCGTGCTGATCTATGATCGCGCGGTCGTCGCCGATCTGAAGGTAGTGCAGGACGGGTATCTCCAACATGCACTTATCGTGACGCCGGAAGAGCGCCGCCAATTGCCTGTTGGCCGCCGCGCGCTGGAGAATCTTGCGCGGCTGACGGACTCACTGCTCTAGGGACACATCTCTCGCATGCCTGCCGCCAACGCTACCGCCCCAGATTCCCGCGAATCCGCGCTCGTGCTGTTCTCCGGCGGCCAGGATTCCGCGACCTGCCTGGCGTGGGCTCTGGACAGGTTTGCGCACGTCGAGACTGTCGGCTTCGACTACGGGCAGCGCCATATCGTCGAGCTCGAGTGCCGGCGGCGATTCATCGTTGCGCTGCGCGAGCGCTATCCGCAATGGTCGCGGCGGCTGGGCGAGGATCACGTGCTGGACCTGGGCCTGATCAAGGCGCTGGGCGAATCGGCGCTCACCAGCGACAGCGAAATCGCGATGGGCGCCAACGGCCTGCCGACGACCTTCGTGCCGGGCCGCAACCTCCTGTTCCTGACCGTCGCCGCGGCGCTCGCCTATCGACGTGGCCTGCGCGTGCTGGTCGGCGGCATGTGCGAGACCGACTACTCGGGCTACCCTGATTGCCGCGACGACACGCTGAAGGCGCTGCAGGTGGCGTTGAGCCTCGGCATGGACCGCCGCTTCGTCGTCGAGACGCCGCTGATGTGGCTCGACAAGGCAGCGACGTGGAAGCTGGCGTCCTCGCTGGTCGGCCCCGGATTTGTCGAGCTGATCATCGAACACACGCACTCGTGCTACCTGGGCGACCGTACCCGCCGGCACCCGTGGGGCTACGGCTGCGGAACCTGTCCTGCGTGCCAGCTGCGGGCGAACGGCTACGCCGCGTATCGCAAGAGCGGCAACTTCTAGCCGGCGGCAGCCAGCGCCTGCTTCATCCGCTCGAGGTCGTAGCCGTCGCGGCGCACCTCGTAGTCTTCGATCAGCCGGACCAGTTCGTCGAAGCGCCGCCCGGCCGGCGTGCCGGGGTCGGCAAGCATGAGGTCCTCGAGTTCGTCGAGCGCCGCGCAATATTGCGTGTCGTCGCGGATCTGCGACGGGTCGAGCACGTGAGCCATGGTTCCTCCGTCCGCATCTGTGGGGGGCGAACCGGATGATCGGCGGCGCGCGGACGCGCCCGCCATTGGCCGTATGGCCTAGTGAACCTAGTCCGGGGGCGCGACCGCGGGGTCGATGGCGTCGGCGGCGACGGCGGGGGACGCCGACTGCCGGTGCGCGAGCGCGGTCAGCGCCGCCGTCGCGAGCACGATCAGCATCACCGAGCCGAATGGAAAGCCCGCAAGCTTGCCGCCCTCCGATGCGGTCAGGAACAACAGCACCGTGATGAGGCCGCGCGGCGCGATCCACAGGAGCCGCTGCGCCGAATCCTGGCGCAGGACGGCCAGGATAAGCCATCGCGAAACGTAGATGATCGCGATGCCCGCGGCCGCGATCATCCACGCGGTGAGCGATGCCATCTGCGAGAGATCGGTCCAGTAACCCAGCAGCAGGAAGAAGAAGCTCTTGGTCGCGAACGTAAGCTCAGCGACCAGCCCCTTGAATTCGTGCAGCGTCTGGTCGTAGTTCGCGCTGTGCAGCGAACGCAGCTTCGGGTGCCACGTGATGAGCCTCGGATTGTTGATCAGCAACCCGCAGCCCAGCACCATGATGAGCGGCGACAGGTGGAGTTCCTTGCCCACCGCATAAAGGCAGACCAGCCCGGCGATCAGCGGCAGGAAGCGCACATGGCCCTCGAGCTGGTTGATGAAGTAGTAGAGCAAGAGCGCCACCGCCGCCGCCGCTGCGAGCGAGACGCCGCCGCCGCCCAGCAGGTCGAACGTGAAGAGCTCCAGCGAGCCGTTCGCGTTCAGCCATGCATAGAACACGAGCACGCCGACGATGTCCGACAGCGAGGATTCGTAGATGATGAATTCGCGCGGGTGGTCCGGCAGCCCGTGCGACGCGGGAATGGCCACGGCGCTGCTGATGACCGCGAACGGAATTGCCGCAAGCACGGCGACCGGCAGGTCCAGGTTCAATCCATAGAGGAACAACGCGGCGAAGGCGGCGAGCGTTGCCAAGAACCCAAGCAGCGTGGACGCGCCCGCCCGGGCGATGAGCCCCAAACGTTCGCGCGACACCTTGAGGTCCAGCGAGCCCTCCAGCACGATCAGGATGAGGCCCAGCGTTCCGATCACCGGCACGATCGGATCGATCCAGTGCAGGTGCAGGTGGATGGACTCCAGCACCTGGCGAACCAGGATGCCGCTGACGATCAGCAGTACTACCGACGGCAGCCGCCAGCGCCGCCCGACGATATCGATCAGATAGGCGAACAGCAGCAGCGCGGACGCCGCGAGGATGGCTGCGTTGGTCATGCCTGCGGGCGCGGAAGTCCGCTACGGCATCTGGATTTTTCCGCCGCCGGGAAAGCCGCCGCCCGTCAGCGCGCTGGCCGTGCCTGCCGGCGGCACGATCAGTCCGGACGACTGCTGCCGCCGCAGTTCCTGCAGCTCGCGCATCGTGCGCTCGATGCCGGCCTTGGCAGCTTCACCGTAGTTGGCGACGGCTTCCGCGAGGTTCGCGGCCTCGATGTCGAAGCTGACCGGCAGCGCGCCCATGTTGGTCATGATCTGCGCGTCGCCCGTGTAGATTGTCGGGCGTGCCGGATCGGGCGTGCCGTCACTCTTGACCGGCACCATCAGGCGGATCGTGCCCACCTTGCGGTCGGTGATGATTTCTTCGCGATAGAGCGACGCGGCGTCCATCGTCGCTTCGGCGGTACGGGAGTCGGCGGGCATGGCGGTCCTTGGCGGTTGGAAGGGGAAACCCGGATGGCTCTAAGGGGAACCCCGGATTTTAAAGGACTCCGCCGCTTCCTGCCGGACGGCGTTACGCGTGCGCCAGCGTTTCGCCTTCGCGGAACAGGTACGAGTCCATCGACAACGCGCCGTTCAGGAAGCCGTCGACGACGCGCTCCGGCCGCGACGCCTCGCCTGCGGCGCCATAGGCCACGAACAGCGGCAGGAAGTGCTCGTCGCTGGGATGCGCGCGTGCCGCCTCCGGCGCCTGTTCGCGCCAGGCAACCAGCGCATCGGTGTCGTGCGCGGCAAGTGCTGCAGCCAGCCAGTCCGAGAACGCCTGCGCGTACTTGAGCGGCTGCGGCTGCCGCGCGTTGGCCATCCAGTCGCGCAGGTTATGCGTCGTGTGGCCGGAGCCGATGATCAGCACGCCATCGTCGGTCAGCGGTGCAAGAGCCTGCCCCATCTGCACGTGGTGCGCGGCGCTTAAGGCCGGTTGCACCGACAGCTGCACGACCGGCACGTCGGCGTCCGGGTACATCCAGCGCAGCGGCACCCACGCGCCGTGGTCGAGCCCGCGGCAGCCGTCCACGCCCGCGGCGATGCCGGCGGTCTTGAGCAGCGCCACGCTTCGCGTCGCGAGTTCGGGCGCGCCGGGCGCAGCGTAGGCGAGGCGGTAAAGCTCCGGTGGGAAGCCGCCGAAGTCGTGGATGGTTTCAGGCCGCGCGTTGCCCGACAACATGGGCACCGCCGTTTCCCAGTGCGCCGACACCATCAGCACCGCGCGCGGCCGCGGCAGCGTGCGCCCGAGCTCGGCCCAGGTGCGCCCGGCTGCGCCGGGCTCGACCGCGTACATCGGCGAACCATGCGAAAGGAACAGCGTGGGCATGCGGTCGGACACGAATTCTTCTCCGGTTGATCGAACTCGCCCGTTCCGCGCAAAGTGAAGAACCCACTCAAGGCGCGCGGAACAGGGCGATGCTACAACGGTCAGGCGGCGACCGTCTCCTTGACCAGCCCTTCGGCCACGAGCGTTGCATTAACCTTGGGCCGCGCGGCGACACGCGCCTGGAATTGCTGCAGCGCAGGCCACGGCGACAGGTCGACGTTGAGCATGCCCGACCAGTTCACGACGGTGAACAGGTAGGCGTCGGCGATGGTGAACGCATCACCGGTCAGGTACGGCTGCACGGAAAGCGTCTTCGCCACATAGTCGAAGCGCTTGGCCAGCGTCGCGCGCTGCTTTTCCTTCGTTGCGTCCGGCGTGGTCGGATCCCACAGCGGGCCGAACTGCTTGTGAATCTCGGTGGCGATGAAGTTGAGCCATTCCATCAGGCGATAACGTTCCATCGTCCCGAAGGCGGGTGCCAGCGTTCCCGGCTTGCGATCGGCGATGTACTGCAGCAGCACGGCGACCTCGGACAGGCGCGTGCCGTCGTCCGTTTCGAGCAGCGGAACGTAGCCCTTCGGGTTGATCGTGGTGTAGTCGGTGCCGTCGGCCAGTTGATGTTTGCGCAGGTCGACCTTGAGTGCGTCGTGGGCGAGGCCGGCTTCGTTGAGCGCGATGTGCGGCGCGAGCGAGCAGGCGCCGGGTGCGTAGTAGAGCTTCATGCAGTTTCTCCGGTGGGTTCGAAGGGGAAGGGGCGGCGGAAGCAGCAGAGCCGATGACTCGCGCGCTTCGCGGCGCCACGGAAACGATGATGGGCCTTGTCGTGGGCAGGATAAAGTAGTCTTGAAGTGATATATTGTTGCTAAATATGCAACAATAGTCGGCAATGGATCGATTCCTGGCGATCACCGCCTTTGTCAAAGTCGTCGAGACTGGCAGCTTCGCGCGCGCGGCGCAGCGTCTCGATACCTCGGTGTCGTCCGTGTCCCGGCACGTGTCGGAACTGGAGGCGCACCTCGATGCGCGGCTCCTCAACCGCACGACGCGCAGGCTCTCGCTGACCGAGAGCGGGCGCGTGTTCCACGAGCGCTGCGTACAGCTGCTGGCCGACCTGGACGAAGCCGAGGTCTCGGCCGGCGCGGCGACGATCCTGCCGCGCGGAACGTTGCGGCTCACGGCATCCATCACGTTCGGCTCGCGGCACCTGGCGCCGGCGATCGCCGACTTCATCACGCGCTTTCCGGCGATGCGCTGCGACGTGGAGTTGTCCGACCGCGCCGTGGACCTGGTCGACGAGGGCTTCGACCTCGCGGTGCGCATTGGCGCCATCGGCAGCCAGAACCTGGTGAGCCGGAGGATAGGCGAGACGCACATGGTGTGTTGCGCGTCGCCCGCGTATCTCGCGCGCCGCGGCGAGCCTGCAACGCCGGAGGACCTGGCGGCGCACGCGTGCCTCACCTATGAATACACGTCGCAGCGAAGCGTGTGGCCGTTCCGCGACCGCGAGGGACGCAGCCGCGACGTGCGGATCGCGGGTCCCGTGCACGCCAACAACGGACGCTTTCTCGAGGGGCTCGCCGTCGCGGGCGCAGGCGTCGTCTACGAGCCGGACTTCATCGTCGGGCCGGACGTGCGGGCGGGAAAGCTCACGCCGATCCTGCGCGATTTTGCGCCGCCGGCGTCGCCGATCTACGTCGTCTATCCCAGCCGGCGCCACCTGTCGGCCAAGGTCCGGGCGTTCACCGATTTCCTGGTCGCGCGCTTCACCGTTCCGGACTGGACGCTGGCCGCGCCGGCAAAGCCCGCGCGAGGTGTGAAGCGCTAGCGCGATCGGCGCGTCAGAAGCGGCGGCGCCAGGTCGGCCCGCCGCCGCGCCAGAAGCGAAGCATGATGAATCCGCCGACCATGCCGCCTAAGTGCGCGAAGTGCGCGACGCCCGACTGCGCGCCGGACACGCCCATGACCAGCTCGAGCGCGGCGTACACCAGCACGAACACGCGCGCCGGCATCGGAATGGGCGGGAACAGCAGTATCACGCGGTTGTTCGGGAAATAGAGGCCGTAGGCGAGCAGCAGTCCGAACACGCCGCCGGATGCCCCGACGGTCGGATAGAACCCGCCCGTCATCCATGCGACCAGCAGCTGCGCGAGCGCCGCCGACACGACGCAGACGAGGTAGTAGATGAGGAAGCGCCGCGACCCGAACACCTGCTCGATGGCGCCGCCGAACATGTACAGCGCAAACATGTTGAAGAAGAGGTGCAGCATGCTGCCGTGCAGGAACGCGTAGGTCACGAGCTGCCACGGCGCGAAGCCCATGCCCGTGTGCGGCGCCGCGCCCAGCGGCCACAGCGCGAGTGGCGCCAGCAGGTTGCCGGTGCTGGAATCGAGCAGGAACATCGCGACGTTCGCGACGATGAGGGCGGTGGTGACGGGGGGCATGATGTAGGCTTGGCTGGACGTTGCGCGCGCTATTACAGCACATGCGCAAATTGAGGTAGATTGCACCGGCCGCCCACAACATCGAAATGAGGAAAACCGCCATGCCGCATTCGCTGCCGAGGGTCCTGGCCTCCATCGTCCTCTCGCTGGCCATGGCGTTCGCCGGGAGTACCGCCAGCGCGCAGGAATATCCGACGCGGCCAGTGAAGATCATCGTGCCGTTCGCCGCCGGCGGACCGGCCGATGTCTACGCGCGCTTCATCGCGCAACGCCTGCAGGATGCGCTGGGGCAGCCGTTCGTGGTGGAAGACCGTCCGGGCGCGGGTTCGGTGACGGGCACCGATGCGGTGGCCAAGAGCGCGCCCGACGGCTACACGCTACTGCTGATGTCGAATGCGCAGACGGTCAACGAATCGCTGATCCCGAACAAGCCGTATGCGCTGCTGCGCGATTTCGCGCCGGTGTCGCCCATCAACTACTCCGACCTGGTGCTGGTCGTGCATCCATCGGTCGCGGCCAATTCGCTCGCCGACCTGGTCAAGCTCGCGAAGGCGTCCCCCGGCAAACTCAACTACGCGTCGTCGGGCCCCGGCACGCCGTACCACATGGCCGGCGAGCTCTTCAAGGCGATGGCGGGCGTGGACATCGTGCACGTCCCGTACAAGGGCAGCTCGGGCGCGCGCACCGACGTGCTGGGCGGGCAGGTCGAGATGATGTTCGATGCGGTGACGACGATGAGCGAATACGCCAAGGCCGGCAAGGTGCGTCCGCTGGCGACGACCGGCAAGACGCGCTCGACGGTCCTGCCCAATGTGCCGACGATGAACGAGGCGGGCGTGGCCGGATACGAGGCGGTGATCTGGCTGGGCGTCATGGCGCCCAAGGCAACGCCGCCGGCGATCGTCAATCGCCTGAACGCGGAAATCCGGAAGATCGTGTCGCGGCCGGATGTCCGCGACGAGTGGGCGAAGCAGGGCGCCGTGGGCATGCTCATGTCGCCCGAGGAATTCAGCCGCTATGTCGCCGACGACATCGTCAAGTGGGAGCGCATCGTGAAGATCTCCGGGGCGAAGCCGGATCAATGACGCGCGTCGCGCATGAACGCTGACGCGCGCGACGCAACGACGGAGTTGCACGTGCTCTGCGCCGGCGCGGCGAAGGGCCTCGTCGAGGCACTCGCGCCTGCGTTTCACGCTGCAACCGGCGCGACGCTTCGCGGCGAGTTCGGCGCGGTCGGCACGATCCGCGAACGATGGCTGGCCGGCGCACGCTGCGACGTGATCATCCTCACCGACGCGATGCTCCACGCAATGGCGCGCGAAGGTCACGTCGACGCGGCGATCGTGGCGCCACTCGGCCGCGTGCGCACCGGCGTCGCCGTGCGTGCAGGAGAATCGCTTCCGGACATTGGCGACCGCGAAGCGCTGCGCCGGACGCTGCTCGCGGCGGCGGGACTGTACCTGCCCGACACGGAGCGCTCGACGGCCGGAATGCATTGCATCGAGGTGTTGCGGGCGCTGGGCATTCACGACGACGTCATGGCCCGCGTGCGGGCGTTTCCCAACGGCGCCACCGCGATGGGCGAACTGGCGCAGGCGCGCGAACCCGGTTGCATTGGCTGCACGCAGATCACGGAGATCCGCTACACGCCGGGCGTGGCCCTCGTCGGTCCGCTGCCGGCGGAATTCGAACTGGCCACCGTGTATTCGGCGGCCGTCGCGACCGCGGCGCAGGCGCCGGGCGCAGCCCTTCAATTCGTGCAGTTGCTGACGGCGCCGGCGTCGCGCGAATTGCGCCGCAGCGGAGGTTTCGAGGCCTGATTTCCTGCAGCCGACGCCTCCATCGTGTAATCCGCGGCGGCGGCTCGCACGTTAAGGAAGAAACCAGCGTCGCGAGTGCATTGCGGGGAAAAGCGCAGGCACATGCGGTGAACTCGGGGCGACAACCCGGGTCGAACAAGCAAGGCAGTGAGGAGTGGAGTCCATGAAGAAACATCTGCTTACAATTGCGGCACTGGCATTGGCCATGGCCGTCAGCGGCGCTGCGCTCGCGCAAGGTCGCGGCGGTGGCGGAAGTGGTGGAAGCGGCTCGCACGGCGGCAGCTCCGGCGGTGGCGGATGGAGCGGTGGCGGCTCGGGCGGCGGCAGCTGGGGCGGTGGCTCCGGCGGCGGCTGGCATGGCGGCTCGGGCGGCGGCAGCTGGGGCGGTGGCTCCGGCGGCAGCTGGAATGGCGGCGGTTGGCACGGCGGTTCCGGAAACTGGAACGGCGGCTGGCATGGCGGCTCGTGGAATGGCGGCTGGCATGGCGGCTCGTGGAACGGCGGCTGGAACAACGGCTGGCGCGGCGGATGGTACGGCGCAGGCTGGGGCGCCCCGGCATGGGGATGGGGCTGGGGTTGCGGCGCCTGGTGCGCGGCCGGCTGGTGGCCCGGCGTCGGCCTCACCGTCGGCTGGCCCGGCGCGTGGGGGTGGGGAACGACGTTCGTCGACACGTCTCCGGTCGGCGGTTTCGTCTCGAACGACACGGGCGTCTGGATCCAGCAGGAGTCGCCTACACCCAATTTCGCGCCGCAGGCGGCACCCGTGGCGAACAACTTCTGGTTCTACTGCATCGACCCGGCCGGCTACTTCCCGTACGTCAAGACGTGCAACAAGTCGTGGATGACGGTCATTCCGCCAGCCAATCCCGGCTCGCCGCTCGCGCCGCGCCTGGCGCAATAGCAACCGCATGAAGATCGTCATGAACAAAACGCTGCTGTTGGTGCCGCTCGCCGCCGTTGTCGTGCTCGGCGGGTGCGTCACCGTTCCCACAGGACCGACGGTGATGGTCCTTCCCGGGCCACAGAAGAGCCTCGACCAGTTCAACGGCGACGGCATGACGTGCCAGCAATACGCACAGAATGTCGTGGCGCCTGCCGGCGTGGCAGCTGCGAACAGTGCCGCCGCCAACGCTGCTGTCGGCACGGCGCTCGGCGCGGCCGCCGGCGCGATCATCGGCTCGGCCACGGGTCAGGCGGGTGCGGGCGCCGCGATCGGCGCGGGCACCGGACTGCTCTTCAGCGGGCCGTCGACCAGCAACATGGCGTACGCGTCGTCGTGGCAGATGCAGCGCAGCTACGACGTCGCCTATATGCAATGCATGTATGCGCGCGGCAACCTGCTGCCGGGCCAGATTCCCCCGCGCCAGCAGCCGGTGTACAGCTTTCCGCCGCCCAACTTCCCGGCTCCCGCGAGCGTGCCTCCGGGCTATTCGCCGGGGGGCTATCCGCCGCCGGGCACGCCGCCGCCGGCAGGCGTCGGACCGCAGGGCTGAACGGGAGCCTCTACCGGGTCAGTTCTGCCTCAGTTCTGTCTCAGTTCTGTAACACCCACTTGCCGTCCTTGATCTGCACCATGACCCGCGCGCGCGAGTCGAGGCCCAGGTGATCGGTCTTGCTCATGTTCACCGCGCCATTGGTCACGGAGAGATCCTTCGTCGCTTCAAGCGCGTCGCGCAGCGCGCGGCGGAATTCCTTGGTACCGGGTTGCGCCACCTTCAGCGCCTGCGGAATGGCGTTCGCCAGTTCGAGGCAGGCATCCCATGTGTACGAGCCGAAAGCCGAGACGCTGCCGGGGCCGAACGCCGCCTCATAGACCTTGATGTAGTCGTTCGCCTGCTTCTTCGCCGGGTGGCTGTCGGGCAGCTGGGCCGCGACGATGACGGGACTGGTCGGCACGAAGCCGCCCTCGACATCCTTGCCGCCGACGCGCAGGAAGTCGTTGTTGGCCACGCCGTGGTTGAAGTAGAGCTTGCCTTTGTAGCCCTGCTCGACGAGCGTGCGCGCCGGCAACGCCGCCGGCGTGCCGGAAGCACCGATCACGATGGCGTCGGGCTTGGCGGCCAAGAGCTTCAGCGTCTGCCCGACCACGCTCGTGTCCTTCGGCGCGAAGCGCTCGTTCGCCGCCAGCGTGATGTTGCGCGCCTTCGCCGCCTTGTCGATCTCCGCGAAAAACGCCTCGCCCAGCGCGTCGTTGAAGCCGACGTAGCCGATCGTCTTCACGCCGTTCTTCGCCATGTGCTCGACGATGGCGCCGGCCATCATCACGTCGGTCTGAGGCGTCTTGAACATCCACGCGCGCTTGGCATCCATCGGCTCGATGATGCGGATCGACGACGCCAGCGAAATCGTCGGCGTCTCGCCGTCGGCGATGACGTCGAGGATCGCCAGCGTGGTCGGCGTCGTCGTCGTGCCGATGATCGCGTCGACCTTGTCCTCGCCGATCACCTTCTTGGCGTTCTGGACCGCGGTGGTCGTGTCCGAGGCCTCGTCGAGCAGGATGAACTCGACCGTCCTGCCGCCCATCGATTTCGAGCACAGGCCCACGGTGTTCTTCTCGGGAATGCCGAGCGATGCCGCGGGACCGGTCGCGGACACGATGACGCCCACCTTGACCTGCGCTTGGCTAAGTCCGGCGGTTGCGAGCATGGCGCACAGCAAGGCGCTGCCGATGAAAATCTGTTTCATGATTCCTCCGGAATATTGTGCAGGCGAGCCGGTCCGTTGCCGGCGCCAGGCGGCAATGATAGCGGAACCACTCCCGGGCCGCGGCCGTTCGGTCGCCCCTGAAGCGGGAACTGCTGATGCATAATCGTCGCGGCGATGGGTCATCCTGGAGATTGCATGCACAAGCTGAATGCCGGAACGGTGGCGCGGTTGCTGACCTTCGCGCTGGCGGCGCTCAGTTGCGCGGCCGTTGCCGCGAATCCGGACAAGGTGTTGCGACTTGCCACCTACGACATCGAGACGCTGGACCCGCACCAGTACAACGACGATCCGTCGTCCAAGGTCATGTTCGCGATCTTCGAGGGTTTGTATGAAGTCGACTACCTGTCAGTGGTACCGAAGCTCGCGCCGCTGACGGCAGTCGCGCTGCCGGAGATCACCGACGGCGGCAAGACATGGACCGTCAGGATCAAGCCGGGGATCCACTTCACCGACGACCCGGCATTCAAGGGCAAACAGCGCGAACTGGTCGCGGCCGACTACGTGTATTCGATCAAGCGCTGGCTGGATCCCAATCTTCGGCGCGGCGGGGCGCCCATCACGACCGATCTCATCGTCGGCGCGCGTCCGGTCGTCGACGCAGCCAGCCGGCCCGGCGCAACCTTTGACTATGATCGACCGATCGAAGGGTTGCGCGCGCTGGATCGCTACACGCTGCAACTCAAGCTCACCCAGCCCAACTATCCGATCATCGGTGACACGCTTATCACCGGCGCCGTCGCACGCGAAGTGGTCGACGCCGCGCACGGCGACATCCGCGACCATCCCGTGGGTACGGGTCCCTATCGGCTGAAGGAATGGAAGCGCGGTTCGCGCGTCGTGCTGGAAGCCAATCCCGGCTATCGCCCGACCCATTTTCCTGAAAGCGATGATCCCCAGCAGGCTGCGCTGGTCCGGAGCATGCGGGGCAAGACGCTGCCCGAGATCGGCGTGATCGAACTCAGCGTGATCGAGGAGGCGACCACACGACTCCTCGAATTCGACCGCGGACGGCTCGACTTCATCGACGTGAGCGGCACGGTGGCCAATCGCCTGCTCACCAACGGCAAGCTGAAGCCCGAATACGCGACGCGCGGGATCACGCGCCATGCCTTCCCGGAGCCTTTCCTCTTCGCGGTCTACTTCAACATGGTCGACCCGGTGGTGGGCGGGATGGGCAACGATCGCATTGCGCTTCGGCGGGCCATCGCGCAGGCGTACGACCTGCATCGGTTGGTCGATGTCGTGTATGCAGGCCAGGCGATCGTTGCCAACCAGCTGGTCCCGCCGCGTGCCGCGGGCCATGACCCGGCGATGCCCGCGAAGGCGCAGCATGATCCCGCGACGGCGAATGCGCTGCTCGACCGCGCCGGCTACGACAAGCGCGACCGCGAAGGATTCCGGATGGCGCCCGGCGGCAAGCCGCTGACGCTAAGCATGATGTTTGCCAGCGGAGGCGTATCTCGCGAAATCCAGACGCTGTGGAAGCGAAACATGGATGCCGTCGGCCTGCGTTTCGAGTTCCGCGAAGCGCCGTTCCAGGACTATATCAAGGAGCTCGAGGCCGGCAAGTTCCAGATCTACAGCGGCGGATATGGCGGCACGATGACGGGCTACGGCGAGCTGATCCAGCTCTACAGTCCGGAGCCGTCGACGGTGAACACGACACGCTTCAAACTGCGCGGATACGATGAAGCGATGGAGCAGTATCTGCGCAGCGCGACGTCCGATGCGCAGGTCGCCGCAGCGCGGACGATGTCCGAGATGGCCCGCACCTACATGCCCATCCTGCCCACGATCTTCCGGCTGGAGAACGATTTCGTGCAACCTTGGCTGCTGGGCTTCAGCCCGCCAGTGTTTCAGAGTTACTGGAAGTATCTCGACATCGATCTCGCGAAGCGACGGCAGTCCGCGAATGGCCAATGACCTCCATTCTTCCGGCCGTCGTGTCGCGCGCGGCCGGCCGGCAAGGGAGGGTTGCCTGCGACGTTTGACAACCGGAACTGCGATGTGCCTGCTGGGCTTCGCGTTGGCGGCGCTCGGCGGTGCGGCCGTCGCGGCGGATCCGGCCAAGGTGCTGCACGTCGCGATGTTCGACATCGCGACCTTCGATCCGCAGCAGTTCAATGACAACCCGTCGTTCGAGGTGTTCTCGGCGATCTACGAAGGTCTCTACGAATACGACTACCTGGCATCGCCGCCGCGCCTCTCGCCCGTCGCGGCTTCCGGGCCGCCGGCGATCACCGACGACGGCAGGACCTGGACGATTCGCCTGACTCCGGGGATCCACTTCACCGACGACCCGGCGTTCGGCGGCAAGCGGCGCGAACTCGTCGCCGAGGACTACGTGTATTCGCTGAAGCGCTGGATCGATCCCAACCTGCGCCGCGGGGGCTCCGCCGTGTTCAGCGATCTCATCGTCGGCGCGCGGGCTGCCGTCGACGCCGCCAGACAGCCCGGCGCCAAACTCGACTACGACCAGCCGATCGAGGGCCTGCGCGCGCTCGACCGCTATACGCTGCAGCTGCGCCTCACCGAGCCGAACTATCCCGTCATCCACGACAACATCAACCGTGGTGCGGTCGCGCGCGAAGTCGTCGAGGCCGCAGGCGGCGACATTCGTGCGCGACCCGTGGGCACCGGGCCTTATCGGCTGCGCGAGTGGAAGCAGGGCTCGCGCATCGTCCTCGAGGCCAATCCCGACTTCCGGACGATCCACTTCCCCGAAAGCGACGATCCGGCGCGGGCGGCGCTGGTGCGCAGCATGCGGGGCAAGACGCTCCCGCAGATCGGTGTCATCGAGATCAGCATCATCGAGGAAGACGCAACACAGCTTCTGCAGTTCGAGCGCGGGGGCCTGGACTACATCGGCGTGCGCGGCGAGCCCGCGACGCGGCTCCTCAAGGACGGCAAGCTTTCGCCCGAGTACGCGGCGCGCGGCGTCACCCGCCAGTCGTTCGTCGAGCCGTTCCTGTTCTCGACCTATTTCAACATGGAGGACGCGACGGTTGGCGGCATGGGCCGCGACCGCATCGCGCTGCGCCGGGCGATCGCGCTCGGCATCGATACCGAGACGATGGTCAAGGTCGTCTACGGCGGCCAGGCGCTGCCGGCCAACCAGATCGTGCCGCCGGGCGTCGGTGGCTTCGATCCGTCGCTTCCAAAGCGGTCGCTGCACGACAAGGCGGCGGCAATGCAGCTGCTCGATCGCTTCGGATTCGACAAGCGCGATGCCGACGGCTTTCGCAAGGGTCCCGACGGCAAGCCGCTGACCATCACGTTCACGCTGCGCTCCGGCGCGATTTCGCGGGAGATCCAGACGCTGGTCAAGCGCGACATGGATGCCGTCGGATTGCGGATGGACTTTCGCATCACGCCGTTCCAGGACGTCGTCAAGGAGATGATCGCCGGCAAGTACCAGCTGGGTTTCGTCGGGCAGGGCGGCAGCGCGTCGGGCTACGTGGAACTGATCACGCTGTGGGGCAAGGCCGATCCGTCCGTCAACCCCAGCCGCTTCAAGCTTGCCGAATACGACGCCGCGTTCGCGCAGTTCCTGCGCAGCGCGGATCCCGCCGGCCAGGTGGCGGCCGCGCGCCGGATGTCGGAACTTGCGCAGGCCTACATGCCGATGATGCCGGCGATCTTCCGCATCGAGTCGAACTTCGTGCAGCCCTGGCTGCTGGGCTTCAGCCCGCCCGTATTCCAGCCGTATTGGAAGTACCTGGACATCGATTTGCCCAAGCGGCGCAGCATGGCGGACAAGCCATAGCGGCGGCGCCGCGCGACTCGCAGGCTCAAACGCGCGCCGGCAGGTGCAGGAAGCCGCGAAAGCGCGCGCGTCCGCCGCGTGTCGGTTCGCCATCCAGCGCGTAATCGGGAAAGCGCGCGAGAAGCCGGGACAGCGCCACACGCGCTTCGAGGCGCGCCAGGTTCATGCCGGCGCACATGTGGATGCCGTGTGCGAATGCGAGGTGCTTGTTCGGTTCGCGCGCGAGGTCGAGCCGGTCTGGATCGGGAAACTGCGCCGGGTCGCGGTTGGCTGCGCCAATGCACAGCGTGATCCGTGAGTCGGGCGGCAGCGTGACGCCGCCGACGACGGTTTCCTGCGTCGTGATCCGGTTGCCGAGCTGGTTAGAGCTTTCGAAGCGCAGGAATTCCTCGACCGCGGACTTGACCAGTATCGCGTCGCCCAGGTTCGCGACCAGGCGCTCCCTTTCCGAGGGCCAAAGCGTCAGCGCGTGCAGCGCGTTGCCGATCAGGTTGGTCGTCGTCTCGTGCCCGGCATTGAGCAGGAAGATGCACTGGTGCAGGAGCTCGTTCTCGGTGAGGCGCTCGCCATCGGCCTGGTCCCCCTGGATCAGGCGCGTGAGCACGTCGGTATCCGGGTCCCCGGGACGGGCGCGGCGCTGGCTCACCAGTTCCGACAGATAGGCGAGCATCTCGAGCACGGCGGCGTTGCCGGATGCCGCCCGCTCCGGCGTCAGCACCGGTTCCAGCGCGCCCAGTATCGCGAGCGACCATCCGCGCAGCGGCCCGCGCGCAGGCCTAGGCACGCCGAGGAGATTGCCGATGATTTCAATCGGAATCGCCGCCGCGAAATCCTCGATGAGGTCGACGCGGCGCTTGCCCGCCATCGCGTCGAGCAGCCCGTCGACGAGCGCCACCAGCCCCGGTTCCATCGCGGCGATGTGGCGCTGCGACAGCGCGCCCAGGATCAGCCGGCGGACGCGCGTGTGCAGCGGCGGATCGTTGAACACGAGGCTCGTCGTGTGGTGCTCGAGCAGCGGCGACGGGCCGTACTTGGGACCGAATTCCTTGCGCTTGTCGGAGCTGAAGACCTTCGGGTCGCGATAGACGGGAAGGACGTCGTCGTAGCGCGTGAGGAACCACGAACCGTCGGGCATCCGCTTGACCGGCGCGTGTTCGCGCAGCGAGCGATAGAACGGATACGGGTTGGCGAAGAAGTCCGGCGCAAGCGTGGCCAGGTCGAAACGGGCGGCGATGCCGGCGCTGAACGTGGCCATGGTTGACCTCGCGGTTCGACTTACGCGTGCGCGAGCCGCTGCCCGTGTTCGCGCGTCATGTGGAAGCCCACCTTCGGCCAGCGCTCCATCGCTGCCTGCAGGTTGAAACGGTTGGTGGCGAGGTACACGGGGTTGTCGTCGACGTCGGTTGCCAGCGATGCGGCGCGGTCGCGTTCGAAATCGCGCCGCGTCGTCTCGTCAGGATAAGTGAGCCAGCGCGCGGTCGCAATGCCGGCATCGTCGTATAGCGCGTCCACCTTGTATTCGCTGGCGAGCCGCGCGGCGACGACTTCGAACTGCAGCTGCCCGACGGCGCCGAGCAGAAGCGTCTTGCTCGACACAGTCTCGAACACCTGGATCGCGCCTTCCTCGCCCAGCTGCTGCAGGCCCTTCTGCAACTGCTTCGCCTTGAACGGGTCGCGCGGGCGCGCGACGCGGAACATCTCCGGCGCGAAATAGGGAATGCCCTTGAAGCCGAGCGCCTCGCCTTCGGTGAGCGTGTCGCCGATCTGCAGCTGGCCGTGGTTGTGGATGCCGATGATGTCGCCGGCCACCGCGTCCTCGCTGGCCACCCGCTCGTTGGCCATGAACGTCATGACGTTGCCGAGCTTCATCTCGCGCCCGATGCGCTGGTGCTGCACCTTCATCGCCGGCGTGTAGCGGCCGGAGCACACGCGGAAGAACGCGATCCGGTCGCGGTGCTTGGGGTCCATGTTCGCCTGGATCTTGAACACGAAGCCGGTGAAAGGCGCTTCCGCCGGATGCACGATGCGCTCGCCGCCGTCGCGCGGCTGCGGCGGCGGCGCCCAGTCGACCAGCGCCTGCAGGATTTCCTGCACGCCGAAATTGTTGATCCCCGAGCCGAAGAACACCGGCGTCTGCCGGCCGGCCAGGAATTCGTCGAGGTCGAACGGCGAGCTGGCGCCCCGAATGAGGTCGATGTCGCGGCGCAGCGCCGCGGTCTCCTGCGGGAACAGCGCGTCGAGCCGCGGATTGTCGATGCCTTCGATCAGTTCGCTGTCTTCGGAGGCAGCGCGCCGCTCCTCCCCCGGCGTGAAGCGCACCAGGCGGTCCTGCAGCAGGTCGAACACGCCGCGGAACGCCTTGCCCATGCCGATGGGCCAGCTGACCGGCGCGCAGTCGATCTTCAGCACCGACTCGATCTCCTCGAGCAGGGCGACCGGCTCGCGCACCTCGCGGTCCATCTTGTTCACGAACGTGATGATCGGCGTGTTGCGCATCCGGCACACGTTGAGCAGCTTGATCGTCTGCTCTTCGACGCCCTTCGCGGCGTCGATCACCATCACGGCCGCGTCGACGGCCGTCAGCACGCGGTACGTGTCCTCGGAAAAGTCCTGGTGGCCCGGCGTGTCGAGCAGGTTGATCGTGTGGCCGGCATAGTCGAACTGCATGACCGAGCTCGTCACGGAAATGCCGCGCTGCTTCTCGACTTCCATCCAGTCCGACGTCGCGTGGCGCGAGCTCTTGCGCGCCTTGACCGTTCCGGCCATCAGGATCGCGCCGCCGAACAGCAGCAGCTTTTCGGTGAGCGTCGTCTTGCCGGCGTCCGGGTGCGAGATGATCGCGAACGTGCGGCGACGGGCTACGTCGCGGAGGAGGTCGGCAGGGTAGGAAGGTTCGTTCATCGCAAAGGCGGGTCCCGCAAAACCGGGGTTCCCAAAACAAAGCCGCCGGCCGGACGAGGGGCAGGCGGCGCAACTTGACCGCCATTATAACAAGCCGGGGGCGCCCGGCGCCTCTAGTCCACGCAGGAGAACCCGAGGAACTCCGTGGGGTCGTCCAGGTACGCGTGGCCGAACGTCACGTTGCCGCGTCCGCGCAGCATCAGCTCCTCCCGCCGCAGCATGATCTCGGGCTCGCCGTCGACGGTGACGAAAGTGCCGTTCGAGCTCTGGTCGACGATGACGAACTTGTCGCGGCGCCGCTCGATCCGCGCATGCAGCCGCGATGCCTTGCGGTCGGCGATCACGATGTCGTTCTGCGCGTCGCGGCCCAGCGTGATCGTGGTCGCCGTCTCGTCCAGCACGAGCTCCTTCGTGCCGTGGCGCAGTACGATGCGCGCCGGCAGCGGCTTCCAGCGGGTCGCGACCGCGGTCAGGTCCTCGTCGGATTCCTGCCAGATCAGCTCGAAGATGCCGATGTCCTGGGTCTTGCCCTTGACGGACAGCGTGTCGACCTCGCGGAGGCGCGCGCGCAGCCACGGCGCAAGCGCGTCCGCGGCGTGCGAGGAAAGGATGACCTGCTCGCGCTTGGCCAGCGCGGCCATCCGCGCGGCAACGTTGACGGAGTCGCCGAAGACGTCGCCTTCGGCTTCGATCGCCTGTCCCACGTGAAAGCCGACGCGGATGCCGAGGCGCGAGCCTCCGACGGGAGGATGTTCGTGAATGCGCGCCTGCATTTCCGCGGCCGCCTGCGCTGCCTTGTCCGCCGTCGGGAACACGGCCATGACTTCGTCGCCGATGGTCTTGACGACGCGTCCGCCGTGCCCCACGCACACGGTGCTCATCAGGGTGACGCAGCGACCGATTGTTTCTAGCGCCAGGGCGTCGCCGAGCGCTTCATAGAGCTTCGTGCTGCCGCTGACGTCGGCGAACAGCACCGCCATGCTCGACGTGGTCTCAGTCATGGGCGTGTCCGGTGCGTTCCATCGCGGCAATTATAGGCGGCAGCAGATCGCGCATGCGAGCGGTCACTTGGCCGGCGGGTCGGGCGGCGACCGCAGCTTGGCCTTGTGCGGGTTGATGGTGTTGCTGAAGTCGGCCTTGCGGAACCCCGGAATCCCCATGCGCAGCACCCACCATTTCCACTTGGTGACGGCGTGAAACGGCAGGTCGACCCCGGCCGCGCGCTGCACGGGCCTGCCGTCGGACAGTTCGTGGGCGATGGACGGCTGCTCGCCGGCCTGCACCTTGCAGGACCAGAGGTCGCGGTCGGTGACGTCGCAATCCGTGTACTTGCCGGACGGCGTCACCGAACCGGCGATCCAGTAGGAGACTTCGTGCCGGCTGCGGCTGGAACGGAACCGGTGCCGGTCGCCGGCGGTGAGGCGTCCGGTGCAGCGCAACCCATCCCATTCCCCGTGCTCGCAGTTGACCGTGTAGACCGTGCGTTCGCCTTCGAGCGTGATGTGGTCGCTGGACCAGATGAATACGCTCAAGGCGCCGAGAATCACCAGCAGGAAGACCAGGGGCCGAAACATGGCCGTAAGGGTACAACAGCACGCGTCCGGAGTCGCGATTTCCGGATGCTGCCTGTCCGGACCATTGCCGCGGCCCCTCGCGGGCCTGCGCGAACGTCAGGCCCGGGTCGTCGTCGCCGGCAGCAGCGCGCCGCTGCATGCGGCACGCGCCGGATCGGCCGCCGGCAACTTCGCGCAGACCCCCGCCATCTGCGCCTGGATGCGCTTCAGCGATTCGCCGTGCGCGTTGCCCTTGTTCCACGCGGCGAGCTTCTTGCCTATGCGTTCCAGGGATTTCTGGTTGCGCCCGAAGAACGTGTCCGGCTTCGCGTCCAGCTCGCCGATCACGTGGGACGCGGCGGTCTCGATGCGCTGCGGGTCCTGCGGCGCGAGTTCGACGAGCGCGCTGACGTAGCTCGCTCCCCATTGCAGCCGCGTGGCCGGGCCGACGGCGGCGGCATAGGCTTTCTCGTGCCAGTCGAGCGCGGCAGCCTTGTCGCCGCGCTTCTTCGCGTTGGCCGCGAGGCCCAGCATGTAGTAGTAAGGCGATTGCGACCGCGCGAGTTCGCTGGTCAGGAGCGCGTCGGACTCCGTCATCAGGCCGGCCTGCGCCAGCGCGTCGGCGGCGGTGCTGATCACCGCCTGCCGCGCGTACGGGTCCGTCGTCTCGCGGTCGGCGCGCGCCACCTGCTCGCGCACGTTCTTCTGCAATGCCTCGGGCAGCCCAGCCTTGTCGTTGTCGAGCCGGGCCAGCTCCACCTGGGCGGTGACCGCCGTGAGCCGGTCGGCGGTGGACAGCGTCGCGTCGTCGACGAGCCGGGCGAGCGCCATGTTCCAGTCCGCGATCAGATGCGCGCGCGACGGTGACCTGGCGCTCGTGACGTAGCCGGCGATGTCGCCCGCGTTGTTGGTCAGGATATCGAAATTCGCGCGCGAGACGGCGATGTCGGCCAGCACTTTGCGGAGCAGCGCAGCGGCTGCCGCGTCATCGCGCGGCTTTGCATCCTTGGCCGTGGCGGCGGCGACCACCGCCTTCAGCGCCAGCCGCGTTGCCGAGCCGGATTGTCCGGCGGGGCAGGCGCCGGCCAGCCGCTGCAACGTGGCCGCGACGTCGTTCTTCGCGACCAGCTGGGCATCGTCGGCATCCCACGAGTAGAAAGACAGCATGCGCCAGTCGTCCGGCGTGAGCTGCGACCGCGCCGCGCCATCGGACGCGAGCGCCGACGCCAGCGTGTCCTTGATCGGGCGCGCTCCGTTCATCCCCATGGCCAGCACCTGCATGTACTGGTCCGCGTCGACCTCGCCGGGCAGGCGCGTGATCTCCCGTCCGTCCGGCGTGAACAGGATCATCGTCGGATAGCCGCTGACGTTGAAGCGCGACGCGAGCTTCTGCGCGCTCGGCGTGTCGCCGTCGACGTAAACCGGCTCGAAATAGCGCGAGCGCTCGATGAAGTCCTGGCGATTGAAGATCGTGGCCTTGACCTGGTTGCACGGCGGGCACCACTTTGCGCCCCAATAAAGGAACACCGGCTTTCCGTCCGCCTTAGCTGCGGCGAACACCGCATCGACGTCGCCCGTTTGCCACGCGATGCCGTGGTCGCCGGCCGCTGCGGATTTCGCGGGCGCGGACGGCACGGCCGTGGCCGCCGCGGGCACCGGTTCCGGCGCCTTCGAGCACGCAGCCAATAGTGATAACGCAACAACGGATGCGATGGGCAGGATGGATTTCATGGAGGGATCAGCAGGCATCCGCGCGCGTCGGAGAGGACGGCATTATACGGCCGGGGCCGATGGCGCGCAGCGCGGCGCCGCAGTGTCCCGGCTGGGCGCGGAGGCGGGAGGCTGCGGTGTAATCTGTGCGAGCCATGCCCGACGCCGTCATCGCTCCA
>Ga0315270_10000360_pt1 | contig 25513 bp, 20 predicted proteins | sample C1_bottom_MG_FD_204932 | JGI IMG/M metagenome (GOLD analysis project Ga0315270, IMG submission 204932) | Sediment microbial communities from Yellowstone Lake, YNP, Wyoming, USA - C1_bottom | ecosystem: Environmental > Aquatic > Freshwater > Lake > Sediment | place: USA: Wyoming | collected...
TCGACGACTTCGGCACGGGCCACTCCTCGCTCGCCTACCTCAAGAGCCTGCCCCTCGACGCGATCAAGATCGACCGGACCTTCGTGGCCGCGGTGCCGGGGACGGGCGCGGACGCCTCGCTCGTGAGAGCGATTCTCGAGATGGCGCGGGGCCTCGACCTGCGCGTCATCGCCGAGGGCGTCGAGACCGAGGAGCAGCTCGCGTTCCTGATGGCGCACGGATGCAGGCAGGCGCAGGGATTCCTCTTCGGCGCGCCCGTGCCCGTCGGCCGTTTCGGCCTCTGACGGGGGGGCAGCGCCAGCCGTTACATCTCTTCGGGCGGTTTGACTGAGCGAAAGGCCGCGTAGAGCGCAACGTCGTACACGATCTTCAAGCCCGCTCCGACGAACAGGGGTATCGCCAGAGAGAGGCGTTGCATCAGGAGGCCCGCGAGCGGGGGCGCAACCGCCCATGCCGCCATCCGGACCATGTTCGTCAGCCCGGATGCGACGGTTCGCTCTTCGGGCTTCACCATCGCCATGACGTACGACTGGCGTGTGGGGACGTCCATTTCGACGAGCCCCTCCCGAATGATGAAGAGGACCGCAGCGACCGGGAAGCTCGGGGCGACGGCCACCGTCATGAGCAGGAGGCTCGAAGGAACGTGAGTGAACACCATCGTGTTCACGAGCCCGATCCGGCGGGCGAGCCGGGCCGCGAGAAGGTGAGAGCCGGCGTTCGCGACCCGCGCTGCGAAGAAGAGAAGCGCGATGGCTGCCGAGCTCGCCCCGAAGCGCTCGAAGAAGAAGAACGAGAGAAGAGCCGTGGGGAGAAACCCGCTGCCAAGCGCATCGAGAGCGAACAGGCTCGATATCCTGAGCAGGATCCGTCGACTCGCGGGAGAGAGAGCCTCCGTTCCAGCCGGCGGCAACTCCACGCGTCGAGACAGGCCGGAGTAGAGCGGCATGCACCCGACCGTGAGGATCGCGACCAGCATGAGAAGGACACGGCCGCTTTTAATGGGGCCAATGATCGCCACGTGGTCGAGGAGCGTGGGGAGCCCTGCGAGCAAGGCGCCAACGGCGTGCCCCAGATCCTGAATGACGTTGTAGACGGCGAATGATCGGGTCCTCTCGGAGTCCGCAATCGTTCCAGGGAGAATGGCGTGTTCGAGCACGAGAGCCGCGCCCCGGTCCCGTCCCATCCCGTTGAGCATCCCGACGAAAGACGCGACTGCCAGTGCAACAGGCCCCGAGAGGGCCGCTGCGGCGAGCGCGCCCGCCGCTCCGACCAGGGCCACGGCGAGAAGAAAGCGGCGCCTCCCGACCCGGTCCCCCGCCAGCATTGCGATGGCGGACGCGGTCGCCCCGCCGGCAAGCCCTGTACCGACGACGACACCAATTGCGCCCGCCTCGAGCCCGAGCCTCCCCAGGTGAATACCGAGAAGAACGCCAGTCAAACCTGTGGCCACGGATCGCAAGGCCGCTGTTGCGTAAAGGATCGGCCGGTCCGTCAAATCGGCTCCCTAGAACTCAATGCAACTGATATATCGCTATTACAGCTGATATAGACTCTTACGCATGAAGTGGGTCACGCGCAAGGGGATTCACGTGAACAGGATGGCAACGGCGTGGCTGATTCGAAGGTTCCTGGATCCTGGGGCGGAGCTCCTTTTTGTCGAACCCTCAGAAGTGGTCGCCGTCCAGACTCGCGAGGGCGCCATCGGCTATGACGCCCCCGGCGCTCGGTACCCCCACAAGGACGAACAGGGACGCTGCTCGTTTGAGCAGCTCGTCGGTGACCGCATCCCCGGCGACCGGGCGCTCGCGGCTCTGGCCCGCATCGTCCACGGGGCGGACTTCCCGGCCGAGATGGCCGTAACGCCGGAGTCTGCTGGCCTCTGGGCGATCAGCCAGGGCTTCACGGAAGTCGGCCGCAACGACCTCGACATCGTGGAGCGAGCGTCATTCCTGTACGAGTCGCTCTACGCCTTTCTGCGCGCCGCCGAGGAGGGCCGTCTCACGACCGACGCCGCAAAGGCCGCCGTCTGACCATGCCGGAACCACGCTGGATCCTCCTGATCCACCAGCTGCCGCCGCGGCCCATCTACCTCCGGGCGAAGATTCGAAACCGGCTGGAGAGAGTCGGGGCCGTACCTCTTAAGAACTCCGTGTACCTCCTGCCCCACACACCTGAATGCCTTGAGGATTTCCACTGGATCGCGCAGGAGGCCGTGGCTGCGGGTGGAGAGGCCTGGGTATGCGAGGCGGACTTTTCGTTCGGGCTCGAGGCCGACGAGATCGTCAAGAGGTTCCGGCGAGCGCGCGAGGCCGAGTTCGAGGAGATTGCCGGGCAGATCCGAGAAGTCTCGCGGGATTTCCGGCGACACAGGCGCGCGAAGGGAAACGTCGGGGATGACGCCGCGGCGCGCCTCGCGCGCCTCGAGAAGAGACTCCACGAGTCGGCTGCGATCGACTTTTTTGCCGCCGGCGGCAGGCACGAGGCTGAGCTGGCGCTCGAATCGCTGAAGCGACTCATCCTGGACCGGAGTCCGACGACACCTTCAGCCCCGGGGATCAAACGTGAGAGGTTGATCGGCCGGACGTGGGTCACGCGCACTGGCGTTCAGATCGACCGGATCGCCTCGGCATGGTTGATCCGTCGCTTCATCGACCCGGATGCCCGGTTCCGTTTCGTACCCGCGGGGACGACCCGCTTCGGCGCGGGCGAACTTCGCTTCGACATGGTCGGCGGGGACTTTACGCACGAGGGCGACCTCTGCTCCTTCGAGACGCTCGTCGGACGCGTCGGAATCGAAAACCCCGCCGTGGCGCAAATCGGCGAGATCGTCCACGACGTGGACCTCAAGGATGGCAAGTTTTCCCGTGGAGACGCCCCGGGGGTTCAGCAGCTCCTTCTCGGCATCGTGTCGGCGCACGCCGACGATACGGCGCGTATCGAGCGGGGATGTGCGCTATTCGACGATCTCTACAGCTCGTTTCGCTCGAGCGCCTCGGCAGCTGGCCATCGTTGAGGAGGAGAAGATATGAAACGCCTGACAATCCTCGTGGCCAGCATCCTCATGGCAGGCGCCGCCAGCGCCCAGACGGCCGAGGCCAGGGGGGAGGAACTCAGAATCTTCTGGAACGGAAAGAAGATCCTCGAGGTCAAGGACGCGACGTTCGACCAGGCAGGGACGGTCGGCGTCTGGACGAAGGCGGACTCCGTCACGTATTTCGATGACCTCACGATCTCGGGAAAGTAGGAGGGAGATCCCCATGGCTTTCACACGACGAGATGCTCTTGGAACGCTCGCGGGTGTCGCAACCGCTCTGGCCACTCGGGCAGTTTCGGCCGAGGCCCCTGCTCCTGCGACGGCGCCGACGCCGTCGTCTCTCGTACCGCTTCCGTTCGACCCGAAGTCGCTCCGCGGCATCTCGGAGAAACTGATCACCTCCCACTGGGAAAACAACTACGGCGGGGCGGTGAAGAACCTCGTCAAGGTGCGGGAGTCGATCGGCCAGACAGGCAAGGACACGCCGGTCTTCCTGACAGCGGGCCTCCGCGAACGGGAGCTGACGTTCCAGAACTCGGTCGTCCTCCACGAACACTATTTCGCCAACCTCGGCGGGAACGGGAAGGCCGATGGGCCCGTCGTGAAGGCCGCCGCCGAGGCGTTCGGAAGCCTCGCTCGCTTCGAGGAGTTACTGAGCGGAACCGCTCTGGGTCTCGCAGGCGGAAGCGGCTGGGCGCTCCTCGCATACGACCTCCATTCCGGAGGGCTGCGAATCTCGTGGTCCGGAAACCACACGCAGGCGCTCGCGTTCGCGAGGCCGCTCCTGGTCGTCGACATGTACGAGCATGCCTACCAGATGGACTACGGAGCCGCTGCGGCCAGGTATGTGGATGCATTCTTCGCAAACGTCGCATGGGACGAGGTGAACCGCCGGTACGAGGGCGCCCTCCGGGCGGCGAAGGCGATCAGGGGCTAGCCGGGGCGGGGTGCGAACTCAGGGGTAATACCCCGAGATCGTCCGCGCCGTCATGCTCGAGGGCGTCATCTTGACCTCGATCTTCCGCCACTGGGTCGTCAACGACTTGTTCTGCGGGACGTACGAGAGCAGGTACTGGCTCCGCAGCTCCTCGTTGATTTCCGCGTAGATCCGCCCGAGCCCCTTCGCGTTGTCGACGTAGTACACGGTGCCGCCCGTCTCGCGCGCGACCTTGCCCAGCTTGTGGCGCACGTCGATCTGCGTCGAGCCGATCCTGAGGCCAATGAAGTAGACCGCCACGCCGGTCTTCTTCGCGTAGTCGAGCGCGGCGTCGAAGGTGAAGTGCGACGAGCGGTCTTCGCCGTCGGTCAGGATCACGTACGCCTTCCGCCCCTTCGTCCCCTGGTACTGGTAGAGGCCGTATACGAGCGCGTCCCACAGCGCCGTCGACCCCTGCGCCCGGAGGCCCGCGAGCGCCTGTGTGAGCTTGTCGCGGTCGGTCGTAAAGCGCGAGACCAGCTGCGGCTCGTTGTCGAACGTGACGAGGAACGAGCGGTCCTTCTTCGTCATGACGCTCCTGAGAAACTCCACGGCCGCCTTCTGCGCCTCGACGATCGACTCCTCCATCGACCCCGAGGTGTCGACGCCGATCCCGAGCGAGAGCGGAAGGTTCGTGACGATCTCGAATCCGTCCAGGTCCTGGGGGACGCCGTCCTCGAGGATCTGGAAGGACTCCTTCTTGAGGCCGGTCACGGGCCGGCCCTTCGCGAGGACCGAGGTGTAGAGCTCGACGGCCCTGACGTTCTCCTCGGAGAGATACTTCGGCGCGTTGTAGTACCGGAGGTCCTCGGTGGACTGGCCGTCCTCGAGGGTCGCAACGACGCGCAGGAAGCCGAGATCCGCGCTCCTCGGGACGTCGACGACCTGCTGGAACGGCTCCTGGAAGAGCGTCGCGGCACGGTGATCGTTCACGTAGAACTCGACCTTCTCGAGGCGCTTGGTCTCGGGCACCGCAAGATCCGCGACGACGCGCACGACGCCCACGAGGGCCGCGCCCTTGGCCGGGCTCGTGATCCGGATGCGGAACGCCTCGCGCCCCTCGTTCAGGATCATCTCGTCCTGCGCGATCGGCTGCCCGTCCTTCGAGTAGCCGATCACCTTGACCACGTGCTTGCGCGGCAGCTCCCCGAGGTCGAGGTCCGCGGCGAAGGGCGGGCGGCGCTTCGTGACGACGCGCGTGTTGTTCAGGAAGAACTCGGTGAACGAGACGTCGTTGGAGCTCGCCCGCGCCTCGAACCGGATGAGGCCCGTCGCGATCTCGCGCGCGATGGGGAGAAACGAGAGACTTCCCCGGGGCGCGCCGGCGTTCTCGACGAGCTCCGTGACGGCTCTCTTCGCGGCCTCGCGCGCCGCCTTTTCCTCCGCCGTCATCGCGGCTTCCGGCGTGTCGGGGACCTTCAGCCTCTCCTTGATGAGCGCGGCCGCGTTGCGGTTCGCATCCTGGACCTTCACGCGGAACTGGTACTCGCCCGGGTAGAGCTCGCGCTCGATCGTGAGCGGCACGAACGGCCCGCTCACGCTCGAGACCGGAAAGTCGAAGCGATACCGGAAGTTGTCGACGAGCCGCCCGTCCCGGACGACCTCGCCGACGAGGTCGATGTCGTAGAAGCTCTCCTCGCCGATCTGCTTCTTCGTGAGCGACTCGCGCTCGAGGAGGACGGCGAGCTCCATCCGCATCCGGCTCCCGACGAGCTCGGGAAAGCGGAAGACGCGCTGGATGGGCAGCACGGCCGCGCCGGCCGGGATGTCCGTCGTCATCTGGAGGATCCGGTCGGCGCCCTCGACGTCCGGCTTGGCGGCCGTCTTGAGGTCTTCGGCCATCTTCATGCCACCGATCGTTCCGAAGTTCGCCGCGACGGTGTTCACGGCGGCCATGACGTCTCGGTACTCGCTGCAGCGCGTCACGTCGACGCGCCGCGCCCCTCCGCCCGAGCTCAACGCGCCCGCGATGTTTCCGACGATGAGCGCGCCCTGCCCGTCCAGCGGAGTCCAGAGGCGGTAGTCGCCGACCCCGAGCTGCTGGTAGAAGAGGAGGAGCACCTTGGACATCCGGAGCTCGTCGATGCGCTCGTAGTACCAGATCTGGAGAGGCCAGTAGATGTCCTGGCAGTCGATCTTGCGGATGCCGTTCGGCGGGCCGTGCAGCAGGTAGATCCGGCCCATGTCCATGTTGATGTTCCCGAAGAGACGCTTGGCCTCGGCGAGGCGCATCTCATAGATGTCCTTGAACGGCGTCCGCATCCCGTCCGGGGACGTCGAACGGCGCTTCCAGAAGTCGTCGACGAATCGGTCGCGCTGGTAGTCCTCGGTCAGCTTGAGGAGCGTGTCGCGCTCGACGTCCGTGATGATCGGCTCGACGTCGTCGAGAAAGCGGCGGGCCCTTTCGGGCGCCTCCGCGTAGAGCTTCTTGCGCTCCTTGGTTGTCAGCGGCTTGTTCGAGACGAGGAGCGGCGCGGGCGCCTCGACCTTCGCTCCGGCCGGCGGGACGAAGTGCGGCACCGCGAGCGCGCCGCGCTCGGCGAGCCCGCCGTTGTTGTCGCCCTGGCGGCGCGCGACGTCCCTCGCGGCCGAAACGAGCATCGCGACGTCCGCGCAGGAGCCCGGGCTTTTCTCGACGTCCGCGAGCGACGGCGCCGTGTCGGACGGCGGGAAGAGCGCGGCCTCGCCTTCAAGGACCGTCCAGTACCGGTAGGACCCGGTCGGCGTCTCCGGGTAGAAGAGAATGCGCGCGTTCTTTCCGAGCGTCGGGTGCTCGAGGTACGTCCAGATCTCGACCGCCCGGAACACGCCCGGACAGCGCACGGTGACGCGGGCGTCCGCCGGCCCGGAGGCGATGAAGACGACGGCCCGGTCGTCGTCCAGCCGGCCGAAGAGTTTGAGGGCCTCCGGAGAGCGGGCCATCTGGGCCTCGGGAACGGGCGGCGCGGTCGAGACGAGCGGGGGCGGCGCCTGGCCGGCGGCGACGCCGGCCGCCGCGAAAACCGCAGCTCCAAGGGCCAGGCCCGCCTTCATGCGCCGCATTGTCCGGTTTTCCATCCGCGCACGCACCCCTTCCATCCCCGGGAGCGCAGCAAGACGGGTTCCACCCCGAGATGTCATCTCTTCTGTACGCAGAAGCCGGGGCCGGAGGTTGCGCTTCCTCCTTAGAATGCGACCGGGGTCACTTCTGAGCACACCGTCCGTCCTCTACGCGGATCACCACGCGACGACGCCGCTGGACCCGGACGTCTTCGAGGCGATGCGCCCCTGGCTCGCCGGACTCGCGGCCAATCCGTCGTCCGTCCACGGGCCCGGGCGCGCCGCCCGCGCGGCCGTCGAGCGGGCCCGCGAGGAGGTCGCGAGGCTCCTCAACGCCGAGCCGGGCGGCGTCGTCTTCACGTCCGGCGGGACCGAGGCCGACAACCTGGCCGTCCGCGGGGGCGCGCGCGCCGCCCGGGAGGCCGATCCGGTGCGGCGCGGCGTGCTCTTCACCGCGGCCGAGCACGCGGCCGTCCGCGAAGCCGCGCTCGCCCTCGCGCCGGAGGGCTTCGAGGCCCGCGAGCTGGCGGTGGACGCGCGCGGCGTCCCCCGCGATCCTTCCCCGGCCGGCGAAGGGACCGCCCTCGTCGCCGCGATCCTCGCCAACAACGAGACGGGCGCGGTCTTCGACGAACTGCCGTCCTTCGCGGCGACGGCCCGGAAGGCGGGCGCCCTCGTCCACGCCGACGCCGTCCAGGCCGCGGGGAAGATCCCGGTGGACGTCCAGGCGCTCGGCATCGACTTCCTCGCGATCGCCGCCCACAAGTTCGGCGGCCCGAAGGGGGCCGGCGCCCTCTGGGTCCGGCCCGGCGTGCGCGTCTTCGCGCTCGCCGCGGGTGGCGGGCAGGAGCGGGGCCGCCGCGGCGGCACGGAGAATGTCGCCGCGCTCGTCGGTCTCGGCGAGGCGTCCCGCCTCGCCCGCGAGCGCCTCGCGAGCGAGGGTGCGCGGCTCGCGGCGCTCCGCGACCGGCTCGAGGCGGGCCTTCTCGCGGCCGTCCCCGGGGCCCGGGTCAACGCGGCCCGCGGCTCCCGCCTTCCGACGGCGACGTCTGTCGTGTTCCCGGGCGCCGAGGCCGAGACGCTCGTCGCGGCGCTCGACCTCGAGGGCGTCGCCGTCTCCGCTGGCTCGGCCTGCCACGCCGGGACGACGGCCCCGAGCCGCGTCCTCATCGCCCTCGGCCTCACGCCGGCCGACGCGAAGGCGACGCTCCGGATCTCTTTCGGGCGCACGTCCACGGAACGCGACGTGGAGCGCCTGCTCGAGGCCGTCCCGCGGGTCGTCGCGCGGGCGCGGCGCGCGGCGCGGCCCTGATCGCGGCCCGCGCGTCCTGCGCGTCCCGCGGCTTAACCGGCTAAAATACGGTCGAAGGCCTTATTCCGCCGTGATCATCCAGTGCTCTACGTGCCAGGCGCGCTACCACTACGACGAGTCGCGCTTTGCCAGCGCGCCCGCCAAGCGCATCAAGTGCACGAAGTGCGCCAGCGTCTTCGAGATCCGGAACCCGGGCCTGGCGGGCTCCGTCGCGGCGGGACTGTCCCGGCCCCACTCGATCGGACCCGACGAGTTCTCTCTCGACGAAACCGCGATGACCGAGGCGAGCAAGCGCCGCCAGGCGGGAGCGATGCCGGGCGGGCCCGCCCGCGCGGCCATTCTGGCGACCGTGCCACCCGGAGAAACCTCCCCGCCGCCGCAGGCCGACCCGGGGCGCCCCACGACCGACAAGGTCCAGGTTCCCACAGCCGCGCGGGGTATGGCACGCCCGCTCCGGCTGCCCGACGGAGTCCGCCTGTCGCTCGCCTGCATCTCGGGCCCGGACTCGGGCCGCATCTTCGAGATCGACAAGCCACGGGTCGTGATCGGCCGCGCGAACGCCGACATCGTCGTGTCCGACATCCAGTGCTCGCGCCAGCACGCCGCCATCGAGGTCATGGACGAGCACGTGTTCCTCGTGGACCTCGGCTCGACGAACGGGACGTACGTCTTCGACCAGAGGGTCGGCCGCACGGAGCTCGAGAGCCGCACCGAGTTCGAGATCGGAACCACGACGCTCATGCTCATCCGGAGCGGCGGCCCGCACGAGAACCAGCCCCCGGGCAGCTGAGCGGGGGCTCTAGCCCAGCGCGGCGCGGACCGCTCCGCCTGTCGACCGACCAGCGCCTCTCGCTCGCAGCGCGTGAACCGGGCCGAGCTCGACAACCGCACGGAGTTCGAGATCGGCACGACGACGCTCATGCTCATCCGCAGCTACGCGCGCGCGGGCACGTCGGGGAACGTCTAGTTTCTTCCACTCTTGCGGGCGATGCCGGAATATCAGATAATCAGACCATGGGCGAGCCCGCACGGGTCGGAAAGCGCGGAACGATCGTAATCCCGGCGAAGCTGCGCAAGCGTTTCCACATGGAAGAGGGTTCGCTCGTCCTTTTCGACGAGGGGCGAGACGGCGTCCTGATCCGGCCTGCCGAAGCGATCCCGGTCGAGATTTACACGAAGGAACGTAAGGCAGGGTTCCTTCTCGAGAATTCCGTTGGACCCGCCGACTACGCGCGTGCCCGCCGGGAAGTCCAGAAGATGGGTCTCGACCCGGACAAGATTCCTCACACGCCTCCGGGCTGACGCGTGGATCGTCTTTTCCTCGACGCGAACGTGCTCTTCTCGGCGTCCTGGAAGGAGAACTCCGGGGTCGCCGAGCTCTGGAGAATCAAAGACGCGACGCTCGTGACATCGGCTTACGCCTTTGCAGAAACCGTTCGCAACATCCAGGATGAAGAACACCGCGCCCGTCTGGACCGGCTCATGCGGCACGTCGCGGTTCTACCTGGCGAGCGACCCGGGCAGGCCCCGCCCGCCGGAATTTCTCTTCGAGCGAAGGACATGCCGATCCTTCTGGCCGCCATCGCCTCCCGGGCAACGCACCTGATCACCGGAGATCTCAGGGATTTCGGGCCGTTCTTCGGAAGAACGATCGGAGGAGTCCTCGTCCTTCGGCCGCGCAAGTATCTCGCGCGCCGCTAGAACTCGCCCAGCGCCTTTCGTCATGCACTTGAGCTCGACGAACGGCACCTACGTGAACGAACAGCGCGTGAACCGGGCCGAGCTCGACTCTATCGCTGAAGTTGATCCACGACAATTCCGTACTTTGCGATCAGGTCCCGTGCACGGCGGGCAAATCGTCGGTGTATCGAGTCATCGGAACCTCAAGTCAGTAAGTAAGCGCGAACAGAGGGGCCCCTGAAGGTGCTGAGCCGCCGACGCCGTCAGCCGAGCGCGGCGCGGACCGCGTCGAGCGTCGCGGGGACGCGCCGCGGTGGGTTCGCGAGGCGGCCCGCTCCGCGGTGGTAGGCGGCCATCGTCCCCGAGAACTTGAGCGCGTGCGCCGTCGCGACGACGACGACGAGGTCCGTCTTCTTGATGACGCCCTCGCGCCGCAGCTTCGCCGCGCCCGCGAGCGCGACGGCGGAGTTCGGGCAGATCGCGAGGCCGTGCCGGTTCGCGAGCGCGAAGGCGTCGAGGAGCTCGGCCTCGGTCACGCGCTCGACGACGCCGTCGAAAAAGCCGATCTCCCGCTGCGCCTTCGGGTGCGAGACGGGGGCGCCGATCCGGATCGCCGAGGCCGCCGTGTCGCCCGCGACGCGCGTGATGCGCTCCTTGAAGCCGCCCTGGTACGAGAGGTAGAAGGGGTCCGCCGCGTCGGCCTGGATGCCCGCGATGCGCGGCTTCTTGTCGAGGATGCCGAGCGAGAGCCACTCGCGCAGGCCCTTGCCGATCGCCGAGACGTTTCCGGCATTGCCCACGGGCACGACGAACCAGTCGGGGACGGCCCAGCCGAGGTCGTGGATCGCCTCAATGCCGATCGTCTTCTGTCCCTCGAGGCGGACGGCGTTCTTCGAGTTCAGAAGGTAGACGCGCCCCTCGTCCGCGAGGGCGGCGATGATCTTCATGCAGCCGTCGAAGTCCGTGTCGAGGCCGAGCGTCGTCGCGCCGTACGCGAGCGCCTGCGAGAGCTGCTCGTCCGTGATCTTCGCGTGCGGGAGGAGGACGACGGCCCGCATCCCGGGCACCTCGGCTGCATAAGCGGCCAGCGCCGCGGACGTGTCGCCCGTCGACGCGCAGCCCACGAGCGGGAAGCCGCACGCCTTCGCCCACGTGACCCCGGCGGCCATCCCGCGGTCCTTGAAGGAGAGCGTCGGGTTCTCGCCCTCGTGCTTGACGAAGAGACGCGAGAGCCCCAGCTCCTCCCCGAGAGCCCCGCCCGCATAGAGGCGCGTCGCGCCCTCGGGCTTGCTCACGAGATATTCCGTGTCGAGGCCCGGCAGGACGTGCTCACGGTAGCGCCAGACGCCGCTGCGCTCGTACGCGCGCGTCTCGGGCGAGCCGGGCGCCGCGCGGCGGCGGTCGAAGAGGTCGCGCCACGCGGCCCCCGAGAAACCGAAGGACGCGAGGTCCGGCGCGACGTCGAGGAGCTCGCCGCACGCGGCGCAGGCGGTGCGCGCCTCGGCGAGCGGATACTCCGCGGCGCAGGCGACGCAACGGAAGCGGGCGGCGACGGAGGGCGCGGGCATCGGCCGATTATGAGCGGACGCGGCGCGCGCCCTTCGCGTCGAGGCGGTGGACGGAGGCGTGGGCGGCGACACCGGCCCGCAGCCACGCGGCCTCCGCGGCGCGCGCGATCCGGGCGGTCATGGGCCCGTCTTCCGTGAGCGCGAGGAGCGAGGGGCCGGCGCCGGCGAGGCAGGCGCCGTGCGCGCCGGCGGCGAGCATGGCGTCGAGAACGGCCCGGCCGCCCGGGATGAGCGGCAGCCGCGCGGGGTCGACGATCCGGTCCTCGAGCAGGGCGCGTCCCGCGCGCGCGAGGTCGCCGTCCGCGAGGGCCGTGACGAAGCCCGCGAGCGACGCCGCGTGCGCCGTGTGGACGGCCATCGGGACCTTCCGCGGGACGACGCCGCGAGCGCGGCGCGTCTCGAGCTCGAGCGCGGGGTGGACGAGGACGAGGCGCAGGCGCTCGGGCGCCTTGAGGCGCACGGGCGCCAGCGGCCCCTCGGGGTCGGACGACGGGACGAGGACGAGCCCGCCGAGAAGCGACGCGAAGACGTTGTCGCCATGCCAGGAGCCGTCCGCGACGTGCTCGCCGAGGAGCGCCGGGCGGAGCAGCGCGGCGCGGTCCGTCATGCCGACGAGAAGCCCCGCGGCAAGCGCCCCCGCGGCGGCCGACGCCGCCGACGAGCCCATGCCGCTCGAGAGCGGAAGGCCCTTCTCGAGCGTCAGCTCGACGCCGCGGCGGCGCTCCCCCGCCGCCTCGAGGACCGCGGCGGCGGCGACGGCCGCCGTGTTGCGGCGCGCCGAGAGCGGCAGCCTTCCGCCGTCGCCCGAAATTCCGGCGAGGCGGATGCCCGGCCTGTCCGTGAGGCGCGCGCGGACCACGTCGCCCGGCCCCTCGAGGGCGGCGCCGAGGACGTCGAACCCGACTCCGAAGTTCGCAACGGAGGCGGGGGCGAATACAGAAACCGAAGAGAAGATTCTCTTAGAAGGTTTAGGAGGCTGCGCGCCGGACTGCCTCTTCTTGATCATGTCGTCACGACTCGATGTAGCGCCCTAACGGCCTTTTCGCGGTCTTCCCCCGCCACCGCGAAACTGATGTTGCACTCGGAGCTCCCCTGCGCGATCGCCTCGACGTTCACGCCGGCGCGCGCCGCGGCCGCGAAGACCTTCGCCGCGATCCCGGGAGTCCCGCGCATTCCGTCGCCCACCGCCGCGACGACCGCGATCGGCGTCCGCGCCGTGACGCCGTCGATCGAGCCCGTGAGGCGCTCGAAGCGGAACTCCTGGTCGAGCGCCGCGACCGTGCGCGCGCGGTCCCCGTCGGGGATCACGAGCGCGATGTTCTGCTCGGACGACGCCTGCGAGAACATGACGACCGAAACGCCGAGCCGCGCCGTTGCGCCGAAGACGCGCGCCGCGATCCCGGGAATGCCCGTCATGCCCTTGCCGTCGAGCGAGAGGAGACACAGCCCGGAGATCGCGGTGACGGCGCGGACGCCGCGCGCGCCGTCTCCCTTGACGGCGATCGTCGTCCCCGGGCGCTCCGGGTGGAACGAGTTGCGGATGACGAGCGGGATCTCCTCGGCGATTGCAGGAAGGACGGCCGGGAAGTGGAGCACCTTCGCGCCGAAGTACGTCATCTCCGCCGCCTCGCGGTAGGAGAGGCGCCGGAGGAGGCGCGCGCCGCGCACGAGGCGCGGGTCGGCCGAGAGCACGCCGTCCACGTCCGTCCAGATCACGACCTCCTTCGCGCCGAGGGCCGCGCCCAGTAGGGCGGCCGTCGTGTCGGAGCCCGAGCGGCCGAGCGTCGTCGTCTCGCCTCCCGCGTTCCTTGCGATGAAGCCCGTCACGACGGGGAGAACGCCGCTCGCAAGGAGCGGCCTCAGCCGCCGCCTGACGCGCGGGTCGCTCTTCTTGCGGTCGCACGTCGCGGCGCCGTGCCGATCGTCCGTGACGAGCATCTCGCGCGCGTCCACGGCCCGCGCCGGGACTCCCGCCTTCACGAGCGTCGCGGCGAGGAGCGGCGCCGAGAGGCGCTCGCCGAAGGAGGACACGAGGTCCGTGACGCGCGCGGTCCGCTCGCGCAGGAGGGCGACGCCCTCAAGGGCGGCGGAGAGCTCGCGGAGGGGTGCCGCGTCGAAGCGCACGCCGAGCGCTCGCGCGGCGGCCTCGTGGCGCGCGCGCAGCGCTTCGACGGCGGCGCGGGCGGGCCCGATGCGGCCGCGCTCGGCCTCGCGGGCGGCTCCGAGAAGAACGTCCGTTACGCCCCCCATCGCGGAGGCGACGGCCACGACCCGGCCCTTGCGGCGCGCGGCGGAAAGGAGCCGGGCGGCGTTGCGGATGCGGTCGGCGTCCCCGAGCGAGGTGCCGCCGAACTTGTGGATGGAGAGTCTTGTGGACATCGGACCCCGATCGTACCGCCCGCGCGGCCGCGGTAGGATCTCCGGATGCGTCTCAGGATTTTGCGACTCGTTCTCGGCTTCGCCGCCGCCGCCTCGCTCGCCGCCGGGCTCTGGGGCTGCACCTCGGCCCCGCCGCCGCCGCCGCCCGCCCCCGAGCCGGCGCCCGCTCCTGAGCCGGCGCCCGCAGCGCAGGCCGCCGAGGTCTCCTGGATCGTCCCGAAGGCCGTGAACGTGCGGGAGACTCCCTCAACGAAAGCGGCGACCCTCGCCAAGCTCGCGAAAGGCGTCCGTCTGACCTCATTCGAAGAAAAGGACGGTTGGGTTCGCGTGAAGCTCCCCGACACGAGGATCGGCTGGGTGAAGAAGGACCTCCTCAAGCGCGACGACGGCTGCCTCCCGGACCGCAAGGAGGTCCTGATCGAGCCGCCCATGCTCCGCGTCAGTGATGCGCCCGGCGCGAAGGGCAAGGTCGTCGTCGAGGCCGACATCGACGAGACGGGCTCGGTGAAGGCCGTCCGCGTCGTGACGAACGAGACGGGCTCGCCCGAGCGCGCCGAGGCCGTGAAGGCCGAGGTCAGGACCGTGAAGTTCCAGCCACCCGTCCGCCGGTGCAAGGTGACCGGCTTCACGTACGTCTATTCGAGGACGTTTTAGTCCTTTCGGAAGAACCCCGAAATCGCGTCGAGGATGCCGCCGGCCGGCATCTGGCCGTTCGGCGTTGCCTTGTCGACGAGCTGCGGCAGGATCTCCGCGATGAGCTGACTCGCGCGGGAGGCGTTGATGCCCGCCTTGGCGGCGAGCGCCTGGATCTGCGAGCTCCCGAGCACGGACTGGATCTGGTCGGCCGAGATCGGGAGGTTCTTCCCCGTCGACACCCACGAGCTCACGACGTCGCCGAGGCCCTTCTGGTTGAACATGTCGACGAGACCGCCGAGGCCCTTCGACATCCCGCCGCCCGAAAGCATGCCCAGCAGGTCGGTCGCGAGGCTGTGATGTGACGGGTCCGCGGCGCCGCTCGATGCGCCGCTGACTTCCCGGAGGACGTCGTCGAGAAGGCTCATGTCGCTCTCCTTCTAACGCACCACGATGTAGTCCTTGATCTTCGCGTACGTCGCTTCCTTGATGCCGGACACCTTCATGACGTCCTCGGGAGAGGCGAACTTTCCGTTGGCCTTGCGGTAGTCGACGATCGCCTGCGCCTTCACGGGTCCGATCTCGGGCAGCTTGTCGAGCTCCTCTGCCGACGCCGTGTTGATGTTGATCTTCGTCCCGGGTGCGAGCTTCTCGGAAGAAGAGGAAGAGGGGGATTTCTTAGAAGGCGAAGAAGGCTCGGTGGCCGCCGAAGTCTTGCCTGTGGACGCCGCGCCACCCGCTGCCGCGCCGGCCGCCGCGGGGGCCGCCGTCGCCTCTTCACCCTTCGAAGAACTCTTGGATTCCTTCCCCTTCGTTTCCTTCTCGGCCGGCTTCTCGTCCTTTGCCGCGACGCCGTCGGACAGCTTCAGGACCTTCTTGAGGGAGTCGAGTTTCTTGCCGGTGCCGACGCCCTTGACCTTCGAGACCTCTTCCCACGTCTTGTAGGGGCGGTTCTTGACGAGCTCCTTGGCGAGCTTGTCCCCGACGCCCTTGGCCGCGGCGATTTCCTTTTCGGTGGCCGTGTTCAGGTTGACCTTCTCTGTCTTGGCGGCCTTGTCCGACGAGGTCTTGGCGGCCGACGCCTCGGCCGCGGGAGTGGGAGTCTTCTTTGAAGCGGAAAAGGCCGAGGGCGCCCACGCGACCAGAGCCGCGGCCGTCCCCAATGCACCCAGGGCGTTCCACAAGGTCTTTCTCATTCGCCGAATCTCCTTCTTTCTTTCCGATTCCCCGGTGTTTCCGAGACTCTATCCCGAGCTCGTCGCCGGCGCCAGACGCCCGTGGGGCGCATCCCGTAGACTCCGCGACCGATGCCGAGACGGACGGACATCAAGTCGATTCTCGTGCTGGGTTCGGGCCCGATCGTGATCGGCCAGGCCTGCGAGTTCGACTACTCCGGAACCCAGGCCTGCCGGGCCCTCAGGAAAGAGGGCTACCGCGTCGTCCTCGTGAACTCGAACCCCGCCACGATCATGACGGACCCCGAGTTCGCGGACGCGACGTACATCGAGCCGCTCGACCGCGACACGGTCGCCGCGATCATCGCGCAGGAGAAACCGGACGCCCTCCTCCCGACCGTCGGCGGGCAGACGGCGCTGAACCTCGCCGTGGCGCTCGACGAAGCCGGCGTCCTCGCGAAGCACGGCGTCGAGACGCTCGGGGCCTCGATCCACTCCGTGAAGCTCGGCGAGGACCGCCTTCTCTTCAAGCAGGCGATGCAGGCGGTCGGCGTCGACGTCCTGAAGTCCGGCATGGCGCGGAGCCTGGAGGAAGCCCGGGTCATCGCGCTGCCCTTCGGCTACCCGGTCATCATCCGGCCGTCCTTCACGCTCGGCGGATCCGGCGGCGGAATCGCCTTCAACAAGGACGACTTCGACGGCATCGTGAAGCGCGGCCTCACGCTTTCCCCCGTCCACGAGGTCCTCGTCGAGGAGTCCGTGCTCGGCTGGAAGGAGTTCGAGCTCGAGGTCATGCGCGACGCGGCGGACACGTTCGTCGTCGTCTGCTCGATCGAGAACCTCGACCCGATGGGCGTCCACACGGGCGACTCGATCACGATCGCACCGCAGATGACGCTCTCGGACGTCGAGTACCAGGCGATGCGCGACGACGCGAAGAAGGTCATCCGCGCCGTCGGCGTCGCGACAGGCGGCTCGAACATCCAGTTCGCGGTGCACCCGAAGACGGGCCGCCGGATCGTCATCGAGATGAACCCGCGCGTCTCGCGCTCGTCGGCCCTCGCCTCGAAGGCGACCGGCTTCCCGATCGCGAAGATCGCGGCGCTCCTGGCCGTCGGCTACCTCCTCGACGAGATCCCGAACGACATCACGAAGAAGACGCCGGCCTCGTTCGAGCCGACGCTCGACTACGTCGTGACGAAGATCCCGCGCTTCACGTTCGAGAAGTTCCCCGGGGCCGATACGACGCTCGGCGTCCAGATGAAGTCCGTCGGCGAGGTCATGGCCCTCGGGCGGACGTTCGCCGAGTCGTTCGGCAAGGCGCTGCGCTCGCTCGAGACGGGCCGGACGGGCTGGGTGGACGCCGTCCCGGCGTCCGCGCCCAAGCCCGACGCCCTCCGCGTCCCGCGCCCCGACCGCATCTACGCGGTCCTTGCGGCCCTGCGGCACGGGACGAGCGTCGAGGCCGTCTCGGAGGTCACCGGGATCGACCGCTGGTTCCTCGACCGCTTCGCCGAGGCGCTCGCCGTCGAGGCGCGCGTGAAGGCCGCGGGTGGGAAGGCGCTCGAGGACGCCGACCTGCTGCGCGAGGCCAAACGCAGCGGCTTCTCGGACCCCGACCTCGCGACGCTCACGGGCCGGTCCGCGTCCGACGTCGCGGCGGCGCGGGAACGCCTTGCCGTGACGCCCGTCTTCAGCCGCGTCGACACCTGCGCGGCCGAGTTCGAATCGACGACGCCATACCTCTACTCCTGCTACGAGACGGAGGACGAGGCCGGCGTCACGTCGAAGGAGAAGGTCATCGTCCTCGGGTCCGGGCCGAACCGGATCGGGCAGGGGCTCGAGTTCGACTACTGCTGCGTCCACGCGGCCGAGGCGATCACGGAAGCGGGCTACGAGTCCGTCATGGTGAACTGCAACCCCGAGACCGTGTCGACGGACTACGACACGTCCGACCGGCTCTACTTCGAGCCGCTCACGTTCGAGGACGTGATGGCCGTCGTGAAGCGCGAGAAGCCGAAGGGCGTCCTCGTGCAGTTTGGCGGGCAGACGCCCCTCAAGCTCGCGCACGCGCTCGAGAACGCGGGCGTGCCGATCCTCGGGACGCAGCCGGAGGCCATCGACCGCGCCGAGGACCGCGAGCGCTTCGGCGAGCTCCTCAGGGAAGTCAACCTCCAGGCGGCGCCGTGGGGCGTCGCGCGCAACGCCGAGGAAGGCATGCGCGTGGGCCGGAAGCTCGGGTTCCCGCTCCTCGTGCGCCCGAGCTACGTGCTCGGCGGGCGCGCGATGCGCATCGCGTACGACGAGGAGGCTCTCCGTCACGTCCTCGGCGAGGCCCTCGCCGCGTTTCCGGACCGCCCGATCCTCATCGACCGCTTCCTCGAGGACGCCTACGAGCTGGACGTCGACGCCCTCGGCGACGGCGAGCACGTCGTGGTGGCCGGCGTCATGCAGCACATCGAGCAGGCGGGCATCCACTCGGGCGACTCGTACGCGGTCCTCCCGCCCTACACGCGCGTCCCGCGCGCCGCGCTCGGCGAGATCCGCCAGGCCACCGTGAAGCTCGGCCTCGCGCTGAAGGTCGTCGGCCTCATGAACGTCCAGTACGCGATCCGCGGCGGTGAGCTCTACGTCCTCGAGGTGAACCCGCGCGCGTCGCGCACGGTGCCGTTCGTCGCGAAGACGACGGGCGTGCCGTTCGCGCGCCTCGCCGCGCGCCTCTGCCTCGGCGAGACGCTTCCGGAGGTCGGCCTCACCGAGGAGCCGCCGGTCCTCGGGTTCTCGATCAAGGCGCCCGTCTTCCCGTTCCGCAAGTTCGAGGGCGTGGACACGATTCTCGGCCCCGAGATGCGCTCGACGGGCGAGGTCATGGGGCGCGACCGCGGCTTCGGCCTCGCGTTCCTGAAGGCCGCGCTCGGCGCCGGCATCCGGCTCCCCGAGAAGGGCGCCGCGTTCCTGTCCGTCCACGACGGCGACAAGGACGCCCTCCTGCCTCTCGCCCGCGAGCTGCACGCGCTCGGCTTCACGCTCCTCGCGACCGGGGGCACGGCGCGGGCGCTCCAGAAGGGCGGCCTCTCCCCGAGGACCGTCCTGAAGGTCAACGAGGGCCGCCCGAACATCGTCGACCTCATGATCAACGGGTCCGTCGACCTCGTCGTGAACACGCCGCTCGGCAAGGAATCCTTCTACGACGAGGTCGCGATCCGCCGAACGGCGCTCGAGCGCGACATCCCGTGTCTCACGACGCTCTCGGCCGCCTCGGCCGCGCTCGAGGCGATCCGGGCGCGCGCCGCGGGCGCCCTGTCGTACGCGCCGCTCCAGGAGGAGGTACGCGTCTGACCCCGCCGCGCCGGGCGACCCTCGCCTTCGGCGCGACGATTCTCCTCGCGGCTCTCTCCCTCTGGTCGATCCCGGACACCGCCGCCGCCGCGACACGCATCGCCGGATTCGGGCTCGTCGCGGCGGGCCTTGTCCTCGGCTGGACGCGGCCCTCCCTCGCGACGTGCGTCGTGGCGGCGGCCGCCCCCCTCGGCATGGGCCTGCCGCGCCTCCTCGGCGACCACGGGGGCGCGCCCCTTCTGCCCGCGGTCGCCTTCGCGGCGCTCGGGAGCGCCCTCGCGCGGCGCCTCGCGCGCGACGAGCGTTCGCTCCTGCCCCCGAAGCTCGTCGTTTTCGCGTCGGCGTTTCTCGTCCTCGCGGGCGGCTCCGCGCTCGCGTCCTCGGTTCGCGGCGAGACGCTGTTCCTCCTCCTCCGGGGGCGCATCGACCCGCTCGTCGTGAACGTCCTCGGGATGACTGCGGCCGAGCGCACGCGCGACGCGGCCCTCGCGTTTCTCGGACTCGTCCTGCTGCTCCTCGCGCTGGACGCGTTCGCGCGCCTCTCGCTCGACCCGGACGGCCGCGACCGCCTGCTCCTCTGGGTCTCCGCCGGCGGCGCCGCGGCGTTCCTCGTGGCCGCCGTAGATCGCTTCCGGCCGCTCGATCCGCTGTTTACGCCGTGGTCCGGGATGCAGCGCCGGGCCGCCACGTTCACCGACCCGAACGCGCTCGGCGTCGGGATCGGCCTCCTCGTCCCGCTGCTCCTCGCCGCGCTCGCCGGGCGCGGCGCAGCGTCGGACGGGGCGCGCCGCGCGGCCGCGCTCGCCGGCCTTCTCGCCGCGCCCATCGCGCTCGAGTCCTCCGGCTCGCGGACAGGCTTCCTGCTCCTCGGCGCCGCAGCCTTCTTCGCCGCCGTGGGGCTCCTCCGGAAGAGGCGCGTTTCGCCGCTCGTCGCCGCGGCCGTCGCCGCCGCGCTGCTCGGGACGGGCGTCCTCGCCGTGCGCCTCCTCCCGCGCGGAGGCGAGATCGCCTCGGGAGGCCTCGTCCGCCGGCTCGGCGCGGCCCTCGAGGCGCGCGACTTCACCGCGTTCGCGAACAACCGCGTCATGTTCTGGCGCACGGCGTTCGAGATGACGGGAGACGAGCCGATCTCGGGTGTCGGCCTCGCGGGGTTCCCGTACGAGTTCCCCGCGGCCTTTTCGAAACGCCACGGGCCGATCGCCGTGACGGACGGCGCCACGAACGCGCTGCTCGACGTCGCCGCCGAATGCGGGCTGCCGGGCCTCCTTCTCGCGCTCCTCGCGGTCGTCCCGATCCTCGCGCGCGCGTTCGACGCGGCGTTCGCGCGCGGCCCGATCGACCCGGCGTCGCGTGCGGCCGGCGCCGCGCTCGCCGGCCTCTTCGTGGCGTGCCAGACGGGCTCGCACATGCGGTTCTTCGAGATCGCGCTCCTGACGAGCCTCGTCGCCGGCTTCCTCCTCGTCCCCCACCTCACCTCGCGCGAAAACCGGAAGACGGCGGCCGGTGGATGGAAGCCGTCCCGCACCGCGGCCATCCTGGCCGGCGCCGGCCTCCTCGGCTCGGCGGCAGCCGTGCTGCCGACCGCGCGGGCCGAGGCGCCGTTCCGCGTGAAGACCTGGGCGGGCGTCTACCCCGCCCGGCCGGGTGATCCGTTTCACTGGGCGGGTCCGCTGGCCTACCGCGGGATCCGCCCCGGCGAGACCTCCGTCGTCTTCCGCGTCCAGAACGCGCGGCCCGACGGCGCGCCCGTGTCCGTGAGCGTCGACGTCGACGGGCGCGCCGGCGCGGTGCTCGATGTGCCGGGCGGAGGCGAGACCCGTGACGTGCGCCTCGACGTCCCGCCCGGGGCGAAAATCCTCCGCGTGCGGACCCTCTCGAACTTCGTGCCGCGCGACCTGAACGGCGGCGCCGACCGCCGCCGTCTCGCGATCCGGCTGGCGGGAGAGGGCCTGTGAGGCGCGCGCCGTCGACCCTCCTCGCGAGCTTCGGCTGGGCGGCTCTCGGCTGCGCGACGCTGCCCGTCGTCCTGCCGCCCCTCGCGGGCTATCGCACCGCGGTCGCGGCCGCCGCGATCTTCCTCTTCGGTCTCGCGCTTTCGGCACCCCGGCCGGCCTTCGCGGCCGCCCTCGTCTCCGTCACGGCGGCGGGGGCCTCCGCGCTCGCGTTCGGCGCGAAGGAGCCCGCCTCCGCGGGCCCGCTCCTTCTGTTCGGCTATCTCGCGGGCGCGGCGCTCAGGGAAGTGTACGAGCCGCACGCGGCGCCGTTCGCCTCGCCGGTCGTCCTGGCCTGGCGCGCCTTCGCGGCGCTTTCCGCGGTCTCGGGCGTCGCCACGCTCGTAGGCTTCCGCACGAGCTACCTTCTCTCGCGCGGCGTGCCGCCGCCCCGGACGATCAACCTCCTCGGCGAGGACGCCGCGCACGCGGCGCCGGCCGTGCTCCTCGCCCTGCTCCCGATCGTCGCCGCCGCGGGCCTCGCCCGCGCGGCCGGCCGTCTCGCGCGCGAGAGCGACGGCCGCGTCTGGCTGGACCGCGCCCTCCTCGCCTCCGGCGCGCTCGCGGGCGGCGTCGGCATCCTTCAGAAGGTCGGGGCTCTCCCGATGCTTCGCTCGGCGCGCTGGGCCGAATGGCATCGCGCGCAGAGCACGTTCACGGACCCGTCCGCGGCGGGCGTCGCGGTCGCGCTACTGGCAACGCCGCTCCTCGCCGGCGCGGCGGCGGGCGGGCGCACCTGGCGCGTCGTCTCGGCGGCGTCGGGCGCCGCGCTCCTCGTCGTGCTCGCCGATTCCGGATCCCGGGCGGGATTCGTCGGGACGATCACGGCGGCACTCGTCTTCGCGCTGTGGGGCCTCACCCGCCTCGCGGCCGGGGAGGGTGGCGGCACCCGCCGCCGCGTGGCCGCGACGATCGGCACCCTCTCGATCCTCGGCGCGTTCGCCCTCGCGACCGCCGTGTCGTGGCCGGGCCCCGGCGGGAGGTCGGCCCTCTACGCCCGCGTCGAGGCGCTGCTGCGCACCGAGCCGGCGCCGTTCGAGCAGACGCGCGGGCGCGTGCTCCTCTACGAGGCCGGCTGGGAGATCTTCCGCGAACACCCCGTTGCGGGCCTCGGGCTCGGCTCGTTCCAGATGGCGTTTCCGGACGTCGCCGCCGGGAAGCTCCACCGTCCCGTGAAGACGACCGACCACCCGCCGTCCCTCTACCTCGGGACGCTCGCCGAGTCGGGGCTCGCGGGCGGGGCGCTCCTCGCGCTGCTGCTCCTCGGCCTCGCGCGCGGCGCGGGCCGCGCGCTCGGGTTCGGGACCGGGCACGGGCCGGGCCCGCTGGGAGACGCGGCGGCGGCGGCATCCGTGATCGGGCTCCTCGTCGTTTTTCTCTTCGGCTCGCACCTCGTCTACCCCGAGGTCGCGGCGTGGGTCGCCGTCCTCACGAGCCGCCTTCCGCTCCGCGAGGACGGGCGCACGGCGCGCCTCCTCACGGGTCTCGTGCCCGTCGTCCTCGCGGGCGCCCTGGCCTGCGCGCTCGGCGGTGTCGCCGCGCGCGCCCTCGAGACGAAGACGGCGGAAGCCGCGTTCCGGTTCTCGCCCGACGCGGGCGTGTGGGCTCCCGAGGCGGAGCCGGACGGCCGGGCGTTTCGCTGGACGGCGGCCGCGGCCGCGTGGCGAATCCCGGGCGCCGTGCAGGCCTCAACCGCCGTGCTCCCGGTGAGGAACGCCCGGCCGGACGGGCGCCCGGTCGCCCTCGACGTGTGGGTCGACGACGCGCTGCGCGGCCGTGTGACGCTCCCTGCCGGCAGCTGGCGGCGCCTCGAGGTGCCCGTCGCCGCCGGCTCGGCGCCGGTCGTCCTGCGCGTCGCCGTTGGAGAGACGTTTCGTCCCCCCGTGCACGACGACCGCCGCGAGCTCGGTATCGAAACGGGCGCCCCGTCCCTCCGGGGAATGCCGTGAGCCTCCTGCGCCTCCATCCCTACGACCCTCGAAAGAAGAGCCGCTCGCTCGAGATCGGGCCGAAGGGCGGAATCGCGTTTGCCGCCTTCGCGCTCCTCGCGGGGGGCGCGACGACGCTGGGTCTCGTCGCGGCGCCGCGCCTCGTGTCGGACATCGTCCACGCGGCCGAGCGCCGGGCCGTCGGGGAGACGGCTCAGCGCGGCGCCGAGGCGTTCGCGTCCGTCGGCCGGCGCGCCCTCGCGCTCGGGAGCCGCATCGCCGCCGACGAGCTGTTCCTCGCCCGCGTCGCCGCCGTGATCGAGGCGCCTCCACCCCCAGGCTTTCCCGGAGACGCGCCCGGGACGCCCGCTTCCGATGCGGCCGCCCTCGAGACCGCGACGTCCGACCTCGCGCGCCGCACGCGCGTCCTCGAGCTCTTCCGGCGCAGTCTCGCCGCGCTCCCCGCGGACGGGCCTGGGAGCTTCCGGCCCTCGGCCGTGCCGTCGCGCTCCCCCGTCGAGCCTTCGACGGCCGTGCCCATCTCGGTCTTCGGGCCGCACGAGTCGCCCATCACGCGCGAGCCCGACTTCGAGTCCGGCCTCACGCTGGCCTCTCCGGCCGGGAGCCCCGTGACGGCCACGGCCGAAGGCACGGTCGTGCAGGCGGGACACGTGTCGCGTAAGGCCGACGCGCGGTGGCGCCGCCTCGGCATCGTGGTCATCCTCGTGCACGACGCGCGGACGCGCACCGTCTACGGGCATCTCGGAAGCGTCTCCGTGCGCCGCGGCCAGCGCGTCGGGCGGGGACAGGCGCTCGCGAAGGTCGGAACGAGCGGCTTCGCACCGACGCCGCGGGTCCATTACGAGGTCCAGCGCTTCGAGAACGGCCGGTGGGTCGCGCGAGACCCGCGCGTGTTCATCCTCGACCAGGACTGGATCGGCGCCGCCGACATGCGCAAGGCCCCGGCGGCGCCCGAGGCGCCCGAGCTTCCGCCCGAGCGCCGCTGAGCCCTACTTCGCGCGGTTCTTCAGAGCCGCGATCGCGTCGCGGGCGTCTTCCTGAACCTTCTTGTTCGGGTCCGAGAGGAGCGGCTCGATCTTCGGGACGAGCGACGCGTCGCCGACCACGGCGAGCGTCCGGCACGTATCGCGCTTGATGTTCTCGTCCGGATTCGAGAGAAGTGGAACCATTTCCGGAACGGCGGACTTCGATTCGAGGCCGCGAAGGGCCTTGAGGCCGTCGATGACCGCGTCCTTGTTCGGGGACTTCAGGAGCGGCGTGATGTCCGCGAGGATCTTCTTGTCCACGGGCGCGTGGATCGCGCCGAGGACGCGCGCAGCCTTGCGCTGCACCTTCTCGCGCGGGTCCTTCAGCTTCGAGGCGACCGCCGCCTGCGCCGTCTTCGACTCCGGGTACTGCTTCTCGAGGTCCTGAAGGGCCGACGTGACCTTGCCGTCGTCAGGCGACGAGAGGATGGCGATGAGTTCCTCTTCGGTCTTCTTGGACGCGAGAGCGGGAAGAGAGAGAAAGACTGCTGCGAAAAGAAGAGGGACGGCGATCGCTCGGAAGGGTCTGCTCGACATGTTGCTTCTCCTCTTAACCATTCTAAGGAATCCGAATCCTAGATTCTCTTCAGCAGCGCGAGCACCCGCTCCGCTTCTTCCTCGTCGTTCCCGACGTGGGGCGAGAAGCGTACGAAGCCCTCGCGCGCGGAGATGACCACGTTCTCCTCAGCCGCGCGTTTCTGGTAGTAGCGGGCGTCCTTCCCCGCCGGGGGCCGCGCCGCGAGGATGCCCGAGCGTGGAGGCCCTCCGAAGAGGACCGGGTCGAAGCCGAGCTTCGGAAGGCCCTCGACCAGGACGGCGAGCGTTCGCGCGATGCGCGCCTCGACCTCGGGCAGCTCGATCTCGAGGAGGAGGCCGAGCGACGCCGCCAGAGCGTAGAGGCCCGGCGTCGGGAGCGCGCCCGGCTCGAACCTCACGCCGTCGGCGCGGAAGCGCGGCGTCTCGGGCACGCGGTAGTCGGTCGCGGACGCGCGGTCGAGGTTCGTCCACCCGGCCGGCGGCGTCAGGCGCTCGCGGAGCGCGGGCGTCGTGAAGAGGATCCCGGCGCCCTCGGGCCCCAGCATCCACTTGTGGCCGTCCGCCGAGAGGAAGTCGACGCCCCACCCCGCCACGTCCACCCTCTGGGCGCCCACGGCCTGGATGCCGTCGAGGCCGAAGACGATTCCGCGCGCGCGGCAGAACGCGGCGAGCTCCTCGGCGGGCGCGCGGAACCCCGTGTGGAACGCGACGAGGGAGGCCGAGACGAGCCTCGTGGTCTTGTCGCAATGCGAGGCGACGTCGGCCGCCGTAAACGCCCCGTCGCGCGTCGGGACGCGCCGGACCTCGACGCCGCGAGAGCCCAGAGCAGCCCACGGAGCGAGGTTCGCGGGGAACTCCGAGGCCGTAGTCACGATG